>SDBT01006327.1_pt1 | contig 19673 bp, 22 predicted proteins | sample 2277101 | NCBI WGS metagenome assembly SDBT01 (sample SAMN10404973, study PRJNA504765) | marine sediment metagenome | isolation source: marine sediment core GS10_PC15, 103 cmbsf | place: Arctic Ocean: Southern Knipovich Ridge | collected 2010 | reverse complement strand
TATTGTCGGCATGTCCTTCGGCCGTATGTGAGTCTAAACGACTCCTAGAACTAAGTAATTCAACGATTTTTTCACGCTTAGTTTTAATTGTCCTAGCTATTATTTTAGCTTTAGATAGCTTAACACCACCCTTTTTAATAGTTAATTCTAAATCTAAAATTTCTCGTCTAACAGTCTTATATTCTAGTTCTTTTTCATCGTTCCATAATCCTTGAGACCTTAATACGTCGTCTAAACGCTCCCTAATAATACACTTATCATCTAATGCTTCGGCAAATGTCTTATTATAGACTTTTTGGGCTTCAGACTGTATTTTCATACTAGGCTTAGTTACAGTATATTTCTTATCTTGAAAACTAAATTCCCGTTTTACTTCATTCATAATCAATCTCCCCGATACGGCATTTTTACAACGTATCTATCCCATTTTATTGTATATTGAGATATTTCATTTTGAGCAGCTCGTAAATTAGAATTACCTTTATCCAAAATTTTAGATCTAACTTTAGCCCAAACCTTTCGCCATTCGGTTTGACTTGTATTCAAATCTTTTGGAGCAAGATCCTGTCCCCATAAATAACCAAAATCCTCTTCCATAGCAGCAATTGATCCGATCATAGTTGTACGAAATTTTCGATCTATATTAGACATCAATCGTTTCTTGGAATTTTCCTCGTACTTTTTGTCTTTATCTTTTTTATACATTCTTTACATGCTCCACAAATTCCCTAGTAGATTGTTGTTGTAACTTTCTACGTACATCAGGTAAATTAATAGCATCAATTTTGCCCTGTTTCTCTAATGCGGCCTGTCTAATTTTTAAATCCATTTGAGATTCAATGCTATTTAATGTTTTAATTTTCCTAGCATCTTCCTTATTATCTACAGGAATAAAAATTTCATCCGCCTGTTTATGTTTACTCATAATATTATCTGCCCCTCTTTCAGCTAATTTTTGCTTATATTCTCTATCCTGTAAAATCATCCAACCATCAAATGCATCATCATCCTGAATCACAGTATCATCGGGACAATCTGCATTACCATAAGCCCCATCATACATACGAGAAAATAAAGCTAATGCTTTTTGTTCGTCTGTCAAATTAGCAATTGCCGTATTGAATACTTTTTCTTTACCAATATTCCAATAAGATCGCCATGGCTCACTTCTAGCCAATTCTCTTAATATATTATGAGTGAGTTTATGATTACTTAAATAATCTAAAACCCTATTAACTAAATAACTATCATGATCAGTTAATGTTTTTCGACTATAAACAGGTTTATCATTTTTATCATGAATGCTTAAACCAACAACATATTGTAACTTTAATGTTTTCAAATAATGTTCTAGTGTAGCATGATCAAAAATCATACGTTTAGCATGTATCTTATTAAGGGATTTTCTAATATTATCTAAAGATTTTTTTAAACCCTTCTTTTTTTTATTATTAAAAATTGATTGATAGATTTCCACTTTAATATTATCTGTTTGTTGTTGTAAAGCTTTGATATGAGATGTATAAGAATGATCCCATAAACCTAAATTAGTAAGTACAATCTCAATATCACTATTAGTTAACCACCCCTCAAAAGAAAGCTCATAACATAAATCTGAATAATAGCGTTCAGCTTCATGTATTAATTCAAGATCTGGTTGATAAAAGATATAGACAGAATCATCTATAAAAATAAGATGTTTAGTAGCCAATATCCTAAATAATACTACTTCTTTTTCTTCAAAATTCATCCTCAGTTATCCTAAAAAAGTCAGCGAAGGTGTAACTTGCCTAATGCTTGCCAAGGCTAACGCTGCACCCCGCTAACATAAAACGATAAAAGTTTCAGTCCTTTTACCGATGTTATATTAACGACTTACCAAATAAGTATCTCTAGCTTCCCACCAAGCTGCTCCAGATCCATTTGGATCAATTGGATGCATAACTGTAAAATCATTAAAATTAGTAAACGAATATGATACGGAAACGTTACCTCCGCCAGCATCACCACCAGTATAATTAACACTTGCTAACTTATTCTTTGTACCTAGATAAACTCTAGTTCCTTCACAAACAGCGATACGAATAGTACGATCTGTTAAGTTATTAGCATTCCTACAAATATCACTATCAGTAGCTAAAATACCAGCTTCAGTAGCTGAAACCATATCACCACTATGCGACGTAGTCTCAATTTCACAGGTCACTTCAATTGGGAAGGTAACAACACGAGTATAAGGACCTTTGCGTCCTAATTCAAATAACTCTTCACGACCCAAGTCTGCGGAAACACTAATATTAGAAATATGAGCAATAAAATTATTACCAACCTTCTCATTAGTACCTGTTGTACTGATACCAAAAACATCTGGCGGTAAAATAGTCGTATCGGGGTCACCTGTCATGCCATTTGTATCTGTGCCGGAATTATTAATAGATAAAGCAAATTGCATATTTTCTCGACGTTGCACACCACCAGAGCCAGGTGGACTGTCGTTATTCTGTGCAAATGCACCTGCAATATCTAAGGTGGAAGAACCAGTCCATTGTCCAGGAGATGCACCGGCAACTTCGGCATCCTTCGCCCAAACCTTATTATTACCTACAAAAGTAACATCTTCAGTAAAACTATCTTCTAGAGGGAAATTATAACCCAAACTAGAAACAAACATACCAGACATTTCCACTTCAGAAACCGGCGTACCACTAGCGGAATCTTGAGTATCATCAAAAATACTAACTGCTGTATAAGCTCTAGCTACAGAACGACCAGCTAAAGAAGGAGTAGCATTCTGAACACTTACTGCAGAATCTACCGTTGCTAGATGCCAAATTAAAGCATATCCATCTAAGACCTTTGAAACGGTCATTTCAATATCAGGGACCCCTTCAATATTCTCATAAATTGCCAACTGACCCAGCTCAAAAGCTTGATCCAAGTTGAAAGTGGTAGTCATACCAACGCTCTGAACGCCGCGAATTGCCGTATAGGCACCACCTGGACCACCAACATCACCTTTAATAGCAACCTGTTGAATAGCATAAAAAATTCTATTATTGGCCATCTATAAACTCTCCCCTAATAATAATTTGTAAGCTATCCTATATTACACCATAATTAGCAAATATCATTCCAAAGTACCCTTAACGTCGTACGTACAGTACCTTCATGTAAACGTGGGTTCATAGTCCTGACCTCACTTATTCTAGTATCAATAAATTGACATTTCTTCCATCTATATTTTGATCCTACCTGCACAAAATGCGGATACATATTGGGATTTGGAAGAAGCATACCACGAAAATCCAATGGGAAACCTGTATCTGCAGCAATTAGATTGCTATCAAATAACCAAATTGTTTTATCGTTTTGAAAAGATAATATATCTAATAATTGATTACGTTCCCATCTAGATTGAGCCAATACATGAAGAAGAGCGTCTTGATTGACCCATTGAGTTAAATCACCCAACTGATAACCCTCAAAATCACGCCTTGGTACTATTTCTATAATAACTGCTGGCAATTGGACTCTATGATTAGCTAGAATTGACCAGTCACCCGAACCTGTTTGACCAAAATGCGAATCGTCTGGTCTTAAACTACCATATTGTAATTCATCCCACCAAGGAGCTGTATCGGCCCTATGTACATGTACATTACGATAACTATGATTTAATTCAACAACAGAAGTAGTAGCAATAGCACTATCAAATACAACACGACCTAAACCATAATTATAATGATGACCAAAGGTTGAATCACCTGTAGCATATGAAACACTATTAACAAAGACACCAGTTAGTACATTTGGAGTACCAGCAGTATATTCTACACCTGTCTCATAGACCCAATCTTGCCGTGCAGATTCCCATACTTGTCCGTCTGTATAGCTAGGATCATCTACACGACGTAAAGTAGAAAAAGACCCACCAAAAGCACCAGTATTAGGAATATTAACATTAGTCCAGGCACCAATACCTAGAAAGGACCAATCCATAAAAACTTTAAGATTTTGCTCTAAATGGGATGCTAAGAGTGTTTGACCATATTCAGTCACACCATTAAACTGAGTAAATTTTCTTACACAACCACTATCAACCATTATTATTCCTTTAAAATATTACGAGCTAATATTTCCAATTGTGGCTGTACACTTTCAATAGCCCTAGTTATAAAATTGTCTCCAGCCGTACCAGCAAATTCAGCAGGCATACTCCACCTTCCACCTTTTCTCTTAAACATTAAACCTAATCCAGTTCTAGAATATGCCACAACCACACTACTAGGAACAGTATTAAAAGTATACTCCGTAATAGTTAAATCACCTTCTATAAGAAGCCATTGTAACCAAGGAATCGTTTGTCCTTTATCTGTTAAATAAGCGGATTCAGATAATGAAAGAAGAGACGTAAACTGAGCATCGAACTGAATCACTATTTTTCCCTTCAAAGTTCTAACTCTAATTTCAATAGGTAATAATTTAACTACAATACTATCTACATAAGTATCAACAATAACGCTTAAACGCCTACCGCTTTCAGGTACTCCTAATTCTCCTTGTAATTTTCCGCCTAATAAGGATATATATGCTGGTTGATTTTGAATAGCTTGTCTAATTAATTCTCTAACTTCTATTTGTAGTCTTGGTAAAGTAATAGGAAATATTTTTCTTAATTGATCACGAAATTCAATCAGAATTTTTTTTGTAATTTCTTTAGTTGTCTCAATTAAATTGATCGTTAATCCAAAAAAATTAGCCAATTCTTCTCCACATCATCGATACAAAATCATTATTACCGAATCCACATGGTTCGGCTTCGCCGTCTCGCGTAAATAAATGTCTCACATAGCCTTCTATATCTGTAGCAAAAACAATTCTATCAGCACGTAAAAGCTTAGGAGTTAGACTTGCTTCGGACAAAGTCTGAACCAAACCATCTGGACTACGAGTATTTATATCAAAATTTATCCATTTTTTATAATCCCACACTATCATTAAATGAACATTCTCCTCTGTTGGTTCATCAGGGATTTTGCCCAAACCATTGCAAACGGGGCATAAGGTCCCCATCTGGAATGGAACACTGCCTCCCGACTGATAACGATTAGATGATTTTTGACCTATGGCATCGTACGAACAATTTTGGCAGTCCGTAAATTTAGTTCCCCCATAAATAATTCGACAAGGAGAAGTACAAGCAGAATTTAATAGTAAAGAAGAAATAGCATTGGAGAATAAAGTTTTCATCCCACTAGTAATTATGCCGGAAAATGGATTTAGGGTTGTGTCAACCATTACGTTGTGTACTCCACTCCAAATTGGGCGTCATTTACAGAGTCTTCGGTCCATTCGCCACCAGTATCTGGATTTCTTCCTAAGATACTATGAAAATAAGAATAAGATAAACCTGTGATGTTGCCACTAGGCTGATCATAATTAACACCAGAAACAAAGGCAAAATTACTCCATCCTCGTGTTGGCGATGTTTGATTACTTCTTGCTCTAGATGTCAGGGCGACTCCATGAACAGCAGTAATAACACCACTTAGTGTTTGAAAATTATACCTATCTCTACCATCACTAGTAATTTGATTATAAGTTGTATCTTCGTCAGGTACAACATCGTCTACTTGTTGATAATTTGCTACTTGATTACCATCGCTACCTACAAAATTTATAGTTGATCCGTCGCCCGTTGGGAATAGAGTTTGTACAAAAGAACTAGATAAAGAAGAATTAGGGGCATTACCAGTTAAACTAACAAAATAAATATCATCAATATAACGTGGGGTATTAGTAGGACCATCCCATTTAATTAATACGGCAGAAGCAACTCCATAAAATTGGGTGTCAGTACCAGCAGCCAATGTTATCCAAGGATAACCATCAACTTTCACCACAAAACTATTAGCTGGAATAGAATTGCTAATATAATATTGCATTTCAATGTGATACCAGGTATTATTTTGTAAAATATCTGTTGATCTTCCAACTACAGCATTTCCCGCTAGGATTTCTAACGCACCTTCCGTTGAAGTTTCTAAGCTTACCTGAGAATCAGTAATAGTACCGGTTCCAATAATATCAACTATTTTATCATTTTCCCCCTGACTTAAATCAACAGTATAAAAATGGAATCCAACAATACCGCTGGTCGTAGGGATACCAGTTAATGCGGCACTATGATTATTTTCAAAATAATATCGTAGATAGGCACCACCGTTGAGTAATATTGAGTTTCCTCTTCCGGTTGGAGTAATACTTGTAGACGTAGCAATCCCTGATGCAGCATCTGCATGTTTCCATAATTCTTGCATGGCTACAACTGGGCTACCAGTATTTATAAAATCAAAACCTTCGGCTGTTAATAACATTTTATAATAAACCTTTATTTTTTATTATTTTTCCAACTTAACTCCAAACGAGTTTTCGCTAAAATGGGTAGTTGTCCAGGCACCGCTAGTATCAGGATTAACATTTAAAACATCAAAAAAATAGTCATAGGTGGTATGTAATGGATTTAAGCCCTGTTCATAATTAGTACCTGATACCCTAGCAACATTTCTCCATAATCCTAATGATGTCGATGTCTTTCTAGCCCTACTTATTAAACTAATACCACGAATACTACCAACATTACCAGTAGGATTACCAAATTTATATACATCTATATCACCGGATGTAGATGATTGATTATAAGTAGTGTCATCGTCTGGAAATTGTTCATCAACCTGAATATAATTGTTAGTCTGATCACCATCGCTACCAGTAAAGTTTTTTGTTGCACCGTCACCAGTAGGATAAATTGTTTCAATAAAACATGGCCCAATAAAACCGGTGTTGGCAATGCCAGTTAAACTTAAGAAGTAAAAGTTATCCCAATATCTATCTGCTAAATCTGCACCCTGAATTTCAATAGTAGTTAATATACCATCTTGAAAAGCCGAAGTATTAGTAGTAACTGCTAGATCAATCACTTCAGATCCATCAAGACGCACAATATTAGTAGAAGCCGGTATGCTACCAGACGTTAAATATCGCCATTCAACATGATACCATGTATCATTTGCAATTACGCCGCCGCTACCCAATAAAATAGTATTGCCCCTATATATTTCTAATTGAGAGTTTGACGGATTAGCACCAATTCTTAATGTTAATTCATAACCTTCGGTTGGTAAATGTCTAAGAGCCATAATAGGTTCTGTAACATCTTGAGTAGTATCCGATGTTCTAAAATGAAAACCAATAATGCCACTAACTACATCATCAGGAATATTAGGCATGTGTCTAAAATTCATTCTAGTAGATCCAGCATCACCCGTAACAGCACTAATATATAGAGAATTACCATGATTATGAGGTGTTAGTGGGGATAAAAATAAACCACTAATATTAATATTTTGGTTCCATCGAGACCTCATTTGTTCATTAACCGTACCCGTAGCGTAGGAATCGAAACCATCGGTAAAAAGTATTGTCATTTTTAATTCCTAAATATTATATAAAAGTCAAATGAACGCCAAATTCCGCTCTGTTTAATACGCCAGTACTCCATAATTGGTTATCGCCAGGATTTACTTCTGTTAAATCAGTAAAAAATTCATAAGTAGTATTTGTTAGTGCGACACTTTCAAAATCGTACGTTGATCCCGATACCCTCAAACTATTTTGCCAAAATAAATTCCCAGCAGCATCATTAGTTCTAACTCTAGAAGTTACTTGAACTCCATAAATTTTATTTATATTATTAATTTGACTTAATATATTGCCCATTTCAGGATGATTATAAAAGTCAAGACCGTCACTTTTTGGGTGTTTATTAAAACTAGCATCTTCGTCAGAAATCACTTCGTCTATATGTAAATAATTATCTGTTTGATCTTCATCTGAACCCGTAAAATTGTTACCAACAGTACCATCTGCATTAGCAAAAAGCGTTTGTACATAAGATGGGCCTAAACGACGACTTTGGTTCCAAGAATCGTGTCCAGTTAAACTTAATAAATATACATCATCAACATATACTGATCCAGTATCACTTCCGCCCCATTTTAAATATGCTACAACATCGGTAGACAAAGCTTTAGTGTCGGAGCCAGCGATTAAATTAATGACTTGAACACCATCTACATGAACAAGAAAACTATCATCCAAAATAGAATCGGCAGTAAAGTAGGTGACTTCTATAAAATGCCACGTATCTGATTGAAGCACCGGGGAACTTACACCTAACTGAGTAAAAGAAAGACCCCCTCTATATACTTTTAATTTACCGTTGGTGGTTACCCAAACAGACCATTGATCTTCTGTTTCGCTACGCTGACCTGTTAAAAACTTGTAATCTGCACTTATTGAAGTATAATAAAAATGAAAACCAACAACCCCACTAGTCATAGAAGTTATACTTAAGTTTTCATTAAAACCAAATCTAATATGGTCGCTACCGTCTGAGAAGAAACAAGAATTACCCCTACCAATTGGAACAATAGAACTCTCAAAAGCAAGACTAGCAGGATCACCGCTAGCGGCTTCCTCTAAATTCCACTTATCTTGTAAGGCAATTGCAAAAGTTTGAGATATAATTTCAATATGATCAAAACCCTCTACCATAAGCAACGTCATACGTCATACCTCACGCCAAATTCATTCAAAGGTATTTGAGTTTCAGCCCATTTTTCATTAGTTGTTGGGTTAACTTCTAAAATATCAACAGCATAACGATAAGTATTATGTAAGTGGTTTTGATCCCGTGGAAAAGAAACACCAGATACAAAAGCTATTTGTGTCATATCTCCTAATGCTGTAGAATTTTTCCTTGCTCTAGCAACCATCCCAATACCATGAATTATACCAATATCACCAGTAGGAGATGCAAATGTATATAAATCTCGTTCATTATTAACAGAAGAAGTAACAAACGTTGTATCGTCATCATTAGTAACTTCATCTACCAATAAATAATTATTTGTACTATCTCCATCAGAACCCGTAAACTGATTCGTTGTACCATTACCATCTGGCCTTATGGTTTCGATAAAACACGGGCCGATAAAATCTTTATTTATATTTCCGCTATGATTACATATATATATATTATCATAATATCTATTTTTAGAACTAGCTCCCCCAAATTCTAATCCCCCACAAGTAGAAGCAACTTGAAATTGGGTATCTGTACCAGCAACCAAAGCAATATCGGTTGCACCATCTAAACGTAATACACAGGTATTTCCGGGAATGGAGTTACCTATATAATACTTCCATTCTAAATGATACCAGGTATCTACTGATAATGTTGAGCCAGCTTGTAATATTTGTGCGTTGCCTCGATATATTTGTAAAACTCCAGCAGTACTTGTTCTCAGGGTTAATTGATAATTTGAATTAGTTGAATCATATAGAGCAATAATGGGCTGTGTGGAATTTAATGTGAAATCTGATGTTTGAAAATGGCATCCTATAATACCGCTTCTCATATTATCTGTAGGTATATTTTCGTTTAAATCAAAATTCATAAAAAGACTATCGGTATTAGCATTTAATAAGACTGATTGGCCATGATTGATGGGCGTAATTGAACTTACTGCTAAACCAGCAATTTTTTCTGGATATCTCCATTTGTTCTGAATCAATTGGTTTGTATTACTACTTGAATAACTATCAAAACCATCCATAAAAATTAATGACATTTAAATAAAATCCTGCATAAAAGTTCTAAACTGTTCTTTTGTATTATATTTATTGCCATATTTCTGATGAAATAATATATGACAGGACTGACACAAAGTAATTAAATTATCCACCGTATATCTTTCTGCTTTACACCAATCTTTATTATTTATAATATTCATATATTTCTTTTATGTGACGTAGTACGAAATGTCATCAAATTTTCCCGAATACGCGGCGTTTGCCACACTTAAAGTAGGCAAGTTACTAACATAATCATCAATACGATAATTAACATCTAAAACCCCACTACCAAGACCTTTGGGGCCTTGTACCATAACAGTACCGTGCTTAGGAGGACCTATCACAGGGTTAATTCCGGTTACAACTGGCATAATTCACCTCTACTCAGTATAATCTGTTACTTTCTTCTTATTAAAATCTACTAAATTACGATAAACAACCAGTCTATCATCACTATTAATATTTACACGAGCTGCCACTGATGATTGAGGATCTCGTTCATTTGCATTATCTCCAGGACGATAAACAGTAGAATCTCTATTACCACTAATTGCTAAAGCATAAGGAGAAAACGGTTCATCTGCCAATTCTAAATTCATAATACTATTAGATACATTATCGGCCCAAAAAGTAGTTGCAGAACCACTCAGAGCTAAGGTTAGTGACCCATGCAAACCGGTTCCTTGGGTTTCTGTAAAATTCCACGATTTAGCACCATCAGGAATCGTTCCACCATATAAACCACTAATTTGAGCAGCATTCCATATCGCTCCCTCGTGTACTACAACCTGTGCAATATTACCACTATGTAAATTTAATGGGGTAGCATCAACATCTATCGCACCAACACTAAAAGGTGCGGTTGTATTAAATAAACCAGTACAAGATTGATCAATGCCTTTTATAGCATCAATTAAACTTCCGTCTTCATATAAGAATAATTCACCGCTACCAACCACACCATCATAAGTAAATACTAAATTATGCCAAATATTATTAGCCATAATATTACCAGTATAAAACTTTGTATTAGATGCTAAATCTCCAACCTGAGTTAACAGAACAGACCAGTTAGGTGCATCTGCATCACTAATAACCCAAGAACCTAAATTTCCAGCCAATGTATATTCTGCTGCAACCGTCGAACTAATGCCAGTATTAGAAGATTGAGACCATACTCCAACACTTAATTTTCTAACGGGATTATTAGTTAAACGGCTATTAAGTTTAGCATAGTGTGTTGAACCATCAAAACTAGCATATAATGCATCAGATGTTTGTCTACATAAACTATTTTGGCCTTGAGAAATAGAACCCGCTATATTTCCCGGCACTAATATAGAAGTTGTACCAGAATAAGAGCCATGATTTAGTAAAGAAGAAATATCAGGGGCAACTGGACCGGTTTTAGTTAAGTCCCATATACCTTCTCCTACTTTAAATTCAGACACATATATTTGGCCGAATAAACTGGAGTCTGTTCCTAATCGTATATTAGTGGCCGTTCCAGTATTATCAAAAGTCAACAAATGCCATTTTTGATCATTTATAAGGGCTCCGGCTTCCCCTGCCGTTTTTGTTACTCCATCAATTTTAATGTTTGAGGGATTTAATGAGCCACCGAATAACAAAGAGTTGCCAGAAACGGCTACTGAAGTACCTGTTGTATTGCTTAAAGTAAATAGGGATTGATTATCAGAAAAAGAAAGAAGACGTATACTAATGTTTGTAGCACTTAAACTTAATCCTGGTATGTTTAATTGGTCATCTACACCATCAAAACTTCTAACCCACCTACCACCATTATTAATTAAATAATCATTTATATCTTGTGTTTGACTCCAAAAATTAGATTCGTTAATATTGATTAAAGATAAATGTCCTGTATTACTAATAGCATTATGTATAATACCACTGGCTGTTTCTACAAAGGGATAATGGGCTATAATACTGCTAGGAACAACACCACTATATAAATTGCTTACTTGCTTATTGGTCCAAACAACATTATCATCTACTATTACATTAGAAATTTGCCCATCAAAAAATCTATTTGGTACTCCAGTAACATTCACAGCAGCAATGGCAAAATGAGTGTCTGTATCATTTAAAGCGTTTAAATTGGAATCAAGTAATTTTAATGGATCTACTACTTTACCATTATGATATGAAATAACTTCTCCGCTACCTACAGTACCATCATAAGTAAATGTAAGGTGATGCCAATTTCCATCAGAAATATTATTGAACTGATAGAATTTGTCAGCGGTGCTACCATTCAAAGATAGTTGAATAAACCAATCGTTCGCATCAGTAGTTATTCTCCAAATACGATTTGGTAAAGTATCAGTATGTTCACCAACAATAGTATTGTCATTACCTACGCCAGTAGTCTTAATCCAAGATGCAACACTTAATTGAGTAATTGCACCAGATGTTAACCTACTGCCTTTAGTAGCATAATTTGTAGAACCATTAAAATTGCCACACGGACTAAAAATTACAGGATCATTAGGAACGCGACCAGTAAATTCTAAATTAGCTAGAGTATTTCTAGAAGTATACGCAGCTACTTTATTCTTATTTGATTCATTTCTTGGTATTAAAACTCCACTGGGTATTAATGTATTTACACTAGCATCAGAAAAATAGGTAGAGCCATCTGATAAAGTATAACCAACCGTATTAGCCCAACTTTCTACATCATTTATTCCGGTTTGATTATAAAAAGAAGATAAATTAGTAATAAATCCAGTTTCTGCCGTCAAATTATTATTACTTATATCTAATATTACTCCGCTACTTTCGGCAACATAAGAGATGGCTTCTTTGTGATCATCTTGAGAAAATAGAGGAAACGAATCATTAGGATCAGGAATAAGTTTTGGTATATATGATATGCGACTAATAAAACCATCCAGATAATTGCCTGGACTAGACAATCTTTGTTGACCAATTAATAAAGTATCAATAGAAGGTAACGTAACAGAAGTTAAACCAGTCCAATTTTGTTTAGTCCAATCCCCCCAACTATTATTATAGACCCTATGCCATGTAACCGCTGTTGTATCAGTAAGAAAAGTACAAACAAAATCTGTCCATAGATTAATACTAAAAGCACCAATGTTAGTTGAGATTGCAGTAGTATTACGTCGAACAAAAAATAAATTTGAACTCGACGCCAGAATTACAAATGATCTTACGCTAGAACCTGATAAATTAACTCCAACAAACACATGATTACCAGCTGTATCACGCAATAAAAACCTTACTGCTAGTGTGATAGGAAAAGAAATGGGGACAGGAATTGTTCTACGTAAATCACTTGCTCCATCAAACTGCCAACACATACCGGGTTGTACCGGTCTTACAGAACCTTTAGTTGAATGATCTATTGCCCTAATTTTACTATTAACAAATCTAGTTTGTAAGTCGCCAGCACGAGTATCGAGACAATGTAAATCTAAAGGTAGATTGCGTAACGTATGAACAAAATCATCCTGTTTGAAGCGGAATTGATAGACATCTTTTACATTATCAAATGCTGGCTTATTAGTATCTATATTTGTTATTTTATAATTACTATCTGACCAATCAGCCGCTAAAGGAGACTGTACTCGAATGGTTTGTTGTGTTGGGATATTTAAGGGAGCCCTAATTCCTGTTATAGTCATATGTTTATCCTATCGCGATGAAAACTCCCGCCACCCCCACGATGCATGGTTGGATCAAAATTGTTTGACACGAATGGGGTCATTATAGCTTTAATATTATCAGCATTACCAGAAAATCTATACTGATTTAGCATCTCCTCAAATGCTCTGCAGGGGCCTTGTTCTAAAAGAATTTTAAATCCTTCAATATGATTCATAGTTTCTAAAATAGCAGGACCACACCTAGCTTTTATCCCCGCCGATAGGGCTTTGGTTCGAAATAATCCTTCATCTGCTAAGCAAGCAGCTTTCAATACCATAAAATTAATAAATGTAACATCTATAGGTGAGGATGTTGATGGGTCTGGGGATATAGTGTCTGAAATAATATCAATAGAATAATCAATAGAAAATGTAACTAGTGTTAGATTTAAATATGCAGCAGCTAGTAATAACTCTTCTAGCCGCGTATCTGTATAGGATAAATTTCCGCATCCCCCATCGGACAATATCGTACGTAGGAGAGGAATTGATTGATCTTGCCAGCTAATTACACACCTCCAATTCTCCCATGGTAATTTTATGAAAAAAATCACTAAACTGAGCAGAAGTATTATTTTTTAACTCATATATTTTATGAAATAATCTATGACCTATCATTATTTACTAGAATTTTTTAAAATCCCATCACCTTCCAATATAGCCGTACTACTAGTAACAACTAAAACTTCTACTCTGTAACGCCCCTCTGTACCATCTGCTATCCAAAATGACACCTTACCACTTCCATCTAAGGTTGACCCACTTATAACTAATGCAGAAGTTCCACCCCCTATTTTAGCATGGGAAATAGATGTTAAAGTAACAATTGTTTCTCCGCTGGCTAACAAGTTAGAAAAATCCATCTGAAAGCGGCGTTTCTCCGATGGCTGTTTGCAAAGCGTTTCAGGAGCACTGACACCACTCATATAATATCCCTTATCTAAATTAACCGGTTACTATGATAAAATACACCGATTATCCCCTTTCTAGTAAGGTCCAACAACCAGCTAGAGTATCTCTATTTTTTATTGCATTTCCTTCTTCTTCTATAGCCCTGCTATTTTCTGTAGTTATTTCAATTAAAGAGCCTTCTGTTTGTAAGGCCGTATTAATAGTAATAGAATCCTCAAATAAACACGTAGGAGCACGCTTAGGCAACACCCAATTAATAGGTGAGGTTTCAACTACCCATTCTGTTGGGCGAGCTTCTAGAGGCCATATAACAGATCTGCTGGCTAGTTCCCAAATTCTTGGAGTATCTTGTATTATCCAAACTTGAGGCTGTGGCTCATTATTAAATGAAATTGGTATAGAGAAAATCCCAGTTGGCATAATAAATCCTATAAAAAAACGGCGTATCACTAGGAAATGATACACCGTTAATATAAAGGTATAACTTATATAAAATCCGAGACAAATTCTCGGAAATCTTCTCTTATTACTTTTTTTATTCCATATATTTTATATAACCAACTATATTACGTTTTTTTGTTTCAAATTCTTTTCCACAATGACACCTAACCAACCAAATAGAATCACCATGTGGTAAATGCCGCAGATACTTGGTTACCGATCCGCCATTTATCAATTTCCAACCTATCAAACTCGTTGTATCAGCCATATGTTTTGTCCTAAAAAAAATACCCATATTAATATATGGGTATTGCGTATCATTTTTTGATCAAAAGTCCAAATTGACGTAAGTCGTTACTACATAAGGACTTATCAAGTCGTGTTTCCGGTCACCTGCATTTGATAAAAGCTGTTTGCTGCGGCAGCCCCGGCCGCCAAGGTCATCTGAAGCCACACTCCCCTGTTCTCATTTGTTCCAAGATCAGTACCAGGAAAACTCGTAGCACCAGGACCAAACACCGTAACTCCAGTAGGAACAGCATTTAGACCAGTACGTCTTGGAACGGTTTGAGCACCTTCAGTACCAGATTCAATAGCAAAATTAATAGAAGCAAATAAACCAGAAGAAACTTCAGTTATCTGAGCAGTAAGCAATGCATTAACATCATTTTGATTAGTAACAAAGACTTTCTCATAGAATATACGCTGAGAACCACCAGCAGAATCAGCAGCAGCATCATAGAATGGACGCCTAACACCTGAAACACCGGCTTGTAACGTAGCTATAAGTGCTCCAGTAATATTACTATACATGGTAACAACGCTACCACTCATATTGGGTTTATCTAAACGACAGTCTAATAAACGCTCATAACTATTAGTCGTATTAGTAAATCCAGTACCATTAATAGCTACTGTCTCACTAATAATGCTACCCGCAGTATTTCTACCTCGAACAAATAAATTTCCAGTACCAGCAGTAGCATCACCAGAACATTTGATAGGACCCGTTACAGCAACATCATCAAATACAACACGGATACCCGTATTAACTGCACCACCTACAGTAGACGTATTATCTTCCGGCATATTAGCCGCCGCATATATTCTAATATCACTAGCTATAACTGGCATAACTCATCTCCACTAACATTCAGGTAATGTCCATAACGTTTTTCTATTATATAATACCCATTTTAGCAATTTTGCAGTAACTTCTGGAGAAGTAAAATCTACAGGTATTAATTCTAATGGCCCTACTCCACCCAATTGTTCAATTATAGCACTAAAATTAGTGGGTGTAACCGCTAACAAACCCTCTATCATAACCGATTTTGTTAATGCTAATCGACCAATATTCTCAATAGGTATACTACGATTTTCAGTTAAAATCCCAATAATTTCTATAGGAGTCAATTTGGTCACAGACACCGCTGTAGTAACAGTACCCCCAATTTCTACTGGAGTACTATCGGTTTTACTTAGAGCCAACAAAGCATCTATGGGCAAACTATCAAATTGACTCAAATTTAATAAAGAATTAACTGGTGTTCTATTAGTTTTTGTCAACTCTAATAAATACTCAATAGGCAAGTTTTCTAAACCAAGTATAGTAAGAAAAGAAGCTAACGGTATTTTTGTATCTGTTTTAGACATACCCCGTAAATATTCAACCGGAAGTCTTCGTAAGTCAGATATAGGAATTAAATTCTCTATGGCAAAATTTTCTATTTCTAATAATGTCCCAATTATTTCAATAGGTGCGTTCTTGGCAAATATTAAAACTTCTAATCCTTGAATTTCTACTGGTATGCTCTGTAATGCATTAATTCCTTGTAATATTTCAATGGGTACATTTAAAGTGTTGGAAATGCCCTGTAATATCTCAGTGGGCATTTTACTTAAATCTAACATATCAAGTAAAATTTCTACCGGAATACTATTTAAATCAACTAATGAACCAATAATTTCAATGGGCAATTGATTGATATCAGAAATTTTTAATAAATCTTCAATTGGAACAATAATAGACGTTTGATTTACTTCTAATAACGAATTTATGGGCAACTTTTTAAAATCAATAAAAGAAGAAATATAATCAGTGGGAACTGTTTTTAAACCTAAAATAGTGCTTAAAATATCAATTGGAATTTGCTTAACAAATATTACACTAGTAGCACCTGAAACTATTTCAACTGGAGTACTTTTAAGACCACTAATTGTTTGTAATAATTCAACTGGAATTTGACTTTCACTAGTTAATCCAGCTAATGCTTCTGCTGGAAGCTGTTTCACATTTAATATAGAACTAATAAATTCTATTGGTATGGTATTTAAATCCGATAACGTATTTATATTCTCAATAGGAACATTATTAAGATCGCTTAACCCCTGAAGAATTTCAATAGGCAACGTATTAATATCAATAGCAGACAATAAAGTTTCAATTGTCATACTCTCTAAATCAACTAGTGTACCTATAATTTCAGTAGGTGTTATAGGTGTCACATTAAGAGTATTAATAATTTCAACCGGAAGAGAAACAGAAGAAAGTATCCCTGCTAATACTTCGGTAGGGATTTGATTAGTCGAATTGATTGTTACGAGAATTTCTACAATATTTCTATATAAAATACTCATTTCTGTTTTAGGATCAACAGGATATCGATATAACGAATTAATAATAGATAAAAATGCAGTCGGAGAAGCTTTAATCACACTAACTGCCGTTAAATCAACACCGCCAGGAACAATAATAGGATTAGCAAAGTCCCAAACAATAGGAGGGCCATCTAGACCTATGGCTGGTGTTCCTAATGTAGTCCAAGCAGCACCCGCTAAATTACGAGTGACAGATTCTATACCGGGTATTTCAGCTATTAAATTAGCTCTATGCTGTGCTCTATATGTCCATCGTTCTCTTAAGACGTTGGCTACGCCAATATCCGTACTCCAAACTTTAATAGAAGCAAGATCACCATTTAGTTCTTCGCCATACCCATCATCACCAAATGCTATATCGTCTCTACCAACACCATCAGTACCATGTGTTTCGGTGATATCTAATACTCCATTTAAATATACAAAAATATTTGCAGCAGTTACACGAACACATATATGATACCAGGTACCTACGGTTAAAAGTGAGCCAGTAGTTATACCGGCAGAAAAAACTGCTAATGTAAGACCATCAACATTTGTTCCAATATACAATTGTTGACTATAATCACCATAATTACCCCATATCATAAATGTTGCATAATTAATCGTACCGGTATTTAGCCTAACCCAAAATGTTACTGCACCATCATCATTATCAAATCCAGTACCAAGTGAGCGAATTTCATCTTCGGGAGTGCCGCCTCGTAATTCAATCATAGTCAAAAGCCTTCATATCTGGTTCCCACCACCATTCTGCCGATGTTATATTATATTCTTCTAATGGTAATCGTTGTGATTTATTACCATGTGGTACTATAACGTCCTCATTCAACATAATAGATATATCATCATTAATATTTTCAAGACGAATAATTCTATCAATATGTGGCAAATCTTTATATGAATTAATAAGACTAATACCAAAATGCCATTTAGTCTGGATCTTTAACCAATCAATATAATCCTCTAGCCCTATTCTTAATTGATCAGAAATAGTATCCTGTTTCCAACAACTAATAAGTCTGTCTTTAGGATGACGAACGCTTACCCAAATTTGATAATCGTCTAACCAATTTTCCCAATACACACGATGATATCGTTCTGGTCTATGATAATGAGGAAATTTACAAGAAAAGCCTTTCTGTCTTAAGACTTTGCGTAAACTTCGAGAACCGGTTTTGGGGGCACAAAACAAGGCCCATTTTCTAATAGGATCATAAAAGATGGCCAAACTCCTTTAAATCAGGACCCCACCACCATTTAGCCTTTTCAATATTATAACATCTCCATGGTAAGTGTGATGTTTTATGAATGTATGGGGCTACAATTTCTTTATCTAATAAAATAGATAAATCATTATTAAGATATTCTTGTCTGATAACCCCATCAATATGCCCTTTTAATAATGCATATTCTACAGATAATTGATTATCAACATGCCATGTAGTTGGATTCAAAGGAAGCTCTTTTATATAATCTTGTAATAATTTTGTATGCCCCGTAGTTAAATGTTGCCAACAACTAATTAACCTAGATCTAGGATCTCTTAACGAAACATAAATTTTATAATCTTTTAACCAATCATACCATACAACCTTATGATGTTTTTCCATTCCAGCAGTTTCAGGATGCCTCATCTTCCAACCATTGCTACACAAAATATACTTAGTAGTTCTAGAAGCTGTTTTAGCAGCCTGAAAAAGGGCTATTTTTTTATATGGATCAATAAGCATTTAACCATCATCCGCTATTTCCATACAAAAGAAAATTAAATCTCCTGTTGCAGTATCGGTTCCATCCGTATCTCTACGCAAACCAAAACGTACTAAATCTCCTACAGCAACGCTATCCGCATTAGTAAGAGTAATCGATAAATCAGAAGGATTACCAGCGGTTCCTGCAACTGTCATATTGGCTGTATTAACAGTTGCCCAACTACTAGTATCGTTCATATCCAACGTATCAGTATCAGGAGTTTTGGCTTCAACAAATACGTCTAAATCAATTGTATTTGTAGTAGCAGATACCATAGCAAAATGTACAATTGCAACTAAACCTGAACCAGTATATTGAGTAGGCATTATTAGTTCGGGAGAAATAATGGCTTCCTCTGTTGCCCCTGCATCAAAAGTATATCCTAACCGACCTATAAAACGTTCTAGATTAGCTGGTGCATCTCCCGCTTCTAATTGTGCATCTTCATCACCAATCCATAACTGAGCCGGTAAAATTAAAAGAGTGGCCATTAGTCATTTACACCCGCAT
>SDBT01006326.1_pt1 | contig 19680 bp, 19 predicted proteins | sample 2277101 | NCBI WGS metagenome assembly SDBT01 (sample SAMN10404973, study PRJNA504765) | marine sediment metagenome | isolation source: marine sediment core GS10_PC15, 103 cmbsf | place: Arctic Ocean: Southern Knipovich Ridge | collected 2010 | reverse complement strand
ATCCTCATATTTAACGGGTAGCGAATTTACTGTGGACGGGGGGATCACCGCAGCGTATGTTACTCCGGAAAACTAATGCAACACACATTCTCACCCATTGATGGTAGTCTTATTGTCGAGCGAACACTTGCTACAACTCAGGAGATAGAACAGTCGCTAGCCTCTGCTGCTATCGCACAGCAGGCATGGCGTGAAATATCGCTAACTGAACGCCAACGGATCCTCAGCACAGCAATTGAATTGTTTAGTGCTCAGCAAGATGAAATCGCACAAGAAATCACTCTGCAAATGGGACGCCCTATTTCGCAATCGCCTGGTGAAGTTAACGGCTTTGTTGAACGTGCACAAACCATGTTAGAACTTGCGCCGCACGCTTTAACCGATATATCGTTCCCCGATACTAAAAATAGTAAACGTTTTATTCGCCGTGAACCATTAGGGCTGATTGCGATTATTGCACCGTGGAATTATCCTTATCTCACGGCGGTCAATACCCTAATCCCAGCTCTCATGGCAGGCAATGCCGTGATATTAAAACATTCGAAACACACGCCGCTATGCGCTGAACGTTTAACCTCAATTTTTACCAAAGCCGGTTTACCCGCTGGAGTATTTTCGCATTTACACTTAAGCCATGAGAACACGTCCTCTTTAATTCAAGATCCGCGCATACAATTTGTTGCGTTTACCGGTTCCGTGAGAGGTGGCAGAGAAATCGTAACAAGTCTCTCTAACACATTTACCGGCTGTGGATTAGAACTCGGTGGAAAGGATCCGGCTTACGTACGCACAGATGCAAACCTACCCCATGCAATTGAAAGCTTAGTAGACGGTGCGTTTTTCAATAGCGGCCAATCCTGTTGCGGTATTGAAAGAATTTATGTACATGAAAAGTTGTTTGATGATTTTGTTGATGGATTTGTAGACTTAGTGCGTCAATATCGATTAGGCGACCCAATGCAAGCTGATACGACTTTAGGCCCGATGATTACAGCGCAAGCCGCTGACGGCGTGCGAACACAAATCCAAGCAGCATTAGAATGCGGCGCGAGAGCATTACTATCAGAGCCATCAAGCGGATTAGATAAACCCGGCTCAGCGTATTTATCACCACAAGTGCTTGTGAGTGTCAGTCATGACATGGCAGTGATGCGCGAAGAGAGTTTTGGACCTGTCGTTGGCATTATGGCAGTAAAAGATGATGCACAAGCCATCCAACTGATGAACGATAGCGACTATGGATTAACCGCATCACTGTGGACACGCGATACTGACATCGCAATTCAACTGGGCAAGCGCATTGAAACGGGCACAGTATTCATGAATCGCTGTGATTATTTGGATCCCCTATTGACATGGACTGGCGTTAAAAATACCGGCCGCGGGCAGAGCTTATCCGAACTGGGCTATCATCAATTAACTCGCGTTAAATCTTTTAATTTATCGACTTGATTAGCCCATTAAAGTAATTTTTACGGTATACTGATATCCATAAAAAAAAACGAAAAGGGAGATCGTGAATGAAACGCATGATTATCGCCACCTTGTTGTTATGCTGTTACCAATCTACTTTTGCAGCCGGTATTATTCCTGATGATGATGACGATTTCATTGCCGGATCGGCTATGCCCGCTGGTAGCTGGTTTGCAGGTTTTGGTTTTGGAGCTGATTTCACTGATCTAGATGACAGCACTTCTGTTAAGCGGATGCCAGCCTCCATCCCACCCGATAAATTTTTAGTGAAAAAACAAGCGGAAGTGGGCACGGTTAACTTACTGTTTGGTTATCAAGGCAGTCATAATCGGCGGTTCTTTCCTGTCTACAGTTTTTTTGTCGGCTACACATACAGTGTGCCGGGGAAAATTCACGGTGATGTAGAAGAGTTTTCTGATCCGACTAAAGTGAATTACAGCTACGAGTATGAAGTTTCCCGCCAGACATTACAGTTTTTTGGGAAATTTGACTTATGCGAAATGGGGCGCTTCATGCCATTCATTATTGGCGGTCTTGGGGGATCTTATAACCGCGCTGATGATTACAGCGAAACGGCAAAACCGGGCGTGACTCCGCGCAATAGCCCAGGATTTGGTGACGATAATGAATTTGTATTCGCTTACAGTTTCGGCGGCGGTTTTGATTTTAAAGCGTATGATAATATTTGGCTGAGCCTGGGTTATTTGTATGGTGATTTTGGCGATGTACAAACGGGTAAAGGCGTAGCCACTTTTTCAACTGACCGATTAAAAACGGAGTATAAAGCACATACCATTGTATTTAATGCCATGTACTTTTTTCATCGCTAGGCTTAAATGTTTAACGTTCATAACTCTCTTAAAAATACAAAGTTTAATATTAACCGTAAATTATAGGTTATTTATGGAATAATTTAAGAATGAAAAAATTATTCCAACACGTATTATCTCTCATCATTACGCTATTTGTATGTCTTGGTTTTGCTTCTCACGCCTACAGTAGTGAAATTAATTTTGTAACATTGGGTGATACACATTGTGGGTGCAGCCGTAAACGTTAACCATAATTCCAATTTATAGTTTCTATATTGCTAAAATCAATTTCGCTGCCATCCCAGTATGTGATCGTACCGGAGGCATTGTCATCTGTGAATTCAATGCCATCGTCAGTCATGGTGTAAGCATCGTCTGTGCTTAAGGTCCAACTGCCTTCACCACCTAATTCTGCTGATGGGCCTCCATCGACATCGTTTACCACCACAGTATCCGTCCAGGCGTTTCCAGTACCGCCATCAGTCTGCTTATCATCGTTCATAAATATTCTCCGCTTATTTATCTCTGCTTAATATATCGACATAACTGAGCAAAACTTTATACAAGAGTTAAATAATATAGCGATTATTCCCTCGTCTATTTTTATTCACAGTGTAGTGGACCCCGGGGAGATTAATAAGGTTTAACGATAACCGTAGACCCTACATTCATAAAATCTTCATTTAACCATTGTGCATCTGCAACGTTAACTCGAATACAACCGTGGCTAGAATGATAATCTGGAACTGGGCCGCGTGAACCGTGGATCGCATACCCTTGGTGGAAGAACATGCAGTAAGCCATCGGGGCGCCACCACCTGGTTTGCTGACAGGATAGGTTTTAGAAATACAGGATCCATCACCTTTACGTTCAAGCTTAAATTCACCGACAACAGTGCGGCAATCTGCCCCATCTTCTGGGCAAGCATTTACACCACCTGAGGCACGACCAAATTTAACACGTCCACCTTCTTCATCATAAGCAGCCCAACGCATTTTATTGGGATCAAACAAGAATGTTTTTTTACCGGTCGCTTCAACACTTCTGGGTAAGGGATCATAGCGAAGATCGGGAAAAAATCCGATGTCACCATTTTGACCTACGCAAGCACCGAGTAATACAGGTAATGCGACAACTAAAGCAAGTTTTTTCATGACAATGTCCTTTTGTCAGTGAGATACAGATTTTGTATCGGCTGAAACAGGGGTTAATTTAGACTAGTATCTATCCTACTGATATAATGGAGTTTATGTCGACTCAGTACACTGTTTACATTTTAGAATGCAGCAATGGTGCTTATTACACTGGTTACACAACGGATCTTGAAAGGCGTTATCAAGAGCATCTCGAAGGATCTACCAAATGTAAGTACACCCGTAGTTTTCCTCCCGTAGGGATTGCCGCAAGTTGGCAATTTGAAATGGAGTTGTCGCAAGCATTAAAACTTGAGAAAGCGATTAAAGCCTTATCCAAGCCAGAAAAAAAAGTTATAGTAACCGCTGATATTTCAGATCTACCAACCCTATGCAAGGCGCTTAATGTATACCCGTAGCAACACTATTTAAAATTATAATTAACGCCTATCCCCAACAAATGTGGGCCGATGATAGGATACGCATTGGCTTTGCCAAATTTACTGGTAAACAGACAGGCGCTGGCAATGCCCAGTGCAGCGCCGGCAATCACATCGTGAACGTGATGCGCGCGCACATGCACGCGGCTGTAGGCAACAACCACTGAGGGTATATAAAGTAATATGCCGTACTTGAAGCCATAACGAAAATGCACGAAGGCTGCACCAGTAAACGCTGCGGAGACGTGGCCTGAGGGAAATGATTTGTGACTATTTCCCCGCGGCCGTTTTTCGTGGGTAACCACTTTTAAACCTTCAGTAACCAATTGCGAAAACACAATGCTAAAACCAAATTGCATCAAGCCTTGCCAGTCTTTGTGAAATAGTGTCGACACCCCGGCGATGACAGGTATCGCATAGCGTGCATCGTCACCGAATTGTTTAATGCCTGAGGCGTGAGTATGCGCGTTGGCTGTAACGGTAAACCCTAACAAAACAATACAAACACTGCGCTGCAGCCAAGCGATACGCATAATAAAAAATCCTGAAGTTACGACTAGTGCAAGATATAATGATAAATATTGATAGCCGCTGCAATTGAGAATACGAAATTCAATATCGCCCATAAAATCGCAATCGATACACCGCGGCGATACGACATTGTCGCATAAATTGTTAAAATGACTCCGCCGGCAAAATAAACAAACGGACTCGACACTGCGTATCCAATTGCCAGGATCGCAATCCCAAGACTACCAAATAAGGTTAAGCGATCTTGCATGCGGCCGCTGTAGACAAAATATAATAAGAAGCTTCCCGCCAATACAATCGGCACAACCGCGCGAATTAGAAGTGAAAAAGGTGTGAAATACATCGCGGCACCTGCGAGCACCACTAATTGCAGTACGCTGAAAAATAATTCGCGTTCAATAACCGCCGCAAGCAGCATCAGTATAGCGCCAATCACAAAACACTCTGCGCGTGCAGTAGAAGGTGGGATTAAATTCCCGTAAATTGGAAACCCCATGCCAATAACGCCCAAGGCACGAGCACAAAAGGTATTAGATAAGCGACATTGCTTCGATTCGTTCACTGCAGTATTCGTCGTGTTCATATATTTTCTCCGCATCCCATGGATAGCAAATCCAAATGTCATCGGTTTGCTCACCGGCAAATAAGTGCTGCACTTGCGGCGGCAAAGTCACGGCTTTGGCTTTGCGTTTTTGGTGAATAACAAAAATGCCTAAGGCATCTGGCTTAACCTGCAGCAAACGTTGGCAACAAAAACTTAACGTGGTGCGGCTGTCATCGACATCATCAACAATCAACAGACGCTTACCCTGCAGATCAATCTGCTGATCATCATACCACTGCGTGACCACCGGTTTATTCGGCGCCACACCATCACCGTAGACTTCAATCGTCACTGGCACAATCGGCACATTCAAAAAACTTCGCAAAATGCGCGCCGGGATATAACCACCGCCGCCGATAGCAATTAAATAGTCCGGCTTAAACCCAGACGCTTTAATCGCAGCAACTTGCTTAGAAATCAGTTGATGAATATGATTATAGGTGATGTAGTACTTTGTCAGCATCGGCGGAGAATACCTGGATCCGTTTCGTTTTTCAAGTGTAAATTTCACCCCATTCATAGTACACTGACGAACTATGAAACCATGCCCATGCTGTTCTGCTAAACCTTATAAAACCTGTTGCCAACCTTATTTACGAGGCAAAGCCATTCCGCCGACCGCCCTGGCTTTAATGCGGTCACGTTATACTGCGTATACTAAAGCGAATGTGCCTTATCTTTTAAAAACGTGGGACCCTTCTGAAACCAGCAAGCTTGATGCTGAAGAATTGAAAAGCTGGGCCAGCAAAGCAATTTGGTTGGGTTTAGAAATCATAGCAACTGAAGCAGGAACCCAAACCGATGACACGGGCACCGTTGAATTTGTTGCGCGCTATCAGTTAGACAATAGCGCGCACCAAATCCATGAAAAAAGTGTGTTTCACAAAGTCGATGGGAAATGGATTTATTTACATGGGATTGATTAAGGCTCTGCGCTCTTAGCGATGAGCTCAGTGACTTCTTTGTCTTGCGTTTGCGTAAAGTCTTCGTACCAATTTCCAATCGCCATGAAGCTTTCCGGCGTTTGTAGGCAAATCAACTCATCAACTTTCGGATTTAAACTCAGCACAACGTCGGGGGGAGCCACTGGCACGGCGATAACGATCTTGTTACACGTTGATTGCCTGAGCGCTGTGATCGCAGCGCGGATTGTTGCACCGGTGGCGATGCCATCATCAATTAAAATAATATTTTTGTTAAACAAATTAATGGGCTTACGTTTGCCTATATAAGTGGCTTGATAGCGCAGCAAGGTCTTTTTCTCTTTTGCTATCACCTCATTAATTTCAGCTTGCGTCAATTCCAATTGTTGCAACACGCCTTGATTGAATACCACCACATCATTTGAAGCAATGGCACCCATGGCCAACTCTTCTTGCCCTGGCACGCCAAGCTTTCGCACTAAAAACAATTCCAAGGGCAAATGTAATTTCTTAGCAACAGGAAATGCCACCGGCACGCCACCGCGTGGCAAGGCCAGCACCAGCCAATCTTCCAGGTCAGCATACGCAGCTAAATGCAGCGCCAATTGCTGGCCGGCATCTTTACGGTTACGAAATAATGTAAGCATGAGCTGCGAGAATCTCCCTATTGCATCTTGTTAGGTCCAAAACTACCCTGTGCTGAAGATGATACAACAATTAATTCTTCGCATCTATAGCCCTCGTACTTGCAATTTAACTTTGCAGATCCTAGACTCAGGCAGGACTTACCGCAAGGAACGCCAACTCAATGGAAGCCACTGTCGAGCACAAGTCAACCTATGACATTATCTGGTCTGAAAAAGCGTTAATTCTCGGCCTAGTCACCACAGTATTATTTATGCTATTTGGCAAGCAGTGGTTGGGGGATTTAAGTTCGCGCTTGTCAAACATAGTCATCTTCATTTGGTTATTTGCCATCATGTTATGGCTCGCCTTTAATGTGGTGCGCCATGCGGATGCCTTAGCAGTCAAGCTCGGTGAACCGTACGGAACATTGGTCTTAACGTTAGCGGTGATCAGCATTGAAGTGGTGATCATTTCAGCGGTGATGCTCACCGGCAAAAATAATCCAACGCTTGCCCGCGATATGATGTTTTCAGTACTGATGATAGTGCTGAACGGCATGTTTGGTTTGACGCTAGTCATCGGCGGGATCAAACATTTAGAACAAGTCTATAATCTTGAAGGTTCTAAAGCGTACTTAGGCGTATTAACTCCGCTGGCAATATTAGGTCTAGTGCTGCCACGCTTTAGCAGCAGTGCACCAGGCGGTGAAGTGAGTTTGCGGATGGGGATCTTTTTATTAGTGATGTCAGTCTGTCTGTACGTGGTGTTTTTGTTTATTCAAACCAAATGGCATAGCAAATATTTTAAAGGCCAAGCTGAAAGTAAACTTGACTTGCATCATGGCTTTGAGGTGCGTAGCACAGCGCATCATAGTGGCTTGTTGATCTTTAATATTCTGCCGATTGTTTTACTCTCTAAATATCTGGCCGTGATCATTGACCACTCGATTTCAAGCATGGGTGCGCCACAACAATTAGGTGGATTTTTGGTGGCGATTATCGTCCTGTCACCTGAAGCAATGACGGCAACCAAAGCCGCATTAGCCAATCAATTACAGCGTACGGTTAACATATCGCTAGGCTCTGCGTTATCGACCATTGGTTTAACCATTCCTGCCATCTTAGCCATCAGTTTACTCTCGGGCCGCACAATTGAACTGGGGTTAGGGCCTGAAGAAATCACTCTGTTGTTGCTAACCCTATTAGTGAGCACGATTAACATCAGCACGCAACGCACCAACCTATTGCAAGGTGTGGTGCATCTTATTATTTTCTTTGCGTATATCGTGTTGATATTTGATTAATAACTTCTAACAATCACTTTGGTGCCAATATCAATAAAGTTATTATCTAACCACGCTGCGGCACTCGGCAGTAAACGAATGCAACCATGGCTGGCGTTATGTCTTGGTACATTATACGAACCGTGCATGGCAAAACCACGATGGAAGAACATACAATTTGGCATCGGCGCTCCGCCTTTACCTAAGGGAAATTTATTGGAAACACAACTAGGCCCACGTTTAGCATGTACTCTAAATTCACCGACCACGGTGAGGCAAGACGAGCCGAGATCAGCACAAAACCCTTTACCACCAGAAGCACGACCGGTTTTCACTCGATCACCATCCGCATCATAGGCTGCCCAAGCAGGTTCTCTAGGATCGAAAATAAAGACTTTTTTACCCGTAGACTCAATATGTTTTGGGAAATACACCCTACCCACTTCATCATCATTGTGATGTATTTCATAAGCTTTAGGCTCACTCGCAGGCTCTGAACCTTGCAACCCAAAGCCACCGTTACAAGCCGAAAGTGCAAGGACGACTGAAACTAATCCAAGCTGACGGATCATAATCTTATCCTTAATTATCATATTAGTTAATATTTCGGCAATGCAGGTTAAAACTTGAATAGAGTTTGTGATCCCTATGAAATTGCTGTACAATGTGCGGTCCTATTTCTCACATGAAGCTAAGATGATTTTGAAAACACAACAGACCCCGGCCGCCAAGCCTTTTAGTTCACTCGGGCTTGCCCCCGCCCTATTATCTTCGCTCACTGAGTTAGGCTATGAAATGCCCACGCCGGTTCAAGAGCAAAGCATTCCTATCTTGATGAAAGGCGGCGATTTGCTAGTGCAAGCGCATACGGGCACTGGAAAGACTGCCGCGTTTGCTTTGCCTATTCTGTCGCATATCGATATCGCACTGAAAAAACCACAAGCATTGGTGATTACACCAACACGTGAACTTGCCATTCAAGTGGCAGAAGCCTTTCAGAGCTACGCCAAACATTTAAAAGGTTTTCACGTCGCGCCGATTTATGGTGGTCAAGATTACAAAACGCAGCTGCGCGCCTTAAAGCGCGGTACCCATGTGATAGTGGGAACACCTGGACGTATGATGGATCACCTCCGCCGTGGCAGCTTAACCGTTGACGCTTTAAAAACTGTGGTGTTAGACGAAGGCGATGAAATGCTAAAAATGGGTTTCATAGACGACATCCAATGGATTTTCGACCAAATCCCTCAAGCGCATCAAACCGCATTATTTTCTGCAACAGTGCCTGATTCAATTCAGAAAATTGCTAAGCGTTATATGAAAGATGCCAAAAAAATCCAAATTATACCTAAGCAAAATACCGTTGATGCTATCGAACAATACTATACTCGCGTGTCAAAAGATCAAAAACTCGAATTATTAACACGATTTTTAGAAGTTGAAGATGTGCAAGCAGCCATTATTTTTGCGCGCACTAAAACCAGCTCTGCTGAATTAGCCGAAAAGCTGCAAGCACGAGGTTATGGCGCAGCTGCGCTCAATGGTGATATGAACCAAGCGCTACGCAAGCGTGTCCTCGAGCAAATTAAAACAGGCGCCTTAGACATCATCGTGGCTACCGACGTCGCCGCACGCGGCATTGATGTGGAACGGGTAAGCCATGTGATTAATTTCGATATTCCGTATGACACTGAATCCTACATCCACCGCATTGGCCGTACGGGTCGCGCTGGCCGTAAAGGTAAAGCCTTGTTATTCGTAACCCCGAGAGAACATAAGTTATTAAAAGATATCGAGCGCGCTATTCACAAACCGATTCCGGAATTGGCGCCGCCTTCTGTGAAAGAGCTTAGTGAAAAACGCAGCGAGCAGTTGGCAGAGAAAGTCCGCAACATTATTGCTAAATCTAAAAAGTTAAAGCCTTATCGCGCCATGGTCGACACCATCATGCAACAAAGTGAATGCGCGCCCAAAGATGTGGCCGCCGCCCTCGCCTATTTAATTCAACAAGTCAACCCGCTTGCAACCACAGAACTTGAGCCAGCTACACCTGAGCACCAAAAGTCTCGCCGCAAGCCATCGCGTTTTAAAGATAGAGCTCACGATAAGACCAGGATTAAAAAGAAACGCCCAGCGCAAGGGTTTAAGTTAAAACCTCGAAAGAAGAAAGTTAAAAAACATAAAGCTTAAGCATTAACACCTTCACATCATCAGTAAATCAATGCTATATTGCTGTTTCGCATCTCACATTAATTTAAAATTCCTCAGGAGTCATAATCATGCAAAATAGTGATACCAGTTCTTCAAGCCTCCCCACTTCATTTTGGAAAAAAATCACATCCACAGTTGGTGCTATATTTAAACCAGTAGAGGATCCCAATACACCAAAGCCACCAACTGAGAGAACGCCACTATTCACAAGCAATAAAAAATAACAAAGGTTCAACTAAAAGAAGAGGAGCAAGTCTCAAAACAACACTTAAGCCTATACCCATCGTGCTTTAAATTTATAGTTGAGACTTTACCCCCTGATTATAATTGGAGTGTCTTATATGCCTGGTAAAGTTGTAATTGTTGTAGATGCATATAGTACTGGTAGATTAGTCCCTTTAGTTTTGAAACAGCGTGAACAAGCGATTATTCATGTTCACAGTTGCCGACAACCCGATGACTTGCTTGCTAGCTTAGGCGTTTCAGATCCAAGCCTATTTGACAGGGATATTGTGCATGAAGGTAATATTCCAGATAGCATCAGCAAACTAAAAGCCGCAGCCGGCGATAGAATGATCTCTGCCGTTATCTGTGGATGCGAGTCAGGTGTTGAATTAACTGATGCGCTCAGTGAAGCACTACAACTCCCCACCACAAATGGAACGCAGTTTAGCCAAGCCAAAAGAAACAAATATGAAATGCGCAAGGCCGTTAGTGCCGCTGGTTTAGCAACACCTAGCTTCTTCGAATGCACGGATATGGACAGCATGAAACGCTGGATGGGAAGCAATATCACTTATCCTGTAGTGCTCAAACCACTTTGCAGTGGCGGATCAGACTGCGTTTTGATTTGCAGAAATGACGCCCAGGCAGCTCATGCAATCGCTACCATTAAAGGACAAACTGATATTTTTGACAGGCCTAATAATAAATTCCTTGCGGAACAATTTATAGAAGGCGAAGAATTTGTTGTCAATTCTGTATCTTGCAAGGGAAAACATAAGACTGTAGATGTTAGAGTCTATACAAAAACTCATCTGCCTGATAGAGGAATTATTTATGACACAGAGACGTTGGTAGATCCAAACTCTCCTAATGCAATAGTCGCAACACGGTACGTACATAAAGTTCTTGATGCACTGCAGATACAATACGGTGCGAGTCATGCCGAAGTCATGATTATGCCAGACGGTCAGCCTATGCTTGTAGAAATTGCCGCTCGACTAGGGGGAACTACCAATATAGCGGTTAGCAGGAAATGTCTGGGCTACGATTCAGTCAATTTAGTCGTTGACAGTTATCTCCAACCAGACACTTTTCTGCAACACTACGCCACACCTTTTCCCCTTAAAGAGCATTCGACTACAGTTTTTGTAGCAACTAATGAAACCGGGACTTTACACTCTGAAAAGTTTAGCACCTGGAAGAAACCAGAAACCGTAACAGTGATGAAGCTTAATGTACATCCAGGCTGCAACATAGAACCCACTAAAGACTACTTAAGTTCACCTGCCACGTTTATTTTAGTGGGAACTGAAAGTGAAATAGCACGCGATTATCTGAAAATTTTAACCTTTTCGAAAACTGCACTTAGTGTTATTCCTTCTGCACGAAACTTAGCAAACGCTTCAATTTGTTGTTCAAAAGATGGAGCTGCTGCTCTAAATATAGTAGCTAACAGAGGGCAACAGCAAGCTAAGTCTGAGCGGGACCTGGAAGAAACGACTGGTTCCAATTCTCCTCGCTAAAGTGAATATACTCGAAGCAAAGTGGTTTTCGGTATTATGAACAATCATAAACCAACAACCTTAAAGTTTTATTAAACGTAATACGAATTTTTCATGTTATGATCCCCTTCTTTCTCATACACTCAAGGACGTGTTTATGAATGTAGATCTCGCCGTAATCGGCGCCGGAACCGCCGGTTTATCCGCCTTTAAAGAAGCCTTAAAATTCTCTGATAAAGTGGTGTTAATCGACCACGGACCACTCGGCACTACTTGCGCGCGCGTCGGTTGCATGCCGTCTAAAGTCTTGATCCAAGTGGCGGATGATTATTTTCGGCGGCATTTATTTGCCGAGCGAGGGATCTTAGGGTCTGATGCCCTAACGGTGGATCGCAAACAAGTGATGAACTACGTGCGCAGCTTACGCGACGGTTGGGTTAATGGCGTTATCGATGGCATGGATGGGTTTAAAGATAAGCTCATCAACGGTGAAGCCAAATTTATTGAGCCCTACGTGCTTGAAGTAAACGGCCAACAAATCCATGCAAAAAACATTGTGATTGCCACAGGTTCTAGTTCTATTATTCCAGAAGGCTTATCGGAATATAATAAACAGTTACTGTGTAGTGATGTTATCTTCGAGCAAGAGGATTTTCAGAATAACATTGCCGTGATCGGCTTGGGTGTCATTGGCATTGAATTAGGGCAAGCCCTATCACGCTTAGGCATTAATATTATGGGGATCACTCGCAGTGAATTTATTGGTGGTTTGTCTGATCCGACTGTGGCCAAGGTTGCAGTTGAAATCATGCGACAAGAGTTCCCACTCCATTTGAAAAAAACAGCTACACTCACTGCCAGCGGCAAACAAATATCTCTGGCTGAGGACATTGATTTTTTAGCCGATCAAGTCCTACTATCAATCGGCCGTCAACCGAATGTTGAAAACTTAAATCTTGACGTATTTGGTTTTGAGTTGGGCGCACGTGGCGTACCTAAACACATTAGTCCACAGACCTTACAAGTGAAAGGTCACCGCATATTTATTCCAGGCGATGTTAACGGTGTGAAACCCTTATTACATGAAGCTGCAGATGAAGGTAGAATTGCTGGCTTTAATGCAGTGCACGAAAATACCGACAGCTTTCAACGACGCTGCCCTCTTGCCATCACTTTTTGCCATCCTAATATCGCTGTGGTCGGGCAATCCTATCGAGAAATACACGATCAAGATATTATTACCGGCACCGCTGATTTTTCCAACCAAGGCCGTTCGCGGATCCTCGGTGAAAATAAAGGTGTAATGCATGTCTACGCACGAAAAGACGATGGCAAAGTACTGGGTGCTGAAATGATCGCGCCCGAAGGCGAACACATGGCGCATTTACTGGCTTGGGCAATTCAACAGGAACTTAATGTTTTTCAAATTTTACGTAAGCCGTATTATCATCCTAGCGTCGAAGAAGGCTTACGAAAAGCGTTGCGCGAGCTAAGCCATCAAGTCACGCAGCAACCTAAACATATTGAAATTGCAGCCTGCGACAGCGCAGCCGTTGATGCGCTGGAATAAATAACTCAGAATGCACTTCGGACATGATTAAACAAGACAAATGGCTACAGTTGCGACAACAGATGCTCGACTTGGGGATCAGTGAAGATCAGCTGACTGAAAAATTTATTATTGGTTCAGGCTCAGGTGGGCAGAAGTTACAGAAAACAGCTTCATGTGTGCACTTAAAACATCAGCCAACCGGGATCATTATAAAGTGCCAGCAAGATCGTTCGCAAGAAAATAATCGTTATTATGCCCGTGTGCGTTTGTGTGAAAAAATCCGAGAGCTGCAAGAACAAACGAAAAGTCGACGCCAACAGCTTGAAGAAAAAATCCGACGCCAAAAGCGTCGTCGCTCACGCCGTGCTAAGCAAAAGATATTAGAAGACAAGCACCATCGTTCTGATATAAAAACGACTCGTAAGAAACCTGATAACAACAACAGTTAGTAATACTTAAATAATTGGGGGTCACATCTGAACATCTGACATTAGCGAGTGACCCCCGCTTTTTCAGGCAAAAAAAAGCCGAACATTTGTTCGGCTTTTCAAGATTTATAAATGCTACGTTAGTCAACAACTTCAACGTTAATTGCATTTTTACCTTTAGGTGTGTCTTCAGTATCGAAAGATACTTTGCAACCATCAACGAGATGGCCACTTGAGATTGAATTTTTGTGAACGAAGACGTCTTTGCTGCCATCTTCCGGAGTAATAAAGCCAAAACCTTTTTCATTATTGAAAAACTTAACGGTACCTGTATTTGTAGACATTGATGTATTCTCATATAAAATTAAACAATATCATCGAAACTCGCATTAACCACCGCGTGCTCCAATGACAAGATTCGACATTCTAACAGGTTTTACTCCCTGAGAATAGGTTTTTTATGCAAATTTTTGACTTCAACTGTTATATACTCGAAACAAAGTGGTTTTCGGCTTTTTGCCGTGTTCTTTTCCGCGTAGCGCTACGATTAAATTTTGGCAAGAATCCCTGATATTACCTGCAATTTAGTCGTAGCGCTACGCGAAAAATAACGGTGTCAAAAATACCGTAAACCACTTTGCTTCGAGTATATAAGTGGTTTTCGGCTTTTTGCATAAAAAACCTTCGTTTTTGAACACCTTAGCAAGGTTTATGTGGACGGAGAAGGCGTTTCAAATGATTCCGACTTCGCACATACCTCATCCACCCAAACTTAACTTATGCTGATAAATCTTGTAAAGTCAGAAAAAACTCGCAAAGGAAAACTCAACGCATGGAAGCCCCGGCTCACAAAATTAGTCAGCTATCAGCAATGGCACTCTCTATTAGCACCATGATCGGTAGCGGTTGGTTATTTGCCTCTTATTATGCGGTTAAATCTGCTGGCGCTGCCTCAATCTTTTCTTGGATCCTTTGCGCCGTGTTCGTTATGATCATGGCGCTGCAATTGGCTGAAATCGCCTGCAAGCACACGCGGCGCGGTTTATTTTCACGTCTCCTGACGCTGTCTCACAACAACCATTTTGGTTTTGTGACGGCTATTTCAAATTGGCTCGTTGGCGTTATTGCGGTGCCGTCAGAAGCGATTGCGACGATGCAATACATTAGCACCGCTTCTCCCACGATGACGGATTATATTTTTTATAATCACAGCTTCACACCCATAGGGGTGTTATTCACGGCCTTGCTACTGGGGTTGTTCTTTCTCCTGAATTATTGGGGCATTAAACTGCTAGTGAGATTCAACAACGTAATGGCCGTAGTGAAGGTTGCCATGCCTATCATCACAGCCATTGCCATCGGCTTAACAGCATTTCACGCAACTAATTTTACGGCCTATAAGCACAGTATCATCCCTTACGGCATGGGCAGTATTGTCAGCACTATTGTCACCAGCGGGATTTTCTACTCATTTTTTGGCTTTCAAACGGCGGTCAGTTTTGCCAGTGAGTTGGAGAATCCTTTAAAGTCGATACCCATCACCTTAATCTCATCGGTTGCTATCGCCCTACTCTTGTATGTCATGCTGCAAGTCTGTTTTATCGGCGCCGTGCCCACCGCTGCCATTAGCAATGGCTGGGAACATTTGCAATTTACATCACCTTTGGCGGAATTGGCCATTTCATTAAACTTAAATCTACTCGCCATCGCACTCTACGTCGATGCCGGCGTAAGCCCAGCCAGCACGGGTATTACTTACCTAGGCGCGAGTACGCGCATGCTCACAGCCATGGCGCAACACGAACAAGTCCCCAGCTATTTTGCGGTGTTGTCGCCGTTTAATATGTCGCGGCGTTCGCTGGTATTTACCTTCATGATGTGTTTACTGCTCATTATTTTCTTTAAAAATTGGCAAAGCATTGCGGTCTTCACCACTGCCTTTATTCTCATGTCTTGCATAGCGCTGCCGATTGCCTATGTTAAGCTTGCCAGAGAGCCTGCAACTGATGGCCAGTCATATCGATTTAAACTCGGCAAACCACTCGCACCCGTCGTTTTCTTATTCTTGACATATTTATTCTTTTTTATCCCTTATTACAATTTAGTGGTTTTATTCGCTGTGCATTTAATCGCGTTTTTCACTTATGCTGTGATTAACAGTCGGCATGACCTTCGCAAGCTCATTAATATATTCAACAGCGCATGGTCGATACTGCTGTATATGTTATTTTTGGTCCTTTACGTCAAGTTTTCCGCAACTCCACTCTTACAAGCGCATTCGCAATTAACGCTTGTGACAGGTTTAGCCTTAGCGCTAGGCATATACTTTTTAATGCTGGGTCAACGAGAATAAAATCCGTTGATGAATAAGATTGCATCAAACAATAAATTATGTTAGTATTTGACCAAATTTAATCTTGCTGTTCCACTCAAGGACGATTCAGGCCACCGCTATGGCACTATTCAATGACTGAATAGGCAGCAGTTGTTAATTCAACTTTATACTTACTTGAGGTAAGAGTATGCCTAAGAAGCGACAAGGTAAACGAGGTAAAAATGATAAGGCCATCGAGTTAGATGATATTTATCTGCGCATGGGCAGTGTGGATGCCCTTACCGCGACTGCTAGCAGTGGCGGTGGGGCATCTGCGAGAACTGTCGTTCAGCGAACGACACCTGTTTCAACAAATAGCGCAGCTGAAGCGACTCAAGGTGGTGCGGCAGGGGCAGCCACAGGCAGTTCCAGCAACACAGGTGCTAACACATCGAGAACAACCACTAGCAGCTCTAGCAGCACAAGTGCTAACACATCGAGAACAACCACTAGCAGCTCTAGCAGCACAACAACAACCACAACAACCGCCAGCAACGAACCTAATGCCGTCTCACACCCAGCCCGTGTTCCTTACGAAAATTTACGCCGCGCTGTTGCCATGCCAGACTCCTCGGAACGCTTGTATCTTGCCTTAATTCAGTTTTTACGATTACGAAAGCTAGACTTTTCTGAAATCCCCATGCGCGAGGGTGAGCCCCTGAAACTAGCAGATGATTATATTCGAGGTAGCTACGCAGAGCTCAAAAAATTGCTCGAAGGAGAAGATAATCAAGTTGTATTAGCTGAATTGGAAAAAGTTTTCAGTGCAGTTGAGGCCAACGATGGTGAGTTGGATGACCACCTTGAAACATTAGTATGTGTCCACGAGCAATATGTACGTCCATTCGATATCGAACGCGTACAGGCACTTGTAGAGAACGCTGCAACAAACTCTAACGAAGCGATTGGGAAAGATGTCGTGATGCCCCTCGGGCTAACAGGTGCCGGGAAGTCAACCTTAGTCCATCTACTATTCGGTTCTAAACCCAAGATGAGTGGCCGACGAATTATTCTAGAGAAACCCGTACCTGAAATTAGCCACATCAAAATTGGCGAGCGCTTAGTGTCTGAAACCAAACGCGTTACTATGACAAGTTTAAAACATGCTACAAAAGCTACAGGACTGACGGCTGAGCAGAGAAAAATGTTCATGAGTGACTCTCCAGGTATTGACGATACCGAAGGGTATGAAGTCGATACTGCTCACTCATCATCAATTGTAAAATCGGTGGCCCGTGCTGCTAAACTACGCGTTCTTTTAGTATTTTCAGACTCTCACCTTCACTCAAAAGCAGGGCAACTGTTAAAATGCTTAGAATCTGTTGCCAAATTGTTTCCGAATGTAGAGCAACATCTTGGTGCATTCGTGTATGTTTTTTCGGCCCATTCAAACACTATGGAGCCAGAGGATGTTATAAGTGATATTACAGAACTCCTAACTTTACAAGATGAGCGAAATTATTCAAATAGTGTTTTAGCATTATTGCAGGATATGCAGACTAAACTCGGGAAGCAGATTAAAACTAAAACAGGATTTTTTATTCGGCTCGGCGATAAAAAATCGTTAAAACCAAAAGTACTAGCTCAGCGACTGCTAGACTGCAAGCCTATTCAAGCTCCGACCCAGTCCAGCGCCGCTGCGGCTCACTCTGAGAGAGATCCCGTTCTACCAATTAGAGTATTTGTCAGCGAAAACTGCCAATCATGTTTAATAACCCAATTAGAGCATGACAATCATCTAGTCAGAACGCTCATTAGACGTCTCATAACAACTCGTGCTGAAGAAGCTAGAGATAAAGTAGATGCTGATTTGCGTTTATTGAATTACAAGCTTAGCGCACTGCGATTTGTAGCAGACCTATTACCACAATCGGCTGCTCCTACTTATGTCAGGGAATGTGTTGCAGCCCTATATGACTTACGCGATCGAATTAATACTCATGCTAAATCCAAGCTTACCTCGTCGATAACAACAGCGCTAACGGATGAAATGTTAAAGCAAAGCCGACGTTTATTGTCTGTTATGATTGCAATTGATGATTTGCTATTCGCCTCAGGTGAAGATATATCAGCACTCGATCCTCGATATATTCGATTGAATACCGTGGCCAGATCAAAACCCGCTCCTAAAAACCACCGTTATGATATCTCTGATATAGAAGCCCAGGTCACTCAACTCCTAGACGAACTAAACGCCTATGTTGAAGCCACCGCTGCTCATGTTACCTGCGGAGCATTGCGGCATTTGAAAACCCTTGCCACTGCAATACCGGCTGTTACAGAACCGTATCCCGTCACGCACTGCGAACCGGATGACAGTATTCGGGGGCCACTGATTGCAGCAGGTGTAAAATGTTTTGAGCTTGCCGACGTCGGGCAGATCGATACCGCAATAACGAATAATAAAAAGCCTGCTCCGCGTTTAGGAGCCGACATCGGCATTATCATTGAAAATTTGAAAGCCATTAAAAAAGAGTATGCTAACGCTATTGGGATTGATGCACACGCTAAAATAATGACTTTCCACGATGAATTATTCACCCGATTAGAGAAATGTTCTTCCCTTGCGCTCGCAGTAGAAGATTTTGTGACAATGGCCTATATTATCGACGTCTTGCAGTCTCGAGCCGACTATAAAGGCTGCCAGAAGATAATTGACAGGTGCAAACAAACTTTTTTAACTACGCTTGAAAGACGCGCAACCGCTGCGGCTAAATTCATTCCTTCAGAGAACGGCCAACGATTAACGACAGAAAGTGTCTACGCATTGAGTCATGTCATGCGGGTATTTTTACTGTGTGCAGCCGACACGAATGTTAAAACTCACTTGCAGAAAGCGAAACTGACTGGTGACAAGCATCCTACTATTCCCAGGCTATATGAACAGCTACATACTGGATTATGGGATTATTATCTTTCTATTTACGGGAAGATAAAACAAATTTGTAGTGCCGATACCAACATGCAGGGCATCCGCGCACTCGACCCATTACTTGGGCAACTGTGGTTGGTATTAAGTATTCCTCATAAAACTGCTTCAGTATGGCAGGATCCCTATACGCATGTGATCAGCGACATCACCACTTTTATGACGAAATTTAACACGCGCTTTCACGTGTATTTAAATACGGAAACCCAAGTGGCGGATGAGGTATACAATAAATTGGGACAGTATCTCATTTTAGTGGGTCGTTGCGAATGGCTAACACTCTTAAAGCTAGAGAGCCAGACAAAACAACCCCTGATTGACCTCCTAGAAGCACGCGCGACTAAATTAATGGCGAAAGCCAAAGGCGTGACAATTTCTCTTGAACAACAGGAGAGTTTAGAAAGCACCTATTGGGTTTATTGTGAAATAACCCAATTACTCGCGACAGTTGGTGCACACTTAAAACCCGCCACAAGTACTGACCTGGCCCAAGCTGGGCAAACGTATATCTTGCAAGTGCAGCAACCGCTTGAAAGTATTGTTGAAACAGTCAGCATTGCTGGCGAGACAGACCTGACAGCAAACGAATTCAGAACGCGTGCAAAGCGATGCCTACACCTTCCAAAACAAACA
>SDBT01006325.1_pt1 | contig 19681 bp, 23 predicted proteins | sample 2277101 | NCBI WGS metagenome assembly SDBT01 (sample SAMN10404973, study PRJNA504765) | marine sediment metagenome | isolation source: marine sediment core GS10_PC15, 103 cmbsf | place: Arctic Ocean: Southern Knipovich Ridge | collected 2010 | reverse complement strand
GAAACAGCTGAGAAGCTTTCTGTGTGAATTGTGTATATATTTTTGTAAAAGTATTTTTAATAAAATTAAACATTCAGTTTCTTAATTACATGGGAAATAGAATCTGCTTTATTAGAAAAGTATACAATAAAAGCTTATAATAGCGTAATTATTTAATTGGTATGTTATACTTTTTTAAATGTTTCATGAGGTTACCAAGGTTTGAGTAGTGAATACTGCGTATATTTAGAGCTTGAGCTCCATCAATATTTTCTTTTTGATCGTCAATGAAAAGACATTGGTGTGGTGTAATTTGATATTTATTAAGAACATAAGCATAAATTTCTTTATACGGTTTTAACATGCGTATATGGGCAGAAACTATTATATTCTCAAAAAGAGCAAAGATTTCAGGATATTTACGTAAAATATTTGCATACCCTTCTTTGTCAAAGTTTGTCAGTAAGTACAATGTATAACCTTTTTCTTTTAATTTTTGTATATGTGTTATGAGTTTTTTGTCAGGCTTTAGGGAAGCAATATTTTGCTTGGAGTTAACGAATCTATTTATAATTTGCTGCATTAATTTAATTTCACGCTTACTTTGAAAATAATTTTGATCTACAAGGTTTTGTATATGTTGATCTAGTATTATATTTACTTCTTGATTCGTAATATTGCCACACATTAATTCTGATATACATCGTGGTAAAGGTATATTTTTATAATAAATTATTGGATAACCTTGTGGCTCTAGTGTATGTAATTTTTCTAAAAATTTTAAAAAACGTGAAACAGGATTTTTTCTATGCGTAAAAATATAAACAAGGCATTGAATAAATCCAATTGAGCGAAATTGTTTGAACTTATTTGTGTGAAAAATGACGCCTGTTAGATCAAAAATAATATGCTGTATATGTTGTTCTGAATGTTTCATAATTACTCACTGCTAAAGAATAAAAGATATTATTTTAAATTATAACAAACTTATTACTTTCTAAGTTGCGATTTTGATATTTTTGCATATATCACTAAATTCTTTAAATTGCTTATGTAAATTATTATGAAATATTAACTTGTTTATTATTGTAGTATAATAAGATCGTGTTTCATCATCCAGTAGTAAATTGTGTAATAATAATGTAATAAGTTGTATTAGTGCATTTTTATAATAATTATATTTTTTATACGCTTTCAGAAATACACATGCAAGCTCAAGTCTCACATTAATGTTATTAAGATCAGAAGAAAAAGTAATTACATGCAAAATTGATAGTGGTAACTCTGTTATAGGAAGTTTGGTTGCATTAATTTTTGTAAATGGAACCATTGCATAAGTACACGGATCAATATCAGTAACGAAGATAGGCCCAAGCGGCTTATTATCACTCGGAAGACTAGGTCTAAATGTTCTTATTGAAAGAATCCAATTACCAAAATCTCTATAGTAATTTTTTTTTGTGTGTTGTTTTCGGGTCGATCTATCCATCCGTGACCTGGCCTTATATTAATAGTAAAATTTGTAGTGTTATTAGTGTTATTAGTATTTTGTATAGTGATTTCAATTTTATTTTCATGTGCAAACTTTTCAATATCTTTGTCTGGAGTAAATGTAATACAACGTCGCTTATCAGAAAGTAATTTATTTAATTCAGTGCAATTTTTGACATCAGTATTAAAAAAATAGTTAATAAATTTAAAAATATTATTAAAATGAGCGCGTATTTCATAATTTTTTTGTATATAGCTAATGCCAAGTTCGTTATGTCCTGATACAAGGTTCATCCATGCTTGTGAGGATTTTTTGATATCGTCAGCCTTTGTATATTTTTTATAAAACTCTATTAATTTTGGATGAAGTGTAATCTTCTTGGGAAGCATCTTAGAATCAAAAGATTCTTTTTTTTTGTTATATAAAAGAATGTTAAGAAAATCATGCAATGTATTTTCTGTGCATGTTGGTATTGATGTTTTGTCTTTATAATTGCAATATTTTGAATCAATTTTTGGTGGCAATATTGGAGAATGTAATCTTCTAATTGCTTCATAAATATTAGTCTCCGGGTCTTGTGAAAGTATATTTTCCAGGGACGATCTGAATGGGTTATATTTCATAGTTTGATATTTCATTTCATCAAGATAAATTTCTGAATCAGTGTTGGTATAGCTTGATTCCAAAAATGTTTCTCTTGATTTTTTGCCTATATGTAAATCATCAAGGTAGACATGTAGACCATCAATAAAGTCAAGTACATCCTGCTTGGTTTCTGCTTTTAAATATAGCAGTGTAAGAAATATATTATTGGTTGTATTAGAAACGTATAGTTTTTCATACTCTTCTTTTTTTGCACCTATAATTTTGTTGAAAAAATAGTTAATTTTTTTTGCTTTAATGCGCTTTTTTTGCATTAATGAAATAAGTTTTTTATTTCCTTTTAATATTCCACATTCGAGTGCTCCTAAAACTTGACCAATGTCATTTGGTGTAAGCCATGCTCCAGGCAATGTTGGCGCTTGTGTTGTCTGTATATTACTTCCGTCTTTTTAATAAATTCGCTTTCATATGCTGCTGCACCAAAGAGAATGGAGAATTTTTCATATTTTTTAGGTAATATTTCACAAGTGCCTTTAAGATTTTTGATGGGGTAAATTGTGCGGCATTGTTTTACTTGTGCAAGATGGGGCGGTGAATGTTGCGTATGACGGGGTACCCCTAGCTTGGGTATTGTTGCATAGTGGCTAAATTACGGATAAAAAGGGTTCTATGCATAGCTAAAACAGGGCTTAACATACCAAATGTTGCTAGTGATAGAACCTATAAAAATAGAATTGAAAAGTATGCGATATTTCACTATATAACCTTCATTTTATGTATATAAGTTTTATTTACGTATTATTATGGCATGTATAAGTTTTCTATTTTTTCCCAATTCTTTTTTCCAAAATTGAATTTACAAAACTTTTTGCTTCTGGTCTAAGCTTATAAAAATGTAAGGCTATCGATATCAAAGTCATTGTATTAAGATTTTTACAGATATTATTAAACTTTTCAGATTGTGTATGTAAATTATTATAAAGTATTAGTTTGCCAATTTTACGATAAAGATTGTGATTATCATCACTTTTATCACAATCATACCATGATGGATCATCTAAATCTAAACCACGTAGTAAAGACTTACTTAGTTGCACTGGTATATCTTTATCGTAAGGATATTTAAGATATTTTTGATATGAAACTTGCAAAAGTGAATACGCCCATGTAAGTCGCGTATGAAGATCGTCAAGATCTGAAGAAAAAATATATAAACGCAAGTCTTTTGGTCCAACATTTTTGATATTCCAGGCGTCACCATACCATTTTGAGTTTATTTTTTTTGTTTTTGCAAATGGTAGAATTGATTCATATATACGTTCACTTTTTGGTTTAGAAAGAAAATGAAAACGTGAATTTTTGTTATTTATCTTATGATTTAAGATTCGATTTCCTACCCAGCCCAATGAAATATCATCAAAAAGAGGATTGAAAAGATAATCGAATTTTTTTGGATTTTTTTTATTACTAATAATTTCAATAAGGGCTTCTTCTGGGTTTGTGTGAAGCATTGATTGTATAGCTATTGATCCTGTGATATATTTTTCTTGATTTTTCATTTTATGACTTATTTTTTTATGAAAATATTCTGAATCATCGTCGGTATAACTTGATTCCAAAAATGTTTCTTTTGATTTTTTGCTTATGTGTAAATCATCAAGATCGACACTTAGACCATCAATAAAACCAAGCACATCCTTTTTGGTTTTTGCTTTATGATATAATAACGCAAGCAAAGTATTATGAGTTGTATTAGGAATGAGCTCTTTTATAGGTTCTTCTTTTTTTGCATCTATAATTAAATCAAAAAAATCATAAATTGTTTTTCTATTAATTTTAAAAGATATATTTTTTATGCGTTGGTTTTCAACAAATTGTCTATGTTCTTCTTGTATTAATTTAAGAAGTCCTTCATTGTTTTTTAATGTTCTATGTTTGAGTGCCCCTAATACTTGACCAATAATATTTGGTGTAAGACATGATATAGTTAGTGGCGATTTTTGATTTTCCAGTAATGTATCGTTGTGCTTATTAACATGAAATAGCTCTCTGACTAATTGAGTGGTTTTATCCTTTTCATCGCCGAATTTATGTATTTTTCTAATAAGTCCATTTTCATAACATGCTGCGCCAAACCAAGGAGAAAATCCTTTATAGTTTTCAGGCATTATTTCATAAATACCTTTAAGGTCTCTAGTAGGGTAAATTGTGCGGCGATGTGGTGTTTGTGTCAGATGGGGCGATAAATGTTGCGTACCACGGGGTACCCCTAGCAAAAAATTGCTTGGTTGTTGTTGTTTTTGTATAGTAGCTAAACTACGGATAAAAGAGATCCTATGCATAGCTAAAACAGGGCTTAACATGCCAAACATTGCCAGTGATAGACCTATAAAAATAGAATTGAAAAGTATGCGATATTTCATAATATAACCTTTATTTTATAATATAACTATAATTATTCTTCAGAAACTTCATTTTTCTCGTATTCTTGTTTCATAAGTTTTTTTAGATTTTCAAAGAGTAGCAATTCACAAATTTTTTCTGGATCATATTCTCTTTTTTGATACGTAACTATTACATCTACTTCATCTTTTTTTGTAGGGTCCCAAAAGGGACAAATTATATGATTTTTTTCGAGTCTGTAGATAAATTGGTGGTTATTTTTTTTATTTTTAACATTGGCAATAGAACCTTTAAAGGTAAATTTTTCACTATTATCTATGTCGAAAACGGGAGTATCATAAAAAGGGTGTTCATCAGGTCCGGAATATGCGAATTCCAAGCGAATCATATCTTCTTTAAATTGTTTTTTAAATCTTTCACATTCAGTATAATCGTGGGTGCCTGCAATAATTACATCAGATAGTTTATATTGGTTACCATCACTTTTATTTTTTTCTATTTTAATTTTCACTGCTCTTGGACATGTTATATAAAAATTTTTCTTTATTGCGTCCATGGCCTTACTATTAAAACTTTCATTAGTTTCGCCAGCAAATACAAAATGAGGATTTTTATTTTCCAACGGTGGTTTATTTGCAAAAAACCGAGTTATTTGCACCGGTTTACGTAATTTTCTAGGAAAGGTTGGATTTTCATCGGTATAATAAAAAATGGGTTTGGATGTAAAAGTTCTTGGTTTATTATCAATGCCATAGTTTCTATTACATTGCCAAAAAAGTCTAGCTGCTCTATAGCCTAAATGATCCAAGATTATAGCCACTTTTTCTTCTTTTTCAGATTTTATAGGATCATGCTTATATCCCCATTTTACTCGTTGCTTTAATTTAAAATTGCTCCACCTCTTTTTTAATATTTCACGCCATCTTTGCGCGGAATTTTGTTCCATGCCATGCATAGCAGCAAAAGAAATAGAAATAGCTGATAAGAGAATTATTTTTTTCATCATAATATAGTATCTTTCAGTATAAATGTAACCTGCAATTATTCTTTAACATAACTTTAAGCATAACTGTAATTTATTAAAAAGCAAGTTGTTTTTAATATTCATTTGAAAATAACTGTATAATTTCCAATAGAAATTAATTTATACTGTTATGCTTTTTCAGCAAAGGTTCGGCTTGTTGAAGAAAGAGTTTGAGACGACGATAGTCGTTGTTGGTAAGCAAAGAAAAAAGACTAATGAACTCATGTAAGCTTTCTTTATGTAATGTTATATGGTTAGTTATATACTGAAGCATAGCAAGCATTAGTTCATCGAGTTGTAGTGTATTATGAGATGCACCGAATAATATATGCAAGTACCGATGAGAACCAAAAAATTTACGTATAAGTTCTTTAGAAGCTTCTTGAACAAAAGCATGAATTTTGGGTGGTTCAGGTGCAAGTTGATAATAAACTTTGTTTTGTTTTATATATCCAATAGTTAAACAAGAAAATGATGTTTTTAAAAATTCAAAAATTTGTGGTTGTTCCTGAAGAAGTTCTTCTTCAGTTTTTTGATATGCAAAGGGGTATCTTCCTGGTTCTAACGAGCCGGTTTCAATCTGATAAACAATTCCTATATGCGTAATATCTTTTTTCTTTATAATTAAAAGAGAACCAAAAGGCGGAAAGGTATCCCAAATCCAACTTTGTGCTTGCCAGCTAACTAACGAGCTTGCAATAATTTCAGCAAATGGTTTGTTGGTGATCATGATTAGAAGATATCCTGTAATTAATTTTGGATAAAAAGCTTTTTCTATGAATAATACTCAGGCCTCGTTCATATATAGCGGATTGATGTTGTTGTGTAGCATAGCCTTTATGTTTTTCAAGACCATAGCCCGGAAATACCCTGTTATAGTATTGCATTAAAGCGTCTCTTTGGACTTTAGCTAAAATTGATGCTGCTGCTATAGAGCGTGATTTGCTTTCTCCATGTGTAAAATAAGCTACTTCGATATTCTGATAATGTGTATTGTTAAGTTTTAATGGCATGGCATCTACAAGAACAATTTTTGGTTTTTGAGAGCATTGTACAAATAATTGCATCAGAGCGCGTTTCATTGCTTGAAGGGTTGCGTTATAAATATTTATGGCGTCAATAGTACGATGGTCAACAGCGGTCCAGCTATAGATGCAATTAGTTCGGATCCATCTATGTACTCGAATTAGTTCATTCTTACTCATTTGTTTTGAATCTTTAAGATATCGGTAAGACGTTCCGAGTGGAAGTATGACTGCAGCAACAACTACTGGCCCAGCAAGGCATCCTCTGCCAACCTCATCAATACCACATACCAGATGATTTTTTTGCCAGAATGAGGCTTCAAAAGAGTCTTTTTTAAAGTCAGGTTTGTATTTTTTTGTTGTCATATGACATATATCTACTTGACAAGGAGAAAAATATGCGTACTATTAGAATATAAGCAGTCAAGTAACCATGTTATCATTGGTATAAAAATTAAACAAGAGGAGCATTTATTATGGCTTCGTCTACAGAGCTACGCGTAAAAGAGTTATTACGCGAAAAAGGATGGACAACAAAAGTTTTGGCTGAAAAGACAGGTATGTCTGAAAGCTATTTAACTCACATTAAAAACGGTACTCGTCGTTGGAATGAGGATTCACTTCGCAAGCTTGCTGATGCTTTTGAAATAAGTCCTATTGAAATATTTGCACAGCGAAGACCGCGTACAGATAATGTTGAAAGTAAGGTAAGTATGCCGGATAAATCAGAAGCTGACTTGAAGGTACAAATTGTCCCTATTGTTGGTGAAATTCCAGCAAATCCTTCTCCATATAAAAATCAACTTTCACAGATTACAACTGGTCATAAAGATGAATTTATTCCTATTTTGAATACAAGTGACAGCGCTATGTTTGTATTTCATATAAATGATAATCAAATGGCGCCTACATTTATTAAGGGTGATCTTTTAATTATTTCTCCTGAAATTCGGACTCGTTCAGGCGATATTGCTTCTGTTGAATATGGAAATGATACTCTTGTTCGTGGAATAATGCAAGTGACATTTACTGAAGATTTTGTGGTACTCGAGTCAGTAAATCATAAGCAACCGCCTATAGCGCTTGTTCGTGGCAAGGATCACTTCAGAATTATTGGTCGAGTAATTCAACGACATCAAAAACTAGCCTAAAAGATTATAAAGGGCCTGGAAACAGTAATCCGGGCTTTTTGTACTAAATAAAGTGTTTAATTTTATAGTGTTGTGAAAGCAACATTTCCACTTAGTACGAAGGGTATTTATGTTACGTTATGAAACTCTTATTATGGCATCACCAGAAATAACCTCTGACGAAACTTTAGCATTAGAGGAAGTATTTGCTAAATTGGTGAAGAAAAATAAGGGGGAACTTATTTCTTTTGACAGATGGGGCAAATTGTCCTTAGCATATCCAATTCAAAATAATAACTATGGCGTGTATTTTTTAGGAAGATTCGACGTTGAAGATGGTCAATGTCGCAAGCTTCTTGATGAATTTACCATGTTTTTTACTATTAAACTTTCAAATATTGTTATGCGATATCTTACAACGAAGCTCAATATGGAAGCTTCACTTGAGTACCAGCGTCCAGAATCTTTAGAAGATACGCCAACACGAGATGTGGATACTTTTTTACGAAAAAATAAGATGGAAGGTCTTATTTCATCAGTTTCATCTGCTGTGCAAAAAGATAATGATAGTAAAGAAAATAAGGAGTCATAATGGTAAAAAAGGCAAAATTAAAAATAAGTGCACGGTTATTTAAAAAAAAGACCCGTCGTTCCTCTTTTTCACCAAAAAAACATTGCCGATTTTGTGGAGGAGGCAAAGAACAAGAACAGTTAATTGATTATAAAAATGCTCCGCTATTGAAGCAATTTTTGACTGAACGAGGCAAAATTTTACCATCACGTATTTCTGGCACGTGTTGCTTACATCAACGTAAATTATCGCATACAATAAAAAAATCCAGAACAATGGCACTTATTCCTTATTGTGCTTCGGCATATTAACGATATACGACTTTTTTACGTATCTGCAGCCCATATATTATCATGTACGGGCTGTTTTTTTGTATTTTTTATAGATTTTACTCTATAAAAGCCACTATAGGGAAATTATTTCTAGACTCAGTTCAATTTTTCATTTACAATAAGAAATAATATTGTGCTTTAAAAATTACTCATAGGATAGTTTTTATGGTTAAATTTTCTCGTTCTCATATACGAAATATAGCTATCATTGCCCATGTTGATCATGGTAAAACTACGCTTATTGATCAGCTTTTAAAGCAATCAGGAACCATTAATTTTAAGGCTGGTGATGAACGAGTTATGGACTCTAATCAACTTGAAAAAGAACGAGGTATTACCATTTTGGCAAAAAATACCGGAATCCGATATAACGATTATATAATTAATATTGTTGATACACCAGGGCACGCTGACTTTGGTGGAGAGGTGGAACGTACCTTACAAATGGTAGAAGGTTTTCTTTTGTTGGTTGACGCAGCTGAAGGGGTTTTGCCTGGTACGCGCTTTGTTCTTAAAAAAGCCTTAGAGCTTAATTTAAAGCCGATTGTTGTTATAAACAAAATAGACAGAAAAGATGCAGATATTGAACGAACTGAATCAGCTATACAAGATCTTTTTTTAGAGCTTGCTCGTGATGATAGTCAGTTAGATTTTTCTCTTTTATATGGTTCCGGTAGATCAGGATTTATTGGAACAGATGCTAATGCACAAGAAGGTGATATGTTGCCGTTATTTGATGCAATTATCAAAGATATTCCTATACCTGAGGATAAGCATGAGTCTTTGCAAATACTTATTACCAGTTTAGATTATTCAGATTTTCTTGGTACTATTGCGATAGGGCGTGTGTTTAGTGGCTCATTAAATGTTGGGGATCAGGTTATAGTATGTAAAGAGTCACAAATAAGTAAACCTACAAAAGTAACAAAGCTTTATACTTTTTTGGGTCTTGAAAAGGTTGAAACTGATAAGGTTTCAACAGGAGATATTGTTGCTATTACTGGATTTTCAGAGCCTGTATTTATTGGTTCAACCATTTGTATGCCTGGAAAAGTTAATGTTTTTAAATATGTATCTGTAGATGAGCCAACACTCTCTATGTATTTTTCAGTAAACAATTCTCCCTTTAGCGGACGCGATGGTAATTTACTAACATCTCGTCAAATTAAAGAACGTTTACACAAAGAGCTCAAAATAAATGTTGCCTTGCGTATTGAAGATACTGATACACCAGAAATATTTAAAGTTTCGGGTCGTGGACAATTGCACTTAGGTGTGCTTATTGAAAATATGCGTCGTGAAGGATTTGAGCTTCAAGTTTCGGCTCCTGAAGTTATTTATAAGGTTATTGATGGTAAAAAGCATGAACCAATAGAATATGTTGTAATCGATGTTTTAGAGGAACATCAAGGTGTTGTTATGGAGTTGCTTGGTCGTCGAAAAGCTGAAATGAAAAATATAGAGCATTACAATGATGGTCGCGTTCGTATGGAATTTGAAGTTCCATCACGAGGATTACTTGGATTTAAAAGTAAATTTATTACCGATACTCGTGGAACAGGCTTAGCAACCTTTAACTTTTGTGGATACCAGCCTTATAAGGGTAATATTCCAACACGTACTAAGGGTGCATTAGTTTCTATAGAGCAAGGTATGGTTACTGCCTATGCTTTAGATAATTTACAACAACGAGGTATACTGTTCATTAAACCGGGTGAAAAAGTCTATGAAGGTATGGTTGTTGGTGAGCATAGCAGAGAAAATGATCTTGCGATAAATCCATGTAAACAAAAGAAATTAACCAATATGCGTGCATCAGGTACTGACGATGCAGTTAAGCTTGCTCCGGCAAGAAAAATGGAACTTGAGCAGTGTATGGAATGGATACAACCTGATGAGCTCATTGAAGTAACACCTAAGACTATTCGTTTACGTAAAAAGATTTTACGAGAAGCGTTACGCAAAAAATAATAAAGGCCATATGAGAGGCAATGAATTATTATAAGTTAATAATTGCTTACGATGGTACAAATTATCAAGGTTGGCATGAACAGCGACATAAAAAAACAGTGGAAGATACTATGTATGAGGTTTTTAAAACTGTTTTTGGTTGTGATGGGTATTTAGTAGCTGCATCTCGTACTGATTCTGGTGTTCATGCGCTTGGTCAAGTTGCATTACTTAAAACATCCTTAACATTAGATCCTGTTTTTATGCAAAGAGCATGGAATAATAAATTACCTAGAGATATTGTTATTCGTTTATTGCGACAGATTAGCTCATCATTTCATCCACAGCAACATGTAAAGCAAAAAACGTATTGGTATCATATTTTTACAAAACTACCCCTTCCTTTTATAAATAGATACGGATGGTATCTTCGCCGATCATTTGACATTGAAAAACTCAAGAATTGTTTGAACATTTTTATAGGCATACATGATTTTCGTTCATTTTGTTCAAGTGATTATAAAAAAGATACGGTACGAACTATAGATAATATTCGACTCATTTATATAAAGCGTTATAAGGTATACAGAATCGAGGTTTGTGGGCAACGATTTTTATATAATATGATTCGTCGTATTATTGGTGCTACTTTATATGTTGCAAGTCGTCAGTATTTATCTGAAAATGTTTTACATGAAGCTTTAGTTGCAAAAACGCCAAGGCAAACTTTTCCTAATGCACCTTCTCATGGGCTATTGCTATATAAAATATTGTATACAAAATAACCATTTAATGGAGATTCACATGAAATTATTTTTAAAGAAAAAATTAGGCCTATTACTGGGGGCTTTACTCATAATTGTCTGCATAGGTTTTTGGGTGTATCAAGGTTCATTTTATACCATACAAGTTAAAAAGTTACATGGTATTATAGATTTTAACTATGAGCGAGATCAAAATTTTATTTTAGATATTTTTGACAAGAATTGGTATTGGCTTATTGATGATGCAAGTTCACCAAATTTTTCCGTTGAGTATATGATGCGTTACTTAACCACCAATAATAATCCTGCTACAGCTGGTCGTTTAACCATAAAAATTCTTTATGAGCATGGTAAACCTGCTGGTTTTAATGCCTACTATATGAAGCACTTTTACCTTGGCATGTTACGATTTGTGGCAGTATATGAAGAATTTCGTTCAAAAGGCTATGGTAAAAAACTTGTTGATTATGCCTTACAAGATTTACAATCTCGTGGTGCTGCAAAGGTTCGACTTGTGACACGAACATCAAATATTTCTGCTCAAAAAGTGTATAAAGCAAGTGGTATGCATGTAACAGAACAAGAAGAGGGATTTGTTTGGTTTGAAAAAAAGTTTGAAGTTTAACCATGATGTTAAAATTAGAAAAATTAAAATATATTGAATTGTTAGCAGTTTCATTGCTAATAGTTGTGCCACAAGTAAGTTGTATGGAAAATGATAAATCAGAAAAAGTTCTTATATTTCATCGTACAGATAAAAAAAACATTCCTTTTATTATTGCAGATGGATTAAAATCAAGTAAACAATTAGTAATAGACGGGATGGATATTTCAAATATTCATTCTAATTTATGTGGAGTGCCGCTTGATCTATCTAATAAAATTTATTTCAAATATATTTCTTTGGAAAGAATGGAAAGAGTGATGTCTTGGGTATGGAAATTGAAAAACTCAAATTCTAATATTCGATTTATAGCAATAAAAGTTGATCCTGACACAACCTATGTATACAATAATGGATTACTTTATAATAAAAATGCATATGCAAACGGCAAGATAACATTGCGTTCTTTTATTGACAGAGAACCTGAATGGTCTCATGTTAATGATGAATGGTCTCATGTTAATGATGAATGGTCTCATGTTAATGATGAATGGTTTTATGTTAATGATGAATGGTCTAATGCTCATGAAATTTTTTTTAATGTCAGCCATATTGGTTTTAGTCAACTGGTAAAATAATTTTTTTCTGTTTTAAAAATAAATGTTTTATGTAGGCGGCATTCGTTTTTGTATAAAGCTTTGATCGGGCAGATTAAAATATTGATTTTTTATAATATCTTTATGAAAATTACATTGGCATTTTGTTGGATTATTTTTTCGCTCGCAACCCAGTCACTCCCCCTAACGGGGTCGCGTCATAGACTCGCTACCTGTTTTAATCTTTGATACTCAAATATTTTATATTAACTACTATATTTGACAAATTGGATGTTATATGTTGTTGTATATTGCATAGGTATTGTACAAGGAAATTTAAAAAAATTAAATTAGACAAGTTTTACATCTTATCTTAAAAATAGAAAATATCATGACTTCACTAAAATATATTAAGTTATTAGCAGTTTCATTGTTAATGGCTACACTGCAAGTAAACTGCATGAAAAAAAATTTACCCAAGAAAGTTCTTATATTTCATGGAACTCATAAAGATAACATTACTAAAATTTTCAAAGAAGGATTGAAATCAAGCTCTCAATTAGAATCAGAGGGAAAAGGTGTAGATGGGATGCTTTTCCAAATGGATTCTTTTGAGACTTCACGTTGGTTTAGTGGCCTTTTTTTTAAATATATTGATCCTAGAGAATTGGAAAAGGTAAAAGATGGGGTATGGAAATATAAAAACTCAAATAGTGATTTTCTATTTGTAGCAATAAAAGTTGATCCTAATAAAACATTTGTTTTAAATAAAATGTTAGGCCGGAGAAGAAGGTGTGATTTGTATCATAATAGTAAGATACTATTAAGTTTATATTTGGAACAGTTAAATGAAAAAGAAGGACTGCGAAATCATAGAGACCCTAGAAAATTTATTATTTCAAATCCTTTGACAGCAAAGCCAATTATAGTGGATAGACGTTGTCAATATAAATATTATCCTGATTGGAAATATTTAAATGAAATTGTTTTTAAACACATTATTTATCCTGAATCATTAGAGCTTTAATTTTATCACTTTTTTTCATTTCAATAGGTATTTGAAGAATCATTTTTTCTAGTATAAATGGAGCGATATCTGATAACCCTTTAAGCTTTAAAGAGATGTTTTTATTTTTTAAATTTTTATTAATAACAATGAATGGAACTGGATTTACTGTATGTGCTGTTTGTGGTTGTCCAGTTTGTGTATTAAACATATTTTCAGCATTACCATGATCTGATGTGATGATGAGAGTGCCACTTTTTTCTTCAACAACAATATCATACAGTTTTTTAAGTTCTTCATCCAGGCATTCTATTGCTTTAACTGTTGCTTTAAAATTTCCTGAATGACCTACCATATCGGCGTTTGCATAATTAATAAGGTAAAAATCACGAGTATTAGTTTTTAAAGATTCAATGACCTTTTGCGTTATGTGTCGAGCAGACATCTGTGGGAAGTCAATATAGTTTTTAGTTGGTACCGATGGTACAAGAACGCGTGTTTCATTGGGCAATAAGTCTTTTTTTCCACCATTAAAAAAATAGGTTACATGAGCGTACTTTTCTGTTTCAGCAATAGTAAAAATAGTTTTATTATTTTGGGAAAGTATTTCTTTGAGTGTATTTTGTATATTTATCTTTTTAAGTAATGTTTGTGTTACATAATGATCGCTATTGTAATCAGTTGGAGTAATGAAAAAAGAAAGAGCGAGAGTCTTTTTTGAAAAAGCACTAAAATTTGGGTCGGTAAAACTTGCTGTTAGTTGATGTGCTCGATCAGGTCTAAAATTTAAAAAAAGTATTCCATCATTTTCTTGGATTAATGGTGTAGAAAAAAGTGGAGTGGGTGGAATAAATTCATCAGTTATATTTTGTTTGTAATAATATGCAAGAGCATCTTGCCAACCAGACCATTGAGGTTTGTGTTGTTCAGTGAACATAGTATAGATTTGTTGTGTTCTTTTCCAGTTATGGTCTCGGTCCATTGCATAAAAGCGTCCAATTATAGAAGCGATTTGACAAGATGGAAAATTAGCTATCTTTTTTTCTAACTTTTTTAGATATTTTTTTGACGATTTTGGTGGTACATCGCGGCCATCCAAGAAGGGGTGAATGTTAATATAGGTTATTCCATATTCTATAGCAAGATCAATATAGGCAAAAAGGTGTGAAATATGGCTGTGAACACCAGCATCAGATAAAAGACCCATGATGTGTAGTGTTTTTTTTGTTGCTGCTAGTTGAGAAAAACAAGATTTGATAACGTGATGATTTTTTAATTTTTTATTATGTATTAATGTATTTATACGAACAAGGTTTTGTAGTATAATTCTTCCGCTGCCTATTGTTAAATGCCCAACTTCTGAATTACCTATATATCCTTCCGGTAATCCTACGGCTTTTCCTGCAGCAGTAAGTGTTGTATGGGGGTATGTTTTAAACCATTCCTCAAGATGTGGAGTGTAAGCATGAAATATTGCATTTGATCGACTTGACAAGGCTTGCCCAAAGCCATCAAGGATAACAAGAACAAATGGATGTTTATTTTTTTTATTGATCATGATTTTCCTTATAAACTATGCTATATTTATTATTAATATTTACTTAATTTTGTGTGAGATAATAAAGGATTTAAATTATGAAAATACAATTACTTGTTTTATGTAGTATGGTTTTTATTATGCAGCCAGTATTTAGTTGGTCATATGAACTTACTAATGATTTTGAAATAGATTTTGATGCAATTGATAAAGAATTGGAATCATTAAAACTTGAAGAAAAAAAACTTCAAAAGTCATGGTGGATCACTAAGGAAATCAAGCATATTGGTACAAAAATAATGATTAAGTCTCTTCTTGTGTATATTAGATTGCAAGAATTTTGTGTTAATAAGTGGCATAATATGTCCAAAAGGCTTAGTAAATTAGCAGCACTTTGTTATGCATCTAAATCTAATAAGCATTTTCATGAGCCTAAAAAATCATGACCGTCATACATTTGCGTTGTATTCTGACAGAGTGACAGCTTTTTTAGATAGCATTGGTAAAAATGTTATCATAGAAGATAAGATATTATACCATCGCATTTCTCATGTACTTCGCTTTTCTTCCGGTTCACGCTGTATTTTTTTTGATAAAGAACATCATGCAGATATTATCATTCAAGACATTCAAAAAAGAAGCATTACACTTCGTATATTAAATATTTATCCAAATAAGCTTTTATTGCCTAAAATACTTTTGTTTTTGCCTGTTTTGAAACGTCAGGCTTTAACAGAAGCTGTTTATGTAGCAATTGAGACTGGGGCAAATGAAATACAGCTTATTATTACCAAAAAAATTCAACGAACGTGGGGTGGAGCAAAAGAATTGGCACGATTGCGAGCTGTGGTAATTTCTGCATGTGAACAGGCAAAATATTTTAGTGTGCCTGAGCTGAAAGCTCCTATTGCGTTAAAAAGTGCTGTTTTGTCTTTAGAAAATATGCATCGGTTGTATTTTGATTCGAAGGGTGTATCTTTTGATGAAGCTTTTTCTGGGGTTATAAATAAGCCTATTGTTGTACTTGTTGGTCCAGAAGGAGATGTAACTCAAGAAGAAAAAAAATTTCTTAAGGAACATGGTTTTATTTTTACTCGTCTTACACCTACTATATTGCGTTCACCGCAGGCAGTGTCGGTTGGAATTGGAATTTTAAGAACAATGACGTATTAAATATATTTTTAGGAAGGTATGAAACATTTTATGAGTGAGTATATCCAATCACATATATAAGAGAATAGTGTAGATGGTTTTTTTGGTGGAAGTAGACCTGCTTTAAATTGAGATAACTCGTGTTCTGCTTTAACTGGATCAAAATTTTTTACTCGTTCATCACAACCACCGTAGCTAATACCAATAAAAGGTATTTTTATTTGTGGAATTGAAAGGTGAATATTAATATTATTTAATTGTTCTAATGTGCGATCTGCTATATGAATAGAACGAGAAGTAAGAGCCAATGTAGGAATTTTTTTATTATTCAGCTTATTAAGGACTTCTACAGTAGTATCTTCAACAGAAATTAATGGAATTTTAAATGCTACATCAAAATAGGTGGGTAGTATAGAGTTTATTGCATGTTCTAATTCCATACCCTCATTTAGTTTTTGTCTTACTAAGTAACTGAACCAGTGGTCATTCCCGATTTCGAATTCAGATGTGGCTAGTGTATTATCAATATCAAAAATTACTAACGTATTTGGAGTATCAATATACTCAAAGATTGAATCAATTGTAAAATGCTCTACAATTATTGTCCGGATAGGTAAACTGTTACAAAGTAAAAGAATAAGCAAAAGATATTTATGCATTATGTTCTTTCATTTAAATGAAAAATTAGTAAAGCTAACATTATAAACATTTACTTGTTTTTTTACAAAGTATGATCCAAAGGATTTTAGAATGAAATTATCTACTTATTCAATGACTCTTTTATTTGGACCACAAGTAGTAAACACGATAGCAGTTTGTTCTGGTAGCGGAGGTTATGAACATTTTTATGAAGCGCAACAAGCTGCCGTTGATATGTACATTACTGGTGAAGCAATTGAAGTATGCCAAACAGCAAAAGATAGTAAGATGAACGTTATTTTTGCTGGTCATTCGGGACTTTAATTTGTTATGCTTTTTTGCTGCATTTCAAGGTTGAATGTGGGTATTGATGAATAATTATAGGTTACATTTATACTGAAAGGTATTTTATATGATAAAGAAAATAATTTTTTTATCCATTATGTTTATTTCGTTTACTGCTATGCATGGTATGGAAGATAGTAAGTACGCACTGCATGAAGCTGCTAACGAAGGAGATATTTGTTTGGTTGAAAAACTGCTTAAACAAGGTGCAAATGTGAATGCTATAGATGAGAGTGGTAATACACCATTGCATAAAGCAGCTAAAAACATAAAAAAAGATATGGTAGAACTTCTTGTTAATAACAAAGCTGATATAAATATTGAAAACGGTGAAGGAAAAAGACCTATTGATATAGTGCATGGATACATAATGTCAGCAAATTTTTATATAATTAATTTTGGTCGTAACAAAGTATATGTGGGAGATGAAGAAGACATTCGATATATATTTTGCATTCTACAAAAAAAGCATGAAAACAGTTAACTTTTTTTAAAAAAAAGTAAATTTTACAATTACCACCTTTTAGATTGTAGTTCCGTTAGCGCATACTATGACCCTAAGTTGATAGTAATTTATTTTTTATATTATGTTATCGATTTTTTATATTTCATGGTTTTAAGATACAAAGGTAAAAGTTTATTTTCAACTTTTCCTTGTTGCCACTGCTTGTATGCTTTTTGTGCAATTATGTCTAATGAAGGTTCTTTGGGTATGTCAAATGGAAAATGTGCATTGTGATGTAGTTGAGCTTTTATTTGGTCTTTAAAAATTTCTACTCCTTGGCCAATAAAGCGTATTTTTTGTTTAGGAAACTCCTTTTGAATCTGTGCAAGCAGTTGTAAAATGTTTTTATATCCCTTATGTATTATTTTTCCGTTATGTTGTATTCCAAAGTAAGCATCATTATTATATGCATTGAAAAGAGTGATGGTGGTAGGAAATTTTTCATTGGTATTTTCTTCTAACAAGGCATCAAGTCCATCGACACCTACAAGAGGAATATTTTGTGCAAATGCAATGCCATTAATTGAGGCAAGTATAACGCGAATTGCAGTAAATGGACCAGGACCCTGATATGCTCCGATAAAAGAAATAGTGTTTAATGTAATATTATTTTTTTTAAATAGTTCATCAAGTGTGGGAATAAGAAAAGTGCTTGCTGGATCTATGCATGACATGATAGTTATACAACGAGAGTCTTGATAAAGACCTATATAAGTTGCTGAATAAGAACTTTGGATGATAGTAGAAAATGACATATATTGTTGGCTATTTTCTGTTTTTACACTTTTGTTGTTGATAAAAAATACTGAATGCATCAGATTCAATAGATTTTTCTTTTTTGGGAATCACTTTTCCACAATTGAGACATTTCCAGCCATCAAAATTTAGAAAGTGGTCAAAAAAAGATTGTAGAACCATGAGGCCCGAACACTTTTTGCACTTCATTATAACTCCCTTTTACGTTGCTACACACATTTTTCCCTTACAGGGATTCTTTTTTTATTAAAGTCTAAAAAAATAATATGTATAGCAAGTGGCGGGTTACCACATACTCTCACTCCTTAGCTAAAACCTACTCAAGTTTGGTCATAATTGTCAATATTTTTTTTAAAAGATTAATTGTCCTTATTGCATAGAACATCGAGACGTTGTAAGTATGATTGTAAAATTAAAGCAGCAGCACGTGAGTGTGACTTTAATTTTTCTTCTTTTGTTTTTGAGTGCTTTATTCGGTTTGCTTGCTTGCTAGTAAGTCGTTCGTCCCATAATATCCATGAAACATCAGGATATGTTTTTTGTAATTTTTCAAAAAGAGAACGAATTTTTAGTGTTTGTTTACTTTCGGTTCCCCGTAATGTAATGGGATGTCCAACAACAATACAACGCAAAGATTCTTTTTGGAGTATGTCTTGCAAGAATGAGTTGAGCATATCAGAGGTAATTGTTTTATAGGGAGTTGCTATAATGCCCAAAGGATCTGAAAAAGCTGTTCCGATCCATTGATCTCCAATGTCGAGTGCAAGAATTTTCATAGATTTGTTGTTTATTACAGGGTATAATGACTACATTTATCTTATATATTTTGTAGCTTAGCATTTTTTGCGCAAGAAAGGCAATTTGTGTATATTAACGATTTTATTTTATTACTCAATGATATAGTTTGGAGTTGGCCTTTACTTATTTTTATTGTAGGTACAGCTGTTGCAACTACGGTTTTTTTATCTGGGATTCAGTTTCGCTATTTTTTCCGTTCTTGGAAATTAGTTTTATCTTCTGAAGGTGGTCCTCGTGATGAAGCGAGTGATATGACTCCTTTTCAGGCCTTTTTAAACGCACTTAGTACAAGTATTGGTAATGGAAGTGTTGCAGGCATAGCAACAGCGGTTTATTCTGGTGGACCAGGTGCTGCTTTTTGGATTTTTATTATGGGCTTATTAGCAATGGCAATCAGATATTCGGAAGTATATCTTAGTTCGAAGTTTGCTACACAAAGTGCAATTGGAAGTTCACTAGGTGGCCCAATG
>SDBT01006324.1_pt1 | contig 19683 bp, 18 predicted proteins | sample 2277101 | NCBI WGS metagenome assembly SDBT01 (sample SAMN10404973, study PRJNA504765) | marine sediment metagenome | isolation source: marine sediment core GS10_PC15, 103 cmbsf | place: Arctic Ocean: Southern Knipovich Ridge | collected 2010 | reverse complement strand
GATCAAGACCAGGGAGTATCAAACTCTTTTGGACTGCCAGGACAAGCTGTGCGCTATGAAATTAGCTATGATTGGCAACCAGTTTATGCCTTTTTTGGAGGGAAAGACCCTATTAAATTAAAGGGCATCTCACCTGTAGTTAATGAAGATTTTCCAAGTAGTTGAGGGGAGGGAAAAGCAATGAGAATTTTTAAGAAATTTTTATACCAGCGCAAAGGAAGTGCTGTTATTGAATTGGCGATCATTTTACCCGTTTTTATCGTTTTGTTATCTGGTGGATACGAGATTGTGATGTATGCCTTATTGCATAATAAAGTGGCGCGTATTGCGGGAACACTTAGTAATGTTATAAGTCTACAAAATATGCCCCGTAGTGATTTGCAAACTATTTTGGGTTCAGCTGAGGTAATTGCCACTCCTTTTGATTTTGATCCAACCACTGGTAATCAAGGAGTTGTAGTCACCCACGTGCATAACGAGGGTAGCACCCAAGATCCCGCTAACATGCAGGTTTCTTGGCAAGAAACTGTCGGATCATTAGGTAGCAAAATTGGCGCAGGAGCAGGCGCACCTGTCGCCTCTATGCCCAACGATTTAGAGCTGGTGGGTAAACAATCAGCAATTATCGTAGAGGTTTTCTACACCTATGAGCCCTTGATATTCAAGAATTTCATGCTACCAGTTTCTGTTTATAAAACTCACATTTCTGTACCTCGTATAGGTACTATGAATAAGTTATTGGGTGAAATGTAGAGATCGATATACTTTACATTTTGCCCTGCACTATCAATAGACCGGGGCTGCTGGAGCAACTTCCGAAATTTGTATTGTGTCTTGCTCTGTTTGAATTGGTGAAATTTGTACCACTTCTTCTTCAGCAGCAGGTGCCGGTGAAGCAATTTGTTCTTCTTTTGCCTCATTTTGAGCCAGCATCTGTGGTGCCGGTTGTGCTTTGTTAATATGATGGAATATTGCTAAATTATTGCGTACAGCGCTGCTATCTAGGTCTGCACTAAAAAGCTGGGCAGCCGTTTGATAATCACCAAATAGTCCATAAGCTATAGCTAAGTTTTGACGATTACGCTCGGTAGGATCTGTATCAACAACCTTTTCTAATATATTTATGCCTTGTTCAAGGTTTCCTGCAAGAACTTGTGACAAGCCCAAATTGGATTTAACACCTAGGTGATCTGGATTGATGTTCAATGCCTTTTCATACCACTGTTGTGCTAACTGATGTTTCCCCTCGATATCAGAGCAAACGCCAATACCATTCATTGCGGCAACATTGCCAGGAATCGCTTTTAGAACATCTTGATAGGCGCTAATACACTTTTTAGGGTTGTTGCTAACTAAATAAATTTTTCCCAGTTCTTGCAAAGCTTCCACATGGGGTTTACTCGCTAAAATTATTTCTAGGTTTTGGATGGCCTTCTCATGATATCCCAATGCTGCCAGAGCACGAGCTAAACCTAACCTTGCATCAATATCATTGGGATTCATATCTAGCGATTGACGATAAAGTTTAATAGCTGTGTGAAAATCGCTTGCTTGGTTCATGGAGTCGGCAATGCGCACCATGGGATTATAAGGCCCTTTTTTGTCATTAAATTTGACCAACTCTTGTCTCGGTTGTTCACAGCCTACACACCCTAGTAGACATATAAGGCAAAAAAGTTTGGAAAAAAATTGTGTTTTTTTTGTCATGAGCTAAAAACCTCCATTTGGGACGAAACGTTGTATTTGCAAGGGGTTAACAACCTCCCTTTTCTATCAAACAGATTATAGGAGGGAATTTTTATAAGATCAACCACAAAGAGGCACTTGAAAAGTTAATAATTTGTCGCTAAGCTTTTAAAAAATAGTTGATTAACAAGGAGAGGCTATCAACGTGTCTATCTTCTACGCGCTGTTCATAGGAATCTGTGTCTTAGCAGCGTTTACTGATTTTCTTTATTTTAAGATCCCCAATGTTTTGGTGGTGGCTCTTCTGGCGCTGTTTATTACCAAAGTGTTGCTTTGGCAAAATTTGTCGGAAATTTATTTTCCAGCAAGTGTGTTTGGTGCCATGTTGGTAGTTGGCTTTATTCTCTATACCTTTAAGATTTTTGGAGCAGGGGATGCAAAATTTTTAGCTGCCGCTGCCATGTGGGCAAGTGAAGTCAATATTGTAGCTTTTTTAGTTTTTACCGCCTTGGCGGGAGGAGTAGTAGGCTTATTATATCTTTGGTTGGGTAAAGTGATTGATTCAACTCGTAGTGCTGCCCTGGGGTATTTGCCCAAGGGATTTTCAGCCAAGTTGATGAAGTCACCAGCTCAGGAAGTAGTGGTCAAGCAAATACAAGAAGGTGCAGATCTGGAAAGTATGCAGATAAGGGCTATTCCCTACGGAATAGCTATTTGCATTGGGTCTGTTATGTTAATAACATTAGCTGAGATGAGGTAAGGAAAATGAAATCAAGAGATATTGCTGTTTTTGCAGTTGCCCTGGTTTTAGCCATCGGTGTTGCTTTTGTAACACGTTTGGTGTTGCAAACGAAACAAAGTGAAGCTGTAGTCGTACAGGGGCAATCTATGAACACAACACCTGTGTTAGTTGCTAAAAATGATTTGTCGGTTGAGACAACATTGAACGAACAGATGACCCGATGGCAAGAGTGGCCAACAGATTCTGTCGATAGCTATCACTTTACGCCAAAAAAAGAAAAGCAGCAGGAAGCTCTGTTTGGTTCTATCGTGCGTTACCCTATTAACAAGGGTGAGCCCATTAAAACGGCCAATCTAATCCTGAAAAATGATCGCAGCGTTTTGTCAGCCGTCGTAGGAGCAGGTATGCGTGCTTTTACAATTGCGCTCGATAGAAAGACGAATGTTAGCGGTTGGCTCGCACCTGGTGATCTTGTTGACGTAATTGTTGCCTCTCGCCAAAAGGGTGCAAACCGAAATTATTCTGGTAAAACTATTGTGACCAAAGTGTTGGTTTTGGCGGTAGATGCCGCACTACAAAAGGATGAGAGTAAACGAGGAGATAAACAACCCCAAACTGTAACTATTGAGGTGACTCCTGAGCAATCTGAGACCCTTGCTGCTGCTTTAAGAGAGGGCGAACCGGTCATTAGTTTGCATAGCTTCTCAGCTCGTGGTTCTGATAAGCCCGTGGTTAAGAAAGTAAAATCTCGTGGAAGTAGTGAAGTCGCATTGCTTCGTGGGGATGAAACTGAAAAAATTGAGGTTAAGGAATAATGGAGAGGACGTTAAAAATGATTCAGATGAATATACTAAAGCTACTTTTACCTCGCAGTATTGCCTGCACCTTGGGACTTTTGTTGGTTCTAAGTGGTGGTGTGGTAATGGCAGCTGCGCAAGTATCAGCTCCAAGTAGGCATATGTCGCTTGAGATAGACACCGCGGAAATCGTCAAACTTGATACTGAAGTTACCGAGATCTTTGTGGCTAACCCTGATATTGCTGATGTGCAAATGAACAGCAAAAAAGTGGCTTATATCTTCGCAAAAAAGCCTGGTGTTACAACCATTTTTGCGGTTGATGAAGCAGGTAAAACAGTTTTGGAGTTTGAGATTGATGTGATTCACAATCTGAGACAACTCAATCGTTTGATTCGCACATCATATCCAAATGAGAGAGTGGTGGTACAGTCAACACCTGCTGGTATCGTACTAAGTGGTCGGGTGACTTCTGCACAAACGGCCAAAAATATCGAAGATATTACCAGTCGATATTTAGGAGCCAACCAGTTGATTGTTAATAATATGGAGATTAAACAACCAACCCAGGTTTATCTTAAGGTAAAGATAGCTGAAGTGAGACGCACTGTTTTGGATGTTTTTAATATAAACTGGGCGTCGAATATAGTAGGTAACAATCCTAATCTTGTTTTTGGCGTGCTGACTGGACGTAACCCCATCGCTGGGGCTCTTGAGGGCGATGCATTTGGTCGCGCAGTAGAGGGTGGTCTAAGTAGTATCGGTTTACGCCATACTGGTAAAACGGATATTACCAACTTGATTGATGCTCTTGATAAAGAGAGTTTAGCAAGTATTTTGGCTGAGCCTAATTTGGTTTGTTTATCGGGAGAGACAGCTAGTTTCCTCGTGGGCGGTGAATTCCCCTATCCAGTACCACAGGGAGATCAAAACACAACTATCGAGTTTAAGCAGTTTGGTATTAGCCTTTCCTTTACCCCAACAGTTTTGGGGAAAGATCTGATCAACTTGCGAGTCAGGCCAGAGGTCAGTGACATTGTAATCGATAAAACCAAGGAAGTAAAAATTGTTGCTGGTTTGAATGCTTTCGTAGTTCCAAGCCTTCAAACTAGGCGTGCTGAAACATCTGTTGAGTTGGGAAGTGGTGATAGTATTGCTATTGCAGGGTTGTTTTCTAACAATATTGCCAATAGCTTGAGTGAACTTCCAGGGCTTGCAGACCTTCCTGTTATCGGAGCACTGTTCCGCTCATCTGAGTTTAGACGCAATGAAACAGAACTGGTTATTATTGTGACTGTTTACACAGTAAATCCAGTTAAGGAAGAGGATTTCTCTTTGCCTACGGATGGTTTGATGCATGCCCATCATCTTGGGACGATACTTTTGAAACGGCTAAATCGTCTTGTTCATGGATTTGGCACGGAGCCTGATCATAAAACCAATCAGCAAGCAGGGGCATCGTCTCCGCAGCCTAACATTAATCTGGTTGGGGCTTCAGGATTTCATATAGAGTAAAGGGAGGAATGACAATGAATAAATTTACAACGATATCTATCGTAGCTTTAGCGGCTTTTGTTTCGGGATGTACGGAGTGGGGAAATCCTCCTTTTCGTAATGCGATTCCAGCAGAAACGGGACCGTGGAAACCAGAAGTGCAACGGCAATCTCATGAGGACGACATTGTGTTTGCTCATGGTAGTAGCACGATTAATCATGCTGGCATTGAAAAACTCAAAGATTTGGTTGGCAAAACAACGGTAGCTCCTCCAGTGCATGTGCGTATTATGACGCACCGTACCAGAGCCGATGCGAACACGCCCGTTATTGAGCAACGGGTTGGAACCATTGTCCGGTGTTTGAAAAAAATTGGTGATGTTGATCCCGATAATGTTGAGGTTATTTATTTGACTGAGGCAGATTCTGGGAAAGCCAATGTTATGACAGTTACTTTAAACCAGTACATAGCGATTGCGCCCAAATGTCCAGGTTGGAATGAATATATGAACACGTATGGTATGCCGGAAGGTGAAGCAAATTTCGGATGTACAACTGCTTCCAACCTTGCTCAGATGGTTGATGATCCCTATTATATGTCTAGAGATAAGAAAGATCCCACATTGGGTGATGCTGACGGAGCACGTCAGAACTTATTTGTTCACAAATATAGAACGGATAAAATCCGACCACTTAAAATAGAAAAAGTGGATATAAATTAATAACTTTTTAGGGCCTCTTGTTGTTTAATAGTAGAGGCCACAAAGTCATTAACAGAGGAGATTGTAAATAATGCCAAAGGATGAGCGTAGCAATACATTTTTGGCGTTTGTTTGCGATGATGCAACTAAGGAAGTTGTAGATTCGATAAGCCTAAAACATTTGGGCTTAGAGAAAGAAGTCCATTTAGGTGATAGCACGCAGGCAATTCAGCATATCCAGTCCAATCGTACACCTAAAATTTTGCTGGTTGACCTATCATGTGTCTCTCAACCTATTTCACAAATACAAAAAATTGCCGAAGTTTGTGAACCAGGAGTTGAGGTGCTTGTTATTGGTGACCGCAATGAGGTGGAGCTTTTTCGTTCACTTCTAGAATTAGGTGTCGCAGATTACATTGCTAAACCCTTAAATGTTGAATTGTTAGCCAATAGCATTGAGCGCTTATTGAAGCAGGAGGACAAACCTTCTGAAATAAACCGAAACTTCTCTACCTTTGGTAAAACAGTTTCATTTATCGGTGCACGCGGAGGTGTGGGAGTTTCAACCCTGGTTGCTAATTGTGCTTGGGTTTTGGCAACAAAGCATTCCAAAAGGGTAGCGGTGACTGATCTAGACCAACAGCTTGGGGTGATATCACGTTTGTTTGATTTAAATCCCGGTAACGGGTTACGTGAATTGCTTGAGAACCCTGATCGTATTGATTCTGTATTTGTTGAAAGGTCAATGATCAAAAAAAATGACAATCTTTGTATTTTGAGCTCAGAAGAAGGTTTAAATGAGCAATTGGGTGGGCAAATCCAAGGAGTTCAGTCCTTTCTCAAAATTCTGAAGGAACAATTTCATTATACTATTTTAGATTTACCACGAAATTTTACGACAAATCAGAATCAATCACTTTTTGAAGCAAGCGGGCTTGTGGTAGTGGTGGCTGATATGACCTTATTATCTGTCAGAGATACCACCCGAATTCTCAAGCTTATTAACCATCATAAAAGTGCTGCACAAAGAGTTTTGGTGGTAGCCAATCGTGTCGGTACATACAGACACGGAGAAATTGAACAGGCTGATTTCGAGCAGTCTATTCAACGCAAGCTAGACCTTATGATCCCTTTTGATGCCTTAACACCTCTGGAATCATTGAATATGGGAGAAATGGTTGCTGAACAAGATGGAAAATTATCTCAAGGAGTTGCTGGCCTGGTTGATTTGCTCTTAGGAAAAGAGCACATTACTGCCGCAAACCGATCAAGCAGCTTAATTAACTATTTTTTTACCAAAAAAGCCTAAACTTATTTTTGAGCTAGTCTGCCATAACCAACGTAGGGTCAGACTATATTAAAAAATGAAAGTGCAAAGGGCTGTTGTAGGATGTCAATTTTTCGTCGCAAAGACACGAATGACAACGATCTGACTTTGAAAGAAGCAGAAGACAAGCCACAAACTTATAATTCCAGCGATTTAAAACTTTCTCCGGCACTGGTTGAGTTCCGTTACAAAATTTTTGAGAATGTTATCGAGCAAATGGACCTAAATGCAGCTTCACAAATCTCTGCTGAGCAGTTACGAAAAGAAGTGGAAGAATTTGTCGTTTATTTCACTGATGCAACGCAAGTACAAATTAATCACCGTGAGCAACAGCATATTGCCCAGGAAATCGTCAATGATATGATTGGCTTGGGTCCTCTGGAACCATTGCTAACAGACCCAACAATTACTGATATTATGGTGAACGCACCTGACGCTGTTTTTGTGGAGCGGATGGGTAAGCTCGAAAAAACCGATGTTAAGTTTCAAAACTGCAAACACATCTTTCAAATTGCCCAACGAATCGCCAATCAGGTTGGTCGGCGAATTGATGAATCCAGTCCTATGGTGGATGCACGCTTAAAGGATGGTAGTCGTGTCAACGTGATTATCCCTCCGATTGCATTAGATAGCCCTTCTATTTCTATTCGTCGTTTTTCCGATAAAACAATTTCGTTAAATCAAATGGTGAGACAAGGTAATTTGTCAGAAAATATGATTACTTTTTTGCGTGTAGCTGGCAAATCACGCTTAAATATATTGGTTTCTGGGGGAACAGGATCTGGTAAGACAACCCTACTCAATGCCCTCTCTGAACTCATTGATCCACGCGAACGAATTTTAACCATTGAAGATTCCGCGGAGCTAAAGTTACAACAGCCCCATATTATTCGTTTAGAAAGTCGCCCAGAAAATATTGAAGGCAAGGGGTTGATAACGATTCAGGATTTGGTAAAAAATGCCCTGAGAATGCGCCCAGATCGCATTATTGTGGGTGAGTGTCGTAGTGCTGAAACCTTTGACATGCTGCAGGCTATGAATACCGGGCATGATGGTTCTATGTCTACTTTGCACGCCAATAGCTCTCGTGAAGCCTTAAACCGACTTGAAAACATGGTGTTGATGAGTGGTCACGAACTACCTAATGCTGTGATTAAAAGCTACATTGCCGATGCTATCGATTTAATTGTCCATATTGCTCGAATGCGCGATGGCGTTCGCCGAGTCACAGAAATTACTGATATCATTGATTATAAAGATGGTGAAATACGAAGCAACGTTTTGTTTAAATTTAAATATAGAGGTGAAGATGACTCTGGAGTTATTCAGGGTGATTTTCAATGTGTTGAGGATGAAGTCAGCTTTATACACAAAATAGAATATTTTGCTCTAGAAGAGCAACTTAAAGAAGCTTTAACTTTAGATTGAGAAATAAAAGGATCAAATCATGTACGGATACGATTTTTACGAAAATGCCACAACAATACTTTCTTTCGGACTGGCATTCCTGTTCTTGATTGTCTCGCTGATTTTATTTTTTGTGTTACAAAGGCGTGATGCTAGAAAGCAAATAAAAAAGCGATTGGAAAACATAAGTGGTCAATCAGGAGACTCGATAAAATCAAAAATTGCCCTATTCCAATATGAACGAGAAAGTTTGTTAGAGAAAAAATTCACCAAGTATCGTCAAAAATCTATGATTAAATTTTTGAAACAACGTGGTGTGCATATGAATCCTGGAAAATTCTTTTTTATCATCTTTGCGATGACGGTATTAGCAGGAGTGATCATAGATTATTTCATGAAAATGGGAATTATGACGAGCGCAACTCTTGCTATAGCTATTGTATGTGGTGGAATTCACTTTTACTTAGGCTCAATGAAAGCTCGTAAAGATCGAGACTTCTTAACCCATTTTCCAATTGCTCTTGATATTGTTTCGCGAGGTCTACGTGCTGGAACAACAGTTGAAAAAACTTTTATGACAGTTGCTAAAGAAGTAGAGCCTCCATTGGGACCAGAATTTCAGTCTATTTGTAAACAGATCGAATTTGGTGTTTCTTTTGATGATGCCATTAAGCTATCAGCAGATCGCGTGCAAATTAGCGACTATTCTTTCTTCGTTATTGCTTTAATGATTCAACGTCGAACGGGAGGAAGCTTGTCTGAATTAGTACAGAATATCAGTGCGGTAATTCGACGTCGCCAAGAATTAAAACTAAAAATCAAAGCCCTGTCTTCAGAAGCACGAGCCACAGGCATGATCGTTGGGTCCTTACCCTTTTTAGCGCTATTGGGCATGTTGTTCTTTAGCCCTGATTATATTGAGACTTTTCAAAAGGATCCTGCAGGAAGAAAATTGATGGCTATCGCAATGGGTCTCATTTTAACCTGTATTCTCGTTATTCGACGCATGATCCGGTTTAAGATTTAATTTTGGGAGATAAACAATGAAAATATATAACATCAGCATTGAAGAACTATTAGTTTTGGGCGTTGCATTTTTGGGCTTTTTGTCCACTTATGTATTTATGCACAAATATTTTGCCCATCGAGATAATAAAAAAAGGATGGATAGATTACAAAACATAACGCAGCGGGGCCTTGCTGAAAAGAAGACGTCATCGCCTCAAACAGTCATTCAGAAATCAGTCAAGAATTTTTCTTTAGATAAAAAATCTTCTTTGTCTGATGCTTTTAAGGTTCCAGATTCACAAGCCAAAATTATATTTGAGCAGGCTGGACTAAACCCTATTAATGCTGCAAGCATTATGAACTTGGCAAAATTAGGGACAATTCTTACAAGCTTAATGATTGGATTTGTGCTGATCACTTTTGTGCCACCAATAAACCAAATGAGGCCGTTACTGCTAGTTTGTGTGATGTTGCTTGCCTTGTTGTTGGGATTCAAAGGAGTGGGGTTTTATCTACAATTTATTACTAAGTTGCGTTATGGAGCAATACGTCGGAACTTATCGAGTGCCTTGGATTTGTTGGTGATATGTACCAATGCTGGGTTAAGCATTGACAAAAGTTTTGAGCAAGTAGCCCAGGAGATCGGAGATAGCAATCGTGAATTGGGTAAAGAGCTTGCCCTTACAGCCATTGAACTTGGAATTCTGCCTGATCGTCGAATTGCTCTTCAGAACCTCGCTAAACGCGTTAACATTCCGTTGGTGCGTGCTTTATCCACAACTTTGGTGCAAGCTGAAGAACAGGGGTCTTCTGTTAGTGAAACATTGAAGGTTCTTTCCCATGAATTTAGTGGGAAAATTTTGATGGAAGCTGAAGCAAAAGCGGCACGGTTGCCAGCCACACTGTCAATCCCTGTGGTGGTTCTTATCCTGCCAAGCTTGATGATCGTACTGCTAGCTCCGGCAATTTTAAGTCTGAATGATACCTACCATCTGTTTTAGATGGTAAAGAAATAGACTTGCACGCTGCCATAGATCTTATGCTCTATAATTTTGTAGGAACTTGGCAGATCTAGGGAGTGAGTTGACTCGACTTCTGCAACAATCAAGGTAGTGGCTGTGATCCATCCCATATTAATAAGAGGTGGCAAGCATTTAAGGACAAGCCCTTTACCAAATGGCGGGTCGAGAAAAACGATATCCATCGGCTGGAAAGCACGCGGTGGGTTGGTTGCGTCTGCTTTTAACAGTTTTACGCGCTCATGTTCTTTAAGGGTCCACACGTTTTCTCGGATAGTAGCTAATGCGCGAGGACTTTTATCAAAAACAAAAGCAAATTTCGCCCCGCGGGATAGCAATTCAAGTGCGATTGCTCCGCTACCTGCAAAAGCATCTAGGACCATAGCTTGCTGGAATATATTGCCTTTTTCTGCAAACCATTGTTGATGAGCTAATATATTAAACCCTGACTCTCGAACGCGATCCATCATGGGTCGGGTGATCATTCCCGGAGGTCTTAGAAGAAGTCGTCCTTTATGGTGTCCAGCAATAATACGCATGTTTATTTTTTTACCAATTGTGACTGTAATTGTTGTAAACGAGCAGGAGATACTTCACGGATTTCTCCCGCTTTAAGTTTGCCAAGGGAAAATGGACCATAGTCTGTGCGTATAAGACGAACGACTTTATAACCAAAATGGTCCATGACTTTCCTGATTTCTCGGTTTTTCCCTTCTTGCATCTTAATTGTGACCCAGCCTCCGTTACTAGTTTTTTTCTCATACACAACCTGGCTCCAGGTATAGGTGATGTTATCGATGCATACACCTTTGGTAAGGGTCGTTAAGTGATCCATATTGATGGAACCACTTACATGCACTGAATAAATTCTAACCAACTTTGTGCTCGGAAGTTCCATCTCACGGGCTAAGTGACCATCGTTGGTCAGCAGTAACAAGCCTTCAGAATATTGATCAAGACGACCGACAGAAATGAGACGAGGTAACGAGTCTGGCAGAGCAGCAAATACTGTAGCGCGCCCCTCTGGATCACGATGAGTTGTCACAAGTCCAACAGGCTTATAATAGAGCCATAGGCGCTCAGGTTGGATGGTTGGTAGTGGTTGTCCATCCACTTTTAAACGTGACGGATCATCAATTTGCGTACCGAGAACCGTAACCACTTTTCCATCCACCCTAACACGCCCCTGCTCAATCCAGCGATCTGCATCACGGCGAGAGCATACTCCTGCACGAGCCATTATTTTAGCAATACGGGTAGAGGGAAACAATTTTGTACTCATTTATATGTTGCAGCAGAAACCAACGCTTCAAATATCTTTTGGTCCCCTGGTGTCACCACATATTCTGGATGCCACTGAACCCCTAAACAAAAGCTATGGCTTGGTAGCTCAATTCCCTCAATTATTCCATCCGGAGCTGTAGCATTCACTATTAGTCCCTGGCCGAGCTGTTCTATAGCTTGATGGTGTGACGAATTGACACCAGTTCTTTCTGTGCCAAAGATCTGATGCAATAGAGTGTTTTGTTTGATAGCAATCTCATGACCGGGGGTATGATAGGGTGGACCTTGTTCATGACAGATGGGTTGGAAATTTTCTTTTTGTATATCTTGGATAAGGGTGCCACCTAAAACAACATTAATCAACTGGTGCCCACCGCATATCCCTAAAAGGGGGATGTTGCGTGATAATGCTCTCTCCGCTGCTTGATATTCAAATTTTGTACGATTGGGTTTAAAACGTTGGGATTTGCGAGTCGGTTTTTGCCCGTATAGATCAGGGGTAATATCAAAATCACCCCCAATTATCAGCACACCATCAATAATCTCTAAGTAATCCTCCAGGCATTCGAGGTGATGAGGTAACAAAATAGGAGTCCCCCCTGCTGTAACAATAGGATTAATGTAGTTTTCTCTAATGGCATACCATGGCATCTGAGAGTATCCACCCTCTTCTTCATGGTCTAAGATAATTCCAATAATAGTCTTCATGATTGCATCATTTTAACTTGAATTGAGTTGTAACACAACGATTTGTTTTTCACAACGCTTGCAAACTCATACAACAAACGCTTGTGAGGTAATTGTTGCAAAATTTTAATTAATTTCATCTTTAATGGTGTGTCTCGTACGCAACAGTGATTCAGAAAACTTGAACAGAAAATGGATTGAACTTAGGTGCGGCTACGAGGAATAGGGTAGATTTAGTATAGAAGGATAATCGGATAGACCTGAAAATTAGATATAGGGTCTAGTATCGAATTGAGTATATAGATTCGCCAACTGGAGGAAAATGATGAAAAAGTTTTTGTTAAGCACTACGGCTTTTGGATTAGCTTTGGGTGTCGGTGTGATTGCAGTGGATGCCGTACACGCTAAGGCTGCTACAAAGCCGGTTTTGAGAATTGATGGACGTATGAAAGGTACCTTTCATATTTTTGATAATGATAATGACGTAAATTTGGGTGGGAAAGGCGATTTTGGCCACGGAACTCATTTTGCTGTCGAAGATAGCCGCTTGAATTTTATGGTTATTGGACGTGCTGATTGGTTAGGACAATTCTTCTATGACTGGAAATTAGGTCTTACAGGAGATACTGCGGCTAACAAAAACCCAGTGGAAGAGAACCGTATCCGCGTCAAAGCTGAATGGGGTACTGTAATGTTCGGTAATACCCAGGGTGTAGAAAACTTTATGGCTCGCGGTGCTTACGGTGTAATGGGAGCAACAGGTGGCTTTGATGGCAACTGGACTTCTGTTATTAATGCCCCAACAGGAATCCTAAAAGGGACTGACCTGGTTGGAACCAGCAAATATGCTACAAAAGCCAATTACGTAACTCCAAGACTCTTTGGCGTGCAGGCTGGTGTATCTTACGCTGTTAACAGTGAACAAAAAGGAGAAAAAGGACCCCACAACCTTGACAGCGTTAAGAGTCCCAAAGAAGCATTCGGTATGAATGTCTGGTCTGGTGCTATAAACTTCTTGCATGAATTTAACAATGGATTCAATCTTGCTTTATCTGCAACTGGAATTGCAAGTAATACAAGATCGCCTGAAAGGGGAACTGCTAATTTTACTAACTTGGCAACAGTTCAACAAACAGCAAGTCGTCATCGCACTGCAGCTTATGCAATTGGTGGTGTGGCTGAATTCCGTGGTTTCGAGTTTGGTGCGGAATGGATGGATAATGGCAAATCGCAACAGATCAAATCTGCTTCGCAGCTTAATGCTAACTTGCCTGTCGGTCAGCGTTTGGACAAAGTTGGTAAATTTGATGCCGGTCAAGCTTATTCTTTCGCTTTGGGATACACTTATGGTCCTGATAAGTTTGCTATTGGTTATTATCACAGTGAACGTGAATTCAATGGTCATGACGCTAAGACAGATATCTACTCCGTGACCTATGACCGTAAACTTGCTCCAGGACTGTCGGTGTTTGCTGAATACAATATTCTGGGATTACGCAATCATCCAGATATCGTTGAATGGCAACGTGCAGTGAACTCTGCTGACGGTAATCTACCTAAGGCTATTGAGAACAATAATGCTCGTCATGTAGCTATGGGTGTTAAGTTCCAGTTCTAATCGACTGTAACAAAACTAAATTATTGAGGGGAAACGAAAGTTTCCCCTTTTTTTTGTTGACCTTTTCGCTATATTCGTCACAATCATAATCAGTGAGCATAAATATATGGTGTAAGGTGATGAATCAGAAAAAATTTCTATCTTTGTTAAGTTTAGCATTATGTGTCGTCCTAAATGGATGTAGTAATACCCCCTCTTCAGTGAGTGATGATGATACCCTTTCCAAATCCGAGCGACGGGAAGACAAACTTGGCAAAATGTTTGGCGAAGGATTAATATTTGGTGGCGACGACTCCAAGGACAAACAAAGTGGATCAGGAATTGCCGTCAATTACTATTTATGGCGTGCCGCATTGGATACGGTTTCCTTTATGCCGTTACGTTCGGTAGATCCTTTTGGTGGGGTTATCATTACCGAATGGTATATGCCACCAGAGAGTCCAAATGAGCGCTTTAAGGTTGACGTGGTGATTTTGGATCGCCAACTACGTGCCGATGGAGTGCGTGTCTCCATGCATCGTCAGCAAGTGGATAAACAAGGGCTATGGAAAGATCAATTCATCGATCCAAAATCATTTGTTGAGTTTGAAGAAGCTATCCTAACTCGGGCCCGCCAATTAAAGATGAGTAGTGCGAGCGGATAACAATGTCTGAAATAGCTCGTTATAATGCTCCGCAGACGGAAGCTAAATGGCAACGCATTTGGCATGAAAAACAGTGTTTTTCGGCTGTAAAGGATAGCAATCAACCTAAATATTATGTGCTGGAGATGTTTCCCTACCCTTCCGGGAACCTGCATATGGGCCATGTGCGCAACTATACTCTTGGCGATGTTGTAGCGCGCTACAAAAAGGCACAGGGTTATAATGTTTTGCATCCCATGGGCTGGGATGCTTTTGGGTTACCAGCTGAAAATGCTGCCCTTGAAAATAAGGTACATCCAGGAACTTGGACAGAAAATAATATTAAGGTCATGGCTAGTCAACTGCAATCCCTAGGTTTTTCCTACGATTGGGATCGTGAGATTGCAACCTGTCGACCAGACTATTATCGTTGGCAGCAAAAAATCTTTCTTGATTTTTTAGACAATGGTCTCGCCTACCAAAAAGAAGCGTGGGTAAACTGGGATCCGGTTGAGCAAACAGTGCTGGCCAATGAGCAAGTTGTTGATGGGCTAGGTTGGCGCTCAGGAGCGCGCATTGAAAAACGCCAGCTCAAGCAATGGTCTTTAAAGATTACTGAATTCGCTGATGATTTATTGCAAGGATTAGATACCCTGACAGAATGGCCTGAACGTGTTGTCACGATGCAGCGCAATTGGATTGGTCGCTCACAAGGGGCATATGTAAAATTTCCTATTAAAGGGCGTAATAACTTCATTGAGGTCTTTACCACCCGTCCTGACACTTTGTTTGGCGCTTCATTTTGTGCCCTATCGCCCAACCATCCATTAAGCGTTGAATTAGCAGAACAAGACTCTGATTTGGCGGCATTTATTGAGGAATGCAATGCTTTAGGCACCAGTGAAGAAGAAATCGAGCGAGCTGAGAAAAAAGGTTATGACACTGGATTAAAGGTCCAGCATCCCTTAGATGACACTTGGGAATTACCAGTGTTTGTGGCCAATTTCGTATTGGCGGAGTATGGCACGGGGGCTATTTTTGCTTGTCCTGCAGGAGACACTCGTGATTTTAAATTCGCGCAAAAATACAATTTACCAATCATTCCCGTAGTCTCGCCAGATGGTCACTCTGTTCCTGAACTGCCCTTTGAGGGTGATGGCCTTTTGATTAACTCCAGGTTCCTTGATGGCTTAACCACCGAGCAAGCTAAGGAAAAGGTGATTGAAAAATTAGAGGAATTGGACAAAGGACAAGGAGCGATTAATTACCGCTTACGAGATTGGGGCATATCCCGTCAGCGCTATTGGGGCTGTCCCATTCCTGTGATCAATTGTCAAACCTGTGGAGTGGTTCCTGTCCCTGAAAAAGATTTGCCTGTCGTATTGCCAGAGGATGTATCCTTTGATCGCCCAGGAAATCCCCTAGAACATCATCCCACTTGGAAGCATGTTAAATGTCCAAAATGTGGGACAGAGGCCCAACGGGAAACAGATACTTTTGATACCTTTGTTGACTCTTCTTGGTATTTTGCTCGTTTTTGCGCACCCCAAGCGAACAGTGCAATCGACAAGCAAGAGTCTCATTATTGGTTACCAGTTGACCAATATATTGGGGGAATTGAACATGCGGTTTTACACCTGCTCTATTCACGTTTTTTTACTCGAGCATTGAAAAAATGTGGGTATTGGGATCTTGAGGAACCATTTAAGCAATTGCTTACCCAAGGGATGGTTTGTCATGAGACATACCAGACACAAAATAGACAGTGGCTGTTGCCTGAAGAGATCAAGAAAACAGCTGATGGAAAATATGTAACTCTTAAAGGTGGCCTTCCTGTTAAGGTGGGGCGCTCTGAAAAAATGAGCAAGTCTCGCAAAAATGTGGTTGACCCTAACGTTATTACCAAAGAGTATGGTGCGGATACGGCCCGCCTGTTTATGATGTCCGATAGTCCACCTCATCGGGATCTGTTGTGGAGTGAGGCTGGTATTCAAGGGATGTGGAAGTACCTGAATCGTCTTTGGCAGATTGTACATCAGTTAAAGAAACGTATTGCAAATTCTAATGATCCAATGCCTCAATCTCTTGCAAAGTTGGAGCAAGAGCTACGTATGCGCGTTCATGAGACGATAGATAAAGGCTCGCAAGACTTGGATACGTTTCACTTTAATAAGTATGTCGCGCGTTTGCGAGAATTGAGTAATGCTATAGAAGAAGGGCTAACGACAGAGATCTCCCCCGCCGTATTGCAAGAAGCGGTTGATGTGCTGGTGCAAATGTTTAATCCAATCATGCCCCATATTACGGAAGAGCTGTGGTCTGTACTTGGTAAGGAAAATTTGTTAGCAGAACAGCCATGGCCCCAGGCTGACATCTCATTGCTGAAGAGAGACACTGTGAATTTAGCCGTGCAAGTCAACGGAAAATTACGCGGTACAATTGAGGTTGCGGTAGATGCAGAAAACAGTCATATTGAAGCTGTTGCCCAAGCTTTACCAGGTGTGCAAAAACATATCTCAGGTAAATCAGTTAGAAAATGTATTATTATCCCCAAGCGAGTTGTGAACATTGTGGTTTAAACATATTTCCCTAGTAAGTTTAGTTGGAGCGTCTTTGTTGGTTTCAGGGTGTGGTTTCCATCCCCTTTATGCGCCAACTGAAGATATGGCAATGAATGATGATTTGCAGCATATCCAAATTGATGTCATTGCCAATCGTGCCGGTCAGAAGTTACGCAATTTCTTGATGGATACGATAACACCGAAGGGCGTACAAAAACCAGTCAAATATCGTCTAAAAATAGCCCTGACTGAATCCTTCATACGCCTAGGTTTTCGTAAAGATTCCACAGCCAGACATACAGAGTTAATTATTCAGGCTCAACTTGACTTGGTTGATGTGGCAACTGCTAAGACAATCTTGTCTGAAAAGCGCCAGGTTGTTTCTTCTTACTCTCTTGGTCCCAAGGCAGAGTCTGGTTCTTATTCTGGTAAAATTGCAGAAGAGGATGCACGTAGACGTGCGTTAAATATCCTTGCCAACGACACCAAGCTATTTCTGGCCGGGTTCTTATCATCCCATCGCTTGGCACAGAGCAAAAAAAAAGAGCCGACAGATGAAAACTCGCTTTGAACAGTTTTTGCGTGCACCTGCGCACAATAACACTTTAAGTAGCCTTTTATTGTATGGGAGTTGTCCATCTTACCTTGATTTTTGTGCGGCACAAATATGCCAGTTGTATGAAAAATCGATAGGTTCTCTTACCCTTGAACGACACACCACCAGTCGTTTGCTAGACCAGCCACATCTGTTGCTCAATCAAGGAGATTTGTTTACCCCGGCTGCAAAGTTAAAAATTATTATTCTGACAGATGCTAGTGATAAAACCACAAATCTTGTCAAAGAGAAGCTAGAGGCTTCTGCCCATGATGTGTTACTTATTCTACCGTGCCAAATCGGGGCAGCAAAAAAGTTAAAAACCTTGCATGAGACAGCAAAACAGGGAGCACTTGTTGGATGTTATCTGAGCTCTGATCAAGAAAAGCGTTACTACTTATCAACCTTGGTACAACAAGACAATATTCCTTTATCCCCTGAGTTAAAGCGCTACCTATTTGCGAATATAGAAGATCTCAGTGCCAACATTGCGGATGATTTTCGCAAACTTGCCCTTTATTATCAAGCAGGTGATCCACCTATCACCATTGATCAGTGGCAGCAATGTTGCCTTAGCTTGATGGACGGTCAAGTGCATGACCTTGCAATGGCCATTGCAGATCGAAATCCTATGCATATAGCACATTACCTTGATGCAGTGAGGCAGTCAAATATAGAGGATATGCATCTACTGCGCGGGATTTTATTGCATTTTAAGAAGCTGCTAGAGCTTAAATCAAAAATGGCTGAAGGACAGTCAGCTCACGCTGCAGTCACCTCTGCACGTCCAATGATTTTCTTTCAGCATCAGGAGAGATATAGAAAACAATTGCAGCTCTGGTCAGGAGAAAACCTAGTGGCTGCCTCTTGTCAGTTGAACGAAGCAGAAAAAGCTATCAAACAAGGACAAGTCGGTGCAGAGATTACGGTCCGTCAGATTTTCTTGGGTTCTGTTGCAAATAAGACTGTAGTATAAATTCCCCATCCACTATCTTCTCAGCGCTACGCAATCTTTGGTAGCGTCTGCTGAAGTGATGCTGGCAATGACAGGGGCAATTTACAAATGATGGTGGTGCCGACTGATGGTGTTGAGTTGATGATTATTTCCCCTTGATGTAGTTCAATCAATCCCTTGACGAGAGTAAGTCCTAATCCTGTTCCAGGATAGTGGCGGTGAGCTGTGGCAGTGCGTTCAAAATCACCAAAAATCCGCTCTTGATCTTGTAGGGTGACGCCAGCCCCAGTGTCGGCGATAGAAATGTGGATGTCTTCATGGGTGGCTGTGACTTCAATGTGTATTTTACCACCGGCAGGGGTTGCTTTGATGGCATTATGTAATAGGCCAAGCAGCGCTTGCTTAAGGCGTCGTTCATCGGCAACGAAATGCTGTATATGAGTTTCAAATGAGGTGGTTATTTGCACTCTTTGATGCTGAGCTTGTTCATGCACGGCGTTGATGGCACTAATGATAAGCTGATTGATATTGATTGGTTGCAAATTCAAGGTCATTCTGTCAGCTTTGATGGTGGATAAATCAATCATGGTTTTTACGCTGCGATGCAGAATTTTTGCGGACTTATAAATTCCTTTACAATAGGCAAGCTGTTGCTGAGAAAGGCGTCCGAAATATTGGTGCAGCAAGATTTCACAGAAACCAATAATTGTATTCAGTGGATTTTTCAAACTCTCAGTCATATTGGACAAGAAGTAAGATTTCATTCTTTCGGAAGTTTCCATAGCATCATTACGTTGCTGTAGAGCTTTTTGTAGTTGATGTGAATCTGTTTGATTCACATAACTCAGGAGATGAGTGCCATCGGGTAGGGGAATATATGAAAAAGAAAGCACTTTACCATCTGTGCGATGGATTTGCCCTTTTTTTGGTACACGATTGGTTAGACTCTCAATCATATTTTGTTTGTATTTATCCCAGTTCAAGCCATAGCTGAAGAAGCATTTAATATCATCCATAACCTCAGACATATGTCGCCCAGGTTTCAGAGATTCTTCCTTTAAATTCCAAAGTTTGGCAAACGTTGAATTTACTTGTTTCAATTTGTTGTCACCAGCGAAGACAATGATACCTTCTTGTAAGTGGCTCAATGTTTCTTTGTGAACGGCTATTTGAGAGTTTG
>SDBT01006323.1_pt1 | contig 19684 bp, 21 predicted proteins | sample 2277101 | NCBI WGS metagenome assembly SDBT01 (sample SAMN10404973, study PRJNA504765) | marine sediment metagenome | isolation source: marine sediment core GS10_PC15, 103 cmbsf | place: Arctic Ocean: Southern Knipovich Ridge | collected 2010 | reverse complement strand
AGCTTCGTGCAACGGGACTTCGGGCGAATTATTCGGCAGATTGGGACGCCAGCGAGGCCGCCCAAACCCCGTGGTAATTCGCTAGGCCGGGCCAAGGGGGAGAAACAGCCACCCCGGAAGCGCTATCCGATCATCAAAAAGGGCTGAAGGGTCTCCAAACCAGCCTGAAACTGCTTGTTAAGGTTCAAATTCGCTCTTTCATCAACCGGTCACTTGTGCCCGGCTATTTCCACTTGTCCAAAGTCCAATCAACATGTCAACGGGAATAACCTCGCCAGCGTAGCGCACGTTGTCATTGACAAAAGCCACTTGCGCACCACCACGGCACGTTCGAAATATCTCTGCGAACACAAAGGTGAGTTCCGTGAAATACTGGTCAATCATATTCAGCACGCCTCTGTTGTTAATCTCCCCCCGTTCGTTCCTGATCCGCAAGGCGGTATTGATCTCGGCGAGGGCTTCATTGCTTCTGACTGCATCCACGATGCCCGCATAGCGAGCATACTGGCCGACAGATTGATAAAATTCCCCCAGCTTGTCCAGTTTGGCCCTATTCTCGACCGTACACGACAGTTGCCGTTGTCGCAAACTGAATATCTCTTCTCCCACGCCCAGGTAAGCCAACTCGAGAGCATACGTCCTGGTGTAATCATATCGGTTGGCATAGGGCGGCGACGTAATGACACCCGCGAATTGATCGGCTTCCATCTCTGGAAGCACGTATAGCGTGTTACCCTCGATCAACTCCTGTTCACTGGGCGGCAAAGGCTCTCTTTGCAATTTGGATACATCAATGATGACTTTACTCAATCCTTCAATAAAAGCCTCTCTAACACCTGGCAGTTTCCCTTTGTGGATGCCCTTGATTGGTTTCTTACCTTTCGCAACTCGCTTCTTGTTACGCTCGCGAGTTTTCTGCGCTCGCCTATCCCAACGCAGGTACTGACCGTCTTTTCTGGTGTAGCTGATCTTCTCGAGGATGCTGGTCAACATCAGTCTGCACAGGATTTTTGCATCCTCGCTGATATCCAGCGTCTCGATCCAGTGTGTATAATCCAGCAGATCGCGCTCTGTCTTTTCAGGAAACGAGGTCCTGGTGATGGTCAGGTGTGGAAATTTTGCAAGTGTGGTTGGTGGCGTTGTTTCTTTTACCAACTTGCGGATGTAGCGTAATTCGCCCAAGTCGTAATCAAACGCCCGCGATTTGGCTTCCCACGCTAAGTGGCAGTGCGGCAGCAACTCGATACCCACGGAGTTGATACCAAGCATCTTAGCAACCAAAAGCGTCGTGCATGAACCGGCGAACGGGTCAAAAATCGCATCGCCAGGGTCAAGGCTAAACTTCCCAATCAGTATCTCAACCAAATCGGCTGAGAAGCCCTCCCTGTACTTGAGCCAGCTATGCAAGACCTCAGTCTTGTTGGCCTGGAAACTGACAATCTGCCGGTCGAACTCGTCGGTCTCCTCTAGCAGATGACCGTAGCGCTCTTCTAACGAGATGCGAGCATCTTCAGGGGACACGCCGTTGTGCGAAAACGAATCTCGTGTTGGTTCAGGTTCATCAATTTGCTTTTCAAACATCCGTAGCTGCTTCAGTGTATCCATTCTTTCCTGCACTCACTGGCCTACAAGTATGCTACCACTCACCAGACTTACCGCTGCGTTCTAACCGTTATTATACTATGCCATCCCAGTTTCGTCAACAGTGGAAACAAAAGGGATTCCGCAATAAGTCTCAGTCTGACATGGCCAGATATAGGGCAGTTCTGCAGTCCACCCACAATATGTAGGCAGTACTGACGCTAAAGCGAATTCGCGATGGGTTGAAAGAATTCACTCAGATTTACGCTGTAGGTTCGACCCCGCTTGGGCGGGAATAAGGGGCTGCAAACACCAATCTGACTCCACTGGGAGCCAATCTGGTGTCGAGTTGGTCTGGTTTAAGGGCTGACACCCCACATGCGCACCACTGACTTATTGCGTTATCCCCAAAAACTCCCCGCCGGGACCTGACAAGGCCGGCGGGGAAATGCACGACAGAGCAGATGATGGATCGCTACTCGCCCGCCAAGCTCAGGGGGAAGGTATGCACGTTGTCGTACTTCTGCCCCATGACCACGTTTACATCGCCGGTGCTCATCCCGTAAACAACCGACCATTGGGTGCCCTCTTGGGACACGTCGGCCAGGAGGTGCATGGCGTCCTGCGCCGTAAGCTGCCCTTCGGCTTCGGTGAGTCGCTGGCTAATCTTGTCATAGCGCCAGCACTTCCCCTCCGCGGATTCGCCGGCCGAGGCGCGCAGGAAATTGGTCGCTTGGTGCCAGGGTGCCTCATTGGGGATGACCACCATCTCACCCTGGTAGAACTCCACCAGGAGCGAGCGCCCCGACGAGTCAGCGATCAGGTAATGAATGGGAGGGCCGCCTTCCATGTCAACATTATAGCTTTGCATGATGGCGAGGGCCTCGTCCACGTTGCTGGCGTGATTGAGCATCTGGCGGATCACCATCAACGAGCCTATGGTCTCTTTGTTGGGATCGGGGCGCATGTGCCCCGGCGGCACGGCTGCCATGCCAATGGCCAGACCATGCTCATTCAGGCCATCGAACGGCCAGAAGGGTGCTTCCAAAAGCGCTCGGCGCTCGCTGAGAGGCAAGTCGGTCACTGTGCCCGCCTTGGTTCCCCCGAATCCGAAGTAGGCAATGTCCACCATCGAAACCGAAGCGTACCCGTCCGGCGGGTCGGTGAACAGGAGCACGGATGGACTGTATTCCCAGTCGAAGTTGCGGCCATAGAGCATACCGAAGGCGTGGTCCGCATCGCCAAGAGCGGCGAAAAGCGAACAGGCCCATGCAGGCAGCGACGCCGTCTCAGTGGAAGACGTCCTCTGCTCGTATGCGCCGTAGTAGCGCATGGTGTAGAGCGGGTAGTCGTCCACCTGCTCCAGGCTGCTGAGAGTCGCCACCTCCGCATCCGTCAGGCCATCGGCGCGGGTCTCGACTATTGGCACGGCCGTTGGGGCTGAAGTTGGTGGGACGGGCGTAGGTGCGACCGCAGGGGCACTGCACCCAACCAGAAGCCCCAGGACCAATGCTATGCTGATTATCTTTGGCAGCAATTTCGGGATGCTCATCTTCTTCATCTGCGAACAATAAGTGCGTTGCACCTGGTTATCTCAGGTCGAGCTGGAAAGCCAGGTGTTTCTCCGTAGCTGCGTTCAGATCAGAGTAAACACCCCTGTAGGCCGGGGGGAGCAGCGCTGCCATCTGATACATGACCTCGTCGAGGATCTGCCGGCGCACCTGGCGGGTGACTCTGGCCCCACCGGCATCAATGTGGAAGGGCTTGCCGACGACGATGTGGAAATCCGTGCGTCGCAATCGGCGCAGGTTGTCACGGTAGTGCTCGGAGCCGTAGTAGACCACGGGTAACAGGGGCGCGCCGCTGTGCAATGCCAGGAGCACGACACCTGGATGGGCCTGCTGCAAGCATCCGTGTCCGCTGCGGGTTCCCTCAGGGGCAACAGCAAAAATGTAGCCCGCTTTCAGCAACTCCAGCGCCTGGCGCAGGGCAGCGATATCGGCCTCGCCTCTGCGCAAGGGAATGGCCCCACACACGTTCAATAGCCATCGTGTCCAAAGCTTTTCCCACCGATAGGCTGCGGCGAAACCCGTCACCGGACGCGGCTGCAGCCGGGTATAAAGAATGGGCATTTCAAGGATGTTGACGTGGTTGGCGACGAGGATCAGCGGTCCCCGCTCCGGCACCCGCGCCAATTGCGCGTCGTCTATGCGGCAAAGGAGACCGGTCAAACCTTTCAGAGTCGCGATCACGATACGATGAGTGAGGGTCACTGACATTTGAGCTCCCAGACACACCAGTTCCAACTAACCACAGCCTAGCCGTTCAATCAACTGGGGTAATTGACCCAGGTGTTCTAATTCATAGTATCCGTCGTGCTCGACCCGCTGGCTATCCACGGTCTCATGGGCCCAGGTGATGTGATATGGGACGTACACCGCATGCCCACCAAGCGCGAGCACGGGCAGGATGTCTGATTTCAAGGAATTGCCCACCATGAGGAACCGCTGCGGCTCAATCCCATACTTGGCCAGCAGCGCCTCGTAAGTGCTCTGTGTCTTCTGGCTGACAACTTCAACGTGTCGAAAGTGGTCGCCGATGCCTGACCGTGAAAGTTTGGACTGCTGATCGAGGAGATCGCCTTTGGTGATGACCATCAGCTCGTGTGACCTGGCTAATCCGCAAACAGTTTCCTCCGCGTGCTCAAGCAGTTGCACCTCGGAAGTCAGCATTTCTTTCGCAAAGCCAACGATCTGCAGAATCTCTGCTCCCTGTATCTTCCCTTTTGTCAACTCGACGGCAGTTTCGATCATGGAAAGGGTGAAGCTCTTGATGCCGTATCCGTAATACTGGAGATTGCTCATCTCTGTCTGATAGAGCCTCTGATCAACCGTCTCCCCATCGGCATAACTCGACAGCAGTACTTTGAGCTTGTCCTGAGCCTCTACGTACAAGGGCTCGTTGTGCCACAAGGTGTCATCAGCGTCGAAAGCGATCAGGTCAAACTTCAAGGTCGGCCACCTCTTCCACGCAGTTGAACCCCCAGGCTGACAGGACAAAGGGCGCTAAAAGCGCCCTAAAATCGAGCGCCCTTCAGGGTACTTTGCTCTTTCAGCCCGATGGCTTCAGCATCGGGCCACCACCTCTTCTGTGCAAGAGTTGTTAAGGGCGCAATCCCCGGCCTCGTGAGATCCACCCGGTCGGATTGTCCCAGTCGGTCGCTTTCCAACGCATCTTGTCTGGCCGGACCAGCGGGATGATGTCCTTGAAGAAGGCCAATCGCTCTTCGTCCATCATCGGCTCGAAGGCCTCGGCAATGGCCAGGTTACGCTCCAGTTGGGCCATGGTCTCCATCCCCACAATCACCGTGCTGACGGGCAGAGCGAAGGCGTAGCGCAGGGAGCGCTCCACCTCGTGGGTCAGGCTGCCCAGTCCCAGCACTTTCATGGCAATGGTAGCCACCCCCTTGGAATTGGCGACGGGCAGGAACTCTTCGGCGAAGCTGAGGATGAAGTGGTCCAGCGCGGAGAGGGCGATGAGGGTGCTATCAAACGGAAAGCGGTTGAGCGCCTCGATCAGGATTTGCGGGTCGGTGTGGGAACTGATGCTGATGTGGCGTACCAACCCCTCCTCGCGGGCCTGCACCGCTGCCTCCAGCGCCCCGCCCTGGCAGGTGAATTCATCCAGGCGGGCATAGTCCCACACGTTGTGCAGCCGCCACTCGTTCACGTAGTCGGTTTGCAGCCGTGTCAGGCTCTCCTCCAGTTGGCGGCGAGCCCCATCGCGGGTGGTGTCCCAGGTTTTGGTGGCAATCCACATCTCCGCCCGCCGGTGTTTGACCACCTTGCCCAGCCGGGTCTCCGCCTGTCCATTGGAGTAGATCCAGGCAGTGTCGAAGTAGCGGATGCCGCGGTCAATGGCGGTGTTGACGATTGCGATGGCCTCTTCCTCTGTGCAGTTGTGCTCATCCACAATCCGTTGCCCGCCAAAGCTCAGGATGGGGAACGATTCCCCGGTTTTGCCAAACGGTCTGGTCTCCATAAGTAGCCTCCTATTCATAGTTTTTCGTTTTCTCTAGCCCGCGGTGGCTGTGGCTTCAGCTTCGGCCAAAGGCCTGTCGACAATGAAGTCTGGCAGTTCGTCCTCCACCAGACGGATGCGGGGGTTCAAGTAGCCGACCACGGTGGCTAGAGTGACGAGTAAGCCCATGATGATAAAAATCAGCCCGATTCCTCGCCCTGGGCCGACGCCGATGATCGTGCCCACGCTTCTGGCAAGCGCGCCATCCGCGGCCATCAAAGGCTCAAAGACCTTGTCGGCCAATGGCCCGGCGAGGATGTAGGCCAGGGGCGTAGCCATGGTGGCGATCATGCTTCGAGTGGCGAACACGCGGCCCTGTACGTCCGGCGCGACCTTGACTTGCCAGATGGCCTGGCTCGATCCATTGGCGATAGGTACGATCACAAGGAAACCAAAGGCGGCAGCGCCAATGAGCCAGGGGTTGGCACGCGTCCCGAGCAGGCTGAAAGTCAATCCGCCGAGGAATATGGCCCCCATGAGGCTGTTGATCTTGCGCTTTGAACCACCCCACGCGCTCATCACTATGCTGCCAATTACCATACCTATACCGCCAACAGACAGAATGCTGCCCAGAACGTCGGCCGTGGAGAAAGATAGGATGAGGGGGGTGAAGAGCGCGCTAAAGAAGCCCAGCGAGAAATTGACGAAGGCAAATAAGATAAGCAATCCCAACAGGCCGGATCGCTCCTTGAGGTAAGTCCAGCCGTATCCGGCTTCGCGCAGCAAAGACCCCCTTCCCGCCTCCCCTTCCGCGGTGATTTCCGGCCTGGGGATGCGGATAAATGACAAGGTCAGGACGGCGAAAATGTAGGTGGCGAAATCAATCAAGATCACCCCCTTTATCTGGATGGCGACAACCAGAAAACCTGCCAGGATAGGGGAGATGATCTGGCCGATGGCAAACCCAAGCTGGACTAATCCTGCAGCACGACCGTAGTGCTCTTTTGGCACCAGGAGTGTAGTCGCCGCACGATAGGCCGGTTCCTGGAAGATACCGAAGAATGAGCTCGCTGCCGCAGTCAGATAGATGTGCCAGACCTGGAGCTTGCCGGTAGCCAGCAGAAGCCAGATCACCAATGTGCTCAATCCAGCCCCAGTATCGCTGAGGATCATCATCCAGCGTCGGTCCCAACGATCCACCAATGCTCCCGCGACGGGCGCGAAGAGCAAGCGGGGAAGGGCATTAGCAAGCAGTACCAACCCAAGCGAGGTGGCTGAGCCCGTGATCTGATATACGTACACGCCCAGGGCGAAGCTGGTCAGACCTGAGCCAATGATCGAGACAAGCTGTCCACCCCAGATGATGAGAAACGTCCCCATGCCGCGTGGTGTAGCACGTCGTGTCACCTCGTTTGTCTCCTTGAGTCATTCCTTCTGCGAATCCAGTCTATTACCAATACCAGATTGTCCTCAAAGTTGTTCAATGAATCAACGAACAGCGTGGTCTCTGGATCCCAGGGTTCATACATCGCCTGCAGCCTCTCGACCGCTTCCCAGCCTACGGGTGTCCAGTTGGGCACGTATTGCTGCCGCCCTCTCATCCGCTCTCGCCAGACTGATCGGTCGGAGCAGTAGCAGTAGATGGGACGGAAGTTCGCGCTGTTGCGGTAGGCGATGTCACGAGCAGCCGATCGGAATCCCTCCATTGGGAAAACAGCATCCAATACGACGCACACCCCCAGGCTCAACTGTTCATCGGCCAGGTCGAACATCAGATGGTATCCGTCGGGGGTCTTCCTGTCAGCAAGACCGCGAACTCTGAGGGCTGACTGAATTCGATCCTTGGCGAAGAGTGGAATGTGCAAAGCGCGGGCAACTCTGCGCGCCAGGGCTGTCTTGCCGGTCCCAGGCAGTCCAGAGAAGAGAACCAAAGCAGTGCTATTCATCGAGTTCCTTCAGTGCAGCCAGCCATTCGGGATGGCGCTCAGGGATGCGATCTAGTGTCGTCCGTTGGAAAATGAACTGGTACGTGTCCAGCGTTTGCTCATGCGCCTCCGGCCAATCTGCACAGCAGTCTTCGACGACGGCAGTCAGAAAGCCGTTTTGGGTAGCCGATGCCGTGGTCAGGAATACACAGACAGAGGTGACCAACCCGGCAGTCAACACAAAACGTTTTCGCTTTTCCTGCAGATACCGCAACAGCTCCGCATTGTGGAAGCCATCGAACGCCTGCTTGATGATGACCATTTCGCCGGGCTTATCAAGCGCGAAAGGCAGCGTCTCTGCCCCTGCCGTCCCCTGGACACAAGGGATGCGCCCCCGCAGTTTGTACACCGGCATCCAGTCGGACATGTCTGGCTTAAAGCTGGCACGAAGGTGGACGATCTCTAGACCTTCGCTCCGACAGAAGGTCAGGAGTCGAGCAATGTTGGTGGGAAAATCAGGGAAACTCTGGGCAATTCGCTCCGGCCAGAAATCTCGCTGGACATCAACAAGGAGCAGAGCAAACTGTCCCCAGTCACGCTGTGCTTTCGTCATCAAGCTTACTCCTATGGTCACTGTAACGACTGAACCTTGGTCCTCAAGAAGCTGAGCAAGCCCTCGACATCATCTGTGCCGACTCGAGCCGTTTTCTTCCCCATCTGTATTCTCACGCAGTCGAAGCCCCATAGATTGTAGATCATGCCTCGGCCCAGGACCCAATGTATTCCCCATCCATCCAGGGCGTCGGAACGCCCGGCCTCGACTCCCGTAATCGTAGAGTATGCGATCTTTGTCCGGAACACGGGAAGAGGGCCGAACCTGACGGCCAACCACTGCCCTTCGTCGCGTACCGTCAGGCTCCCAAAACAAAGCCCCGCCCCAAAAAACGTGATGCCGACACCTACGAGAATCAGGACTGGCAACATCTGGTGTGAGACAGAGCGCGTGGTGACCAGGGTCAATGCACCAAGTGTGGGAAGCACCCAGAACCAAGGGGACCTTTGCGTGTGCTCATAATCCATAGTACACCTCTAGCTCTAAAATTGAGTTTAGTCCAGCTCACCCTCCATCAGCCCCAGCGGCAGGGGGGCTGGTCTTGAACAAGGACTGGTTATCTCGATATGCCTGCCGGTCTCCGATGATTCCTCAAAGGCCTGCATGACGTCGAGCACGTGATACGCCAGCTCGCCGCTGGCCCGGTGGGACCGGCCGTGGGCGATGGCGTAGGCCATGTCCGCCACGCCGATTCCCCGGCCCACCTCGGCGCTGTGGGTGAGGGGCATCTCGCTCCATTCATCGGCCCCGGCTCGACGGATCAGGACACGACCGCTAAAAAAGCTGGGGTCGTGTGCGCTGAGCGTGCCCTCTGAGCCATAGACCTCAAGGTGAGGCAGATTGGCGGCCCAGATGTCGAAAGTGGTGATTATCGTCGCTATTGGCCCACTGACAAAGTCGAGCGCGCCGGTAACGTGGGTGGGGACCTCGACTGGTATCCTCCGCCCGCGATGCAACTCGCTGGTGGCGATGCGCTCGGGGAAGGAGATGCGTGCCGAACCGGTCACCCGCTTGACAGGCCCCAAAAGGTTGATCAGTCCAGTGATGTAATACGGCCCCACATCGAGCATAGGGCCTGCCCCCACCTGGTAAAAGAAATCCGGGTTTGGATGCCAGGACTCGGGGCCGTGTCCGTGACCGGGCAAAAACGCCACCGCCGCCACCGGCTCGCCGATCCAGCCGTCGTCAATCAGTTTGCGGCACGTCTGCTGGCCACCACCCAGGAAGGTGTCTGGCGCGCAGCCGACCCGCACCCCCTTTTCCTGAGCAGCGGCGAGCACCTTTTGTCCATCTTGACGAGTCACGGCCAGGGGCTTCTCGGAGTAGATGTGCTTGCCAGCGTTGATGACCGCCAGGCTGACTTCCGCGTGGGCTTTGGGCACGGTGAGATTGACAGCGATCTGTATCTCTGGATCGGCCAGCAAGTCCTCGACCGAGCACACACGGGCGACGTCGAACTCCTCGGCTTTGGCCTGCGCTTTGCGGCGGTCAATGTCGGCACAGGCTGCGATTTCGAGGATGTCGAAGGCGCGGCATCCCCTGACGTAGGCCCCAAAAATGTCCCCCGTGCCGATGATGCCTATCTTAACTTTTGTTTCCACGAGCCAAGCCTCCTTCCACGAGGTATTGATAGCTTCTCTCGACGGCTTCCATCATATCGGTGACGCAGTGATCCAGCTCGACGATCAGCCACTCCGCTGCGCCCTCGGCGGCCTGGACGATGCTGGGAAAATCCAGCACACCATCGCCGACGGCCACCTGCGGCTCACCTTTGACGGCCGGCCCGTCCTTGATGTGCAGCAAGGGAGCGCGCGGGCCGAGTTCCTTCACCACTTGGGCGGGGTCTACGCCAGCAGCTTTGATCCAATATGTGTCAACCTCGAAAAATACGCCAGGATCCAGGTGTTCCAGCATCACCTGGTAGACGTAACGACCTTCGACCTGGAGAAACTCCCACCAGTGGTTGTGAATCCCAAACGCCAGGCTGTTTTCGGCCGCGACGGCGTGGGACTGGTTGAACAGATCGCAGGTCTGCTTGATGAGGTGCATCGTCTCAAAGCTGTCGGGGCCTTTCCCGGAGACGATGCGCTGGCAGCCCATCGCGGCCATGAAGTCCAGCACCCTGTTGGCGTCTTCCCCGACGGGCAGGGGCGTGTGAGCGCTCGGCACCTCAAGCCTCATATCCCTGAAGAGCCTGGCGGCTTCCGCGGTCGTCGTCCCAGGAAGATTGAAGATGGGCTCTACGCCGACGTAGCCGATGTCGGCGACTTTCTTCATCACCCCTGCGAAATCCTTAGCCAGGGCTTCCCGGACGCTGTACAGTTGAAGTGCAACGGGAACAGTCATGAACATCCTCCTCAATTATTCTGGTTTCGGACAACAGCTTCTTTGCTTCAGCGCTTCCTTAGCCAAACCAGGAGATACCCTAATGATACCATAACTTCAAGCAGAGTTCAAGTTGCTCAGCCCACTTTTCACCGGATCCAGAGAGATCTTCGCCAGGCTTGAGAAGAAAGCCCGGCGGACATGTTCCCCGCCGGGCTTTTGTTGTTTCTAAACCAGTATTACTCAGTTCGTCCAAAGGACTAAATAGGCCATGGGACGACTCGATGGCATGATTCTTGTTACGTACCCGAATGGATCTGGCGACCTATCACTTCTCCTTCATTGGCGAAGTGGCGCGGATAAACCCGATGAACATCAGGACGGCTCCGACCAACTCGCTCACGTAGAGGTAACCACCCAGGCCGAGACGACTCAACGAGCCACCGAGGGCAGGAGCCATGGCCCCTACCGCGATCAGAACGTTGCCGATCACCCGGTGGGGCAGGACCCGCTTGCGCCAGAAGATCCAGGCGGAATAGGCTGCACCGCCCACCAGGGTGACCGTGCCGTAGATGTTGAAGAAGGGGGTGAGCATCCGCACGCTGCGGGCGGTGATGGCGTCACCGCTTAGCTCGCTGCCGGTCATCAGACTGGAGTCCAACTGCACACCGAAGACGCGGATCAAGGCGTACAGAGAGCCCAGCCCCAAGATGACCATCAACACGTTGGCCCACCTTCTGCGAGCCAGCAGGTAGACGGTGCCTTGGCCTAGCCAGGCCGCGGCCAGTATAGCCCCACAGAGATACCACAGGCGGTAGATCAGTGAATTCCAGCCGAGGGCCGTGTAGTATGCCGCGCAGAAGCTAGCGATGCCGTACATGACCAGGCCGAGGCCCCAGATCAGCAGGTGAGTGCCCCGGCGACTGACGTAGCGCCTGAAGACCAGCACGGCGAAGACCAAGACAATGATCGAGGTCAAGTATGGCAACCAGGTTGTAATAGTATTCATGGTTTCTTTTCTCCTTTCGTCGAGCGGAAATTTGAGACTGCATCTGGCTAAATAGCCCGGGGGTAACGTGTGCAAACGGGAGGGTGGCCCACAAACTTGAACACGCTGGTGTAGCCGGCGTACTTGTGGTAGACAAAGTCGTTCAGGTCCTACAGATCGGACAACCAGCCGGTGGCAGCGCTGATCGTGGCCAGAACCAGGAGCCCGGCGCTGACCAGATGACTTACGTCGTATCGGATCCTCTTCCCATTTCACGATCACTCTATGCCCCGACCGCGCCTACGCGGTCACAGCGCCATCGTCAACAGTACGACCAGCGCCAGGACAACCTGCACCCAACTCATGGTGGTCATCCTACCCTGCAGATTGAGGAGTTCCGGCGGCGGGCCAGCAGGCCGGCCTCCCTCGCCAGAGCCAGCCGGTTGGGGAGCTCCTGGCGGCGAAGCAAAAGAGGCGATCTTCCGGCCCGGGACAAAGCTCATATAGACCCCGTTGAGGGTCATTACAGCCACCACGATTATCTTGGTCAGCAGGATGTTACCGTAGCGAGTGTCAAGGCTGAGCAGGCCGGACAAGCCGATGAGGCTGTTGGTGAGGACGAGCCCGGTGATCCCCAGCAGGGCGAGGGCCCCCCAGGCCAGGGGGGCGAAGCGCTTGAGGAAAGCTCCCATCATCTTCCCCCGCTCCGGTGGGCTAAGGACCTCCATGCTGGGCATCAGCACCAGGATGTTGATGAACATGCCTCCCGCCCAGAAGGTGACACCTATTAAGTGTAGCCAGCGCAGTACAGCTCGCATGATTCTCCTCCTTCTTTTCTAGGTGAATTCAGTGCACATCGGTTAGATGAGCTTGGTGTTGACTTGCTCGATTGCCACCCCCTTTCTGGTCTAGCCCTCCGGGCGTAAGGGCGGGCGAGTTCTGGTTAACGCGGCGGCGGGTTGCCGAACTCGCTCCTCTACACCCATCCGTATCGCGTCTCGCTCTGGTAGGTTCGCCAGGTGAAGGCAGCGATGGCGATGGCCAGCAGGGCCGTCAGCCACAGGGGGAAGGGAGTCCAAACCTGCACCCCCAACATGGCAGCGGTGAATACCGCGAACATGCAGATGGATGCCAGGCGTTTGCGGCGCTGGCGCAGGGCGCCAATGCGAGGCGCGAGATCAGCCGGCACAGGGCTGCCGGCCTGAGCGAACAGAGCGTCAATCTGCGGCTGCAGGTTGAAGTGGACATAGGACAGAAGCCCAACCACGAGCACGAGCAGCAAGGACTTCAGTCCCAGCGCTGCGTTCGTGACCAGCTCCAGCTTACGCAGCAGCACCAGAGCCAGCCCGGTCACTCCAGCAGTAGCCTGGAAGACAAAGCAGGGAATGGAGCGGTTCTTGATGATATTCTCAATGTAGGTGTCGGTACGGTCACCCAGTGGCGGGCCCAGCCGAACACGTTGGTTGACGGCAACCAGAGCGTAGGCAGGCCACGACATGAGGATGGCAGTGATGACGTGGATGACCCTGAGAATGTCAATGATGGTGGTAGTCATGGTTTTTCTCCTTTCTGAAATGGGGCGGGACTGGCCTCTAGTCCAGGTGCGGTAGAGGCTAATCCCTTCGATTATTTTACGAAGAACTGGCTGACGGGAGTGATAGTGGCCTTGCACCGCTTAAAGCCTGGTATGAGGAACTTCTCGACGGTGTCGTAGTCGTCGGCTTCCACGATGTAGTACAGGATGTGCTCGGTGTAGGCCCCGTAACCCGCCACGATCTTGAGCCCCGGCACGTTCTCCGGCTTCTCGTGGAGCACCTCGCGTCCCCCGGCGTCAATGGGACAGGTCTCCGGCGTGTGGGTCTGGGTAATGAGGAACAGCATCGCGATTCACCTCCTTTCTTGGAGCGATGTCGTCTAACGCCAACATGAGCGGCGGCGGACGCAGGTGGCAGACCCCATGTGGTCCCGCGATTTGTGGCTGAGCGAGAGTCGGCCCCGCAACAAGCAGCAGAGCCGCCATGATCAGCACAGCGACCACCAACCGGCAGTAGCGAAATATCCACCGTCTCATCCCAACGTGGCGAAGATGTTCGTAGGGTTGAGAACTGACGCGGGCGATCTAGGGGTGAGAGTAACCACCCGTTATGTAGCTCTCGAGTTGTCCGATCATGAACTCTCGTTCAGAGATGATGGCCTTGACCACATCCCCTATCGAAATCACGCCGATCAACTGGTCGCCTTCAAGGACAGGCAGATGCCGCACCCGCTTGTTGGTCATCAGCGCCATGCACTCCTCGACCGTCTGACTGGGGTGCACACATAGCACCTTTTCGGTCATGATCTCCCAGGCGGGTGTATCCTGGGGCAACTTTCCTTTAGAAATGGCCCTTCTGGCGTAATCCCGCTCCGACAGAATGCCCACCAAGCCCCCTGCTGAGCCTGCCGAAGCATTGCCAGCATCAATCACCAGCACGGCTCCTGTATTCTTGTCGGCCATCAGTTTGAGCGCATCGTACACCGAAGCATCCGGCGCAACAGCCCAAACGTCATGCCCTTTGGTTTTCAAAAGCTCCTTGACGGTCTTCATGGCTCGACTCCTTTTCCGGATATTGAGACTCTGCTTATCAACGTACAACCTGCTTGAGACCGAGAAAGATGTCCTTCTGCTTTTCCACGTGCCGATACATATAGGTTACGAAGGCGACGAACATCACCCCTAGAACAACCACGTACCCCAGGCCTCGCTGACCGAACCCCTCCCAGGCATAAGCCAGCGTCAGAAGCAACCCTGTTGCCAGGTGACTGGTAACGGTCAGGGCATTGGCCGGAGCCAGGTCGAAAGAGCTGGCGTAGTGTTTCCTGGCATATTGTATGGCCCTTAGCGAAAGCGGAAGGGTGATGAAGCCCAGCAAGGCAACCGGCGGTAGGATGCCAGCCACTACTTCAGCCAGAAGGACAAGGTGTGCGCACACCATGAGCAGCCCGTACACCACAGTAGCCTTCGGCCGTCCCAACCTGACCACCAGCGTTCTCTTGCCCACTGCCCTGTCGGCTGTGTAGTCGGGAAACTCGTTGATCCACAGCACGGCCGTTATAAGGAGTGCTATAGGGATGGCGGCCATTATCGGGGTCCAACTCAACGTTCGTGCCTGCACGTAGTAGGCTCCCAGGGTCATCAAAACCCCGAAGTTCAGCCCTACCAGAATCTCCCCTATCCCTCTGCTGACCCAGTTGAATGGACGCCCAGTGTAGAACAGCCCCGAGACAAGGCCCACCGCTCCCAGCGCTAGAATGAGTGGCCCCCTCACCCAAATCAGATAGAGGCCGATCAGGCTGGCTATGAGGAAGAGAAATAGCCCCCCGACCAGCACCTCCAGCGGACTAAGCAGACCCAACTGGATCACTCGACTCCCTCCGCTGAAGGGCCTGACAAACTCTCTATTTACCTCATCGTTGCCGCTCACGTGATCGGAATAGTCGTTGATGACGTTGGTGCCAGCGTGCAACAGCACTGCGGCGATCAATGTCAGGGCAAAGTATCCCCAATGTATCACCCCTGTCCCAGCCCAGGCTATGGTCGTACCCAGCAGGACTGGAACAGCACTGGCGGTAAGAAACGGTATCCTGAGCTCTAGCACCCAGTTCTTGGCCTTGGTCCTCAACAGCTCCCAATCGCTGATCGCCGTTCTGTTCTCCGGAAACTCAATCACTGTGGGCGGCAAGCCCTGCACGACTTCTTTGAAGATGCGGAACTTGACCACCTCCGGCGCCACCTTGATGCAGTCCAATACTTCCTCATTCCCTGCGTCTACCAGGTACTTGACCACTGGCGATCTCTTGGCGGTGATGTCAAGGGCTTTTTGTCTCTCTTTTTGATCCTTCACGATAACGGCTTTGCCGCTGATTTCCACCTCTTGCGAATCGTTGATATCGCTACCACCCTTGTAGATCAGGAGCGATACCGAAGGTTGGTGCGTAATCTGCACTGTCTTAGGATCGCCCTTCATGGTAGCCAGATAGCAATTGAAGTTCTTGTCAGCGCCGTAATGCATCATGCGATTTCTCATCTTGTCTCCGGCTGACGTGGCTACCGCCGCCACTGCTACGCTCTCCAGAACAGACAAGATTTCCTCTCTCGTGTGTTGTGCTCTCATTCTTTCTTTCACCTCCACACCGCTGGCTTCAGGAAACTCTCACTCAGGTTCTCCTGGCTCGTCATCGTTATTATACACCTAACTCCCAGTAAAGGAAAGGGGAGTGCAGGGGTAACGTGTGGATACGGGAGGGTGGCCCACGAACTTGTTTGCACACGCTACTCCCAGAGGTAGGGGCCGTTAGGTGCTGCCTTAAGCCTGGGCTTCCAGCAAGTCCTTCAGGTTGGCGAAATTGGTTTTGAATTGCCTCCGCATCATGCGGGCGACGAGCGGCTCGGCCAGCCTGAAGAAGCCGCCCATCTCCGCCGTGGCCACGCGAGTGACCTTTGTGCCGCCCGCGACCGCCTCGAAGGTGTACTCATCCCTGCTTGCCACAGGCCCCGAGGTGGACTTGATCGCGAACTTGCTGTTCGGCTCGTACTCGACGACGTCTTGGGTGCTCTCGGCCCGCCGGCCCAGAGGCGTGGCCACGGCCATGTACGTCGTGCCCACGCCCACAGGGCCCTCGGAAGTTTGCTTCGCTTCCACGAGTTCCGACATCCACTGCGACGATTTCTCCATGTCGGTCACGAAGGCGAAAACCTCCTCGATGGGTCGGTTGATCACCACGCTCTGCTCTAGCTTTGTCATTTCAATCACCTCCTGATCGTCTTTCTTCTGTTGTCGTGGGCCACCCTCCCGTGCCCACAAACTTGGTTGAACACGCTACCCCTGCCGTGGACCACTTGGCGCTGCCCTCAGCCTGGGCTTCCAGCAGGTCTTTCAGGTTGCCCAGATGAAGCGAGGGGCCTCAATGATAGCCATCACTGGGGCCCCTCGCGTGGCAAGATAGTTGACTCGATGCACCAGCCTGAGCTAGTCTATGGGGATGGCGCCAGGGATCGGCAACTTGTCGGGATTTGGAACTCCCTTATCGTTGACGTCGACCGCCTCAGTGAGAAGCTCAAAGTCACCCTCGCCATTGATGTTGTGGCAAGTGAAGCAGTTGCCCCCATAATGGAGTTTCCAGTACTGGCTGCTCAAGTGCGCGGGATGGACGATGTCGCGCAGTGAAAGGGGAGCTACTAACCCCATTCCCTCACGCGTGCCTTCACCCGGTGCATGGCATTGCAAGCAGACGGTGACGTTTACCTCCTCAGTAGGCGCAAGCGATGTTCCATCTAGCGCGACCTCAGGGTGCTTCCTCCCTCTCACCTCGACGCGCTCGTGAGCCTCGAAGGGCAGTGTATACCCTCCGGTCTCAGGGTCAACGAGCACGTGGCAAGAAGGACATCCACGGTTTACCACTTCCAAGGCCGGAAACGGAACAGCCCCGGCCAAGGCAGCCGCGCTTTCCAGGGCCTGGGCTTGCTCGTCGGTCAGGCCAGCTCCCGCAGGGCCTTCTGGGCCTTGCGGCCCTGCCGACCCCGGTTCTCCTTGTGGCCCCGCCTGCCCTGCCGGCCCTGCCGACCCCGCCGGGCCTTGCGACCCTGCCGGCCCCGGCTCTCCCTGCGACCCTGCCGGCCCCGGCTCTCCCTGCGGCCCTGCCGGCCCCTCCTGTGCACAAGCGGCCAACAGCAAGGCCACAGTCAACACAGCAGTCACCACAAGCAGACGTGTCAAAGTTCTTCTTCGCATTGCGTATCCTCCTTCTCTAATCTGGTATGTAGCTAACGTCGCTTCCGGCGCAGCACCAGGCCAGCGCCCAGAGCCACCAATCCACTGGCCATCGCGGCCATCGCCACCGCCGCCAGCGGGAACAGCACCCCTCCTGTGACCGGCAGCTCGGCCGGGGCCTCTTCGCCGGTGGGCAGCGTTTGGGCGTAGGCCAGCACGTCCACCGCATCCTGGACACTCCAGCCCAGGTCTATGGTGGACGGCATTCCGGTGCCGGGCTGTCCGAAGCGATCCTTGTGCAGGGTCTCCCACGGGTTGCCGCTGGCCACGGTGCCGACGTATCCTGGCTCGTCCTCACTGCCCCAGTTGATTGCGGTGCCATCGGCGCCGTGGCAGATAGCACACAGACCATCGAAGAGCCCCTTGCCGTGGTCCGCGTCAGCACTCTTAGGCGCCTTGGCGTCGTAGTCGATGTACTCGCGCACATTGATGACGCCCTCCTTCAGGAAAGTGACCAGGTCGTTGATCGCCGCATCGTTCATGACGGACGAGAAGTCGTGGTCGGCGTTGGTGGCTCCCTTCAGGGCAGCCGCCAGTTCCTCCACCGTCTGGCTCTGGGCGGCATCGTAGACACCAGGGAAACCGGTGAAGTGCGAGCCGGAGCCATAGGCGCCATCCTTGCCCAGGTAGTCCCACCCGTGACACGCCTTGCAGCGCCAGGTGCTGTCACCGGAGCTGGTGTCGGTGGTCTGGGTGGCCCACAGGGGATGGTCGCCGGTGGGAGCATCAGCGCCAGTGATCTTCCACCACTTGTCGTACATAAGACCTCCCCGACTAACAGCGGTTCCCTTCTGATCGCTGACTACGGCCTCTTCGCCGGTGGGTAGCGTTTGGACGTAGGCCAGCACGTCCACCGCATCCTGGACGCTCCAGCCCAGGTCAACCGTGGATGGCATCAGCGTGCCGGGATGTCCAAAGCGCTCCTTATGCAGGGTCTCCCACGGGTTGCCGCTGGCCACGGTGCCGACGTACTCTGGCTCTTCCTCACTGCCCCAGTTGATTGTGGTGCCGTCGGCGCCGTGGCAGATAGCACATAGACCATCGAAGAGCCCCTTGCCGCGGTCCTGGTCGGCGCCCTTGGCTGCCTTGGCGTCGTAGTCAATGTACTCACGCACATTGATGACGCTCTCCTTCAGGAAAGTGACCAGGTCGTTGATCGCCGCATCGTTCATGACGGACGAGAAGTCGTGGTCAGCGTTGGTGGCTCCCTTCAGGGCAGCCGTCAGTTCCTCCACCGTCTTGCTCTGGGCGGCATCGTAGACGCCAGGGAAACCGGTGAAGTGCGAGCCGGAGCCATAGGCGCCATCCTTGCCCAGGTAGTCCCACCCGTGACACGCCTTGCAGCGCCAGGTGCTGTCACCGGAGCTGGTGTCGGTGGTCTGGTTGGCCCACAGGGGATGGTCGCCGGTGGGAGCGTCAGCGCCAGTGATCTTCCACCACTTGTCGTACAAAAGACCTCCTCGGCTGACGGCGGTTCCCCCCTGAGCGTTGGCTGCGACAACCAAGAATATTGAGCCAACGATGACCAGGGCGATAGCTAGCATTATTCGCTTTTTCAATGTGAGTTCCTCCTTGTTGATTTTTGTTGAGTTTGCGAATTCTTGTAGACATGTGTTTCAAACAGCTGTGGGGTCTTGCGGTGGCCTCACCTCCTTTTTACCTTTGAGCCGCATAAACTAAGCCGGCTGAGAAGTCTAATCCATGCTTCCTGTTTCTTCAGCCCAGTGATGGGCTGCTGGAGTTGTCACTGCTTCGCCTGCAAGAAGGCGATGACATCGACGATTTCCTGATCGGTCAGCCGATCCTCGAAGGCCAACATGGAAGTGCCAGCAATGCCCTCGCGGACGGTGGCGCGGAGGAAGTCATCCTCCTTGGCCAGCAGCTCTGCCCGGTTGAGGGCGGGCCCGATGGTGGTCCCCTCTCCCTCGAAGCCACGGCAGGCCGTACAGCTTAACCCAAGCAATGCCGACCGAGAGTGGGAGCGTTACGATGACCTCTCGCTGGAGCCTCTCGATGGATGGATCTGGAGAGCAGCCTGCTGCTGCGACGTGGCCACGCCCAGCACCTGTTTCTTCAACTCGACCAGGGCCAGGCGGATTTCGTTCAACTCCTCAGCATGGAGCCTCTGATAGGATTCCAGCTTCTGCTCCAGACGGAGAATACGAATGGACAGGCCGTTCTCTTGAACCATCACTTTGCCCCTCCCTCTCGGGCACGCCTACAGCCGTTCGTTTATACAACGGCTGGCCTTCAGCCCGAGCTCAGGCCGAGGGCCTGCGACCTCACACCACATTATATCAGATCTACACGCCCGGTTCAAGGCCCAAAAGGGTCAAGTTTGTGAGCCAAAAGTATCAACTTTTTCCCAGGGCAACGTAAAAGGGCCTGGTCTTGGGCTGTCTATTCGACAGCCAGACCAGGC
>SDBT01006321.1_pt1 | contig 19687 bp, 12 predicted proteins | sample 2277101 | NCBI WGS metagenome assembly SDBT01 (sample SAMN10404973, study PRJNA504765) | marine sediment metagenome | isolation source: marine sediment core GS10_PC15, 103 cmbsf | place: Arctic Ocean: Southern Knipovich Ridge | collected 2010 | reverse complement strand
TTCCAACTCTGGCCGTTGCCGGGAATAAGAGGAGCTGCTGTAGTGTGATTGAAGGGCGCTTTCCCGGAAATCATCCAGCCGCCCCCGGATCTGGCCGGTCTCGTATCTGAGCAGTCTTCGCAGCCGCCAATAATTGACAGCAATCTTCTCGACCATCAGCATTTCCATACGCCCCTCCGGAGCCAGATCTCTTTTAAGTTCGGTAAGCAGGTCGTGGTATTCCAATTCATCTTCTCGGCCGTCACCGGCATTGATCACCAAATCCTTGGCAAAGATACCGTGTTTGACCGCATTCCTGGCAACAATTTCTTTTCCTGCCGGTGTTACGGGGCCGGTAGAGAGCTGGGCATTCTGGGCATTCGCCTGTTCCTGTTTTTCTGAAACCATCTTTATTACTCCTTATAGATTATCTTTGGTGTTCTCCTGGTAAGGATATTATCAAAACTTTCAATGGCGGCATGGGCGCGTGACAGCTTCTGCCAGATCTTCTCTTTCTTTTCCCAGGACCTTGCCCTGGTAAGCTCCTCTTGCGCAGCTTCCGCAGCCTTGTAAGGTTTTTCAAACCCTTCATAAAACTTTTCCCGGTGCCGCTGTCTGCTCTCATAGGTAAGCCGGTGACATTCCCGGCAACCAAAATATTCAGCTCCAGGCGGCATATAGACGATTCGGCACCGTCGTTGGCAGGAACGGTTATTCACGACCAGAGGACAGATAAACCACCACCTCTTCCCGCCATAGTTGCAGCTGGTAGACACAACAGGGATGATATAGCTGTAATCCTTCTTTATACCGGTTTCCTTGTCCGTGATGGAATACTTGAACCGCAAACCGGACGGTCCGTTTTCTCCAGACTCGACTCGGTATGAAATGGATGCAACCACTTCGCCATTACGCGACCAGGATGATGTCCAGCTCCAGGCTGAACCCTTGCTGAAAACCTCTTTGCGCTGGAGATCAAGAATATCAATTGACCTCGCTTCATCAACTCTGGTTTTTCTGTTCCAGACTCCCCGGCCACCTGTAGACATACGCCTTCCTCCAAAACTTTCCGTAATCATTAGATGAAATATGGATCAAAAATAGGCCCGTACACGATAAATATCGTTATATTACAGTATGTTAAGGCAATTATGGCCTTGTGCGCAAAAGTCATGTTTTTATTGAGATTATCCTTCCAAAATCCACTATTTCTCAAGTAGTGCTTGATTGTTTTCAGAATTTTTCCATTCATTTCACGCCTTCTTGTTGCCAATTTCTTGACTATTCATGAGTTCATTAAGACTCTCAATCCATCGTTCAAGCTCATCTCCATCACCAGCCTTGTTCCAGCAGTCCGACCTGGAGGTATTCACTTCCACTTGGGACCTGAGTACGGGGAAGTATTCATGCAGGGTGTCGCACATCACTCTTGAGGTAAGTTCCGCCGCGGTTTCCAATGCATCCAGTGGCGCTTCAAAAATAAAGGCGTCATGCAGAGGAATAATGATCCGGGCATCATATTGCCGGTAAAGTTTATCCAGCCGATTTCCTGCAGCCTTAAACACCACAGTGGCGCTCCCTTGCACAGGATGGCTCCCTGTTCTAAAAAGTTCATGATTCATTCCTATCACCCTTTTCACCCTAGATTTCACTAATGTAATATATTGTTTTTATTTCCTTTTTGCGGATATGGTGAAATGGGTGAATAAGAAATTGGTATTCCCTATACTTATGTATTTTAATTATGGAAGGGTATTTTTTATTTCTGACGTCCCAATGATAGTAAACTCTTCTCACCCTTTTCACCATTTGTCTGTAACCTTCACCTACACAAAGGAAAATCAGGAGTGAAATGGGGGGTGCAATGGGTGAAGTGGGTGCAAATATATAGGTATCTCTATTCATCAGGCGTCACACATGGAAGACTCAGAAGGCTTTGGGCGAAAAGACAAGTATTTACGACGGCCTCCTCCGGTTCGTTCATGGATCTCATAGAAAAGGCGTAGAGCAGTCTTGAGGTTCCTTAAGCGTTGAGCAAATGACCGTGTCTTCCCCTTATACCAGAAATCAATTTTTTCAGAATCAGCTATATTCGCCAATTCTTGACAAAGGATGGCTGATGTAACCTCGCGATCGATGTTTGCTCCGGATTTTTCCGAAAGCCAGATTTCTAAAAGATCCATAATCGGCTCATCCTGAATAACGAACGAGGATTGTTCATCTCTCGTTCGCTCGAGAATAGATTCCATTCTTTCACCCCATCCCTCAGCATGAGCAATTCTTAACGAAAAATCCGCGAAATCCGCCATCCGAAAACGGCTGGCATATGTTTTTCCCGCCTCATCTTGGAGCACACGAACTATCTCCTGTAATCTCCCAATTACCTCAGTTAAAATTTCATCTCTGCTTTGAGCCACTTCCGCGAGTAGCTGTGATTCTGGGAGGAACGTTTCAAAACGATCCACGCAAAAAATAAGAAGCCTGTCTGCTACATCGTCTCTCCTGAAATGCGGTGTCCGAGAAGTAATGCCGAGAAAGGCGCAGACCGGGAATTCTGTTAAGCGATTTGTTGTGTATAGTTCCCGCCGTTTTATGCTGCCTCCTGTCGCGACCACAGCGAGCCGATCATCAAGCCAACGAATTTTCGTGTCTGTATTATCAATGGCAACAAAGGGTGTGTTTGTAACCGCGGCATCGAAATCCTTCGGGTCTTCCGATAATTGCATAACATTGAAAGAAGAGCCGAAAATGAGTTGCCCTATTTTTCTCAATGCAATTGTTTTTCCGCTGCCCTTTTCTCCAATCATAGCGAGGATAGGGCGGGTGGGGAATCTTTCCGGGAAAAAAAGGCAATAAAACCACATCTGGAAGAGCAGGCGTTTGTCCTCCATCGAGAGGCCGTCTTCTCGAAATCTCATTTGTGTGAGAATCACTTGATTAAAAGCTGATGAGTTTGGCTTTGGGGTACCCATCGTGTAAGGCTTCCACTCGCGATTATGCAAAAACAGAACTCCATCTGTACCATTATCTACTCGGTCAACAGAAGCATAAGTGATCCGGTATATTTGCTGATCAAAATCATATATATAAAGATTACCAGATGATTGATCGTAGTGAGAAAAAGAGAAAACATCGGTGAGTATGCCTTTTTCTATGGCATATAGACGCAAAGCATCCATTAGATACCGATAAAGTTCCTCACTCGGTGCTACGCCGTACCATGAAAGGGTCAGTTCAAGATCCTGGTTATCTCGCTCAATTGCAATTAGCCGCTTCTCAGAATTGAAAAAAAAGTAAGAGCGCTGATTATCATGATAAAATTTCCCACGATCTTCCAGATCACTAACGATCATCTCGGCCACCGCACGATTTACTTCAAAACGCTTCGGTCCACTTTTTCCCCCTTCACTGCGGCGGATGTTATCAATGTCTGCCTTTATAGCCTCAAAGGGCCGGATATGAAGCTCGCGTCTGGATACCAGTTTTTTAAAAGAGGTATAGGCTTTCTCAATATCTGACCCGAAACTGCGAATATAATCATCAAGATCAGAGTCAATTTCAGGTGTTGTAAAAGCTGTAAGGCTCGTGGTCTGGAGCAGGTTTTCTACTAACGCATATCCAGCGCCGCCAGAATCGTTATCGTAGCAAACAATGGGATTAGATGCGATTTTGCGAATTGTCTTGGTATCGGCATTAGCCACACCGCCCACGGCACAGGAGAAGACATAACAGGTATCCAGCGGATCGCCTTTTGACTCCGCGATTCGAATGAACAGGGACTGAAGCTGCAACAGGTTGAATTCCCCTTCAACCACTATTAGCATTTCGTTCAGGTGGTTGCGCTCTGGAGATTCAAGAGGTATGTACAAACCATGGTTAAAGACACCACCGGCCTTCCCCGGCTTATAAAAAAGAATCTGTTTACCGTATGGTTTTCGAAATCGGATTGCTACGATTCGATGGTATGCATCAGTATAAAAGAAGGCCAGCCAACCACCGTGGCGTTTCAAGCACTTCTCCAGTTTTTTCTGAGCTTCAACCAGGTCATTAAGCCTCTCTGCTGCCATTGGAAGCTTTTTTTTAGAGGGACGGCTTATTTTCGGTTTTTCTCCCTGTTCAGCTTCCACCGCGTCTTTAGCTTCTTCGATATATGGTGCGAAATGTACATTCAGGTCATAATCGATTGGAATCGCACCAAGCATGGAATCAGAAATAACTTTGGGATGAATCCCCCTCTCGTTTAAACAGTAATTATAAGCATTCCGCTCTGGGGATCCTTGAAGGCTTAATAAGTGCCTATGAAAATCCGAATAAATTTCTTCGTGGATCCGATAAATAATTGATCCCTGCTGTTTATTTGACTGTGATCCGGATAGGAACCTTCCGCACGTAGGATGAAAACACTTTCCGAGGGTATCATCGCGCTTGACTGAAAAAGTTGGGTGATGGCAAAAAGGGCACTCCCCCTTTTTACCGGGATTAGCAGTAATGCCATATTCTTCAGCAATGATAGTTGATATCGAGATATTCATAATGCGGTCCTACACTTCATCTTTTGTATTAGAGGGAAAGGAGGGCGCTTGTTCCTCATTTTTCCGATTTTCCTTGTTCTCAGTCTCGGCCCACTCCTGGAGCACCCGAAAAAATCCGCTGATATTTTCGACTGCCCTGCGAGCCTCCTCTTTGGTCAGTTCCTTATCAGTACGATTTCTGTATAATTCGATAGTCTGGTTAATTATTTCCGGGCTCAATTTTTCCACTTGCCACACCAAATAAAAAACCCCGCATTAGCCGGGCTGATAGAGCCTCTGCGGGGTTTCAATTCACCTATTACGGTGAAAAGGGTTACGCCAGTAAATCAGCCCTGAGCTTTTAGTCTCAACTCCAAGGCGCTACAACTGGCGTGGCAATGCCACAGATCGCGTGGCAATCAGTTTTTTTAAATTAAGTTATCCAGGAAAGTGGTGTTTCTGGGGAATATGAGAAAAGCATTCCTTTTTTGATTGAATTCCCAAGGTGATCACCCAAGGAAGGATGTTCAGCCTTAATCTTCTTCACAGCTCGATCGATAGCCATAGAGATAGACTTTCGTGCCCGCTCAGGACCATCGGAAACACGGCGGATGCGATTTCCTAATCCTGAAGCTTGAATAATCTCACTTTCGATAATCTCCTTTTCTTCTTGGAGGGCAGATTTGCGTTCAAGGTCATTATTTTCTTCAGCCTTCTTAAGATCCTTTTTAATATCCTCAAGGCGTTCTCTATATTGAGCAAGTGCCTTCTTGTCGATTACCTCTCCTGCAGATCCCCCAACGATGGAGTCTTCGCCGGCAACAGCAGCGAGAAGCTGCATTACCGGGGTCTCATACCCCGGTGCTCCAAGGAGATAGGCGATATAGTACATTCCTTTAAGACAAGGCAAAGAGGCAACTCTACTATCATATCCAACGAGATAATTATTCGCTCGTTTTTGAAAAATGCAGTCATCTTTTGGTATTTTGTCTAAGAGGGTGATAGCTTTGCCCGGTTTTATTTCTTTATCAGGTAGCGCAATGGCGAGTAAGCAGTTGCTAGGCAGATTTCCTTCTGATATTTCAGCGGCGTGATTTCGGATACCTTCTGTTATAGCATCGCATACCTGTTTTGAGTGTCTCTTGTACAGGTCAATTATCTTGGAGGCGGTCTGATCTATGCTCAGATCCCTGACGTGGCCTATAACCCTCATGCTTTCAGGAAATTTAGCCAGAAAAGCGTCATCAGATAACCTGTTTATTTCCCTGGCGGTTCGGAAATAAGATTCCAGCATGGTTCGATCTGGACCATCTTTTCTTTCTCCCGTTAATAGGTCAATATTATATGCCTCTTTAGGATCGTCATCGTTCGTACATCCCGCACCAAGCGTAGCCATCCTACGGTCAATACATTGTGAACAAACCCCGCAGTGTGTCTTTGCCGCTGTTGTTGTCCATGTATGTGTACAACTAACGCTGTCCTTGATGAGATTACTGTAATCAGTTTGAAGGATTTTTTGCACGACTTCAGTTTTAGTCATCCACTGAAATGGGTTTTCAACCATGAAGTCAATTTCAAATAAAGCGCTGAACAGATCAGAAAATCCGTTTAGGACCTGTGGGTGGGTCGTTCTAGTGGCTCTGGCCCCTATTACCTGCTCCGATATGGGGAGGTTGATACTGATAGTTCCATTTTCATAGAATCGAATCCGGTCCAGCTCAAAGCTTCGCGCGATAACCGCTCCAAGGCAAGCAAAGAGGAAAGATCTCGTTCTCTGGGTATATTCTCGAGTTAATACTCCTTGCTTATGAATCCATACCGGAATGTGAAATGGAGCAACTTTGCTGTGCATTTTCAATTGAGCGATTAGTTCTTTCTGGCGTTTGGAGATTTTGGGAGACGAGCGGTGGCTCACTAGGGCCGTGTGTTTGTCCTCAATCAGCGTTTCTTGAATTGCACCACTCAGGGAATCAAGGCCACCAGAAAAGAGTATTACCTCATCAGCATGAAATCCCGATCTATTATCGATCTCAAATTCAAAATATTGAGACACGGGCGGGGGATTATCAAGTTTACTGAATGTAAAGCGATACTCGTCTTCAGAGAGGAATCCAAGGGTTTGAGACAGAGAAGAAAGCACCCGTTTTTCCGACCAGATTTCTGGTTCTCGAACAGGAATATGAAAATCAAAATTTCGGCGCCACCTTGCTCCAACACCCTGGTCGCCGGGACCGCCTCGTGTGGTAGCCTGATCTGCGCAATAGACATAGGTGGCTATCTCCAACAGATCAATGACCCTGTCCGGCAGGTTGGAAAGCATTTTTTCGGTAATGTCGCTTATTTTCAATTCGACATTTGCATCGCTTCCCCAAAGTCTGAGCTCAACGGGTTTAAGACTCCCTGCCTTTATCCCACCGGGAGTTTCACCACAGAGTATGACACGCTGCTTAGCCATCTGTGCCTGTCCTCCTGGCGAACTCCGACCGGATTTTCTTCAATGCTATATGAGCAAATCCGGAAATCTTTTCAGGTGTGATTCCTCCTTCATATTCAGCCTTTGAAAACCACTCACCGGCAAAGGATTCCACAATCTTAGCCGCTTCAACACAGTGAAGCTCGAACGCTTCATTAAACTTCGTGTGCTCATCGATATTCTCAAACCGCTCATTCCTACCAACGTGGTTGGAAAGCTCACGGCTTAAAAAATAGCCAAGGTATCTTTTTGACAATCGAGCAAAAAAGTCCCTGGCCAGATATCCGAATTGGACACTGGTTGAGGCACTGCGAAATGCGAGTTGCACATCATTAGCAGTGGGAGTGAAAAGACTGGGGAGCTGAGCTGAACCTAAAGCGGTCAAGCTTTCTGAAGCGGCCATCTGAGCCATCTCACCCAGATCTGTCCGGCCGCCTATTTCTGTCAGATGAGTATCAACGGCACTGCTGAATGCGCTAACGATATCGAAAAAACTGGGATTGTCCGGGACAGATAATCCGATTTGATTGAGTCTTCCCGCAAAATTTTCAGCGCGTGCCGCGAGGGGAATTTGGGTAAGGAGCCAGAACGAATAAATCAGACCGGGGTCCTGAGCAGCTTTGGATAGACCTCCCTGAGCCGCTTTCATCGAAGCGCTGGCCAGCTCCGACGCTGCAGCCCCGGTTTCAATAAGGTTTATTACCTGGATCCAGTTTTTTCTGCGGGGCAGAACGCCCAAACGGATGTGACCCATTTTGTGTCCTATTAAAAGTCTAAGGTTAGATGCTTCTAATAATTACTAGGCCGAGAAAGAGATTTGTGTGAGGTAGTTAATTAAATTAATTGTACAGTTTGGTGAGATGCTTTTATAAAATTAGGCGATTCCTGTTATTGAAAATGGCTTTGCGACAAGATCGAATGCTGGGGGGGAACTCTTAAACTGTTTCCATCTAATATCCAACTGTGTAGGTGACATTAAACTAAGGTCATCGGTTTCTTTCGACTCGAAGTCTTCGGCTTGGTCGAGGCCGGTCCCGAATAATACTCCAGCGCATTCGGTTAAAATATACCTATTGTGCAGCTTTTCGCCTTGCTCTTTCTGCGTCCATAGGAAGATTAGGACTTTTTTCCCTTTTGGAATGAATCTTGGAAGTATAGATTCGAGATCTCTAGTTAAATTTTTGACTGCAGTCTTTTCTTCCGTTTGGTCGCGCTGTTCACCCGTCTCCCACGACTCGAAAAATCTGTCAATTCCTGTATGGAGTTCTACGGTTGGATCGTTAATTCCATAACGTTGATTCCAAATTTTATCAGTGTAGCCTGAAAAGGGTTCAGTAAATCTCATTCGTTTGGGATTAAAATAAGGATCAACAAAAATTATAGTTGAACATAATCTTAATAAAGGTGAAACAGCCGCAACAATCTCCGAAGCACTACGCTCTACAACCGGATCATCCTTAGTTAACCATAATTCATGACCATTTTTGATTAATTCGCCAGCATGGATAACCTCATCGCATTCTTGTGAATTTGTCGACGCTAAAATTGCATGAAAGCGTCTTTCTTTGTGCTCAGCGATTGCTCTCTCTAGCCAGGCGGAAATATCAGAAAATGAATCGCGTCTTTTAATTGTGTTCTGAGAAAGGTCCTGAATGAGAGCACTTAGACGCATTTGAGCATTCTGATCATCTCCACTAGGTCCATTTTTAAACTGTTCCCAAACCAAAGAAATCCATTTTCCTGGATAGATTGACACAATCCGTCCTGTTTTAAGGCCAAATTTTTCATCAAAATACAGGTACTCCCTCCTATTATGCCAAGTTGCTACCAGTCCCGGTTCCAGAGCAAATTCACAGATCATCTTAAAAAAGCTCCTTTACACGTTCGGTAAAGAACCCCCTTGGCCAGCGATCAATAAAATCACCATCTTGATCTACCCTAATTGAGGTCAATAAAATCCCATCCTCGGTTTGCTCAGAAAAATAAATAGATAATTGGTCCGGATTTAATTCTACATTTCTAGCTAGTAGTTCACCTTCACTCGTTTCCCTGATTCTTCGTAATAAGCGGAGCATCAGGTGTTCGCTGTGGGTTTCAAGGATGAAGATCACATCCGGGTTCTCTTTGATCTGCTCTATGAAGAGATCGCCGATAGCGACTTGAAGTTTGGGGTGGATGTGCAGATCCGGCTGTTCTATGGCCACAAAGCCGGATTTTGCGGAAAGACCAGCGACGATCACTGGGATAATTTGAGAAATACCTACACCGATATCAAGTGGTTGAACTTCAATATTGTTCGCTTCCTCTAAGAGTAGCAAGCGTCGTCTAGTTGGTAGCGATCGAATATGTGCCGGGAGAGCTTCCTCTTCATCAAGAAAGCTGTCCTGCTCCATGGATATAGCCATGGGATCTGTCAGGTCCAGTTCCTTGTATTCCTTAACTTTCACCCGGTATCCTGAGTCAAGCCGGTTTTTGCCGCTGAGCCAGTTATTCACCTTTTCCAGGAAAGATTCGTCTTCGTTGAATAAAATATCCCAACCTGCCATCCCATTGGCCCATCGGGATTCATCAGGAGTAAGGGACGGTTCAAAATTTCTGGGTGGTATTACCCTGAGTGGACCGAGATAACAAAATTTTCGAAGGGCATCTCTTACCAACTGGCCCGGTCCTATTATCAATTGGCTTAGAATGTGGAACATGGGTAATCTTTCCCCTTCTAGATCTATTTCGTCCTGCCAGGGAGCGCTACCAAATTCGTATACGTAATTGGATTCAAACTCTGGCAATACCGATTTCCAATTATGCAATGGAAAAGGGTCAATATGGCCATCCATGTCAGCTTCGAATCTTATATATGAAGAAGGCTTATATCTTTCTTTTAACTTTTTCAATTGGTCTTCAGATAGTACGTCTGTTGACTCAAGTTTGTCGAGTATTTCATCATCTACAGTACTCTTATCTAATAAAACGGGGTGAAGAAGTTCGATTTTTGAGAGAGTAATCTGACGACCGTCAGATGAGGCAGTTATTGCAGCGAATTCTTGTCCGTTTAGACCGATTTCATAATTAGTTACAATGGTTTTGCCTGCCAGTTCACTCCATCGCACAGAAATTTTAACAGAGACTGTTTTTGCGCGTATTGTATAATCGTCAATTATGGGATCGTAATAGTCCCAAACATACCCATCATCAAATGTCGGCAGGACTTCGCCTGTCATATCTAAATCAAACAACACAGTAATCGGCAGACTAGTGTCATGTTTATGGACCAGGTTCTTAAAGCCTCCCAGATCAATCGTATCTCCTCCCATGAGGGTTCGATCGGGGTCAGTGTTCTCCCGCTCGAAGATTTCACGCGCGTAGTGCAAGGCCTGGATAATCGTGCTCTTTCCGGAGCTGTTTGGCCCGAAGAGCAGCGTGATGGGTTTCAGCTCGATTCGAACCGGCTCCCGGATACCCTTGAAATTTTCAATGGTAATGGCCGTGATAGGCATTAGAGTTCTCCTCGAAAGGCGCGTTGGGTGAGGGAGTTGAAAAGGTTAGTGTCCCAAATACTTGCGTTCTTGACTAAATAGTCTTGCTGCATTTTCTTTTTATATATGCCTGCCCACTTTTCCTGTAACTGCTTTGGTGGTAGCATCATTTTAATCGACCTGACATCGTCAAAATTTAAACCAGCCTTAACTCCTCCACGATTTAGCTTCTTAAACTGTTCTTGTCCTCCTGGAGATGCTATAAAGGCAGAGGCATATAAAGGATTCACTCCTTTAAAACGAAGTATTGCAAGGTGCTGATTAATATGTGCTACAGGTAATTCATTGGGAATTACAGCAGTTCTTCCAAGGTCTGCTGTTATGCTTAATAAAACATCACCCTCTATGACCCTTGTGCGGCGAGCTTCTGCACTTTCCGGAGGATTCACGAAGGCAACATCTTCGAGGATTAGCTCGTTTTTACCGATGTTTTGGATTCGTAAAAATAAAATTCCATCATTTGAGTAATACTTCGCCCAACCCCGAGAGCCACTTGTGAGAAAAGTCAAAGTCTCACCGATAGGTTTCAATTTCCACCCCTTCGGATTGGTTACCGGATCGCCAAACATATCCAGAAACACCGAGCGCAAGAATTCATCGGCGAGGTCAATAGCCTTCTGCCGTTTTCTACGAATGGCGTCGGCCTTGTCAAGAATGGCTGTAATGCTTTTTTGCTCTGGAAGAGAAGGGAGGGGAACTTCATGCTCCCAAAAGACTTTCATTGAAACCCGTGGCATTTTGGCCCCAGCGATTTGACTGCTTACCCAATTAACAAATTTTTTTGACTTTAAGTAATGCGCCAAATACTTACGATCCAAACGCCTCGGGTCAGGCATCATCGGAACTAGCTCAGTCGTGGCTATTCCATGCTTATCAGGCACTACCACCTTATTCAAGTAGGGACGAAGCTTAGAGTATAAAACATGTCGTTCATCAAACCAGTGGGTTGAATTATTAGCATCGGCAATCGGGGCGACAATCTCCTCTAAAATACGCCCACTATTTGCTTCGATTTGATCGAGGTTCAAATGCCATACCATTTCCTCTGGTGAGATATCTGACCTTCTGAGAGGTTTTGCTGGTGCAACTTCTCCTAGTTTTGCAGTCGTACTCATCCCAACATCCCTTTGAGCTCTTCCATATCCGCCATAATCTCCTTCTCCATGGCCTTCATCCGGCCCAATATCTCCTTGGGCGGATCATACTCCTCTTCTATGTATTCAATTTCCTTGTATCGGTTAATGGAGAGGTCATACTTGTTTTCCCGGATTTCATCGGCCGGAACGAAAAAATACTTGGCCTTTCTGTCGGTATCCTTTTTCGGATCTTTTTTCTGCCAACTCTTTAATACATCCGGTAGGTCTCCGGCGAATTTGGAGTCATATAGCTGGTCGCGTTTATCATCAAGAGAAAAGCCGTCATCCTGCACGTCATAATAAAAGACATTGTCTGTCTTGCCGCCTTTGGTAAAAACGATGATACCCGTAGAGACTCCAGCGTAGGGCCTGAAAACACCTGACGGTAGAGAGATCACGGCTTCGAGCTGATTTTCTTCCACCAGCATCCTGCGAAGCGCCTGGTGCGCTTTGGAAGAGCCAAAAAGCACCCCATCCGGCACGATGGTAGCCGACCTGCCTCCCATTTTGAGCATCCTCAGAATGAGAGTTACGAAGAGCAGTTCGGTTTTCTTGGTTTTTACTTTACTTAGAAGTGACTGGTGGACGTCCTCGTAGTCCAGGCTGCCTTTGAATGGAGGATTGGCCAGGATAACGTTAAAACCGTCCTTTGCATAATCAGGGAAACGATCCGGAAAGCTATTGCTGAGGGTGTCCTGGTAATGGATGTCCGGCGCTTCAATCCCATGCAGGAGCAGGTTCATGGCCGAGATGCGGAGCATGGTCGCGTCAAAATCGAATCCGTGGAACATCTTGTTCCTGATATGGTCCCAGTAATCCTCCAATCTGTCCCCAGAGTAAATTTTTTCGTCTTCCGCATCCTCGAAGACTTCATCCTCCGGTACTTCCGAGCTGTACTTACGCAACAGATACTGCATAGTTTCGATGAGGAATCCAGCCGTACCGCAGGCCGGGTCCCCCACCACCTCGTCAGGCCGCGGATCTACCATCCCCACCATCAGGCGAATAATATGTCGAGGGGTGCGGAACTGGCCGTTTATCCCGGCCGTGGTGAGTTTACTGAGCAGATATTCATACAGGTCGCCCTTGGTGTCACCCTTATCCAGGGGCAGCTCATTTATCATGTTTACAGCGTTCACCAAGAGCGATGGCTTTTGAATGAGAAGCTGGGCGTCCTTCATGTATTCACCGAACTTGGTGCCGTCAATGGCCATGTTCTTGAAATGCGGGAATACCTCGTCCCTCACATGGATAAGCATTTTTTCAGCCGGGGTCATATGAATAAAGCGAGACCAGCGCAAATCCTGTTCTTTTTGTTTAAAGAGCGTGGGTATATTCCTGTTTGTTCTCCTGGCGCGTTTTTCATTTCTGGTTTCGACAATATCCATGTGCCGGGCGAACATCAGAAAGGAAATCTGTTCAATAACCGTCAGGGGATTGGTGATCCCTCCTGTATGAAACTCAAGCCAAAGCTTGTCTATTTTATTTTTTAGATCGACTGCGGTCATACTCTCGTGTCTCCATAATCTGTTGGCTGGAATGTTTCAAGGACCTCGATCAGGTCATCAACGTCCTTCTCGTTAGGAAAAACCCCGTCCGGACCCTCACTGTCAATGGTGGTAAAGGGCGGTTCATAAAGGCGGTCTATTTCAATGGAACCGAATCGACTGATATGGTTCTGAAGCAGATTGATGAAACGGGTCTGATCAGCGGTCAGCTGCGGATGCTCCTGCTCGAACTCAGAAAATCGCTGCTTCACGATCTCAGTATCCAATCCAATTATCGAGCGGATGATAAAATCCAAGGACACTGCGGCTTCACCATAAAAATCTTTCAGAATGTGCAAGTCCACGTTAGGATTCTGGGTCAGGACCAGGGAACACAGAGCGTTGAGATCTGATTCCGATACCGATTCACCCCGTTTAATTTTCTGCAAGGTCTCATTTGTATCGAAAATTTCTATCAGCGCCTCTTCCACCCGTTTCCGGTAGGCCATCATATCCACTGAACGTAAGTTTGTGGGGCGAGCCTTGAACTCTTCACCTCCGTCAGTGACATCTATCACCTTGGGATCAATTTTGGGTCGGGTATCCTTCTCCCGGTATTTCCAGATATTCCTAAGCTCGGTGCGAACCTTTTCAAGCTCGGCGAAAGAGATATCCGACCAGAATTCTTCGGCCTTTATCTCTACAATAAAGGAGGCTTTGGCGCGTACTGGATTCAGGTTCATCTGCATGCGGTCCAGTCCCTCGAGCAGTCTGTCCCTCAAGTCTTCAAACGCGGCGGACTCCTTAAGCAGGGCAATCTGACTGTTAATGATCAAATGGTCAAATTGATAGGCTTCTATCGAGCCCCGAATATTGACCCACTGCATGAGCGGCCCCATATCATTTTTCAAGGCATTCACTGTTGTTGCCTTGAATTGTTTCAGGGTTTCAGCCTTGGCCAGGCGGCGTCTTTCCTGCCATTTATTTCGAACCGCAATGGTATCCTCAGGCAGGGAATTGATGTGCTGCCGAATCATTTCACAGGTTGCCTCAAAGATTTCTGGTTCCGCTTTCTGTAAGGCGGTCTCCGCCAGCGTAATGCGTGCCTCGAACACCTGCTGCAGGAGCGGTTTTAGTTGACTGGGTTGGGCCTCATTTTTCTTTCGGTCAAAGTATTCAAAATTTCCCCAATGGTCAAAAATCCAGAACTTCTTCTTGTCCCTTCCCGGTCCAAACAAATCAGGGCAGAGACGGGTGCCCCGGCCGATCATCTGGTCGAACTTAACCTGTGACCAGACCGGTTTGGCAAAGCTCAAGTTAACAATCTCAGGAACATCAATGCCTGTATCCAGCATGTCTACTGATAGGGCGATGGTAATCTCATCTTTTCCCTCGGTGGCCTTAAAATCGTCAATGAGCTGTTCAGCCCTGGGATCATGGCTGTCTATGACCTGGCAGAATACGCCTCCATACTGGGGGTACATTTCATCAAAAAGTCCCTTCAGGAGTACGGCGTGTTTGTGGCTCCGCGCAAATATTATGGATTTGCCTGGATGCTGGCCGGACTCTTCTCTGATGCCGTTTTCCATCAGCTTCCGAATAATGGCCCGGTTTGTGTCCTTATTAAATATTTTTCGGTCCACTTCTTCACGTTCATAATCGAAAAGAGCAGGATCTTCCCCGTCCTCCTCTAATTGATCCCTTTGTTCTATAGTCAGATTCTGGTACTTAATGCCCTCTCGCAGGAAGTTGGTGGTGTGGGTAAAAACTTCGTATGGAACAAGAAACTCTTCATCTATCGCTCTTTCAAGGGGATAGTACGAGGTCGGGTCCTTATCTTCACACTCGAAGAGCTTAAATGTGTTTCTATTAATAAACTCGACCGGAGTAGCGGTAAGACCCACCTGAAGGCAATCGAAATGATCGAACAGATCGCGGTAGCGGTTGTATATACTGCGGTGGGATTCATCAGCGATGATAAGATCAAAGAAACCAACGTCAAAAGTTTGAAAAATTCTTATCATGGCCGGATATGTGGCCAGATAAATCCTCTGGTCCCGATCCTTGGCGGTTTTTGCGGAAACTATGGTCTGTGGTTCATGAGGCAGGAACGCCGTAAACACGTTTTTTGCCTGCTTACGAAGCTCTTTTCGATCACAGAGGAAAAGTACTCTTTTCACCCATCCGGCCCTGATCAGAACATCGGTCAGAGATATGGCTACCCTTGTTTTACCCGAACCGGTGGCTTGAACCAGAAGCGCTTTCCTATGATTGCCGCTGAATTTTTCCGTGATCCGTTTAATGGATTCCCGTTGATAAAGACGATCCGTGATCTCCGATTTAATCTCAATAGTATTTAAGGGCTCTTTCTCTTCACGCTGGTAAATCAGATATTGCAGACTGTCCTTGGAATAATACCCGTATATCTTTCGATCTGGATAATTTTGAGCATCGTCCCAAATGTAGACGTCAAATCCATTGGTGTAGAAAATAACCGGACGCTGGCCGTGCATTTTTTCGAGCCCGTCAGCATAGAGCTCAGCCTGTTTTCTGCCAAGAGTCGCGTCTATGGCCGTTTTCTTTGCTTCTATAACGGCCAACGGCATACCGTTGTTGTCCCAAAGAACATAATCAGCATACCCGATACCGGTATTGGTTGGCTGGTACTGGACCTCCACCTCCTGACCGACCTCCTCAGTGCTTTCGCCGTTGTCGCCGACATCCCATCCCGCGTCAATCAGCATGCTGTCAATGAGACGAAGGCGGGTGGTTTCCTCATCGAATTCTAACTCATCGGCGTACTTTTGACCGGCCTTAAGCATGGCTTCCAATTCAGACGCTGTTTTTTCGGCCGCTTTAGCTTGAGAACGTGTTTTTTCCAACTCGTTCAGGAGTTCCAGCATCTGAGCTTCCTGAATAGCGAGCTTCTGAAGCGCGGCGCGTTTCTCACGCTTTATTTTCGCTTTCGTATCTTCCGGGGGAGGTTCCTGGTAATCCGGGCAATCTGACAATTGCCCATCGCCGTAGGTCATATAGAACCAGCGGCTAATGTCAAACGCCTGCCTGAGCAAATCCAGCGCGGTCTGAGGGGTTTCTTTTACACCGTGAGCAGCCCGATTCCCCTTCTTTCTAATGAGGTGGAATTTAGATAAAATAACTGGTGGAGCGACTTGCCTGAAACTGTCCTGGTCCAGGAGATCATTCAGATTCGCCTGCCACTGTTTGGTAAAGCCATTAACATGATAAATGATAAAGACGATCTGCTCGGTGAAAGCTCGCAGTTTGACCAGAGCGCTATTAGGGTCAGAATAGGCGTAGCCTTCGGCAAAACCTCCAAGGCTGGCCAGTTCCGGCCATTTATCGCGGAGCATTTCAAAGTTTATGGAATTCATTATCGTCTTCATGCCTCCCGATTAGAGCAAAGCCTGTGCCAGTCTATTCCAGATTGTATTTCTTCACCCAATTTGTGAGGGTCTGATAGCTTCCGAGTCCGAGCAGTTTCGCGGTTTTCGTTTTGTTCCCGTGAGTGAATTCCAGGCCTCTTTCCAAGTAGTGCTTTATGACCGAGTCGATGATTTCATGGAGGTTGATGCCTTTATCTATAGGGCGGTTCATGATTTTATTGTCTTCTGCGCCATTTGGTATAGGCAGCAGGGCATCATGAATGTCTTCAACGTGGATGGTAGAATCCGAAGACCATACTGCGGCTCGGGTTAAAGTATTTTGAAGCTCTCTTACATTTCCGGGCCAGGAGTACTGAATCATAAGATTTTTTGCGCTAGCAGAAATTTCTTTATGTTTATAGCCCGGCTCAGAACTACTTTCCTTGTTTATTTGTTCTAGCAGTCGGTCAATCAGCAGACTGATATCACCCGTTCTTTCTCGTAGGGGTGGAAGTTTGATTACCGCAACCGCTAACCGGTAGAAAAGATCCTCACGAAAAGTTCCGGCGGTAATCCCTTCTATGAGGTTTTGATTGGTCGCGCTGATAACTCGAACATCGATTTTTATTGATTTCGTTGCTCCGACAGGAATGATTTCCCTTTCCTGCAAGGCGCGAAGTAATTTGACCTGGGCCGCTTTTGGAAGCTCACCGATCTCATCGAGAAACAGCGTACCGCCGGATGCAGCTTCAAAATAGCCGGTCCGGTCGTTTGTTGCGCCTGTGAAAGCCCCTTTTTTGTGGCCAAAGAGTTCAGATTCCACCAACTCAGAGGGGATTGCGCCACAATTGATGGCAACAAAGGGCTTGCCTTTACGAGTACTGGTCTCATGAATCGCCCGGGCCAGCAACTCCTTACCGGTACCACTTTCGCCTTCGATTACCACCGATATGGAACGAGGCGCGATCAGACGAGATTTAAGTATAACTCGCTGCATTTCTTCACTGCGGTGGATTATATCCTCAAATTCTGGAGCTTCAGCAGCCAGGCCGGCAGCAAGTCGCTCGAGTTCTTTATCCGGCTTGCGAAGAAGATCAGGGATAAAGTCAGCGGAAATATCGAATGGGATCGAGGCCGTTCTTACACCTTGTTCTCGAGATGATTCAATCAGTTCCGCTGGATAACGAGTTTTAGCCAGGATAATCCATACGGCGGCCATGGCCGGAGTGCCAGGACTGAGATGGAAAGTGAGATTTGCAGAGGTATCATGTTCTTTAATTTTCGCTGAAATGACGCGGGAGGCTGCCTGGTAGATCTCACCAAAATTGGTCGGACTCGATAAGGATTCTTGATGGACAGTGATTTTAGCGGAAGTCTTTTCTTTCAGCCACTTTATAAATGGCGTAACCCTGCTTTCCTCGTAATTACATATCAGGGCAATCTCGTCATAGCTCTTTACCGTGACGGCTTGAGCAATTGGGCCTAAACCGACTTTATCCGATTCAGTTGGCGCTCGAAGATCGGTCGCCCCAATCCAGCATATGAGAATTTCAGCCATGGGATACTTATAGCAAAAAATTTTCTGTTACGGCAAATTATTTTATGGATGGATGCTTGAAAATGGCCCTTAAATAACTAATTTTCTACCAAAAACCCCAATTTATCTTGATTTTATTTGATTTTTAAACAATTACTTTTTGCTAAGTTGCTGTTTTTATTGATATTACCAAAATGCCCCGCAATTGAAAAAGTAAAGAATTTGTGCCGTAACTTATTGATTTATATAGCTTTATTGGCTATATTTGGTTGTTTTGAACACGGATTCTATTCAAAATGCGCGAGCGCTCGGGCCATTCTGAGGTACTATAGGCACCCCCATCCGACCCCCTCCCCGCCTATCCCAACTTCGGTCACACACGAAAAGTAGGGCAATCGGTACTATCTTGAAAGGTGTAAAGATTAAACCCGCCCCCCAGTTAATTTTCCTGTGTGCGGCCTCCAAAGTTGCCCTGTAATTTTATTAGAATTGACGGTTTGGCTTCCGCCCTTTTACCATTTTCAAATCTCAATTTCTCGGTTGCGTGCACTCGGTTTGAGTATCGGTACAGTTCTGAAAGTTTATAAGAATTAGCCCATGCCCCTAATTCTACTCCGCGACGGAATTCCTGATTTTCAGCTCAGGACATGATGCAATAGAAACCATACAATTTGACATTCTCAATCAATATGGATATCCTGTTTCGACATTAACAAACAATCAGCGCATAAAGTCCGTATTTTAGAGGGATACACTAAAAAGACCCTGAGAAATCCAAGCTAGCATATATTCAAGGAAAATATTGTTCGTTCGAGGTTTCGCGTTTTTTTGAACTGAGTAGCTACTGTCCCGTTAAATTTGTATTGGCTGAGCCCCGTTGAATTGTTCACCATTATCTTCACCCGGACAAATAAAAAGAATGGTATTGGGGTGTATGACTGAACATGACTTCCCAGAACTGGTTATTGCTGCGGATTGGAGTGTTGATTCCAAAAAGCGGTGGATGGCAAAGGCTGAATTGACTGCTGAGGGAATTTACGTAGTTTTTCCACCAGAACCAGTAGGGGACACCAAAACTCTCATTAATCGTATCAGGGCTTCGCTTCTGGAACGAGGGACAGCTCTCATTGGATTCGATTTCCCAATTGGCCTTCCATATAAGTATGCCGACAGAGTGGGAATTAAGAATTGGAGAAAATCTTTAAAGGAATTCGGAGATAAGAACTGGAAAAATTTTTATAACAGAAGTGACCATCCAACACTTCACCAGCCTTTTTTCCCTAAGAGTTCCAATATACAGGGAAAACTGAAGACAAAACTCGCTACAGACCTTGGGTTTGAGGATCTCAGCGAATTAAAGCGCCTTTGTGATAAGCAGTCCAATGCCGAATGCCTCTTCTTTACGCTCGGAAACAAACAGGTCGGCGCAGGTGCTTCATTAGGCTGGAAAGAGGTGCTGGCTCCTACTGAAGACCAACTCAGCTTTTGGCCTTTTGATGGAAACCTGCCAGATCTATTAAAAATGCCGGGAATCACAGTTGCCGAGATTTACCCAAAAGTGGCTTATAGACACCTAAATGTATCAATAGGAGCTGGCACTGACAGGAGAAAAGGCAATCGAGAACATCGTATATTAGCCAGTCAACAT
>SDBT01006320.1_pt1 | contig 19691 bp, 18 predicted proteins | sample 2277101 | NCBI WGS metagenome assembly SDBT01 (sample SAMN10404973, study PRJNA504765) | marine sediment metagenome | isolation source: marine sediment core GS10_PC15, 103 cmbsf | place: Arctic Ocean: Southern Knipovich Ridge | collected 2010 | reverse complement strand
CCCGAATAGCTAAATGGCGGCGGGAATTTCGTACCATTAAGGTCTTTTTATTAAGAGATGTTGTCCTATGACTATAATTAAAGTCAGGAGGAGGTGTTAAAAAAAACTTACAAAGTACTGTGAGATCTAGGCTTTATTGCGCACAATAAAAACAACTCATTCCTGATTCATAGAGGCGTGCCCAGGATTACCAGGTCTTACCACCTCTCCACAAGCATTTAAAGTCTCCGGGAAACTCGCGGCGACTGAAGAAAGGGAAGAATTGAGGGAAGCATGAATAATTGGGGCATGCCATTGGTAATAATTCACCAGATTATTCGCAGCATTCAGATCACGGTCAAACTCAAGTCCACATAATTGACAGACAAAGATCCGATCTTTAAGAGTCAAACTAGGATGATACCATAAACAATTGGAACAAAGTTTGGATGAAGGAAAGTAACGAGGTACCTGGACAAGTAAAGAACCATACCAACTGGTTTTATACCGAAGAAGGCGTTGAAATTCCCCATGAGCGAGGTCTTGCCAGTACTTGGATTGTTTCTTATTCATCATCAGACCTTTTACAAACAAATTCTCGATAGCTAAAACGCTGTGGCTTTTGGCGAGTGCTAAAGAGGTTTTGTGTAAAAAATCCTTCCGACAATCTGAGACTCGCTTATGAAACCGAGCTAATTTCCTAGCAGACTTTTTCCGGTTCTTGGAACCCTGACGTTTTCGAGAATGACTCCGAGAAAGTCTTTGGAGCTTCCGAAAACACCCAAGAAGGAACTTAGGCGAGGGAATCGACATACCATTTGAGAGGGTACTGAAGCGTTTCAACCCAGCGTCGAGGCCTACCACCTCCCCTTGGACAACAGGAGGTTCAAGCCAAGGTTCTTCGACAGTAACCGAAACATACCAAGAATCCGCTTCACGTGAAACTGTCACATTGAGAATCCGACCGTCTTCAGGAAGGGAGGGGCGCTCTTCTAGTCTCAGTCTGCCTAAGCGGGGTAACTGCAATAATTTGTTATTGGGATAGAAGCGGATGACTCCTGTCAAACGGAAGCTGTCTTTACAGCCAAACTTTTTCTTGAATTTCGGAAACCCGACTTTTTTCGTGGTTTTTCGGCCGTTAACGAATTTTTTGAATGCCTGCTCTAAATCTCTTAATGCTTCTTGCGGGATACATTTACTGTACTTGTACATCCAGTTAAATTCGCTTTTCTTCAGCCTATTAATCTCTTTATGCTGTTTCATGGCATCAGTATAGCGTGCTTCCCCTATCCCATTTTTATAGCGTGTTAATCTCTCCGATAATCCCCAATTCCAGGCAAATCGGGCTGTTCCAGCACACTGGATTAACAATGTTTTTTCCTTGTTGTTAACTCGTAATTTATACTTGTACCCTCGTGTTCGGAACATCTGAAGATACCCCTACTAGTCTCATCACTGATTAGTTCTGATCAGTTCTAATTAGTCTGATTAATCGGTATTTTTTCCTCTTTTAAACCTTATAATCCCCCTAATCCAAACTAAATTAGACTCTTTCTTTCCAATCTGATGTTAGGATGGCATTTTCGACTATATTTCCGCTTCTAGTTCATGAGATGGGGTAAATTGTTTGTTACATTTTCAATTCTCTTAGTCTCCTCTCTCTTCTCTTTTTCTTCCCCCCATTTTTTTAATATTTGGCTTTAGATGCTTTGACATTTAACAACCCTAATAAGTAATTTTTAATAAATTTATTCATGAAGATCCAACAGGTAGTTATTTGTCAGAATTTATACCGAAGCTTTGGAACTATAACTGCTGTTAACAATCTATCTTTTTCTGTACCTTTTGGTACAACTTTCGGGCTTATGGGGCCGAATGGTGCTGGTAAAACCACCACTCTTCGTATCATTTCAGGAATTCTCCCTCCAACTAGAGGAAAATGTGAAGTAGCTAGCTATGACGTTTATTCTCAGAGAAAACATGTGAAAAAAGTCACAGGATTATTACCTGAATCTTCAGGGATCTATCAATCTTTAACTGCTCGTGAATTCCTTCTTTTCATTGGTTCTTTATATAAAATCCCAATGGGGAATGTTAAAAACAAAATTGATTATTATTTTGATCTACTTGATTTTAAAGATGAAAAGATCATCCTATCAGATTTATCACGTGGACAAAGGCAAAAAACAATGTTCATTGCTTCAGTAATTAACGATCCTAAAGTGCTATTACTTGATGAACCAATAGCAACACTAGATCCCTTTGTTGCTCATCGATTGAAGAACCACATTAAGAAGTTAGCAAAGGATCGAGTAATCTTAGTCTCATCTCATAATGCTAATCTTATTGATGAATTGTGTGATGAAGTCCTTTTCATATCAAAAGGATCTACTATTGCCATTGATACTCCTGCGAACTTAAAATCAACATTTAAGGTAGATACCTTAGAAGAATGTTATCTATCAGCTATTGGGGGGTAAAAATAATGATTTTTGAGACATCACCTTGGTTTGCTGTCTTTAAAGCTGAATATAACTCCCTTACTTCCAGGTTTCGAGGAAAACGATTTTATTTACCATTGATTTTATTTATTGGCGCTCTAATGTTAGTTTTTTCAATTCAGCTTATTATTTCAATAACTTTTGAATTACTAGCAGCTCAGGGTCTTGATATATCAATTGCAGAAATTAGACAGAACACTCTACAGAATAATGCAGATGTTTTCTTTTTAGTAATCATTCTTAACGCATTTACAGCTTTTTTCATTCCAATTTCTGTACCGATTGGACGAATGATTCCTGATGGGGGAATGATGGATGCTCTTGTTTCTACTCCCGTCAGTAATAGGGAAATACTAATTGGCTCATTTTTAGCCGAACTAGTATTAACTGCACCATTTTTATGCACTTTTACAGCTGGTATAATTGCTGTACTCACACTTGCACCCCTATCTATTGCAATCCCTGCCTTTATTGTGTCTTTCATCCTTTTATTCCTAAATGTTGCATTTGGTTTATGGATTGGAATCTTTTTTTCTCGTTTTTTTTTCCAAATAACTCATGAAAAGGCTCGAGCAATAATCACAACTGGAATTGCACTTATTTCAATCTTTATGCTAATTACTGTTGATATTGTCCTTAAGGAGGGGTATCAGGCAGTTACGTCAACTCATGCTTTTTTGATGTTTATCCCCTCTACTTGGATCGCTGTTCTACTTTTTTCAGGGATTTATGGATTTACTTTCAATATTCCGTTTTTGATGTCTTTATTCTTTCTTATTATCACATCATCTTTACTATTCATCATTGGGTTGATAATAGTAGAACGTGTTGACTTACTTTCTTCTATGAGTAGTGGACGTGTCCATTTTTCACCTTCTGCTGGTAATTTTCTTAACTATGACCTTAAGATCACATTCTTTAGATATTTTCGTGATCGTGAAAATTGGTCTAGAGTTTTACTTGCGTTTTCATTCACTGTTGTTATTTTTTACATTCTTTCATTTTTTTTAGACCAGTCATTTCAAAACCAAGCTTCTAACACCTCTAAAGTTCTTTGGGCTCTCATGTTCTTTCTCGCTATGCTTGGTGCTGCTTCAACCCTCATTTATGTTGAAGTTAGTTTCTTTAGTATTGAGATCAGACAGATTATGCCAATTTTTCTTGGAATCCCTGGTGCAATTAGGAAAATTAGTTATTTAAAATGGTTTCAAGTTGCTGTGATTTCATTACCAATGACTGCAGGCGTTGTTTTCATTTCCCGCATGATTATGAACATTAGTTTATTTCCGCTCATACCTACTATAATCTTAATTTTTATTGGGTCCATAGGCCTCGCAGGAATACTTCTCGGGATTTTTGGGTTTAACCCTGTAAGTGATGAGAATGATATCATGAATATTGTGAATGCTATGATTTTTTTCTTTGTAGTGTTGTTTATAGAATTACTGTTCACGATTGTCTCATTTCTAACTCTTTCTCTTTCAGTATGGAACTCGATTGACCTATTCCTGCTTTACATTGTTGCTATGGCAGCTATACTTCTTTGTGGAGTGGTTTTTTTCTATTATGGGTCAATCAAGAACTTAGAATCATATGATTTAGGAACAAAAAGGGGAGAATTTACTACACGCTTTTTAGCAATTGGAAAAAGTATAATTTCAATTGTAATCTGCTATATTGTTCCAGGAATCCCCGCTGTTCTTTTATTTTTGATTATGATTGCAGGTGGATTTACTGGAAGTATCCTCCTTTATGGTACATTGGTTTCACTAATTTTTTACTATTTATTCTCATTATTATTAACGAGAATTCTATTGGGAGATGGTTTTAACAAACTAGAATCAAGTATTAAAACAAAAGAGAAAGTTTTGTGGGGTTTATCAATTCTAGTAGTTATGTGGATATTTGTAATAATTATTAGTATTTTAGACAACCGAGTTTCAAGTAACACCACATTTATAATTAACATTAATTCTATTGATATTGTAGGAGCTTTTTTAAGCATTATTTTATTAGGTATAGGAGCGATTGCAGAAGAATTCTTTTTTCGTCGCTATCTTATCTGTACACTTGAAGGAAACCCCTCTCAAAACAAAACGGATAGATATTTTCGAACCTCAACAAGCATATTCATATCAGCTCTTATTTTTTCTGGTATTCATTTCCCTCTATTCATCCAACAAGCGGTTAGCTATTTGATCCTAGGAATACTACTCGGTGTCCTATATGTCAAAACTGAACGTTCACTCTTGTACATAACCTCAATTCATTTTTGTTATAATCTTGGAATAATAGCATTCCTAATACTCTTGTCTTAGATAGATTTAAGTTAAATAGCTTCATTCCCAAATTATTTTTCCTTTTTTTCAAAGAATCCTTCTTCGTATGGTAAATGAATATGAAATCCTAATCTCTTGTACAAATTAACTGCAGTATAGTTATCTTTTTTCACATTTAAACCAATGTGAAAGTTTGATTGGAATGACTCCAATAATCTAATTATGCACTTTGATGCAAATCCTTTACCTCTTGCACTAGGAAGTGTTGCAATATTCCCAAGAACTGCAATTGAATAACGTTCAGAGTACACATGTACGCCAGCTACAGATTGTACTTTATTCTTAATCTTTATACCAAAATATTTTCCTGTTCGTAACATATATGGCTCAAAATATCCATTTGGGTAAGCCATCTGATAAAAGTCGAGTAATTCCTCACTATCCTCTGTACTAAACTGAATGCAATCTTCAACCTTCATATTCTTTTTTGAGTAAAGATGGTTTCCAAATTTCATTTTCAAATGAGTTCCTAATGATTTGATCTCATATTCTTTTTCAAAGCATTCTTCCAACTCTTTCTGATAATGACAATAGAATTTAGTTGGTAAAACCTTAATTATGCTGTTAATCAAAGTAGGCATCAATTTTAATGATCCAAAAGCCATAAGAGTTGGTATGGATAATTCAGTGTATAATAAAATTACGTCTTTTAACTTCCCATTCTCTCTAATTCCAAACCATGTGCAATTAGGAAAGAAAAAATCATCAAGATCACCAATGTGGTAATTATATAAACAAATATCTTTCTTCAACAGATTGTATATCTTCTCTTTATCTTTGATCTGTACCATCAATTTTCTACCATCTCTTCTGTTCATAAAAATCATTTATATCATTTACACGATGTTTCAAACTGCCGTTACATGTAAGTTTTTATATATTGAACTGTTCATTCTCTAAAAATGTATGCGAAAGTATAGGTGATAATAAAATGGCAGAAATAGATCATGGGTTTACAACCAATATGAAATACGCAATCGCGGGAAAATTTACGGGAGGTCTTTCAAGTAAAGGCTTCAGATTGATGAAAAAGGGTACTAACGATTCTTGGTACAATGTAAACGAAGTATATCCCGTTTGTCCAGATAAAAATGAAATTGAAGGAGGAAATACTGCTTACCCCTCATTAAAAGCACTTCCTGAACCTGTAGACGTAGTGATTGTTGTACATAAAAAGGATTTAACCACTGAAATTGTCCGAGAAGCTTCAACACTTGATCCAAAGCCTGCAATATGGTTTATGCCAGGAACTCAATCTAAAGAGAGTGTAGCCATTTGTGAGGAGAATGATATGACATTCGGTTCATCGTGCATGATGGGCCATAGAAAGATCTCAGGATGGAAACGTTTTTTCAACTTACATAATTTTCATTCTACAGTTGGTGGAATGAATCGCATTCCAAAACAAGAGTAATCTGTTATTGGGGAATTCTAGATTGCAAATCCTCATTGTCTATTCGTCCAATTCAGGGAATACAAAAAAAATTAGTTGATCTAGTTAAAGAACAGCTCTCTTCCAAAGAGCATGATGTAACTATTAGAAATGCCTTGACTGTAAAAACTGAAACTGTTAACGAAACAGATCTTCTCATTATTGGTACACCTGTTCATGGATATATTCTTTTTGGACAAAAACCAACAAAATCAGTAAGAGATTTTTTAACGAAACAATTACCTGATGATCTTTCCAAAAAATCGGTCATTGGATTCGCTATTTACCTCTTTTTTCCATCTGGAGCATTAAATCCCATTAAAAGGGCAGTTGAAAAACGGAATGGAAAATTATTGGGATTATTTGCCAATAAAAGATCAAATAAGATAGATCTTGCTGATGATATAACTAAATGTGTACTTAATAATACAGGTTAGTGCAATATCAGCTATTCCTTTTTATTTTCTTAATTTTTGGGGATATTAGTTTAAGAAACTGATTTTAGAGCATTTTTCAGTATGACGGGAGGAATAATAATTATTATTAGAGATGAATGATACTAAAACTTGTCTGTTCTTAGATGAAGATAGGGGTAAAAATGATATACGTTGGTACAACAGGCTGGTCCTACAATCATTGGAGAGGAAAATTCTACCCAAAAGTGAAATCAGATACATTCAATGAATTAGAATTCTATGCTCAGCATTCAAAATTAAATGAAATTAATACTACATTTTACCGCATTCCTACTGAGTTTTTGGTTAGACGATGGTATCATTACACTCCAAAAGACTTTATATTCGCAGCTAAACTACCACGAGACGTCACTCATGTTTCTCAGCGAAATATGTCTAAAAATCCTCGAGATATTATTCAAAAATTCTTTTCTCGGATGGCAGGATTAGAAGATAAATTTCAGATATGCGTTATACAATTTCCTTCCCTATTTCGGAAAAATGAAACAACACACAGTTATCTAGAACAAATCCTTGAATATTGTAGAACAAATTTCGTAGGTATAATTCAAGTAGAATTTCGTAACAAGAGTTGGTTCTCTGATGAGATAAAAAGGATTCTTAAAAAGAAGGATATTGGGTTCGTTGACACTCCTATATTTAATTTTAAGCCAGAATTATTTATTAAAACAACTCCTGCATACTATATTAGATTATTAGGAGATAGAAAAGCTATCCCAGATAAAGAACTTGGAAAAGTCCATCTTAATAAGAATGAAGAGTTGGAATCATGGGTTGAAAAGATTTCGGTTCTTACAAGATCTTATAATGATATCTTCGTTGTCATTAATAATCGGTTTTCTGGTTTTGCGATAAATGACGCAATTAGACTAAGATATAAATTATCACAGGCTAATATTCCAGTATCAGGTTTTAATAAAACTGAAAAGTACATAAGAGGTCAACTTCGACTTGAAGAATTTTTACAATGATCATTATAGGTTTCTTTTCACGTTTTTATTATGGTAGAGTTGGTTCAGAATTATGGTATCGGATGAAATTCCTCGGTTAGATCCTTCAGGAAAAAGCATAATAGATTTTGTGAAATATATCTGTGATGAAGTTGGACCACGAATTGGGGGGTCAGAACAAGAAAAACAAGCAGGTAATATCATACAAGAAAAACTAGACGAATACTGCGATGAAACTACTCAAGAAGAATTTACTTGTAGACCTGGAGGATTCCTTGATTTTATTTGGGTTACAGTTTTTTTCTACATCCTAGGTATTTTAGCCTACTTCTTTATTAGTCCTTTATTATCCGTGGTTTTGTTATTCCTAGCTCTAGCTATTTACTCGCTCCAACAAAACTTTCTACTAGAAGTTGTTGATTTCCTCTTTCCTAAAAAGACATCTTATCATGTTGTTGGCAAGATTAAACCAAAAAATGCACCTCCCACTAAATTGATTCTGTTAGCGGGTCATCATGATAGTGCATATGAATTTCCATTATTTAGTAAGCTTGGAGAAAAATCCTTCCTGGTTATTATATTCTGTATTGCTATTACATTATTGAATTTGCTTCTAGGCCTTTTAAGAACTGTATTTGTTTTAATCGATGGTTCACTAATAATTTCAGATCCTTTTCAATTCCTGAGGGAGATACAAACAAATAATTTTGCCTATATTCTTGACCTCGTTCAAGTATTACTGTTTTTTATTGGTATAATAACAATTTTGGGACTAGCTTTCAATCTCCGATCAAATAACGTAGTTCTTGGTGCTAATGATAATTTATCAGCAGTTGCTGCAGTGTTGGAAATTGGTAAATATCTTTCCATAAATAGACCTGCTAAAACTGAGGTGTGGTTAATCAGTTTTGCAGGGGAAGAGCATATGCGAGGATCCAAACGATTTGTAAGTGAACATAAAGAAGAGCTCAAAAATAGACAAGGGATGTTACTAAATCTAGAAAGTTTAAATGCGGAAGCATTTCTAATCGCTACTGGTGAAACAATGTTTCTAGCAAAACATTCACCTCTAGTCATTGAATTTGCATCTAAGGCGGCTGAAAAAGTAGCTGGTAAGATAGACTTTTCATATAGAGTAGCGAATTTACCTTTTGCTGGTTCTGATGCAGCAAACTTTTCTAGAAAAGGACTTCATGCAACTACGATGTTTGGATTAGCAACTACTGGTATACCCACTGATTGGCATACATTAAATGACATACCTGAGAATTTAGTTGGTTCTCGGATTGCAAAAGCAGCAGAGGTCGCATTACAATTTGTTTATGATATCGATCAATCTGACTAACTAATTTAAATAATATATAGATCGAAAATGTACAAATAATTCTAATTACTCTTTTGTACTCTACATTTTTTCCTTCGATTTGGAGTCTTTTGCAATTGACTGATAAGCTAACAACCACAATTTCACCAAACACAAGTTTAATCTCCGCATTAATCATTCATTGCATGGTTGAGGTTCCTTTTTTCATTTTTCCAGTGATATTAATCCTAGTAGGAGAAGATCTATTCTCCTCCATAGGAGAACTAAGTTGGATAGGTTTAGGAGTTATAGGAACTGTTGGAACCTTAGCAGCAGCATTACCTTCCCCTTATTTTGGTTGGTTAGCAGATAGATATCGGAGAGGAGTGATGATGGCAGGAAGTTTACTTGTTGCTTTACTAGGATCTCTGATGATAGGATTTTGGGGAAATTCATTTTTTGGTGTTTTTTTTGGCGTCATATTGATGGGGGTTGGGTTAGCTCTTTATCACCCTCCTGGACTCTCGTGGGTTTCTTCTGCCTTTGAGGATCCAAATACAAAGTCTTTTTCGAAAAATTATGTCAAAATTCTTGCTTTACATGGAATTGGGGGAAGTTTAGGAGCCTCTCTTGGACCCTTATCTGTTTATTTCCTTATAGATGTTCTAGATTCTTGGCAACAGATATACCTCATTTGGTCAATTCCTTTAACAGTAGTTATGCTAGGTTTCTGGATATTTGTTGGAAGTAAGGAACCGAAAAATGCAAATCAACTTACTCTAGCGTCAGAAACAGAATCTTATTCTAACGATTCACGATCAAATAACCAAAACAATCATACTATACTGTATTTCATTTTCTTTTTCATAATCGCTATGAGCTTGACCAGGGGGATGATCCATTTCATCCTGTCTCCATTTTTGTCTACCACTAAAAATGTAGTCATTGCAACCGCTGCACTTTTTATAGGGATTTCTACTTTAATAGGATCATCTGGCCAAGTCCTTGGGGGTATTATTGCAGATAAATATGGAGAATCAGCCCTCTTATCTGCAACAGCTTTAATTCAGGTTTTGATTCTTGGTGTAATATTCTTTAGTGATTCTATTCCCGTATTATTTCTTTTCTACATATTATTAGGTATTATGAATGCTTTATTCTGGCCATCTACGAATAGTTTGGTAGCAAGAAACTCAAAAAACCGCGGAAGTGCTTTTGGCTATGTAATGTTAATCGCAAACCTTATTGGAGCCCTAGGACCTGTAATAGATGGCTTTTTGCTAGTTACTGATCCAAATCAATACTCTTTAATTTTTATTTTTTCAATTTCATTTTCTCTGCTGGCTTTTATTTCATTAGTAGTATTAGAATTTAAAATAAAGAGATCTAAAATAAAAGCAGAAGAATGATTAATCTTCTTCTATAATCCTTTACTTGCCTGAAAGAAATAACGATCTCCCCAAAATTTTATGAAAAACAATTTGAATCCCGGATATAAATAAAACTATCAAGTTATATGATTTATTAGAGAACTTCAGGTATTAATTTTTATTCAATAATAGATTAGAAATAGATAAATAGGTGAAAGTGACTTGGCCGCATTTATTACAATTATTGCCATAATAAGCTTATATGGAAAAAGTGATCCACCGAATTGAGATGGATTCAATATTATTCTTCATTGGTCTTTTCGTTCTGGTTGGTACTCTGCAATTATCTGGGGCTCTTCAAGTTCTAGCTGATGTTATGCTGGATGTATCAGGTGGAGACCCCTTGATTTTGGCCATCATTATCATTACTGCGATTTCATTTCTCAGCGCTGTTGTTGCAAACATTCCTATTACAATTGCTCTTGCAGAAGTCATTCGAATCCTTCTTGCTGACCCAGAATTTGCAGCTAAAACAATATTCGGATTTCCTGTTGGAGGATTTCTTTGGTTCACCCTTTTATATGCTGTGACATTTGGAGGGGGACTTACTCCCTTTGGTACCGTTACAGGTGTAATTGATGTTCAAGTTCTCTCTCAACAAGGACACCCCGTTTCCTTCATGGATTTTGTGAAAAAAATGGCTCCCTTGAGTATCATACTACTAGCAATCGGTTTCATTTATCTTATTGTCCTACAATTCACAGGAATCCTTCCCGCACTAGTCGGTCCATGATATTTCTCTTCAGGAATTGAACAGAAATTCACCAAAAATCTTTTATTTCAGCGATAGTACCTCTTAAGTTTCATTTCGTTTTATTTCATCCTATAGATACCGTGGATAGGTCACAATAGCCAGAATCTATAACTTCTTATAGTTCCAAAATAAAATTTTATTGAGAACATTTGTCATTTAAATTCTTACACCCTCAAATTCAGTCAATATTAACCGAATTAGACATTACTCCTACTCCTGGACAATCAGAATATTTAAAGGCTATCATTGCAAATGATGATGTTTTGGTTGTGGCAAGTACTGGTTCGGGAAAAACTTTTGGGACAATGATTGCCTGTTTACATAGAATTCTTGAAGATAATGATCCTACTCCTATTTCAACCATCATAATCACACCATTAAAGGCACTTAATAGAGATATTTTCAGACGTGTTTTACCCCAGTTAGCTTCCAAGCTTAATGTTTCGATAGCAATTCGACATGGTGATACATCTACTACTGAACGCCAGAAGCAGACCAAAAATCCTCCTCAAATTTTAATTACTACCCCTGAATTATTCCAAGCAATATTACCAGCAAAAATTCTTGGAAGACAACATCTTAAACAGGTGAAAACTGTAATTATTGATGAAATACATGAGTTAGTCGCAACAAAACGAGGAATACAGCTTTCACTCGCAATTGAAAGACTAAGTGCTCGTACTGGACGTGCTATTCAAAGAATTGGGTTATCAGCAACATTAGGTTCTCCATATGAAGTAATGGACTTCCTTGCACCAAAAAGTTCCAAACAGAAAATTGTACAAATTCCTTCTTCTAAAAAATTAGACCTTAAAATTGAATATCCAAATACAAATCCTTCTAATTTACAAAATTTAACCAAAGAACTTCATACAACAGAAGACGCAGCAAGGAGATTTGTTTGTATTATTGACATACTGAAAAATGAACCAGGAACCGTTCTGTTATTCACTAATACCCGACAACAAGCAGAGATTCTAGGCTATAGATTCAATCGATACAATGAATATGTTGATCCAAAAGATCGAATTTTGTTTGAGGTTCACCATTCAAGTTTATCAACTCAATCGCGACTTCAAGCTGAAAATGAAGTGAGGGAGGGAAATTTACAATTGATAATAGCCACATCATCACTTGAATTAGGGATTGATATTGGAGCTGTTTCACTTGTAATTCAATATATGAGTCCACGGCGCATAGAAACTCTTATTCAGAGAACAGGGCGAGCAGGACATAAACTTTATCAGATTAGTAAAGGAATTATTATTGCTGAAACTCCACGTGATCTTCTTGAATCATATCTGGTTAAAAAGCAAGCTTTATCGGGATTAGTGGAAATAACAAACATTCATTCCTCTGCACTGGATATTCTCTTTCATAGTATAATAGGAATTCTCATGGATTTTGGAGAAACTTCAGTTAGAAAGATATTAAAGATTGTGACTAATTCCTATCCATTTAAAGATTTTACTTCAAAAGACCTTCTTCCAATACTCGAATATGGAAAGAATAACTATTTCTTTTCGGTAAATAAGGATCCTGATACAGGTAAGATATCATTAAGATTGAAACGAAAATCTTACAAATATTATTACTCTAATCTTAGTAGTATTCCTACAAAGCGAAGATATTCAGTTTTTGATGTTGGTACTCGAAACAAAGTTGGTTCCCTTGATAGTGGTTTCGTTACCACTAGAGGTGAAAAAGGAGCAGTTTTTGTGTTAAATGGAATCCCTTGGGAATTTCTTTCACAGAAAGAAGATCGAATCGAGGTTAAACAGGTAAAAGGAGTTACAGAGGCGACTATTCCAACTTGGAGTGGTGAATTAATCCCTGTTTCCCAAATGGTGACAAAAGCAGCTATCGATTTATTTGAATTAGAAGAGATAGATATTAACGGCTCTACTGAAATTCAAGATGAAATCAAGAAGTTTGTGAAAGAGCAGAAAGATTTGGGTATATATCCTAAAAAGAATACAGTTGTTGTCGAATCTGCGGGTCGAAGAACCGTTATTCATACGTTTCTAGGATCGAAAGGGAATGAAACATTAGGTCTAATTCTTTCTTCAATTATAGGAGCAAGACAGGGTTTTTCGGTAGAATATAAAGCTGATCCATATTCCATATTTTTCTCATTGCCGAGGCCGATAGATCTGTTGGACATTATTCAATCAATTGAAAGACGTCATATACTACCATTATTACGCCATAGAATTGGGAGTAGTGATCTCTTTGCTTGGCGTATAAGGAATGTAGCAAAACGTTTTGGAGCAATATTAGAACCAATTGAAAATTCACCAAAAATGACTAGATTAATAGTTTCTAGGTATAGAAATAGTATAATTGGAGAAGAAACTATCAATGAAATTATTGACGAAAATATGGACATAGAAGCCGTTATTGAATTTTTTCAGAAGATTAAATCTGCAGAGTTAACAATTAAAGAAGTTCAAGTGAAATTATTTGACTCCCCGCTTTCCATGGCAGCTACACAACCCATTTCTATGAATGTCCTGAAATTGAGACCCTCTCATATCATTTTAGAAAAAATCGAAAAACGATTACGAAATACATGGATCCGACTAATTTGTATGAGGCTCGGGTGTAAATTTGAAAAAACTCAACGCATAGAAACATTAGAAGAAACAATAAAATGTCCTGAATGTAGTTCTCGATTCATTGCTATTACTCATCCTAATAACACCAAAATTAAAGGATTACTAAATAGATCGGTATCTAAAAACCCTAAACTTATACTTGATCGGAAGGAAAAAAAGGAGCTGAATGCAGCAAAGAAGTCTGCTGATCTAATTTTGTCTTTTGGCAAAAGAGCTGCTTTTGTTCTTGCAGGAAGAGGTATAGGCCCAAGAACAGCTGTTAGAATTATGCGAGAACCGCATAAGGATACGGAAGATTTATTAGCCTCAATTTACAAACATGAAGCTGAATTTTCCCGCAATAGAGAATACTGGGATTAAATTGGAATAAATAAAGCTCTGATTATAAATCTTCTAAGAATCCAATTTCGACACCATCGGTCAATCGAATATTCAGTTTAGGATCTCTAATAATCGTTTTTAATTCAGGAAATGCTTTTGTTTTAGCTTGGATTCCTTTAGGTTTATTCAATAGGAATCCTGGAATGTACGAATTATATGATGGCAATATTATGATTGGTACAAGATCTATTAAACTAAAATCTAAGAACTCATCTAAATCGATCTTGAATCCAAATAATTTGAATAATTCCTCTCTTGGTTGGGTTAGTTTCGCGAAAACAGGTAATTTATGACTTATTTGTAACTCATCTATGAATTCTATAGTTGGATGAACATGACCGATCATAATCTCTGATGAAAGAAGAAGCAGTTCTTTTGGTTTTTGATTACCATGAAATATTCCCAGTTGATTTTCAAAAAGAGTTGTTCCGTCAGCAGAATAGGAGTCAACTGAACTCCCTAAATATTCCAATATAGAAGTATCATGTTCCCCACTAATGAGAAAAATTTCCAACCCATCAATACCCATAATCTGGTTTTCGAAATAAGCAAAGAGATTTTCCTTTCTCTCTTGAATTATGGCTTTCCTATTTTCTGTATCATTTTTTGTTGATTTCTCATGAATAAAAGTGTGTTCTAAATCTCCAAGTACAATCAAATATTCTGATTTAGTAGTTACAATGTCCATTTTTAATTTATCAATAATCTCATATGACCATCGAGGTTCTCGTGTATCAAAACGACTTGATAGACCAATGTCAAATCCTAAATGCAGATCTGCAACCAATAAAAGTTTTGATCTATTATATTTCCGCAATAAATATCGTCGATCTATCACTTGACCTGGTAACACGATTTTTCATCAATTATACATCAATGGATATTGATATTGATAAAAAAAAAGGAATGAAGTGATAATAAAAGGATTTTCCCTTTTGGATTTCCTTCCTACAATCACAGAACTAGATTCAGTATGATCAAGATAGGAACAGTTAGAGTTGCTCCAACGGAGACCGCTGTTGCTATTATTTGTCCTTTATCTTTCATCCATTCTTTTCCCTTGCGCTTTTCTATAAGTATAGCTGTGACACCTCCCAGACTAATGCAGAAAGCCATATGAGGTGGAAAAAACATTTCAACCATTACTCGGAACTTGGAAAAAATGCTCGAGGCAGATTTGATTTTTGTATCAAAAACTGAAGTAAAAGGAAACCTTCAAGTTAAGTACTGGTCATTAAATCCTGAAATTGTATCTCTAGACTCATTGATTACGAATGAACTCATTAACGAACTACCAATAGATGAAAAAAATCAAGCCATCAATCGAATACAGAATATACTTGTTGTTTTTCGCGGTATATTAAAAACAGTTTATGATTTTAAAGTAGAGACTGTAATCAAGGAGATTAAAAACTCCGATAAATCCGATGACTCTCATTTATTCACAGTTTTTTTATTTAGCGAGAAAACTGGTCGCTTGTTTGAAAAAGAATATAAAAAATTTCAAAATAAATTCTTTGAGGAACATGGAGGAGATATTGATTCTTTGGACAAAATTTATTCTAATAGTATTATCGCATTCATGTTATCCGCACGTATAGGAGACGCAATTCCTCCCATATAATTCGACCCAATTTTGTGGTTTACTTTTTATTCCTCAAGATTTTTCTAACAATTGGATTTCGATCTGCTAATCTTTTCATTACCTGCTCAAAATTCTCATCAGGGGCAATGTTATGATCCAAGAATATCCCAGTTCTGCCAATGGCATCTCTTCGCTCTAGTACTCGTATTCGTTCATCAATAATGCGTTGAGATAACCCCATTACTTCCATCGCTCGTTTTTTATTTGCTTGAACGGATGAAGACCAATATCCCTCAGCCTCAGGTTCAATTAACATTAATTTTTTATTTACACCTACTTTTCTTCGATTTTGCATTAGATCGTGCAAGTACAATAAACCAGAGAAATTATGAAACTCCATCTCCCGCTCCTTTGTGGGGCTCAGCGGGAAACTCAGAGAGACACCATCATTCCTCGTTAACAGCGCTTTTATCGTAGAATTTGGTGTTCCTATAATAATCCGTCTATCAGCGTTAACAAATTCATTTACTAATTCTATCATGTACGAAGGAATTTGTACAGGAATGTAAATATCTATATCCGATGTATTGCTAATATCTCCTCGTGCTACGGAACCATGTGTAAATGCTTTGATGTTGTTATTTTCTAGTGTTTGTAAAATAGTTTTAGCCTTTTTTCGTAACCGAGAAAAGATAGCTTTTTCTTCTTCAGTGTATTCATGAAATTTTTGTTCAATTCCCCTTACTATTTTTTCTCGAGGCATTGTGAATTCCTTATTTCAAGTATCCTAATCAGAATGAAAAAGAAAACAATTAGCTTTTCCTTTTTCTATATTTATAAAGATTGTATCACAACTACTTGAGTCATTTCGAGAATTTTATTCTCATGTTTTAATACATCTGCTTGTCCAACAACTAAAAATACCTCTTGTTAGACGAACCTCTAATCTTGTATTCATTTCATGGTGGTTCACATCATTATTACTGAATTTCTATCAGTGGTCCATTTCTTTATGTAAGGAATATTGCTTTGACAAGAGTATAGTGGTAATGCTATTAAACACAATATCAAGATTATAAAATAGAATTTTTTCATTATCTCTCCTCATAATTTTTCATGTATCTGAAAGATTTACCCAGATTGAACAGCTAAGATCCCTAGAATTATTAGGAATACCAGGTGATTTATTATTATGGAAAGGAGAAAGGTGATAAAAATCATAGCATTGAGCTTTTATTGACATAAGAAGATCAAAAGATATGTGAATTGTAAGCAGATTGGGGAAATTTTGTTATTTTTACCAACCAGAGACTAGCTTTTTACCGTATCGAATATCCAATGTCTTCTGTTCAAAATCAATGTTGAAATCAAGATCTGAATCAAAAGATGATTGGAGTTTAGGGATCTCATGACTGACACAGCTTTTACACACATCTAAGGTTGCTAGAAATTGAACCAAACAGGTTAACTCATCTTGTTCAATATTCTCATCAGTATGATTTCTAACACGAAAATTTTGGATTATCTGGGTATGAGGTTGTTTAGGGGATACCATATTATTTTCCTCGCTTTTTATAAAACCCAATAGATTTACTTACTAAAACCACCATATTATGGACATGATACTTACTCCAGAAAATGAGCACCCTCCAGAGAGCTTCATCCTGAAAATTAAGATAAAATAAAGATTGAATTGTTTATTTTGAACAAATAAATTATTCTAATTTGTATTTATTAACAAGTTACATAATTATTAGAGGATCGGTATCCAATCCTATCATTTCTTGTAACATTTCTTGGTAATTATCAAAATGGCCAGCTCCTACTTTGATTGCATAAAATGCTTCTGCAAGTTCAACTTTTCCTTCCGATAATGCAGCCAAAGCCTGCGATGCCATCTGCATTAATGTTTTTGTTCCTTCTTGTAATTGTGCTTTCTGTTCATCTGTTAAATTAGTAGGATCTGCTCCTGCGATAAACATATCTGCAAGCATTTCTACCTGTGATTGATGACATAGGATCGCTTCGATTTTTTTCTCAAACGTACTTGCAATGTCAACTAAGCGATTTGGTTTGTGCTCCATTGGAGTCATATACCATAATTCCTCTGGTTGATGGGGTTCTAATCCTTTCTCCATGTGTTCAGGATATAATAATGGAAAACACGAAAATACCGCTGCTTCCGATGCCATTCGTCCTACTTCAATGTGATCAGGGTGAATTTCATAGGTCTTCCATGGGTCAAATGTAACAATCCAATCAGGTTTCAGCTTTCGGAACCAATAAACCAGCATCTCTTTTAGGTCTTTGATATTTTCACGTAAGAAACCATCGTCATACCCAAGGAATATCGGTGGATTACCTCCGATCACTTTCATCGCCTCAACTAGTTCTTCTTTTCTGGTATCAGCTAATTTTTCTTTTGCAATCGTTATGTCTTTTGTACCTAAGTTTCCATTTGTTGAACAAATGACATAGATTTGATGTCCCTCTTTTACCCACTTTGCTAGTGTACCTCCTGCAAGAAATTCTCCATCATCAGGATGGGCGTAAACTGCAAGAATAATCCTTTTATCATCCATTTCAAGAAAACTACGTCCTTCATCAGGTTGTAGATGATTTGACGATGAATTGTATTCCTTTACCATATTTAATCAACTCTACCTTATTAATATTTGAATTAACTGTTTTTCCAACAGAATTAACAAGTCTAATCCACTTTCCATAACTAAAAACACCTTTTACTCTAAAAAGGGAATTATTATGCTTGACCAAGTCATAAGGCTGGTACTTGTATCTCTGTCTACGAATGGAAGGTTTAAAACCCTTTCTATTAATCTGAATAGAACGGTTATTCCGCCTGATTTGTTTAACATCAAAAGAGGTGATTCGTTGTTGTTTAGCACCATTTGCAATAACAAAAGCATCGTTAACATGCGACTTCGATAATCTAATTTTCGTTCGGTCATATTTTGTCCGATCACCATACGTATATTGGCAATTTAACCGTTCGACTATCTTCCATCTCACCATAGTCATAAACGTAGCTGCCTTGAAGGACTTGCTGGCTCGTTTTTTTATAGCAATGATTTGTTTATGCAGTTTAGGTGAACATTCTGATGCCAGTTTATTACTCTTTTCAAGATTACAGCGTTGACATGCAATAGTTAAATTATATATTCTATTCGTTCCTCCTCGAGATTTAGGGAGAATATGATCAATTTCGAGTGGAATATTCGCTTTTTTACAATAAACACATCGATGCTGAAATTTTTCTAAGAGATAATTGCGAACAGTATAACCAAACAACGTCCCTTGCTGGTACTCTATGCCACTAATATCAGGATTCTGCATTTTTTGAATATCAAATGAAGCTACTTCAATAATTGTACGACTAATAGGTAATAATTTACTAATCTTTTCCACTAATCTAATATGGCTATCTAATTTGTGCTTAATGCTTGGTGCCATCCAATCTATAGGTTTGGAGGCTTTGCGATTGTTGAAACGAGGTTGGCGATACCATAACTTACCTCTACGAGTTCTACGGTACATTCGCCTTTCTGTTAACTTTTTAGACACATCTTTGCGTAATGTTAATTCACCTGCAATCAATTCCTGCTTATCTGTGACTGCAGAGAATCCTATCTTTGAATAACCAGCATCAATGCCTAATGTTATTGGTTGTTTAGTCTCACCAGTTGTATAGTTTAATTGAATGGTAAATGGTGATCTTTGCACTACTTTAGCTTTCTTTTCCTTCAATAATAGTCTTGATCTTTTAGGTGTTGTTGGCATAAGAGGTTGTCCTCTCATATTTAACACATAGACAGCTACTCGCAAGTGCTGTCGCTCCATATTACTATGGAGTAGGTTCTCTTCGACAAGGTTATCAGACCGTACTATACGATGATCACTAAGACTTCTTTGTAAGAACTCTTTG
>SDBT01006319.1_pt1 | contig 19692 bp, 13 predicted proteins | sample 2277101 | NCBI WGS metagenome assembly SDBT01 (sample SAMN10404973, study PRJNA504765) | marine sediment metagenome | isolation source: marine sediment core GS10_PC15, 103 cmbsf | place: Arctic Ocean: Southern Knipovich Ridge | collected 2010 | reverse complement strand
ATGCTCCCGCCGCCCGCGCCGATGGACTCGATGTCCACCATGGGCGTGGCCACCACATGCCGGGAGTGGTAGGACTTGGTGGTGTAGTGCAGGTTCCCTTCCGTGACCAGGCTGATGTCGAACGAGGTTCCACCCATATCCGCGGTGATCAGGTTCTCGCTCCCGATAAGCGTACCGATGATCTTGCCCGCGATCACGCCTCCGGTTGGCCCTGACTGGAGCATCCCCACCGCGCGGCGGGCAGCGGAATCCCAGGGAGTGAGACCGCCGTGGGCCTGCATGATAAGGAAAGGGGCGATCAAGCCCTGTTTCTCAAGCTGCCCATTGAGGTCATGGACATACCTCTCCACCTCCGGCCGAAGGTAACTGTTTAAAACCGTGGTGCTGAAGCGCTCGTATTCCCCGATCAGGGATACCACTTCCACGCTGGTGTTCAACCGGATCTTGGGAAAGGCCTTCTCGACGAGCTCCCGCGCTCTGTTCTCGTGAGCAGGATTTATAAATGACCACAGAAAGGCAATGGTAACGGCCTCACACCCTCGCTCCTCAACCAGGTAAGCAGCCGCCTTGCTAACCTCATCTTCATTCAGTGCCACTACCTCTTCGCCATCTTTATCCATCCGTTCGGTAACGCCAACGATCTCGGAAAGGGGAACGACATCAAAGGGGCGTTCGTTCTGGGGCTTGTGGTACCAGTCCTCCACCGGCAGGCCCTGGCAGTATGCCGAGCCCCGCATAATGTAAAGCGTCTCCTCAAAACCGCGGGTGGTGATCAGGCCCACCCGCGCCCCGGATCGGTTGATCAGGGTATTGGTGGCGACCGTGCAACCATGGGGGAAGAGCCGGGATTGCCTTAGCAGGTCGGGCAGGTTGACCCTCAACTGGGATGCTGCATCCGCCAGCGCGTTCATCAGGCCTCGGGCAAAGTCCGGAGGGGTGGAGGGAGATTTACTCACCACGATGTTGCCGGATTCGTCAAGGATCACGCAGTCAGTAAATGTGCCTCCAATATCTGTGCCTATGTAATATTCCATGCGTAACCTTCCTCTTATTTAGATGAACCCAGATTATGCGTAAACATCCGAATTGCTTGTCCTGATTTTGTCGAAGGATTAAAAAGGGTTCAAGGATTCGAGTGTTTGGTTTCGCTTGACCCTTGAATCCTCGAACCCTCGAATCCTCTCTTTACCTCAAGGTAGCCGCGGCATTGGTGATGACCACACGGCCATCCCCGGTTTTGGCCTGGATCACTACCCGTTGATCCGTTTCCTCCCAAATTTCGGTAATAATCGCCTCCCCCGGATAAACCTCCCGGGAGAAGCGTGCCTCGTAATCCAGGATTCGTGTGGGGTCGTTGTCACAGCAGGCCTGCATGATCGCCCGGCAAACAAACCCAAAAGTGCAAAGACCATGGAGGATTGGCCGGTTGTATCCAACGAGCTTTGCGAATTCCGGATCCACATGGAGCGGGTTAATATCGCCCGAGAGCCGGTAGATCAGGTGCTGGTGCGGCCAGGTGCTCAATGCTACCACATGGTCAGGTTTGCGATCCGGGGGCTTGTTTTTCGGGCCCGGGCCGCGTTCGCCGCCAAAACCGCCCTCTCCTCGGGCAAATAGGCTATAAATATTCCTGAATAGTTTATTGCCTCCCTCGTCACAGGTCAAGGCCTCAACCACGATCAGCGCTCCCTTAGCCTTGTCGTAGATCCGGGCGATCTTCCCAGTGGTCGTAGTCTTGCTCGTACACGGAATCGGCTGGCGCAAAATCTCTATTCGCTGCTCCCCATGCACTATCATTATCGGGTTGGCCCCTGCTACACTGACCGACTCGACCAGGACCATGAAGGCCGGTACCACCGCAAAGCTGGGAATTACCTTTAGCTCATTTTCATATACAAACTGCAGATCAGTGGCGCCAATACCAAGATGATAGAGTTCAACTGTCTGGGGCCCGTAATCGAAAGGTGGGATCGTAAATTCTACTCCGATCTGGTCCAAATTAATAGGCATAAGTAATTGAGATCTTACTAACACCTAAACTGGTTGTCAAGCCGAAAGCTCCTGTTAACGATTCTCCGCAAAAATCGGCCGCTGAATTAAAATTCTATTTAATTTCAACTAATTAGACGAAATAATAAGTAAAATTCTATTTTTACTTATCCTGAGCCTGTCGAAAGAGTTGATGAAACTCTGAAAGAGCTAGGTTGGGAGGATAATCGGTTGTGGTTACGCAACTAGTCTCGGGATTCGTAAAGCGGTTATGGATGAAAACAAAAAGCCAATAGTGTAGGAGAAAACGCAACCTATCAACGAAAGGCGAAACGAGCAGCGCAATCGAATAACGAATAACCAATGGAGTCCGCTTAACTTATCCTGAGCTCGTCGAAGGGGTAGCACTACGGAGAATGGGAAAGCCCCGCCTATCCACTTTTATCCGACGAAGTCCCGGCTTGCCCTCCCGATGTCCATCGGGATCAATCGGGGTGAAGACATCGGGACGAAGTAGGGATAAACCCGACATAGTAATCTATTACGAAGTCGGGTAAATCCTTCCTTAATTTCTCCCTTTTTTGGCTTATCCTATTAGACAAATAATCTAATATGTCAATTGTGTTACGGGGTTCATCCCTGTGGCGAGCCTGCCTATGGCGGAGGCTTTCTAACGGAGTAAAGATCTATCTTTTCAAATTGCTTAATCTCTTGAAAGTGCTGATCCGAGGTAAAAATAGTCACCTCATTTTCTTTCACCAAAGCAGCTAAATAACAATCATATAAGCCAATATTATGCCCACGCTTTCGCATTCTCAGAGAAAGGAGTGCCGCTTTATACCAGGTTTCCTTACTCTCGGAAAGACACGGAAATTGCTCAAGATTCCGCCGGTATTCATTTGCTATCTTCTCATCCCTTGCCCCCCGCATTATCTCCGCAATAATAATCCTGGCCGTGCAGACTTGACCCTTATCAATTAAAGAATCTACCGGGGCCTGATATCTGGCTATTCCGTTTATATAGTCAATCCAGATACAGGAATCTATTAAGACAAGATTATTCACGAGGCTCCCGGTGTCTTAACTCATCAAAACTCAATTCCAATCCACCCTTACCAAATAATCGCTTTACTTCCCCCTGCCTCTTTTTTTGTAGATAATCTTCAATGGCTGCCAGAACTGCCTTAGTTTTATTCTTGGCCCCTGTCGTCTCTAACAAGGAATCAACCAAATCCTGAGGAAGTGTAACATTTGTTCTTCGCATGGTAGTCCCTCCAATAAAATGTTGTGCTATTTCTAACCATATTATGTGCTATTATTTATCACAAGTCAAGTCCAAAAAACTTGTAATTATTTAAATCCGTATATGCTTCTTTTGTGCCTTTTTAAATAATAATTTAATGATTACAGTAATTTATAGGTTTAACCTAATTAATTCCTTTAAATATTTTAAGCCCTTGAAAACTCGTTCTCTATCCCTTCTTAGCTCCAGCCCGATTCCCTGAGGAGCCCCGATGCCAATCGGGGCGTCTCGAAGGGTCGAGCAATCCGCCTCAGGCGGACTGTCTATCCACTCTTACCCAACGAAGTCCCGATGGACATCGGGCGAAGTAGGATAAACCCTTTCCTCCCGCCTTATCCCAAGGCCTCACTTACCCTTGAAGACCGGCTCGCGTTTCTCGATGAATGCCTGAAGCCCCTCATAAGCATCCCCGGTGGAGAAGACCTGAACCATGAGGTCAGCCTCAAGCTCCAGCGCCTGGTTCAGTGACATATCCATGCCCCGGTCCACCACCTCGAGAATAAACTTGATCGCCAGGGGGGGCATTTTGACCAGGGAGCGGGCGAGCTCGGTGGCGGCAGGCATCAGCTCCGAGGGAGGGACGACCTGATTGACCAGGCCGATGCGGAACGCCTCTTTGGCGTCAATCATCTTTCCGGTCAGGAGCAATTCCAATGCGGGGCCGGTGCCGACCAGCCGTGGCAGCCTCTGGGTACCGCCGTATCCCGGGAATATTCCCAGCTTGATCTCCGGCTGGCCGAATCGGGCGTTCTCTGAGGCAATCCGGAGGGTGCAGGCCATAGCCAGTTCACATCCTCCTCCCAGGGCGACACCGTTTATCGCCGCGATTATGGGCTTGCCCAGGGTCTCGATGCCGCGGAAGAGCCGGTGGGCGCTCATCATGATGTCTTTTCGTTCGAGAGCAGGGATGTCATTTCTGAGCTCTTTGATATCCGCCCCTGACATAAAGGCCCTGTCCCCGCTGCCAGTGATAACGACCACTCTCACCTCGGGATCGTCCTTGATTCGAGAAAACAATTCAAAAAACTCGTCCCGCATCCGGTAGGTCATTGCGTTCATGACCTTGGGCCGGTTGATGGTGATGACGCAGATCTTATCCTTGATCTCGTAACCGATGTCCTGAAAGTTTGTCATGGCATCTCCTATTCGTATTCGAAGAATCCTTTTCCGACCTTCCTTCCCAGTCGGCCCTCAGCCACCATCTTTGATTACCCTCCTTCCGTGATTCGGACATAAGTGAAAGATTTAGTGCCTGTTCTGACCCTGTCGGAAGAATATCTAATGTCAAATGCCAAAGCTCAAAGTTCAAATGAAATCCAAAGTCCAAATGACTAAATAAAAGAGGAAAGGCACTTTGACATTTATTCATTTTACATTCATTTGACATTTGGATTTTGGCATTTGGATTTAATGGATCTGATATTTTGCTTCGTTCAGCCTTCCCCTGGAGCGACATCTACTTCCGAAACTTCCGGAAGTCCGGCTTTCGCTTTTCCAGGAAGGCTGACATTCCCTCCTTGAGTTCCTCACTCCCGTAGGTGGAGGTCAGCATCTCGATCCCGTGGGTAAAACTGGGGTAGAGCTGATCGCCCTCGAAGTTGAGCGAGAGCTTGGCGATACGAAGGCTCTGCGGGCTCATCTCCAGGATCCGGTCGCACCATGCCTGGACCTCTTCCTCGAACTTATCGTCCGGGACCACCTTGTTGATCCAGCCCATCTCCCGGGCCTCGGCCGCGGGGTAGCGGTGGCAGAGGAAGATGATCTCCTTGGCCTTCTTGTCTCCTACATTGCGCGGAAGGTACTGGGTGCCGGCAAGAACCGGTATGCTCCCTACTGTTGGGCCAACCTGGCCAAAAACCGACTTCTCGCTCGCGATTGTTAGATCTCAGACCATATTGATCTCATTGCCGCCCCCCAGGCAATAGCCGTCCACCGCCGCGATCACCGGCTTGGGCGCCCACCGGACGAGTTGGAGCACATTATAAAACTTCAGCAGAAACACCCGGCCGGTTTCCGGCGTCAACTCCTGCATCTCGCCTACATCACCCCCGGAGCAAAAGGCCTTGCCTCCCGCGCCGGAGAGGACGATCGCCCCTACTGAACGATCGCTGCTTGCATCCTCCAGGGCCTCGTGCATCTCATTTAGGGTCTGGCTCCGGAACGAGTTGAACGTCTTCACCCGGTTGATGGTGACCCTTGCCACCCCTTCCTTCTTCTCATACAGGATATCCTCGTAGGCCATTTCCTTCCCTCCTTATTATGCTGATAAAATCTAAATCCTAAGTGAATAACCCCGCCCACAGGGCGGGGCATCTTAAAAAGAAAGGAAATATATTAAGAGCATTCATCCCCGCTCACAGAGCGGGGTATTCTGCTGAGATTTCATAAATAATCCCCCTCACCCTAACCCTCTCCCCGTGGGGAGAGGGAATTTTTTAATAGTTATTACTTCCTCTCCCCCCGTGGGGGAGGGAACTTTTTACTGGTTATTACCTCCTCTCCCCCCGTGGGAGAGGGAACTTTCTAATAGTCACTACTTCCTCTCCCCCCTGGGGAGAGGAATGAGGTGAGGGGTTCTTTTTCAAAATTCAAATATCAAATATTTAAAGCCTTCTACTACTTACGATCTATTTCTTATACTCATAAACCCCCCGCCCGGCCTTTCTCCCCAGATGGCCGGCCCGGACCAGCTTGACCAGAAGCGGTGCAGGACGATACTTATCCCCCAGCTCGCGGTGAAGGGTCTCTACGCAGGCAAGTATAACATCCAGCCCGGAGGCATCCGCCGCGGCCAGCGGGCCAAGCGGCATACCCAGCCCCTTCTCGCAGGCCTTGTCTATCTCCTCTGCGCTCGCCACCCCCTCACTCAGGGCGAAAAAGGCCTCGTTCAAGAGCTGGATGTAAAGACGGTTGATCACAAATGCGGGTGAATCGTTCACCACCACTATGTCCTTGCCGCATCGATTTAAAAACTCCACCGTTCTCCGCACCGCCTCCTCTGAGGTCACTTCTCCCCGGACCACCTCCACCAGCGGGGTCAAGGCCGCCGGGATCAGAAAATGGGTTCCGATACAACGCTCCGGCCTTTTTGTGGCCGCGGCGATCCCGGTAATGGATAATGTGGAGGTGTTGGTGGCGAGGACCGCCTCCGGAGCACAGACCCGGTCCAGTTCAACAAAGACCTGTTTCTTTATCTCCATGTCCTCGTAGACCGCCTCAACAATAAAATCCGCCCCGCTCACTCCTGCCGCCAGATTCAACTGCGGGACCAGCCTTCCGAGCACCGCCTCCATCTCGGAATCGCTGATCTTACCCTTCTTTACTTGTTTGCCCAGAAAGCCCCGGATCCGCTCCATGCCCTGGTCCAGACGCTCCTGGTCAACCTCCACCGCCTGGGTCTCAAACCCCGCCCGGGCAAATACCACTGCGATCTGGAAACCCATAGTGCCCAGGCCAACAACGCATATCTTTTCTCCCTTCATCGTTTATCCCCTCCAAAAGTTTAGTCGAACTTGCCCGCCGAATAAATTCTTTGGCAGACGGGAAAGAGAAGGTAGCTCCCCCGAATTATAGTAAAATTTAGGAAAATATTAACCTCTTAAAAAGAAGAGCCGGCATGAAAAAAAGCTATCACATTGTTGAGAGGAAAGCAACCTGTCCTGCCTGCCCTGAGCTTGCCGAAGGGAGCCTGTCGAAGGATTAGAAAAAGTAGTGAAGGACTTGCTTTTATGCTCACAATCGTGTATTTTTGGGGCACTGGGCGTAAACTACAAGCGGTCCGCCTCATGCGGACAGAACGAATGTAGGGGCCGACGTCCTGAGGAGCCCTGATGCCCATCGGGGCGTCTCGAAGGATCGGCCCGAATAAGGGTGGACACGGAGTTCCACCCCTACAAGCTCCGGCCATTCCAGTATAGGTAGCTTGGAGGACTTTTGAGGAAACTCCAGTCAAGCTTCCAGCCGAAGGAGACTTGCAATAAGAGCTGGATTATAATAGGGTAATTGTAATAACCGCAAAGGAGGTACCAAAATGTTTGAACTGCAAGAGCAACACCGGATGATCGAACAGGTCTTTCGGCAATTCTGCGAAAAAGAGCTTGCCCCGCAGGTAGAGGCAATGGAGAAAGGGGAGCTCCTCCCTTTTGATCTCATCCGGAAGATGATGGACACCCTCGGACTGGGGGAGATGCTCCGCTCTGCCCTCGAAAAGCGCCTGGAGAAAAAGGAGGGTAAGGGGGAGGGAGATGTGCTGGATGCGGCCCGTCAGGATCTCCTGAATAGCTATGTCATTATTAAAGAGCTTGCCCGGGTAAGCCCGGGATTCGCCATGAGCTGGGGTGCCGGCATCGGCCTGTGCGGTATGGCGATCATAAACAAGGGCAGTAAGGAGCAGATTGAGAAGTATGGTATTCCTGCTATAAGCTTTGACAAGATTGGCTGCTGGGCACTTACCGAGCCGGAAGCAGGATCCGACGCCTTCGGGGGCATGAAATCAGTGGCCAAACCCGATGGCGACTACTACATCCTCAACGGAACCAAAACCTTCATCACCAATGCCCCGTATGCGGATATTATGGTGGTATATGCCAAGATCGATCGGGGTCAGCCCAAGAAAGAACAGCCGGTCCATTCATTCATCCTGGAGCGGGGGATGGAGGGTTTATCCACCGGCAAGCCCTTTGAGAAGATGGGAATGAAAGACTCCCCGACCGGCGAGATCTTTATGGAGGATGTTAAGGTGCCCAAAAACATGCTCCTTGGGGCCGAAAAGGACAATATCCGGGATGCGGCCAAAGAGAGCCTGGGCGATGAGCGGAGCGGACTGCCGGCCATGTCCCTGGGGATAATCGAGAAGTGCTATGAGCAGTCGCTCAAGTATGCCAAGGAGCGGGTTCAATTCGGCCGGCCGATCGGTGAATTTCAGGCTGTCCAGCTCAAGCTCGCCAATATGTATGTTCATCTCCAGAATGTCTGGAATATTATCTATCGAATCTGCTGGATGGCCAAGGAAGGGAAGCGGGATTTTGCCTTTGTTTGTGCGAGCAAATCTTACTGCGCCCAGGCGGCCGTAGAGGTGGCTATGGACGCAATCATGATCCACGGTGGATACGGCTATATGAGGGAGTATAATATTGAGAAGCTCGCCCGCGATGCCAAGCTCCTGGAGATCGGCGCCGGCACCACCGACATCAACCTCCTCACGGTAGCCCGGCTGGAGCTGCAAAAATAGATTGTAGTGCTCTGTGACATTAATTCTTGCTCGTTCAAGACTCCCCCCTCACCTCATTCCTCTCCCCCAGGGGAGAGGAAGTAGTAAAAAGTTCCCTCTCCCCAACGGGGAGAGGGCTTACCCCGATGTCCATCGGGGTAAAGGTGAGGGGGAATTGGGCAAAAACTAATGTTACTGAGAAGTAGATTTTAGACGTCGCCCTGAGCGATAACGAAGGGTCTTAAAATACTTGTCCTGAGCCTGTCGAAGGGCTCAGAATGTCTAAAATCTGGATTGGCTTTATTCAAGGAGACACCGATGGGTGATTACGGCTCTTTTGAGCAGTTCCGGCAGAGGTATCCTAAGGGGAAGAGGTCGGATAATACCTGGGGAAGGAGGTTGGAGAAGATTGCCCGGGCTATCCCTGACCGGACTGCCTTCATCCAGGGGGAGAGGGAGCTTACCTGGAAGCAGTTTAATGAGCGGGTGAACCGGTTGGCCAATGCATTTCTGGACCTGGGAATAAAAAAGGAAGATCGGGTAGCAATTATGGGTTTTAACTCAATTGAGTGGATGGAGACCTACTTTGCCGCCTCCAGGATTGGGGCAGTACCGGTCAATGTCAACCCGAGGTTTGTTCCGGCGGAGTTGAAATACATACTTGAGGATTCCGACTCGATTGCCCTGATACTTGAGGAAGATGGTGTTGAAAGAATAAAACAGATCCGAAGCGATCTGCCGCTGCTCAAGCACTGTATCGTTCAGGGAGAAAAGGCCCCGGCCGGTATGCTGAGCTACAACGAGCTAATCAGCAAATATCCCAATAGCAAACCCAAACTGAGCTGGAAGGTAACCAATGAGGATTTTGCCTTTCTTTTTTATACCGGAGGAACAACCGGATATCCAAAAGGAACTGTCTGGGATGGGGAGACCCGGGTAAGGGGGTTGGATTTAATTATGGTGAATGCGATGGCTCCCCTCTTTGATCGATTGGGGGATCTGCCCCGGGAAGCCTATCCGGCTCTCAGCACTACCATCCCGGTTCCCGGACTTGGCCGATTTATTGCCAGTGGCCTCGGGCGATGGTTCATCCGCCGTTCGCTCACCAAACTACTTATTAGAAGCCTGATGATGCGGAGCTCACACAGCTCGCTGAGCTATCGCCTCTCCGGGGGGCGAATAAAGCTAATCGTGGTGGCCCCTTTATTTCACGGGACCGCTTATGAGGGCAACCTTTCGCTCATCGGCACCGGAGGGGGCACCAGTATCTATCTTACCTCCCGCCACCCCTTCAATCCGAGAGAGTTGTGGGAAACGGTTGAGAAAAGGAGGGCAAATGCCATAGTGATCGTGGGAGATGCATTCGCAATCCCGATGGTGGAGGAATTGGACCGGAGGAAATATGATACCAGTTCCCTTTCCAGTATAGTATCGTCAGGGGTAATCTGGTCTCCCCGGATCAAGAAAAGACTTTTAGAGCATAATCCCGGGCTTCTGATCGTTGATGAGCTGGGAACAACCGAGACGAGCTCAGCCTTCACCCAGCTATCTTCATCAGACGAGCGTGAAATATCCAGGCTCAGGATTAAATTGGTAGCAAAAGGGCCGAATATAGCCAAGGTGATCAATCCGCAGACCGGTAAGGATGTTAAGCCGGGGGAAAAGGGAGAGCTTGTGTACGGAGGCTATACTGCCCTGGGATACTGGAAGGATCCGGCGAAGACGGAAAAATCCTGGAAGGTTATTGATGGGAAGCGCTGGTTCTTTGTCGGGGATGAGGGCACGGTTGATAAGGATGGATACTTCCATTTCATCGGAAGGGGCCCTACGGTTATTAATACCGGGGGGGAGAAGGTTTACCCGGAAGAGGTTGAAGAGATAATCAAGACCCATCCGAAGGTGAGGGATGCGGCGGTGGTAGGGGTTCCGGATGAAAGGTGGGGGGAGGCAGTAACCGGGATTATTGAATTGAATGAGGGAGAGGAGGCGAGCCCCGAGGAGATAATCGATTTTTGCCGGGAAAGGATGGCGGGCTACAAGAAGCCCAAGCAGGTAGTATTTATGGATCGGCTTCCCCGGGCCGCCGCCGGAAAGCTTGAAAGGAAACCGCTCAGAGAAGTGGCAATGAAGATGCTGGGACGTTCCGAATGATGGGGATTAGGCCCCAATTGCCTATTGGGGATCGGGAATTGGATGAAGCTTTCCGCCCCGATGTCCATCGGGGCGCGATATCTAAATTTTTCTCCCCTCCCTTGATGGGAGGGGACTAAGGGGAGGGTGAATAAAACAATAGAACTATCCCCTTCCCCTAAATCCTCTCCCTCAAAATGTAGGGGTTCGATTCATCGAACCCGATCCGCCAGAGGCGGAGGAGCGGGTCGGATGAATCCGACCCCTACAATCAAGCCCCTACAAAAAACAGACGGGGGAGAGGGAATTATATGGGTGTCATTTCCTTCGACAGGCTCAGGACAGGGAACGGGGTATTCTGACATATTTTCATAAGCATAAAAAGGGAAGACTGTTGGCGAATAAATTGCAATCTCTGGTGCTTTTTCTTGCATTCTTACTCCTTGCTGCCCCCTATTCTTCCGGGAAGGTTATTGAGGAAAAGTCCATCACCAGGGAGGCGGACCCGGTTATCGTGACCGGCAACAAGCTAAAGAAATTCCTGGGAAAGCCCAAGGATAAACTCAGACTTTATACCCGGAAGAAGGGGAATTTTATCCCTATCCCTTATCAGATCGATGAGCTCACCCCGGAGGGCGAATATGCCTTTACCAATGGGAAGGAGGCAGTGGAGGATGCGGATAAGGGGCTAATTGATGATAACGATGAGCTGGTCTTTATGGCCAGGGATACCGGAGATCGGATTAGCCCAGAGGGCTGGCCTCCAGAAAACCTTGGCGGGATGGAGATTGAAGTAAATGACCCTCTCGATGGAAAGAAGGGCTGGGTTTATCTCCTAGAGTTCTCTAAGCCCCCGGAAAGATCAAAGGTAGACTATGTCAGCATGGATCTATCAGGTGGGATATACCGGATCAAGGCCAGGAATTATTACCTTGATAACGCTGAATACCCACCGAATGCCTTCAGACCAACCGTTACCTTAATAACTCCTGCGGCCGGGGGGGATAACACCGATATCTATGACAGCCCGAGACAACGAATTACGGTCTCACTGCTCTCCTTTACCGTGCGCAAGAACGAAAAGGATATTAAAACGAAAATAGTTGCTTCTATTGACGGGCCGGTGAGGATTATTAACAAGAACGAGATAAGGCTCCGATTAATCTGGAAGCTCTGGATACCCACGCTGGGATCAGTAACCAAGCTCTATTACAGCCATTATGATCTTCCGACTAACCTGCAGTTCCCTATTAACCTTGACAAAAGAGCTCCCAGCAGGCTGAGAGTGTCGTTTGACCTGGTGGATTCTGCTATCGGATACAAATTCTATAACTCTCATAACCCGAACCCGGTAGTTATTGATGGGATAATGTCGCCTGAGGAAAAGTCTTTGGACAGATCCTACCCTGACTGGAATGTGGTCACCGGGGTCCATGGCACCCAGATAAATAGATTTACTTACCCCCGGAGATTGCGGGGAAAGGACCACAGGCTTTATTATATGGATGACTCCAAATTACCGGATCCACCGGAGATGGTTCCGGGCCAGATCGGACATGCAGGGTTCGATGTAGACCTTACCGGAGTGAAGAGCGGGGTTCATCCGCTGATATACCATGTTTACTATCCGGGGGGTTTTGAGATCGGTGATGAGGTCAAGTATCTTAATATCCTGGATCACCCGCTCGCGATAGTGGTAAGAGAGAACTGATATACCTCCTAAAATTATATTTTGCACTTTATCCCAAATAATGCGTTAAGGTAGGGATTCAATTCCTTCAACAAGCCTTGGTCCTGGCCAAGACCAGGGCTCAGGACAAGTTATTGAACCCGAAACAGTAATTGTAGGGGTTCGATTCATCGAACCCGACGGGCTTGATGAATCAAGCCCCTACACTTGAATTTTAATTTATAGACTTAAGGAGGAAGGAATGAAGGCCATAGATGTCCATGCCCATATCTCTACTCGCGAGGGGGCCCTGAGTATGATGAAGTATCAGAAGGCCCTGATGGAATATTATATGAAGCAGAAGGTGACTGAGGAGCAGGTTCTGAGTATGTGCAAGAGCGAGGAGGAGATGGCCAAGGACTTCCTGGATGCGGGAGTGAAGGGCATCCTGGTAGCCTGGGATGCGGAGACTAATACGGGCCAGCCCCGGGTTAGCAATGACTACCTGGCTAAGGTGGTTAAGGATTACCCGGAGGCTTTTATCGGAGCCTACGCCTGCGTGGATCCCTGGAAGGGGGAGATGGCCCTCTATGAGGCCGAACGGGCGATTAAGGAATTGGGGATGATGGGCCTCAAGTTCCAGCAGACTGCCCAGGCATTCTACCCCAACGATCGGAGGTTCTATCCTTTATACGAGAAGTGCGTGGAACTGGGGGCCTCAGTCCAGTTCCATACCGGGACCACCGGGCTGGGGGCCGGAATGCCCGGAGGAATGGGGATCCACCTGAAGTACACCAAGCCTATTCCCTACCTGGACGATGTGGCTGCTGACTTTCCGGAGCTAAAGATCATTTGCCTGCATCCCTCCTGGCCCTGGCAGGAGGAGATGATCGCAATGGCAATTCATAAAGCCAATGTTTTCATCGAGCTGTCCGGCTGGTCGCCTAAGTATTTCCCGGAGTCGCTCAAGCGGGAGATTAAATCTCGTCTCAAGGATCGGGTGATGTTCGGGTCTGACTATCCCTTACTTACCCACCAACGTCTTTTCGACGACTATGAAAAGGAAGGCTATCCACCAGAGATACTGGAGAGGATCTACTACCGGAACGCCCAGCGGATCCTGAACCTGAAGGTGGAGGGAGAAGAAACTTAATCGAGCATGAAAACGGGCGATTCCTTCTGAAATTTGAGGCCTGACCCCAATATTCACGCCTGGCTATCAATTAGAATTTTTGTATGTCCCGTTCCGCGCAGCATCTTGAAAGCCTGTCCGATCTCGCTTAAGGGCATCACATCGCTGATCACCACCTCCGGGTCGACAGCTCCTTTGGCCAGAAGCTTAAGGCTATCGCCAAATTCACGGTAATTATACCCAAAACTGAAGTTAAGCTGAACCTCCTTGGCAAGACAAATAAGCGGTATAAGAGAAGCCGTGCCCATATGAACCCCTAATACTACTACCACACCACGTGTCCCCACAGTGGCTATAGCATCCTGAATGGAAGACTCCGTGCCGGCGCAGTCAATCACATAATCCGGGGCTCGTCCGGCGCCTCTCTGAATTGCATCGCCTGGCTGGTCAACGGCCGGATCAATGACTTCCTTCACTCCCGCTTCCGCGGCCTTATCCGCACGGTATTTATCCGGCTCGGACACATAGATATCGGTTACACCCGCCGATTTTAACGCGTAAATACACATTATCCCAATCGGTCCCGCACCCATCACCAATACAAGAACACTGTTCTTCAAACCCAACATATCGACTCCGTGCATTGCAACCGCCCATGGTTCGTTCAAGGCGGCCGTCTTCATATTCAACCCCTCCGGAACCCTGTATAACATCGAGGGCTTTACTAACATGTACTGGCCGAACCCCCCGGGGTTTACCCCCAGCCCATAACTTCGGTTGAACCCTTCGCTACACAACTGCGTATGCCCGTTCTTGCACGGCTTGCAAGAAAAACATGGATCCATCGGCAAAACCGCTACCGGGTCTCCCTCATTCCAACCCTCCACACCACCGCCCACTGCCGCAATGTCCCCCGACATCTCATGGCCGATGATACAACCGGATGGCAATAAACCAACATCAAACATATGGATGTCCGAACCGCAAATACCGCAATAAGCCACTTTTACAACCACTTCCCCCTGACCGGGCTCCGGGGTCGGGCATTCCGAAACATCAAAATTACCACCGGGCTTAACAAACGCAGCTTTCATGTCTTTCCTCCTTAAAATAGATTCAAGCAGGCCTACATTGCCTTAAGCTCTTCCCTCGAACCTGTGAACCCAAATAATGCGTAAACATCCGAATTACTTGTCCTGAGCCCCGATGGGTATCGGGGTCGAAGGATTCGGGCCGACAGAGACGTCGGCCCCTACATTGTGGGGCTGGACTTCGACAGGGCTCAGCCGAGCAAAAGCCCCGCCTATCCACTTTTACCCTACGAAGTACGGGTAAATCCTTACTTTTGGTTTGCCCCGTTAGAAGCCCCGGAGCTTCCCAAAGAGAAAAATGATTATTCCCCTTATATCATTGAAAAATTTCAAAGACAAGACACCAAATCCCAATCTGTAAAATAGTAGGAAATAGCCTGGGATAGCATCCGCCTTCGTTAAAACTATGGCGGACAGGGGGAGTAGCAAGGGCAACAATTCTCTGGTCAAATCCCAACCCTTCGAGACGCCCCGATGGGCATCGGGGCTCCTCAGGGATACGGTTTATTTCGGGTAATTCGTGAAACATGTCCTGAGCTTGTCGAAGGATTCGTGGTTCATCTGTTGTTGACAACTGCCGGAATGTCTGATAAAAAAGACTTTAGAAGCATTTTTCAAAGGGGTTTGTATGGAAAAAGTAATTCTCCGAGAGTGTGAATCTTATGAGGTTGAAAAGATTTACCGGATCATCCGGGAGGGGATGGAGGCGTTTGGGGTAAAGCCCAGGGGAAAGGCAATGATCAAGACAAACATCGTGTATGCCCACCGGCGGTATGCGACCTTTGCCTACAGCGACCCCGCGGTCATAGAGGCCGCGGTTATGGCCCTCAAGGACGAGCCGGATGTCACCGAGGTCACCATCGGGGAGCGGACGGCCGTTACCATCCCCACGAAATGGGTCTACCGGGAGGCAGGCTACGAAAAGATTGCAAAGCGTCATGGGATTAAACTAATTGCCTTTGATGATGATAAGAAGGTGGAGGTGCCGCTCAAACGGAGCACCCTGCACAAGAGCCTCCATTTATCGAAACGCTTTCACTCAGCGGATTTCAAGCTCTATGTCCCGAAGCTCAAAACCCACGCCTCGACCAAAATGACCTGCGCGCTCAAGCTCAACATCGGGATACTCGATGAGAAAGATAGGCTTATGTTCCACGACTGGCGGCTGGAGGAGAAGATAGCCGACCTGATCGAGGCCGGGAACCCCGACTTCATCGTTGTCGATGCGGTAAAGATCGGCCAGCAGGGGGAGCTCGTTCCGGTCCCCAAACAGCTGGGCGCCATTGCAATGGGGACGAACGCGGTGGCCGTTGACACCGTCTGCGCCCGGATCATGGGCTTCGAGCCGGAGGATATAAAGTATCTCAAGCTTGCCAGCGAGCGCGGCTTTGGGCCAATTAATCTTAAGGAGATTGATGTTGGCGGTGACCTGTCCATAGCTGAGCTTCGTGAGAAAACCCTTGACCTTGACCGGACCTTCAGCGACCTCACCGCCCTTGACACACCCATCCGCTTCTACCTCGGCCATCACCCCGACGGCCCCGAGATATGCGACGGCGGATGCCATAACATGCTTAAGACCGCCTTCGCCATCACGGAGGCTGCAAATCCGGGGACATTAAAAGCGGCCCGCCCCCTCGCAATCGTCTCCGGCGTCTATGAGGGAGATGTTGATGGAAAGGGGTTGCCCATCCTCTTTGTAGGAAAATGCACCGAGGTGAAGGGTAAGCTGAGCGGGAAGGTGAGAAGGTTTGGGGGATGCCCGGTGATCGTCCCCATTTTCATGACCCTTGCCCCCTTTTACCTTAAGGTAAAGAACCCATACCTGGATAAAGCAATGATGACAAGCCTGCCCTGGGCCTACCTTCGCTCCCTGGCGAGCAAGGCATACAATCAAATCTTTTAATACTGAAAGTGGATAGGCGGGGCTTTCCAGCCCCGCTAAGGCAATTCGTATAATGTAGGGGCCGACGCCTGCCTGCCGTAGCTTCAGCATAGGCAGGTCCCTATCGGCCCTAATAAGGGTGAACAGAGCCTGTCCTGACCCCCTATAGAATCTTACTTGTTATTCCATCTAACTAATTGATATTCAATAGCTATTTTGATTAAGCAATCTTTACTTGACAATAGCCGTGTTTTATAATATTGTTTTGTTATCAATATCATCCTCACGCTGATTTGGTAAAAATCTCATAGCACCCGCGATTTTATTGGATTCTCGTTCTTTTCAACAGAAAAGGAGAAGTCCTGGTGGGTTTAAGATTCATATCCAAGTTTCCCCTTCCCCTCTACCTTTTTACCCTACTTCTTTATCTAGGCTCCGCAAAACCTGCCCAGGCCCTGGAGGAAGGGGACTGCTTTAACAACTCCACGGTGGTAATAACGGGGAGTATCACCGATTCCAGCGGTATTTCCGATATAGACGTAACAGTGGACGGCTCCCCTCCTTCTGCATTTAATATTGATAACGGGAACTGGACGGCGACCTTTGCCGGCTTGAGCGATGGCCCCCACACCCTGTTGGTTACGGGAACCGACGCCTGCGGAAGCGGGAACACTGCCACCACCGACCCGCTCGGTTTCAAGGTAGATACAGTACCGCCTTTCGTAGCAATCATAAGCCCCATAGATGGCACTCTTCTTTGCACTGGTTCAATAGTAATGTCGGGTAGTTATGAGAATGGCGATACTATCTGTGAAGAGAGACTGGATTTTTGGCCCTGGCAGCCCTGCGGCACCGGATTCCCTCCGATACCTGACGGCCCTCATACCATATATATAAGAGTAACCGATTCCTGCGGTAATAGTGATACAGATTCGGTTAGTTTCACGGTAGATTCGATGGAACCGGTAGTTAACATCATGTCACCAGTTTCTGGAGAGTGTATTTCTACCTCAGTAGTAGTAGTTGATGGCAGTGTATTCGAAACTGGCAGTGGTGTGTATGAGATTACGGTCCAGGCCGGAGCCTACACTGCCACAGGCACTTCCTTCCCCATTATTTTGAACATCCCGGTAGATGGTATTTATGACATTACTGCCCAGGCAGTTGACTACTGTGGGAATATTGGCCCGTTGGACACAGTAGCTAATATCCGGGTAGACACCTCTCTGCCGACTGTGTCAATTATCTCCCCCACCTACGGTGCCTGTCTCAACAGCACGACGGTGGTCGTTAGTGGAACGGCGGAAGATGGGACCGGCAGTGGAATTGCCGCGGTATTGGTCAATAGCCAGACCGCCAGCGGCACCTATAGCTGGAGCATTACCTTAACCAGTAATCAATACGGTGAGCCGATTGAGATAGGCTCCCGTAATACGGCAGATATTGCTTTAGAAGTCTTTGTCTCTGAAAGCTATGCCTATGTGGCTGATAGGCTTAGTGGTTTAGCGATCATTGATGTAAGTGATCCCGCTAATCCCGGTGCGCCGGTCTATCGGGATACCTCAGGGTGGAGCGGTGGAGTCTATGTTACCGGGGGCTATGCCTATGTGGGGGATGGACCTAGCGGTTTAGCGATCATTGATGTGAGCGATCCGGCCAATCCCGGCACCCCGGTCTACCGTGATACCTCAGGGGAGAGCGGTGGAGTCTATGTTACCGGGGGCTATGCCTATGTGGCTGATAGGCTTAGTGGTTTAGCGATCATTGATGTGAGCGATCCGGCCAATCCCGGCACCCCGGTCTACCGTGATACCTCAGGGGATAGCTGGGAAGTCTATGTTACCGGGGGCTATGCCTATGTGGCTGATAGGGATAGCGGTTTAGCGATCATTGATGTAAGCGATCCGGAAAATCCCGGCGCCCCGGTCTATCGGGACACCTCAGGGTGGAGCAATGGAGTCTATGTTACCGGAGGCTATGCCTATGTGGCTGATGGGGATAGCGGTTTAGCGATCATTGATGTCCGCGATCCGGAAAATCCCGGCGCCCCGGTCTATCGGGATATCTCAGGGTGGAGCAGGGGAGTCTATGTTACCGGGGGCTATGCCTATGTGGCGGATCAGATTAGTGGTTTAGCGATTATTGATGTAAGCGATCCGACCAATCCCGGCACGCCGGTCTATCGGGATACCTCAGGGTGGAGCCCTGGAGTCCATGTTACCGGGGGCAATGCCTATGTGGCGGATGGGGATTCTGGCTTCAGGGTAATAGATGTATCCAGTTTCAATTACCCCGTTTTTAGTGCTGTTGCGATTGACAACTGCGGTAATGTTTCGGATCCGGCTACGGTCAATGTAACCATTGATACCACTGCCAATGTAAGCATCACCAGTCCGGGGAATGGGGTAACCATATCCGCTGGTGATGTATTGGTTAGCGGGACGGCGGATACTGATATTACCACGGTAACGGTTACCTCTGACCAAGGTCACAGCGAGTCATCTGCGGTAGATGGCGCGGGTAACTGGGCGGTGGCTCTGACGGGGGTTGTTGCTCCTTCCATGGTCATTACCGCCGAGGGGATGGATAACTGTGGAAATACCGGGAGCGATTCGGTGACGGTGTCCGTAGAACCTGTAACTTCAATCTGTAGTATCAGCAGTGTCGGGCCAACTACCGGATGCCCCGGGGATTCGGTGACCATTACCGGCACCTCATTTGGGATTACCGTGGGTAGTGTAAGCTTTGATGGTATAACAGCGAATATCACTTTCTGGTCTGATACCTCTGTCATTGTGGAAGCTCCGGGCGGGGATTACTCAGATGTAACGGTAACCACTACGGCTTCTGACTCCTGCAGTCTGGGCGGTTCTTATTCATATGACAACATAGCCAATGTGAGTATTACCTCTCCGGTGGATGGAGAGACGGTAATCACCGGTGATGTCCCGGTTACCGGGACTGCGGATACCGATATTACCACGGCAATAGTTATGTCTAACCAGGGACACGTTGAGACATCTGGGGTTGATCCCGGGGGGAACTGGTCGGTGGTTCTGACGGGGGTTAATGTTCCTTCCATATTTATTGCCGCCGTTGGGACAGATGACTGCGGTAATGTTGGAAGTGATTCGGTAATGGTGCCCGTAGTACCTCCTCTCTGCAATATCAGCAGTGTTGGGCCTACTACCGGATGTCCCGGGGATGCAATAGCCATCGCTGGTACCAACTTTGGAGAAACTACGGGTAGTGTTAGCTTTGATGCAACCTCGGCAGCGGTTATT
>SDBT01006318.1_pt1 | contig 19696 bp, 29 predicted proteins | sample 2277101 | NCBI WGS metagenome assembly SDBT01 (sample SAMN10404973, study PRJNA504765) | marine sediment metagenome | isolation source: marine sediment core GS10_PC15, 103 cmbsf | place: Arctic Ocean: Southern Knipovich Ridge | collected 2010 | reverse complement strand
TGTCACACACCACCCACGCTCTGTAGATCACTTTACTTCACCCTACAAAACGTGTAGTCTCACCTCAACCGAAATGGAGCGCGAACATGAGACTCAAATCGATGAAGGCTGGCGGAATCGGGGTTTTCTCCGAGGTCGAGTTCCCTATCGATCAACTCGACGGAGCCCGGGTGGTTACTCTGACCGGAGACAACGGGGAGGGCAAAACCCAGATGCTCGAGATGTCCTTCCTCGGCGCCCCCTATCGGTGGACCCCCGGGAGAGGTCCGCTCCACGTTCTGGCTAACGACAAGAACTCCTACGTTGAGTCGAAAATCGAGATCGACCAGGTCTACACCTGCCGGGTGACGATCGACGGGGCATCGAAGACCCCGAAATCCTCCGCCTACCTGATCGCCGAAGATGGCACCCCCTTGAATGACGGCAAGGTCTCGACCTATGACAAAGCTGTCGCGGAGCGATTCCCCTCCCGGGACACGGTGCTGGCCAGCACGTTCGCTGCTCAGAATGGTGAGGGCCGGTTCCTGTCGCTCGACGGGGCCGACCGCAAGGCCCTGTTCCTCCGGATGCTCGGCCAGGGGCGTCTTCAGGAGCTGTCGACGGCCGCGGGGGCCCGGGCGACCGCCGCGATGTCCGAGGGGGTGCGGATCCAGGGGGGGATTGAGGCTGTTCAGGGGAGCACTGAGCCTATCGAGGTTCTGCTCGAGAAGAGGATGTTCGCCAAGGATTGGCTCGACGACGCAAAGAAGGTTCTCGGCTCGCTCGAGGCTGAGCGGACCGCAGCGACCGGTGCGCTGGAGAAATGGAACCGCGACAACGCCAAGCTGATCGAACTGCGTGAGAAGACGATTGCCGAGCTAGGTGCCGCGACAGCAACCAAGGATAGTAGCGATGAGGCTCTCAGCGATTTGCAGGACCGCGCCGAGATAGTCGACGCCGAGCTCGCCACAACGCGGGAGAGGGCGTCTGAGGGGCCCTTGTTAAAACGGCGTCTAGAGGGGATTGGGAAGCCAGAGGACGCCGATTCCCTGAAGCGAGATCTCGAGCAGGCGAGATGCTCGGTCAAGGAGGCCGACGGGCTTCGGGAACGGTGGAGGAAGACGTCAACGGAGGTCGGTAGGCAGGAAGCATTCTGGGAATCGTCGAAGCGTGAGGCCGCGAACAAGTCCAGAGCCGCCCGAGAGCTCTGGGAGCAGACCGCGGGGCGGGCGGAGAGCCTTAAGACGGTCCCGTGTGGCGGTGTCGGGGACTACGCGGGGTGCCCCCTAATAGCCGATGCCGTTGGGGCACGTGACTCGAGGGCGGATCTGTGGACCAAGACCATGGAGGCCGAGAAAGAGGCGGCCTCGCTGCTCATTGTGCCGGACGTGTTGTCGGATCTCCGGACCGAGGCGTCCGATCTGGTCCGCCGCGGCAAGGAGCTTGGTGCCGATCCTGAGGCGGTGACGGCGCTTGAGGAGCGGATTGGGACCACCCAGAACCTCGCTGCCGAACGAACGCGCATCGAGGCCGATATCGAATCCCTGCGCGCCTACGGGCAGATTGCCGCAGATCTGGAAACCAAACGCTCTGCGCTCAAAACCGAGATCGCTGGGGCCATCCTGGAGATAGACGCAGCCACCAAGGCCGTCGAGAGCGTCACCCTTCGTTGGGAGGCCACAACCCGGAGAGTTGTCGACCACGAAGAGGGTCGGCCGCCCCCGACCGATGGGGAGGCCCTTGAGGCTGCGAGCAAGCGGGTGCTCGATCTGGCCACGGCTTTGGAGAATATCAACACACAGGTCAAGGCCGCTCAGGCCGACCAGGAGCGCGTTGCCGAGCTCAAGGCCAAGCTTGCCCTCCTCACCGCCGAACTGGACGACTGGACCCACCTGAAGAAGGCGCTCGGCCGGGATGGGGTCCAGGCCCTGGAGATAGACGCGGCTGGCCCCGAGGTGTCGTCTACGGCCAACGAGCTGCTGCACGCCGGCTATGGCCCCCGGTTCTCCGTGTCGCTCGAGACCACCAAGGCCAAAGCGAGCGGCAAGGGGTCCAAAGAGGTATTTAATCTGCGGGTCATCGACACCGAGCGCGGTACCGATGGGCCGGCTGAGCACCTGTCGGGCGGTGAGCAGGTGCTGGTCGAGGAGGGGCTCGGTCTCGCGGTGGCCGTCTACAACATGCGGAGGTCCCCGACCTCGACGGCGAGCGATCTGATTCGCGACGAGATGTCGGGAGCGCTGAGCGCACCTCGGGCCGTCCGGTATGTCGCGATGCTTCGGCGAGCCCTAGATCTCGGGGGCTTCGGGCGGGTGTATTTCGTGAGCCACCAGCCAGAACTGTGGGATCTTGCCGATCAGAGAGTATGGATTCACGACGGGAAGGCGACGTTAGCCGAGACCCATGAGATAATCGAAGGAATGAGACTATGATTTACAAGTTGCCGGCGGCGGGATGGGTAGGCTGTGTTCGCGCTCCGTCTCACTGTCCCGTCGCCGTGCATAGGGGCAGAGGTTTCATAGTCTGATAACCCAAGGAGAGAGATGATTGTCAACGCCCATCCAGTTCTGAAACTCTTGGACGAAAGTCCATGGCGATCCCACCTTATTGGATCACGCTTCGTGGGCGTGTTTGATCGGGACAAGTCAGATTACGACTTCCTCGTCGAGTGCGAGTCTTCTGACTGGTACGGGGGCAGCAACCTCTTGGAATGGCTTGAGGGGAACGACTTCAAGCCTCAGAGCAAACATGGTCTCGGGTACGGCCCCGATGACCGCCTGCATGGGACTTGTGTTTGGACCCGCAAAGAGTCCGGCTTTCCGGATGTCGACATTCTCCCCGTGACGCCAGAGGAAGCCTCGATGCGCCTTAGATTTTTCGAGGCCATGAAAAAGCAGGGAGACAAGAAGGGCGGACTTCTGGCGCTGGCCCTGAAGCGAGAAAAACAGTGGGCCACGTTATGGGCCTGCCTACACGAGACCGAGAACCGTGGCTAGGGCAGGCGTAGGGGCTAATCTGATGTCAAACAAAAACAAAGTTCTGGAGCTTATTGAAAAGATTACTCACGGGAAGTATCGCCTGCGCTGGGTAGACCACGAAACTACACTCGGTGACTTCGATGGGCGTGATTTTGCACTCGATGTTTTTGATATTCCGTGCGCTGAAGAACTGGAGTTCCTTCGTTGTCTGCGCCCGTACCGAAAAGAAATTAAGCCATGTGTGTTTATTTTTCACACCCCAGAGGCCACTCAGAAGCATTACCGGCATCTATTCGATTCAACAAAAGGGGCCCAAGGTCCCACAAGCTGAGGTGCGAAATGACGACAATCATCATCGAGACGGATTGCGAGCGCTTCGGCTGCCTTTGGGTGGAGCACTTCTGCCACAACGCGAGGGGCGCCTTTTTCGTCTACATTTGCCAGCGCTGCGGGACAACCCGTGGCCCCATAAAGCTGAGAGCTGAGGTGCCAAATGACTGACTACAAACCAAGCGATGTGTTTTTGGGTGCGCCGCCACTCGTCGGCACAATGGAACACTCCGAGGTTGAGCACGCCGCTGCCTTGCTTGTACGCACCTGTGCTCGCCACGGCGATGCCTGGCGCGATGTGCCGGCAAAGCTTGTGGGCCAAACCATCCAGGCTGACATCAACGAAGCGATCGAGCCGTTGTTCGGGATGAAAGACAACCCGTTTTTTCGGCCCGACTACTCGAAGCTCATTGAGTGCGGCTATGCAGAATGGGCGGGGGAGGAGAAGGGGCCGATCAGATTTACCGACAAAGGCTTCGAGGCCATGCGCCGATGGGTGAGGCCCCGTAGCTCAGAGAGCTGATGACCCTGGTCACAACAAAAAACGTCAGGAAGGGCATGTTTCTGATCGATGAGTTTAGTCAGGTGTGCCGAGTTGAATCGGTGGGCCGCCACAAGGGCAGCGTTTTTGAAGTGAGGACCCGAAGATTTGAAAACGGATACTTTTGGACCGGCGCTCCATGTGTATGGAACCCTGATTCATTTGGCTATCGCAAGTTTAGGAAACATAGAAAACGCAGGAGCAGTAGCCTCCCGGGCTGAGGGACGAGAATGGAAGGATGCGGAAACCCGATGCACCCCGTTGGCGCTTGGCACGTGGCGGAACCACTACCGCTATCGTCGCAGCGGCTTGAAAGATTCAAGCAATGGGTTAGGCGCAAGAGGTGGGGCTGTGGTTGCCCTAGGTACCCAACACCGATTTGTGGGCGGGTAGGCCCGAAGCCCACGTAGCTGATGGGCGGTGCAGAGAAACGGATCAAACTGTTGCGAGGCTACATGAGGCAGCCCGGATTCAAGGGCGTATGGCTCTACCGTAAAGAAATCAGCGAGTTGCTGGAGTACATCGATGCACCGCGCGACGTTCCCTCCCCTGGTCGCCCTTCGGCTCGGCCCACCAAGACAACACCCGGAGGATTGCTGCGATAACCAGGAAGACGATCGCAGTGATCAGCATGGGGTGCCGACCCAGGCATGCTCCGGGCCGGCGAGCATCGCCCCAGAGGGATCCTTCTGTGTTGGGGGGAGGACCGGATCCCTCTGTCGCATGCGCTCAGTCATCATCGTTACCGAAAACGTCGTGGTGCGCACGCGCCTTTGCCTCGCGGATCGTCTTGACGACCTCGATTCTCTGGGCCTCGTTCCGAGGCAGCGTCCAGCCGCCGGCGTTGCTGATAAACAGCATCATCGCGCGCCAGTGGTCGGGCTTGATTCGCAGGATCAGAAACTCAGGGTCCTGGCCCTTTTTGGGCTCCCTCCCCTTTGGATACGCCGAGAGCGGCTCCTGATAGAGGAAGTTGCGGCGCAGGATGTCGATTAGCGCGAGGAACTGGTCGTGCTCGAGGTGGGCCTCCGGGGGTGGAGGCCGGTTATTCACTGGGCCGCCACTGTCATCCTTGCTGGCCACGGGCGATCTCCTTCTTCCTTTGGACACGCATTCTCTCCATGTCCAAGTATAGCAGCTCGACGTAGATCTTGTTGCAGTGAAGGCACCGCCACTTGTCGTCATCGCCCTTGAGCATCGGGTCTGTCTTCCTGCCGCAACTGCCGCCCGACCGCGGGATCCTGAACTCCGCCGAAGTCTTCTCGCTGACCGTGATACCTTCGCATGCGGGGATATCGTTGCTCATTCCCAACCCTCCTGTTCGCGCAGCTGCTTGATGAACCAGGCGTGCATCCTGCGCGGTGACGGCCAGCCCCAGGCCTTGATGCGGTAGCTGTTCCACAGCACGTTGACCGCGCCGCTGACGGTGTAGCGGCCGGCTTTGATGTCCTCAAGATATGGGTGCCGCTCGACGAACCATCGGCCCGGCGGAACGATTGCCAGCGCCATGAAGTACGGCCCCCAAAATTTAGCGAAGACGTCTGCGTGGTCGAGCTCGTGCTCGAGCTTCGGCATGTTCGCCATTGGGTCCATGCCGTCGATGTAGGCGATCGTGACCTTGCGCTGCCATGGGAGTCGAAATGTCGAACAGAACTTCAGGAAGTCGGAACCCAGGAAACCGATGAAGCGCATGAGCCACGACTGGCTCTTTGGGATCAGCCGGACGTTGTGGAGCTTCTCAAATTTCTTAGTCGTCATTGGCGTAGCCCAGTAGTTTGATCAGGAACATGCTGCAGAATAACACGATGAAGACCCCTGGGACGACGCAGACCAGTACCAATACGACGAACCCGACGAGCGCCGCCACCGGTCCCCACAGCGGAGCCGCCACACACCACCAGGACCAACCGATCTCACCCACCAGTTTGAGCGCCAGCAATACGGCGAAGAAAGCCAGAGCAACCGGCATCAGGTTAGGCCAGCGACTCTGGCTCATCCCCGCCTCTCGATTTTGGCCCCGAGTGTCAACGTGGAACCCATCCTATGCAGTCAACGCTCAGTAAGATTATGGGGCCAGGGAGCAAGCTCCCCGCCGCGACCGACACCATTGCCAGCCAACGACCCGTGACCCGTACCACTATACGTGTAGTCATTGCAATAGAGGCGCTGCAAGTGATACACATGCAGTGTGGCGAGGTCGGAAAAGAAGAATCCTTCACGTACCGAGCAGAGGCGTACGCGGCTCGGCCCACACATGCGCCAAGTCACCGTTTACCTGACCGTCGATCAGCTCGAATCCCTTCAAGAGATCAAGCGGCGCGACATGATTCCGATGTCCGAGCTAATCCGCCACGGCATCGACATGGCGATCAAGTTGATTGAGGACCGGCGTAGGCTGATCGATACACTCGAAGAGCAGCGAGACGACTAGCCGCTTCAAGCTATATGACGTCGAATCTCTTGACAATCTCAGCGACCGTATAGCCGAGGACGGGCAACAGGTCATCGGCCGCAACCTTGATCGTCACCTCAAAATAATCTCCGGCGACAACGGTCCCGAGGTTGTCGAACTCAACTGTCAGCAGTAGATTGCCGCCGATGAACAGCTTCGGGTCGTCGGCAGGTAGGCCCGCCGTGTATTTCACGGCAGGAGCCACCACATCCCCATCGGTTGCAAATTCGGCCGCAGAAACCACTGCGGGGAACGACGCCCACCACTGATGCAGTCCCCCGGTCGAGTCGAGGGACACCGAAAACTCCGTGGTGTGATCATCCGCGTTGATATCGGTCGCCAGCACGTCTTCGGCAGCGGAATCGAGCCTGAGAATCGCATTCCCGCACAAGCCATCCGCCAAGGCCTGGCGCTCCCCGGACAGCAAGGTCCGCAAGACATCCATAGCCTCAAAAGGATCAGACTGACTCTCCTGTATTCTGTCTCGTAGATCAGAAATTTCCTCGTGAAGATTAGCCTGTCCCTGCTGCATCTTGCCTCTCAGATCATTAATGTCCTCAAGAAGATCAGGCGACCCCTCCTGCATCTTGTCTCGCAGGTAATCAATGTCCTCAGAAGGATCAGGCTGCTCTCTCTGCAGCCTGTCGACCAACATTAATGCAGGTTCCGGCCCCTCTCCGCTCGGAGATGGCCGCGCCGTTATTTCTGGAAGAACTTCCTCAATGAGATCCACCCTGGAACTTAGGCGTGCAATTGCCTCAGTTAGAGTCTGCTCTACGGAATCGCTGCTAGATTCATGCTCTTTTTCTTTTTTCAGCTGACGACTGAGTGACGACACTGTTATCTCCTCGTTCGGCTACCGCCTACAGGGCTGCTAGGTAGTGGCTAGCTCTCTTGTTCCGTCATGAACCCAGGCTCCGAAGCCGAAATCACGTCTCCGATTCCGCCGGACACCGGCCCTTGTCCCGTTACCCTGTTGTTGGATCCAGTATTGTCCACCGTCCGGAATTTACCGTTGGCGGCGCAATTGAAGGCGGATGACGTGAAGCGCAGCTCGGCATCGCCCGCTTGCATGGCGGTGAGGTTGTTGCCCATGACCGCAACCCCGCTCGAAGGAACGCCGCGGAAATTCGCCTCCACTCGGATACCATCCTTGAACTGCCCGATGACTGTATTCTGGCCAACGTGCGAATTGTCGGCACCAGTAACCCGCAAGGCAGCCAGGGGTCGATTCGCAGTCACGTCATCTACCTTGCTGATGATCGTGTTGAGTTGTTGCCGGGTTCCCAGAGGCAACTTGAAGATGACGTTCGCGTCGAAACCCCCGACCTGATCCTTTGCCCGAAGGATAAAGGTATTACCCCTGACAATATCCGGTAGTGCGTTGGGCTCAACAACGTGGAGGGCGGCACTCGCGGAATACGTGTGCAAAAGGCGCAGGTGATTGAACCCATCTCCGCGACCAGGGATCCAGTCAGCCGCATCTATGAAGTTGTCCAAGATCTCCACGCCGCCCTCTGATCTGAGCTGTGCGTAACCATTGGCGCTACAATTCCTGATCACGTTTCGCTGCACCAATACACGACTGTCCCTTGCATGGAAATCAGTCTCGATACCAAAGGTGAAGAGGTTAGTTCCGTCTGCGGGAGACGCGTCGGTGAAGAGATCCAGCGTGTTGTCCTCCACTGTACAGAATTTCTTGGTGCCATTCACGAACATACCGACACCGATATTCTCGTTGGCACCTGCGACGAAATTCGGGACGGCACGCCCCGTCCAGTTATCCTGCGTGAGGTCACAACGCCGCACTATTGCACTGAGCGCTTCTCTGATGAATATCGCACGACTTCTATACTCCTTGAATTTCAAGTCCTCAAAGACGATATCCTTGTCCTGGGCGGGGTTGAAGACAGTGAACACGCTTTCCCCGGCGAGATCGCCACCGTTTTTGAAGGTGGGCTTGGACCCGGCTGACATGTCACCGGCAATCGTCAGCGTCTTGTCGGTGATAAGAACACGACCGGTACCCATGTCGAAATCCTCGCCGCTGGCACCGATCCTTGCCAGGAGTGTATCGCCGTCAGCTGCGGCAGCAACAGCGGCATCCCAGTTTGGTCGATCGTTTGCGGGGTTGTTCTCAGCAGTAACAGTGGTAACGGCCATCTTGAGTTCTCCTTAGGGGATGAATGTAATGTCGTCTCTACCGGTATTGTCGAAGCTACGGCTCCCAAACAACGAAGCCGATCCCACCCATACTGTTTCGTGCGCCGGGTCCGTGATCTTACAGGAAAATCTGCCGTTGGCATCTGTCTTGAGCTCGAGCGCGGCCGAGGCTTCGCCGTCGAGTATCGTTCCTTCCGCTGCTGTTGCCAAAGTCGCGTTTAAGGAAGGGACTGACAGATCCTGATCTTCGAAAACCGCAAACTGTAGCTTATGGATGGCCTTCGAAGGCTCATTGAGGAAATCCGTAACTTGAAATCCCACGGTAGCAGAATCCACCCCTGACGCAGGATCGGGCGTGTCGTCAACAACGATATTGAAACTCTCTGCTAAAGCGCTCTCTAAACTGACGGCCATGCGGCCGGGCAGCCCACCGTGGAGTTGGAGAGACCTTGCGATCTTACCCATGCCGGTCACTGTAGGGAATCAGGGAAGTGGGTGTCAAGAAATAATCCGCCACACGACATCGCTGAACCACCCCCAGAGCCGGATTCCTATTTTATGTCCCACCTTAGCGGCCATTATCGCGATGACCACCGACAGAACGAGGCCCCAGTCGATCATCGGGAGCTCGTTCACGCCGCGAGCCTGCCTTCGGTCCTCGGGTCCGTCGTGCGGTTGAAGTTTTTCCACGGGAACAGGGGCCCGGGGTCGCGCTTGCGTGTGGCGAACGGCATCGCAATCTCCTCGTGCCCAACGAGGCGCTGTGCCGCATCGCCGTAGCCCGAGGTCTTCAGCTTGAGCAGAAGAGCTTGGAGGCCCTCGATCTGCTCATCGGCGTAGGGCTCCCACCATCCGGTTATCTCGACGCCGTTGTCGTAGACCAATGCTGCCTCGATCGGCTTCGGCCCGTGATATCGCCTTACGCTACCCGCCAGCTCGTAGAAGAACCCCGTCCCGACCTTGTGGAGGTAGCCGCGGTTGGCCAGCTCGATTCCTATCGTAAAGTCGTTGGCCATCGAAAGCATAGCCCCGTTGACGATCATCTCGCTGATACCGGCGTGCCAGGCCGCCTTGTCCAGGGGTACCGTCTGAGTAAACGATCCGTCGCGGTCGCCCACGAAGTGCGAGCTGACCTTCGATGTCGGGTTGAGGAACCAACTGACGGTCCCTGACGCAGACCCGCCGGCCGTGTAGTGGATAACCGTTCCGAGGACGCCATGGCCTTTCCTCGACGAGAAGTGGGGCGACGGCACGAACGGGTAATCGAGGATTGAGATCATTTCTTGTAGAGCTCCTTGGCCTTCTTCTGGATCTGCTCGAGCTGGACATTGATCTCCATCTCGGCAATCTGCTCCCTGGGTATTGGCTCTCTGGTTCTCGGGACATCGATCGGCTCTTGCGGCCCCGCTAGTTCCGGCAACACCTTGCGGGCTTCGCTGCGACGGCCCTGACTCAGAAGTTCGATCCCCTTCAGGATGACGGCGACATCGACCCTTAGCTGGACGGTCTGCCGGTAAAGGTCTTGAATCGACGTGTCGGACGCGCGGTTCCGGTAGGTCAGTCGGTTGTGTTCGACATCGTGGGCCAGCCACCGGACATCTTGGACCACTGAGACTTCAGCCGATGCGTGGGCGTGATCCGCGTCCTGGTTCGTCCAATACTGGAACGCGGACGAGGCAAGGCCAGCGGTGGCGGTGATCGCCACCGTCCAAATCGCTGCTGTTTGTTTTCCCATCATCTACCAGCTTGCTCCTATGCCAAGGCCCAGGGAATAGCCCGGATGCCGAGTCATCAGGTCGTATCGTGTTGTTCCCTCTGCAAACCCATACCAGTGCTCCGTCCATCTATGGCTGTAGCTCAGCTTCGCGCCGAGCTCCTCGGGATTCGCGAACGCCGAGAGTCGCAGAGAGCCAGTTCCTGGGTCGAGTCGGAGTGCACCGTCTAACCCGAGGTCTAGCTCGCCGAAGGGTCCGCGGTGGGAACCAACATCCCTGGCGTCTTCTTCAGTGACTTTGCCTGCCGGCCTGCGATCTTGCGCGTTGACACGGCGCGCTCGACCAGGCCGCCCACCAACGCGTCGACGGCGTCCGGGGTGCCCAAGATCTTGAGGAGCTTCTTTAACCCGTCGGTGCTGATCAGTCCCTTGAGCTGGTCCCTCACGTTCTTCTTGATGTCGGCCTTCGCCTCATCGTTCCACTCGCCCTGTTTCTTCAGCGGCCCAATGATGTTTTTGAACGCGTCGTCGGCCAGTTCCTCGGCGATGGGACCGCTGCGCTCGATGACGTCCTTCAGGTACGAATTATCAACTTTCGTCTTGAGCCACGGGAAGAACATGCGGATGCCCAGGGCCAATGCGGCCGAGATCGCAGCGCCAAACGTGAGAATCAGGGTCGTCAGCAAGTCGACCCACCAAGGATTAACGGACGCGGATACCGCAGCTGCGTCGGCACCAAAAGCGGAGACCGCCATGCCGGTAATGAATGCTGCCAGCGCCAGCAGGAAAATGAACAAGCCGTTGCGTCTGAGAAAGTTCTCCATGGAATCCTCCTTTGAGTTAGTTGATCCGCTCGAGTCTTCGCTCGATCCGCTGCGTTGTTTCACCGATGCTCTGAAGCGACAGGCGGCTCGCGTCGCTGTCGTCGATGATTCTATCGAGCGATTTTTCCACCGCGTTGGCGAAGCTGTTCATCCGCCCGGACAATTCCTTGACGACTTCCGCCGTCTCCTTCTGGTTGCGGCTGAGTTTGTCCATCACGGGACCCATGCGGGGATGAGCGATCGCTATACCGTTGCGCCATTTAGACCAATAAAAAAGGATTTTGTCGAAAATCCAGAACGCACCGAAGGCCCCGAGCATGATCAGTGCCAGAGGATTCTCACTCTCGATGGCTTTGACGGGATCCACTCCGATTATTCCTTGATGATGCGCGCGTTTGGTGGCAGCTCCGACTTCGGGGCGTAATGCTTGCCGTACACGGTCACGTAAGTCTGTTCGCCGCTGACCCTCATGCAGGCTCGTTGCATGTCCGCGACCTGCCCGGGCCAGCCGGACATCTTGGCCATGTCATTGAGGCACGTCGTCGCGTCACGTGTGAGAACCTCGCCCCCCGAGTAGTGTCGGTACGCGATGTCGGGCGCCGCGAGGGTCGCCGTGCCACCGCCGATCGCCGCCCCGGTCGCCAAAAGAGCCAGGGCCTTCGCTGCGTTCTTCATCTTGTCCATAGTCTGCTCCTTTACCGTCATAGAGCGATGATGCGCTCTACCTTGGCGGCCTAGTTACGGACTCCACGTAGGTGTTGGTCCCCACGGGACTCCCATGGTTGCCGGCGTTCATGATGTCGATAACCGAGTTTGCGCCGGAGACTACCGAGCCGGGGCTCTTTTCGGCCATGGGCCAATAAGAAACCAGACCGTCGAGGATTAGCTTGCCGTTGTAAATCGAGAGCATTTCGGCCGCAGTCAACGCCCTGTTGTAGATCATCGGGTAATCTATACAGCAGTCGAGGGGGGCGCCTCCCCCTGGTCGGTTGCCAAGGGAGACGTTGTTGCCGGAATTGTACTGTGTCGCCGGGATACTGGTGGTGTTCTCGCCGCTCTTTACGCCCTGAAGCCATACGCTGATCCTCGTCGACGGCTCAAACATCCCACCCAACAAATACCAGACGCCGGTGGTAAGATGTGACGCCGTCCAGCCTGAATTCAGCGTCGAATCGAAGGCCGTGGCGATATGAAAGATGCCCCACGTGTCGTCTGGGGGATCGTCATCGGCCTGTAGGGTGAAGCCGCGGTCTCCGCTGGTCTGCTTGCTGATGATCTCGATGTTCTGAGCCGCCGTGGCAAAATGCACCCACGCCAGCGCCGTCATCGCCCCGGTCAGCTGAAGACTCGAGTCATTGCCGACGTCGATCTCGTCGGTCGATATCTCACCCAAACCGATACCCATTTAGATAAACCTCGTTCTCACGTACAGGAGAGCCATGTCGGAATCGAGGTTGGTCCCGGCCGTTGGAGCGATTCTGCTCAGTTCCATTTTAACAATATCGCCCGCCGTCATGCCCAACGCTGCCAATGTGATGGTTTGGGTCCATGGTTGGAAATCCTCTACGGTTGTCGGGAAGTCAAAATCGTCAAGAACCAGACCGGCAGACCATAACCCAACCGCTCCCGATATACGGCACCAGTATAGCTTTAGGCCTGCGGTTCTGGCGGCCGGCGGACCCACCTCTGCCCGAGCGTCGAGCGTAAGTTTCAACTTGGTCGCACCCAACACGATAGGACATTCCATGTCGACGCTTTCCTCGACGGTTTTATCGAACAGCCTCACGGATATCCTGGCGTCATTGGAGTCGGTCGCCAGCGGAGCGGCCACACCTACAGCCCCATCAGGGCCCGCAAAGCCCAGGTCCTTGGCATTAAACCTGTGCTCCAGACGAGAGTCCGTGTTGTCGACGCATCTCATCCAATCGGCGACCGTGGTGGTACCGTCTGCCACCAGGGTAACGGGAGCATCGACGACATTCACGATGGCGCCGGCCATAGGGGTCCCGGCGGCCCACGCGACAGTATCCCAGCCAGTCACCTGACCTACGAAGCCAGACCACGCACCGGTGGCGCCGACGGGAACCAGATAGGTGTCCCTTGGGTCAGGAGATCCCGGGGGGGCCGACACCGTCCGACTCAGCACCGAAATGACTTTGGCGTCCGTAACTTCAGCTGGGGCCCATACGTATCTTGCCATGACCTACTCCCTCAGTAGTGAGATGTTGCGCTCGAATATGCTGACCGTTCCTGAGTCGACGTTACCCCGGATCTCCACTGCATCGCTAACACCCACGCCCGTGATCCTGTAGCCGGGAATGCCGACGGGGAACACTGTACCGGCGGTAGCGCCCCCACCCCTTGCTGCGGTGCGAATAGATGCCGCGACCTCGACACCCCCGACGAAGATCGAGAAATCGGCCGAGCTGTTGTTGTCGGAAAGCAATACCGAGCTGCTGAAGTTGAGCATATAATTGCCGGCCCCTGGCGTGAGCGTCATGCTGGCGACCAAAACGGTACCCTCGGCCAGCGTAATGGTGTCGGTACTGGTGGCCGTAGCCTGTGAAATAGTAAGGCTGGCACCGATTACACTTGTGCCGCTTCTCTGGAAAAACTGACCATCGGACACAGCACCCACTGTGAGCAATGTCGGCCCGCCCGTTTCCTCGAAACTAAATCCAGCATTGAATGTCCCATCTCCATAGACATTCAATGTGGTAGGGGCGGCGACGCTGCCCCATTCGCCTTGAAGGTTAGCAGTGGCTGTGATGTCGTGTCCGATGAGGATTACATCAGAGAATGTCGTTGAATCGTTGTTGTAGCCCAGGGTTACGCCGTCCACTCCCGTGGTGCATGACGAGGCGGCCCCCACAACAGTGCAGCGGTCCGCGCTGGCTGAGCTCATGGATCCATAGGCCGAGGAATTCACCCCGCCAGCGATTGTGCCACGACCTGTTGCAGTTGCATCAATGGCTGAGGCGGTCGCACTAACCCCAATGGCGACCGTGTTGGACGCAGAGACAGTCGAACTTGTACCTATGCCCACACTGGAGCCGCCCGTGCAGGTCATGAACTGGCCCATGCATGTCGAATTGGAACTGGACGGCGATACCCCGGCACCAATTGAAATGGAGCCAGTAACTATACAACCAGCGCCGTCGCCGATTGAAATGCACGACGCAGCGCTTGCTGAACATCCCTGTCCCACACAAACACCGCCAGATCCGACGCTGCAGTTCTGACCTATGCACGTACAGTTATTGCCTGTGCATGTCGCGCCATCACCTACGGCCAGCGAATTTGTAAACGTGCTGGTGTTGGCCGACGGTCCTAATTCCTGGCTTCCGGCGCCGGCCCCGGGAACAGATAGCGACCCCGCCGAAGGGAAAGCCATATCGTCAGTATCGGAGAGAGTAACACCGGAGTTTTGCAGGTCTCCCGTAATACCATCGTACCTTGCTATTGTGTCATCAATGGTTACGGCAGGATGCACCCCTGTAGCAAACTGAAACTCAGTCGAGGCGTCGTCGACGTAGAATATGGTTGTCGGAGCGGTGTTTTTTACACAAATCGAACCCGTACCCGCACCGAAAGCGGTGCAAGATACCTGCTCGCCCAACTGGAGCTGGTTGACGGTTGTGATATTGCCGTTGCCTACGTCGACATCGCCGCCCAGCATATTGAGATCGCCAGAGGAAACGTTGAGGTCGCCCGTCGAGATCGTCGCCGAGGGGCACGTGATGAGCCCAGCGTCGCTGATCGTGCACAGGCTCTCTTGAATGACTTTTCCGGTGACCCCGTCCATGCGACAGACGGCCTCGTCCGTGGAACTCATGGGCCCCCCGACGTCCCCCGTTCCTCCGGCCACCGTCTCCCTGGTCGGAGTGCCGTGAGCATCGACCGGGGTATCGGACAGTATACCGGTAACGACGAGGATCAGAAGCGTGAGCCAGAATGCCGCCCAGTTCATCTTTCGCGAGAACCTCATCAGATCCCCCTGACGTCACTTGCCAAGACGGTGATGAGATCCGCCGACGTCGCGGCGGTTCCCGTGAATGTGCACCGAAATTTGATAAAGCCCGTAACATCCGGTCTCACGGTGAAGTTGACGGTGACGGTCGTCGGGAATGTCAGCGACATTTCTGCGATTGTACCGGTCGGGGTTGTGCTCGTCACATTCGACCACGTTGTACCGTCGTCCGATTCCTCGCATTTGATGCTGACGTCGCTAGCCGAGCCTCCCCGCACGAGCCGCACCTGGAGCTTGATGAGGCTAAAGCCAGTCACGTCCATCGCGACCGTTGTCGGGCCTGTCGATAGGTCTACCGAGGTGATGCCGGTCGCTATCGATTTGGACACGATCAGGGGAGCAGATGAGGCCCCCATGGCGACCGCCGGGGACAGTGAAATCAGAAGGACTGCGAGGATTCGTTTCATGTTCAAGCTCCTATGACTCGCGCAATTTGAAAAACGGAAAACTCTTCGGCTGTCGAAACGGTCGCGGCCTTGAGACTCTTCGACGCACTCGCCCCGCTTTGCCTCACCTGGATCTCTACCGTATCTCCCCCATTCAAAAACATTAGTTTCTGTACAGCGATACCGTGATCGCCGGCCCCACCGACGATTACCTGAGGGCCCAAAAAGTTTGTCCCTGCGCCGTTCACTACGATCATGATCTCCAATTCCTGGCCGTCCACCAGGCTCAAAAACCGCAGTTGAGAAGTCACCCAATGGGGTCCACCGACCCTGATGGTCGCCAGACCTTTCCCGGGAGTCGGTCCAAAGGCGTCGAAGGCTATTCCACCGGCACTCGCGAAATTGAACTCAACCTTGGTGAACACGTTATCGGGGATTGGCTGCGCTGAGGTCTGAAGACGGGCCCTTACCAGTCTCGGTAGTTTTCTGATGATGAAGTGGTCGATATTCGCGGTGAACGTCGTGGACGCCTTCGAAATCTCTTTCTTAGCGAACCTATCGCCGGCTCCAGGGAAAAACGTAGCACTAGCATACTGGAATACGCCCGCCGCCGTAACTGGACCGCTATGTATAGTAGTCGACGTTGTTGGCGTTTCGTTGATGTCAAAACATTGCACCTTGAGAACGATATCGTCACCGACAGCTGCGCTGTCAGCGGTAAACAGAGCCTCTGCGACGTACAGGCCCAGATCGTCCCCGAATTGCTCATCCTGTACAATAAATCCCGTTTCTAACTTGGTGGCGACCGCCGTTGGCTCCAGTCTGAGAGAATATCGACCCGATTTGTTCACAACCTCATCCCGATCGGCATCAGTACCCCATACCCCGATCACCATGTTCCAATTGTCTCCGGGATTTTTCGAACCCATCGGATTATCCCTTACTGAAAAGCCCAAAATCACCGTTGAACGTGATGTCGCCGCTAATCACGGTCTCTGTCGCTAGCGATTTTTGGTAACCGGTCGACGTCGTTGTCTGCCTGTTTGTTTCATCGATGTTCACCACCACCGCTCCGTCCGTTATGACCACCCCAATAAGGATCTGGCCCGGTGCCAAGTCAGGTGCGGTCCCCCCGTTTGGCTGACTGATTGATCCCATACTACTGATGAGAGTGTCGACAAAAATGTAGTTGTCGGTCGTCGCCTCAAACAGGAAGCTCGTGACCGCCGTGAACTCCACCCGCTGAGCTCCTGAGGTTGCCGCACCCGCCGAGACATCGATATTGAAGCCGCCAGGGGTGGTAATAAGGAGCCCGTCGACGATCGCCGAGACGATGGTATCTTGCTGGGCTACGGCAACCAGCGTGGTGCTGGCGACCTGGAATGGGGATGCAGCATTCGATAGGACGGTCGCGATCACTGGGGCAGGGACCTCCGCGACCGCAAGGAGCCATTTGATTCTCGGGGGCGACGAGTCCAGGTCGGGCTCCTTCATTACGAGCTCCCACTTGACGCTCGACGTGATCCCATCCCTCCCGAAGCTCAAGTATTCCGGGTGCGTCAAGGTCACCAGGTCCGTCACCTGCTTGTCGTACTCAGCGAAGCTAGTCGTCAACTCTACGACGTCGACACCGTCGCCGAATCTTTCGATGATTCGGTCGGCAATCCACTTTGGGACGGTGTAGTCGAAAATTGCTGACCCTACGTGCGCAGCGCCTGTCGTGCCCAGCTGACCCCTCGCGGACACCAGCACGTCGATGGCCATAGGGAAAAGGCCGTGCGACTCCAGGCCGATCAGCGGTCTGTCGGGATCATCCAGCGAAAACGTGCTGCAATCGGTCGCGCGCCTCAACTGCATGGACGTGATCTTGATGAGCTCGTTGTCGATCTTCACGTAGAGCGGGCGCAGCATGGAAACGTCCGCGTTTGTCGGCTGCGGTCCGGGGCACATTCCCTCGACTCCCGAAAAGCTGAGTCCGGGACGGAAGAAAGTCCACGCCGTCTGCGTTGCGTCGATCGCGAACGGTAGATTGGCAGAGGCGTTTAGCCAGTGGCCAGGGATCTGATGAGTGATGATCCGATTTGTCTGGCCCGGTAGCGCGTGCGCATTCTGGCTAGAGACGTCCTCGGCAGTATGGACCTCGTCCCACACCCCGCTCTGCCTGAAGAAAAGAACCTCAACGCGGTTGATGAGATTGGCGCCAAGCTCCACTTGCTTGAACTCGTCGAAGTCATCCTTCGTCCAGTTCGCTACCACCGCCGCTGACGCATCGAACTGCTTGAACGACAGCTTCCCGTCCTCGTTGATGATGATCCCACCGTTGAGGAGCTGCGATATCTGTTCGACTTGAGTGAAGGCGTCAGATGGAACCCTTATCGACGAGTCCGCATAAAATGTGTGACCCTTTCCCCGGGCCATCCCGAAATGGCCAACGTCATCGTAGAGCGCGTTGCCTCGGTCAAAGGACGGCGCGTCGATGAGTGCCGCCGGAACGTCAGCCTTCTCTAGGATCTCCTCCATATGACGAAACACGTTGCCCTCCTTTGCGGTTGGTGTCGCATGCTTGGGAATAAACTGCCCAACGATCTTGGCGTCCTCCAGGAGGACGAGCGAATTGAGAACCTCCAAAACGACCTTCTGTCCATCCTCGGGGGAGATCTCATCGATGGGTCCGACGAAGTAGTCCGCGAAGTCCCCCTCCGCCAACTCCCGTGACCCGATCTTGATCGTAACCTGACGACCCTTGAACCGGTTGGTTGGGATCAGCGGTCGGAGAAACCCGTCATCCATCTCTACGGTGACGCCGCCTGTCTGCATCCTCCTTGTCAGCGGGTCGATCTCGTAGGCAAGGGGCGACACCGAGAGGACCGCGCCTGGGGCCGCGACATTTGCCGGTATGACATCACTCACGCCGCTGAGAGCCTTGAATGTCCCGCCGTCCAAGTCCAGTTCGACAAGGAAGAGGATCTGACTCCCGCCCCTAGCGAGCGCCTCCTGAAAACCTGATGACAGCGCGAGGACCACGCTAGAACTCCGCCGTCAGGTATTTCGGCCCCTGCTCGGTCGCGACGAATTGCCACTGCCTCTCAAAGGGGCCCTCCAGCGGAAAGTCGAGGCCCGGGTCGTCTTGCAGCATGAGATGGAACTTGCGCTCAGATGAGCTCGGGTCCTCGATCCAGATGAAGGGCTTCGTTCCAAACTGCGCTGCCTCCACTACGTCGATGATGTCCTGCCGGAACGGGTCTTCGAAGGGGTTGACGTTTGCCGAGATCACCCTCTTGCCCTTGGTCCTCGTGTAGCGGCTGATGACACCGGACTGCGAAACGAAGTCCTCGACGTCTGAGCGGACGCCGTCCGGATCCCATGGCACGTTTGCCTTCTGCTGAAGCTGTCGACGCCTGCCCCAGATTATCTCGCCAATAAAGGGCTCGGCGCTCCCGTCAATCCCGACGAACTCCAGAGCGCAGAATTGGACGTTGGAGTACCTCTGCGGCACTGAGGGGCTGCCGCCGTGCCGGAGATCGAGGCTGATGATCCTGTCGTTGTCGCCGGCGGTGTAGCTCGGGCCGAATCCGAGCCCCGTACGCAGATTGACGCTAAAGGCGTTGTCGTCCGCGACGAAGAAGGTGGCTATCTCTGTCCCCGCGACGAGATCTCCCAGATTGTGATTGATGATCGAGATGAAATCAAACTCGATAGGATTCTCGGTGAAGTCGAACAGGATGATCCCGGGAGTGGTCGCCGACGGCTGGGTCGGTAGATTGGTCTTGGAGTCGACCGCGCGGATCTCGGGAAACGCGGCGTCCGACTGAGAGGAGCCCCCAGTGAAGTCCACGACGCTGCGCCACTCGATATCATCCGCGACCGTCGGGTACCCGGAGACGATCGGCTTGTCGAGCGCCAGCAGGTCCGTCTCGGACGTTGGGATCGATGCGAAGCTATGTGCCATCGGGCACCGCCACCCGGAACATCCGCCTTCGCTGGAGCTTCGTTAGTTCCTTGCCGAGCTCCCGGACCGCCCTCTTGGTCTCTGCAGATTTCGGTGGGAAGAACGACTGGAAGTTGACGCTGACCTGGGGACCAGCGCCGGCCGCCGCCACACCCGGTACGACGCCGCCTCGTTGCGCTGTGACTACGCCGCTGCGAGAAGCCGCTGATCTTCCTGAGAACTGACGGACAACGGGAGCCGGTATCACGACCTCACCCGGGGTAAGCATGGCCGGGACACTATCTCGGCCCCGCTGTCCGCCCGTTACCAGACCGCCTGCGGCCATGCCTGCCGGGACCTCTGAGAGCTTG
>SDBT01003680.1_pt1 | contig 19696 bp, 14 predicted proteins | sample 2277101 | NCBI WGS metagenome assembly SDBT01 (sample SAMN10404973, study PRJNA504765) | marine sediment metagenome | isolation source: marine sediment core GS10_PC15, 103 cmbsf | place: Arctic Ocean: Southern Knipovich Ridge | collected 2010 | reverse complement strand
AAAAAAAAAAACGTAATGGAACGGTTCGGTGACCAATCCCTCCTCTATCAGCATCTTTGAGCTGTCAATATGTGAAATATCAAAGCATTCAAGCGTTGGTCGTACCCCAAGTCTTTGCATCTCTTCGGCAAAACGCTTCATATCCGGGAGTGTATTTATAATATAATCATCACCAAAATTACAGGTCCCGCAATCAAGCGATGCCATTTCCGGCTGGAGTACCAATGGAGCCATCCGCTCTTCGACCGTCATCCCAACAGCCCCGCCGGTGGTTATTTCGATCACAATATCACATTTGCTGCGTATCAGTTCAATGGCCTGACGAAATATGTCAACGTCCTGCGTTGGATCGGCATTTTCATCACGCACATGCAAATGCAATATCGAAGCGCCCGCCTGGCTTGCCTGCTTTGCCGCCTCGGCGATCTCTTCGGGCGTCATAGGTACCGCAGGGTTCTGCTCAGGAGTCGTTTCAGCTCCGGTTATCGCGCAGGTAATGATCGTTTTGTTCACTTATTCACTCCAATCCTGGATATCCTCACCAAGGCATAGGCTGAGACGTACCCATCCCCGGACCCAGGAAAACGGCATTCAAGAACAATCTTTCCATTGCTGGATACCAGCTACGATACGTTGGATTTGAGGCAAAGAGAATCACCTGTCCGCGGCCATAGCGTTCAACGGTCGCGAAAGATGAATTGGCAAGTCGCTGTCTTGCTTCCGGCCACAGCAGGCCGCTCAGTCGCAAGTCATCCTCATCGACGAGTCGAACCGGCGTCTCGGTCGGGTACATTGACATCATAACACTGCTGCCTCCGACCATGACAGGCAAGAACTTACCGAGCCCAAAGCCGAGCCAGTGACGCTCATCAATCCTCGCTTTGACGAACACGCCGGAGGGGCTGAAGATTCGCTGCCACTCATCGATGCGTTTGAGCTTCTCAGCGTTACCCGCCGAGGCCGACTTTTTCGATTTCTTCTTGTCGTGTTCTTTGTTGTCCTCAGTCTCCTTGGGGTCGGCATTGCCCTTGTCCCCTTGCCCGCTGCCCCAGAGATCGTCAAAATCGATCTCGATTTCGTCGGCCTGTTGTTCTCTTTCAAGGTCTTCTTGATACATGGCCAACTTATCAAGGACGTCCCGGCGTCTTTTCACCGATGACAACTCACTGTCCTTTCCTGTTATTGCGTATGCGGCTTGGCCAAAGGCGATTAGCGTTCCGCCGTCAGCCACCCATTTCTTGATGCCGTCTGAAACGGAACTTCTGCCGGCAAGAATCAATGTGTTGTACTTGCGCAAGTCTCTACTCCAGCTGACGGGCGCGATGCGCATCTTGAGGCGATAGTCCAACAGGTGCCACACCGCTCCTACTGAGTTTCTCATGTCGCCGGCCAGCAGGGCCACGCGCGGTGCGTGCAGGAGAATGAACTTTGGGCCACCCAAATCCGGACCGACCTTTCCGACCGAGGCCGTTTGTGCCGGTCGAATATTGACATCGAAATCGCGCGCCAGTTCTTGCAGGATCTCGCCGAGATTGTCGGGGTTCTCATGGCCGCGAAGGACAATGGCGCCGGGCCGATAGCTATGGCCCTGGAAATCAAACGGTTTGGTGGCCACGCGCAAATGGCAGTCCCGCTCAAACAATCGAACCATCACGTCGTAAACTGATGCACTGGAAAACTCGATGATGTAACCGTATTTCGGCTTGCTGGACCAATCAACCGTTTCTCTCACAGGCGCCGGAGCTTCTGAGTCGAGTTTCAGATCAGATACTTTGTCAACCCAATAGGACTCCAGGCCAAATGCCATGGGGAGGTTCCATGCCGTAACATCGTAGAATCGCGATGATCGATGATTCTCCAGTTCCTCACGTTCGATCTTCAGGTAACTGTTATCAGCCCGCGTATCGAAGGCCAGGAGAGTATGAGCCACGCGGCGAAACGGCTGGTCGGACTTCACCACCAACGTGCCGGCGGGCAGTTCCAACTCGTCCGTCTTGTTTCCCCACAGGTCGGTGGCGCCCGCAAGATGTACGGATTCTCGAGCGAAGCTGTATTCTACGGCCAGACGATCCAGGAGATTGATGAACCGCCTCATCCTCTCGCGGTCGGCATGGGGCGGCATAAGGAATGTCCCGGTCAGTTTTCCGTCGCCGGCGACGGCGGCAAGATGGTCTTCGAAGTAGTCACGCAGTACTTCTCGGCGATTGTTCTTCAGGGTGGTGAGATTCGCCAGCGAACTGACGAGTTGATGATGAACCGCTTCGCGATACGTCAAGAGGTGGCCGGTCTCCAGCTTATATGTCGCACTAATGCCCGCCTGCTCATAGAGGAGCCCGACGCCGCCACTGAGGCTGATCCACGAGCCGTTATAAATTGGTGCAAAGTCTACGTTCCAATCCTTGGCGTAATAACTCCAACCATGCCGATCAAAAGCGGCAGCCTGGTCGAAACCAAATTGCTCTCGCCAGTATAAGTTTTTCTCGGGAAGCAGCGGACTGAGCGGCTGCCGTGGCGGGTCCATCAGGTAGCCTTCCTGCGGCCCCATCTCATGGGAATCGACCATGAACTGTGGATTCCACTCGGTGACGACTTTCATGCGTGCTTGATTCTCGATGGTCACCAGAGATACACAATCGCGATTCATGTCGAATCGATAGTGATTGGTTCTGCCGTTTATAGCCCTGTGCTGGATGTGCTGGCCATCGGTGCTTGAAACCGCACCCGTGCGCTGTTCGATGGACGCCAAATGGCGCTCACGCCCATCAGGGTTTTGCAGCGGATCGATGATGGTAACCACGTGCTCAAGGAGCGATTTCGTTTCTTTGTCGGTTCCCGCTACAAGCTGATAGGCAAGCTGCATGGCCGCATCGGTGCTGGAAAGTTCATCGCCGTGGATGCTGTATGTCATGAGCGCCGTGGCTGGATGACTCTCAATCAGTTTTCTTCCCACTGCGGCACTTGCCAGTTTTCGCGGGTCAGCGAGTTTTCCGTTGCCGGCCTTGATTTGATCCAGCCGCCGATGGTTTTTCGGGCTGGTAATAAACAGGTGAACCATCGTTCGACCTTCGTGGGTCTTACCATAAGGGTTCATTGTGATGCGGTCTGAGGAAGCTGCCAACGCCTCAAGATAACGCATCATCGGATCATATCGAACAGCCTTCTCACCGATTCTATGACCGATTACCGTTTCGGGACTCGGTATAGCCGCATCAAAATCAGCTTTCTCAAAGAAGGGGCTTTCCAACTCGCTGCCGGAGCCGGCCGGTGCACTCGCCTGGCAGCTGCTGCAAAACAAACTAACAACGGCAACTGCTGATGTGAGAAGATAAATACCGATAGCGCCGTGGACCATCGGCTTTCTCATGCTTTCCGTTCCAAAAAATTGTCTCATTTTCATTCTCCTTCCCAAGTAAAATCTTAAAAAAAACTATACGGAGGGGCTGGCTGCCCGCTACAATCGACTCTGATTATACAGCAAAAGCGCCATATGTCAACATACCTTGCTTAGATTTTGGGCAAAGAGCACGATATTACTGTTGACAACAAGTCGGCAACAGGTAAAATAGGGATGTATTTGTGCTCTCGGATAACAAATATCGCCTCAAAGAAAGGCCTTTGGGGCGATTTTAGTGGTTTGCTGAATGTGAACTGCTGAGTCTGTTCTTGCCAAAATGGAAAGGAAACTCAGTCGATAGTTGGGCAGGTTACATACAGCAACAGAAAAACGCCTAGCTGAACGAAACTTGTGAAAACAAAAAATCTCACTAAAATTGCCGCTTCTGCCACCATTTTCGCAGTCATCTGTGCGCTGGCGGCCATGTCAAAATCGGATCAAACGGCCCCATGGTACAGCATCGTACCACCACTGCTGACAATTATACTCGCATTTCTTACCCGAAACGTACTGCTAAGCATTGGGATTGCTATTATCGCAGGCGGCCTCCTGACAACTATGCCATCGGACCCCACCAGCATGAGCGCCATCTTTGCAGGCCTTAAAGCAACTGTCTCTTACCCGATCGAAACCATAATAGCCATAGACTGTACAAATGTAGACAATACACTCATCGAGCATTTGAACATAGTCAACCTGCAAATACTTGCCTTCGTCCCTTTAATCTTTGCCATGATCGAAATCATCATCGTCTCCGGAGGCTTTACAGCAATACTCCAAAAACTCCTTCCGCTGATCAAAAATAAAAAAACCGCCCAGGCTGCCACTGCCCTGATGGGCCTGATCTACTTCATCGACGACTATTCAAATGCTGTAATTGTGGGCTCTTCAATGCGGCCCGTCACAGACCGATTCGGGATCAGCCGTGAAAAACTCGCCTTCCTCGTCGACGCAACCAGCGCACCGATAACAAGTCTTGCCGTTATCAGTACATGGATCGCATACGAAGTTGGGCTCTTCGTCGTCACCGCGCAAAAACTCGGGATCGAAAAAGACGGATATTCAATGTTCTTCGACGCCCTTCCCTTCCGATTCTACTGTATCCTGATGCTGATTTTTGTCTTTGGCCACATACTTTTCGGCTGTGACTTCGGACCGATGAAAAAAGCACAAGAAAAAGCACAAAAGCATCCGCCCGTAGATACCGATGTTCCCACGCCAACCAAAAGCACCGACGACAAACATCCAGGCTACATGTTTAACGCTCTTGTACCACTGGCCGGGCTCATCGGTTTTCACCTTGGCGGACTTTGGTTCGACGGAGACGGACTGGCCAAGTTGACAAGCTTTTCGTCAATTTTCCAATGGCAGTATTGGCGTCAAGTCATCAGCGACACTGAAAACAGCCTGCTCATTCTTATTTATGCCTCCCTGGTGGGGATGACTCTGGCAGCTTTATGCGCATACCTTTCACGCTCGCTTCGAATCGGGGTCATCATCAAATGCATCATCGGCGGCGCCAAAAAAAGCATCCTCCCATGCCTGATTCTTATCGCCGCCTGGTCACTGAAAAACTGCTGCGACAGCCTCGGTACAGACCGTTATCTTACAAACCTGCTCACCGGTAACGTCTCACCCCTTTTCTTTCCCGCGATCGTTTTTCTCGTCGCCGCTGTAACCTCATTCGCTACCGGAACAAGCTGGGGTACGATGGCAATCCTCATACCAACCGCCGTCCCAATCGCATTTGCACTTGACGGAGACACCTACGGTCTGACAACAATAATCACACTCGGAGCCGTTCTGGACGGTGCAATCTTCGGGGACCACTGCTCACCCATCTCGGATACGACTATAATAAGTTCCATAGCCTCCCGCTGCGACCATATCCAGCACGTCCGAACCCAAATGCCATACAGCCTCTTCGTCGCAGCCCTTGCCCTTTTCTGCTGTTACATCCCCGCCGGCTTCGGTCTGTCGCCGCTACTGTCTGTCATAATCGCAATCACGGTAATGGTCATTGTATTCCTGGCCCTTCCACGCCTGGCCAAAAGCAACACTTTGCCATAAAAAAAAACACCCGCAGTTTCAGCTCGTTCCATTAGTTATGCAAGGGGCAATAAATGCTATTCTTCTCCCTTGATTATTCACCGCTGATAACTGATAATCACTCCTATGCGGATAATTGCAGGTTCAAAACGAGGTATGACCCTCCTGGGCCCCAAAGGCAGCGACACCAGGCCGATAACCGACCGGGTAAAGGAATCGCTCTTTAGCGTACTCTACAAATACGATATTATTGATGGCAAAACCGTTGCCGATTTATTCTGCGGAACCGGCTCGATGGGCCTTGAGGCACTATCACGCCGAGCAGCTAAAGCGATCTTCATCGATAGTGCCCGCACCGCAATTAACAGACTTGAGTCTAACATAGAAAAAGCCTGCTTCGTAAAGGAGTCAAAGGTGATAAGAGCCAACGCTTTTAAGATCGGCACCGGCGGAGAACCAGCCGACCTGGTCTTCGTTGACCCGCCTTATATCGCCAGCCGGGATGTCGAGGAAGGCTCGCAAATGGCAAAGCTGCTCGATTTGCTATCGGCCCAGACCGCCGAAGGCGCAATTGTCGTAGTAAGAACGCACGCCGATGTAATTTTATTGGAACAATACGAAAAGCTGACTATAATAGACCGTCGCAAGTGGGGAACGATGGCAGTAGCGATATTACAGAGAACGAAATGACCAATAGACAAGCAGCCATAAAGATAATCAATCGGCTTCGCGGCAGCGGCCACCAGGGCCTCTTTGCAGGCGGATGCGTGCGCGATATGCTCCTCGGCCGCCGCCCCAAGGATTACGATGTAGTTACCAGTGCCCGCCCTGGTCAGGTCTGCAAACTGTTCAGCCGGACAGTAAAAATCGGTGCCAAGTTCGGTGTTATCATGGTCATTATGGAAGGCCAGACCGTAGAGGTCGCAACCTTCCGCGGCGAAAGCAGCTATTCCGATGGCCGTCGACCGGACAGCGTCCACTTCTGCGACCCAAAGGCCGATGCCGCCCGCCGGGATTTTACTATTAACGGAATGTTCTACGACCCCATCGAAAAAACGGTAATTGATTATGTCGATGGCAAAAAAGATTTGCGAAAAAAGATCCTGCGAACTATCGGCCCGCCCCCCAAACGGTTCGGCGAGGATTACCTGCGAATGCTGCGAGCCATTCGTTTTAGCACCGCTTTGGATTTTACAATTGAGGAAAAAACTTATAACGCAATTCACCGCCGTGCCGGTGATATTACGAAGATTAGCGGTGAGCGAATAGCGATGGAACTCGAAAGCGCACTTACCCATCCCAACCGCCGGGCCGCCGCTGGGCTGCTCATACAATCAAAACTTGCCGAAACAATTTTCCCCGGTATAAGCGAATGCGATACCGATTTCGCACTCGATTTGATCGCCAACCTGCCGAAAAAAATTGATTTCCCTTTCGCTCTTGCCGGCTTTTTCGCCGGTTGTGTCACCAACTTTGCCACAGAGGCCTGCAAAATACTCAAACTCAGCAACGCCCACAAGAGGCATCTGCGCTTCCTGCTCGACAAGCGTGATATGATGCTTGATACCAATATGTCCCTCGCAAAACTAAAGCTGCTGGCAGGCAAACCATATTTCGAGGACTTGTACGAATTCCAGCGGGCAATTGAAAGGACAAAGGGAAGACCTCTTACTCCTCTATTGAACACAAAAAAACGCGCCGATGCGATTAGCGCCAAAAAACTCAACCCGAAACCGCTTCTGGATGGCCATCAACTTATTGCGCTTGGCGTTACCGCAGGGCCCATGGTTGGCTTGGTAAGCAAAGAAATGTACATTGCCCAGCTGGACGAAAAACTGCATAACAGAACCGACGCAAAAAAGTGGGCCCACAGATGGCTAAAAAAACATGAATCGCTAAAAAATTAAGCCAAGTCTATTCAATCTTTAGCAGTTTGATCCCACTGGGTTTGTCAAGTTTTCGCTCGGCTTTTACACCGACGATTTCGATAATGGTTATCTCTAATACTAAAAAGACACTCGCCCCGCCGCGCGGACAGCCAACGATTACTTCATCCCCTTTACCGATTGCGCTATGCAGATGCATCTTAGGCCCTTCGTCGTCCCAATAAATCGTCCCGACCCCAAGCACCTCACCGGGCCCGTCAAAATTTTTGAAGTCCGGCACAATCGCCGGGCTTTCCGCTTTCGGCCCGACCACCACATCCGCCTTGCGGAACCCGCCCGTAATAAGGACCGCCGCGGCCCTGATATTTTCCTTCTCTGCGACCGACTCGACCGATTCGTACAGCTTCTCCCCCTCGGATAGCTGCATAACCACCACCCTGCCGGCACTGCCAACTGAATATTCCATAATCCGCTCCTTTTTCGCTAAACCGCTTGCGCCACAACAGATTTTACACGATCCCAGCCGATTTAGCCATAATTTTCTGTAATAGAGTCTGCCCCCGCCAAAATCCAGAATACGCCAAAAAAACATACTGGAATTCCCAACGGATTCTGATATATTGGCTAGGATTGGCTGGAAGTTAAAATACCCAGACTAACCGAAAACATAGGTGTTTTGAGCGTAATATGCTTTCTTGAAATTAGTTATGTCAGCTTGTTCTTTATTAAAAATAGTCTCGGTCGAAGACCGAATCATTAGTTTTACACTTTAATTTTTGATTTTTAAGCTTTTTGTGGTCGGGTCCCATGCAAGCGGGACGCGTGAACCTGGTCAGACGGGGAACCGAGCAGCCATAAGCGTTAGTTCTGCTGTGCTGTGGTAAACCCGGCCACCTTTTTTAATTGATTATTGTTTATTGATTATTGACTAATTATTATGGCTTACACGGTATTGGCGAGAAGATACAGATCGCAGGGTTTCGACGATGTCGTCGGCCAGGATTCTATCGCCCAGACGATGAAGAACGCCATCAAGTCCGAGAAGGTCGCCCACGCCTACCTCTTTTCCGGCACTCGCGGAGTTGGCAAAACCACAATGGCCCGAATCCTTGCCAAGGCCCTCAACTGCCTCAAATCCGATTCACCAACCACTGAACCGTGCTGCGAGTGTGATAGCTGTCTTGCGATAAATATCGGTGAGGATATCGATGTCATCGAGATTGACGGTGCCTCCAACCGCGGGATTGACAACATAAGAGAACTTCGTCAGAACGCCATCTACCGCCCTGCCCGCGCCAGGTACAAAATTTATATTATCGATGAAGTCCACATGCTCACCAACGAGGCCTTTAACGCCCTGCTGAAAATTCTGGAAGAACCGCCGGAGCATGTTAAGTTTATCTTCGCCACAACCGAGCCAAACAAGGTCCTGGCAACTATCCAGTCCCGCTGCCAGCGGTTCGACTTTAACAACATCGCACCGGCAGCAATAGCGGCTCAGCTGAAAAAGGTCTTAAAATCCGAAAAAATAAAATTCGAAGACGACCTCATCACAGGCCTTGCCAAAATGGCCAACGGTTCGATGAGGGATGGTCTCAGCCTGCTCGACCAGCTCATCAGCACCGGCCGCCAGCCCCTTACGCTGGAAATGCTGGAAGAGTTCCTCGGCAAACCAAACAGTGAAAAAATCAGCGGCCTCATAGAAAAAATCGGAGACAGCGACCCAGCCTGCGTCCTTGCCGCCGCCGATGAGATGCTCAATACTGGCCAAACCTGCACCCAGATACTTGATACACTGGTCGATTTTATGCGGGATCTAATGGTAATAAAATCGACCGACGAAAAAAGCTCCCTGCTGATCCTCACAAATCGGGAAAGGGAAAGGATGGCCGCCCTGGCCCCCAAATTCGACATCCCCGCCATTATCTACAATATCACAACGCTTGAAAAACTCCGATGGACAATCAAAAACAGCGACAACCCGCGGGCACTTCTTGAAGCCGCCCTGCTCCGACTCGCCCTGGCAGAACATTTTCTCTCGGTACCGCAATTGCTCGACCAGCTAAAAAAAGGCGGCGGAGTTACCAGCGAATCCGTAAAAAAAAAATATAATCCTCCCGCAACAATAAATCGTCCCGCTCGATCGGCGGCCCAGCCGGAATCACCGGTTCCACCATCTGTACCGACTCCGCAAAACTGGACGGACCTCCTTGCCGCGGCAAAGCAGCGTGACACAAGAACCGCGGGCCTGCTGGAGGCTGCCGATGAACCGCCCAATATAAACGGAAAGACACTGACCCTTACTTTTCCAAAAACAAACGAATTCGCAAAGGCGATGTGCGAAAATAAAAGCGAGACGATAGATTCGCTCATAAGCGGCATTCTTGCCAGACAGGTAACGCTGAAATTTGAAACCGCCCCCGAGCCTGACCAGTCAACACCTCCAGCCGATAGCATATCCGAAAAAGATAAGGCACTAAACGACCCTGCGGTCAAAACTTTGCTCAGTGGTCTAAACGCAACTGTAATCCAAGTCGACGAGGTTAAGGAAAATTGACAGAATCTGCATATACAGACAGCTTAAATGAGCTAATCAAGCAGTTCGGCACACTGCCGGGGATCGGCACAAAAACCGCCGAAAGGCTGGCAATGCATATACTAAACTGTAATAATGACGAGGCAATCGCGCTGGCCGCTGCAATCAACAATGTAAAGAGTAGAACAAGCCGGTGCAAAACCTGTTTCAATCTTGCCGAGTCCGACACATGCGCCATCTGCTCCGATACCAAAAGGGACGGCTCCATCATCTGCATTGTCGAGCAACCCAGGGACCTCATTAGTCTGGAGAAAACCGGCCAGTGCAATTGGCTATACCATGTCCTCGGTGGGCGAATCGCTCCGCTGGAAGGAATCGAGCCGGACCATTTAACCATCAACGCCCTGCTGAAAAGGCTCCGGACCGGAACTGTAAAAGAGGTGGTAATGGCAACCAACCCGAACATTGAAGGGGACGGAACGGCACTTTATATCAGCTCACTCATCCGCCCAATGGGAATCGATATTACCCGCCTTGGAAGGGGACTGCCAACCGGCAGCAGTATCGAATATGCCAGCGGTTCAAGCCTTGTCGACGCAATAAACCTAAGACAGCAACTGCCATAAAATCACCTTAAATCCCATTTTTTTTCTTAAATCTGTAATTTAATCTAATTTCCCCACGCATTTATGGTATAATAATTGCTATGGGTAAAATGTCCATGACACAGCAGATGCGTCTTTCTCAGCAACTGAAGCTTGCCCCGCGCATGATTCAGTCGATGGAGGTGTTGCAGCTCCCGCTTCTTGCCCTTCAGGAAAAGATAGAAATGGAGCTAAACTCAAACCCGGTACTTGAGCAGTTCGAAGATGCTGACGAAGATTCACAAACCAGCCAGGAACAGCAAAACCAGCAACAGGCAGAGGCTCTTGAAGACAAGGAACTTGTAGTAAAGGATGATTCCAACAATGTCGAAGACTTCCAAAGGCTTGACAACATCACTGACGGCGATACCGGTTATGACGATTATATGGACAAGGCATCTTCACTGAACCACTCCCGCACAAGAGTATCGGGCGGCGACCCGGACAAAAAGTTGCAGGCAATTCAAAACACCGCTGCACTTGAACGCTCACTGAACGACAACCTCATCGACCAGTGGCGTCTTGTAGAGGCTGATGATAACATTAAAACCGCTGGTTCACTTATCATCGACTATATCGACCGAAAGGGATACCTGACCGCAAGGCTTGAGCAGTTACACAACAAAGACAGGCACAACTTCGGGATAGAGATATTCTACAAGGCCCTTGCCCTCGTCCAGAAACTCGACCCCGCAGGCGTAGGTGCCCGTGATTTAAGTGAATGTTTTTTGATTCAGATTGCCCAACGACCGGAGGACATGTCATTCGAACGGTTGCTGATAGAAAACCACATGGATCAACTCCTTGAGAACAAGCTGCCGCAGATAGCGAAAAAAATGAAATGTCCCGTGGAACAGATAAACGCTGCTATCGGCCGCCTGAGTAAACTTGACATGTCTCCGGGCCTCCAGGTCGGAAGGGATGAAAATTACCCTATCACCGCGGATGTTATCGTCCATTCGAACGATGATGGCAATTATGCCGTCCACCTTGTTGATACTCACATTCCAAACCTTCGTGTAAACAATTTTTACTCTCAAATGGCCAAAAGTCGCGACATTAATACCAAAACGCGGGAGTTTCTCCAGCAGAATATCCGTTCGGCCCAGTGGCTGATGGATGCTATCCAGCAGAGAAAACAAACGCTGCTCAAGGTCGCCACTGTTATCGTCAGGCATCAGTCCGAATTTTTTGAAAAGGGCAAGCTGCACCTGAAACCGCTGCCAATGGCCCTCGTTGCCGAGCAAGTCGGCGTACACATCGCAACAATCTCACGAGCAGTCGCGGGAAAATATATCCAGTGTTCTCAGGGAGTACTGCCGTTGCGGGGTTTCTTTAGCGGAGGAATCGACGACACAAACGGAAAGTCGCACAGCTGGGACGCTATAAGGGCAAAACTGCAGCAGATAGTCGATGCAGAGGACAAGACAAAACCTCTAAACGATGACCAGCTTCGCGACAAGCTGATTGAAACCGGAATAGAAAACATCGCACGCAGAACAGTCGCAAAGTACAGAAAACTACTAAACATCCCGGCAGCAAGATTCAGAAAAAAATTCTGAAATCCCCAACCCGTCCCTATTTACTTTCAAACTTAAAGTCCTTTTCAAATACCCGTTCAAAGTCATAGATATCGTCAAAATCGTCTAGCTTATCGTCCTGCTGAGCGGTCATCCAGTTATTTGCTATCATAAGATAAACAATCTCACCCAAATCTCGCGTCGTATGTACTCCCCATCTGTTAAGTACAAGCCTCGCCAGTCTGCCCCACCTTTCCATCGCCAGATCAGCAAGTCCATTGCTAAGCTCGCCGCCGGAAATATGCCGTTTTTCAACCTGGTCGCTGCGAATTTTTTCGATAGTAACGCCAAGCCCCTCATAAACAAACTTAAGGGCCATTGCGTTGTATCGCCCATCTTCGCCGGCTATCGCTTCAAGAGATTTTTTCATCACAAACTGCTTTCATTTTGATATTATGGCCGAATGAACTGTATTTCCCAAAAAGCATTGCTGTTATCATCCTGAAAATTTTCTGTTAGATTTTTCAAAACTCAAAATTGAGTTGTTGAAGTTTCGGATAGTTTTCGAGATTGGTTATCCTATCCATACGGTATATCGTCTCCCTCTCCTGTGTTTCGGTCTTGATATTCGGATTATAAAATTCCCACACTATTTTTCCATCTTTTGTAATTTCGAAAATGCGCCCACTACCGCCTTCACTAACAAGCGTATTGCCGTTAGGAAATCTCTGGTTGCCGCCAACACCTAATGTAAAAAAATCTTCCTTTACATCAGCAGTATATTCCCACTTGATCTCTTTTGTAACGGGGTCAAGTTCGATTACTCGCGAATAGCTCCTGCTCTTCCATCCATTATCCAGCATCATTATATTACCATTATCAAGAAGGGTCGGTTGATGCTGACCAATTACAAATCCAGGGCCCCATGTCCAAACAAAATGCTGCTCTTCGACATTAAAAATTCCTATCAAACTCATATCCCTGCTGGATATTAGAATGTCGCCTTTGCTGCAAACACCTTTGATATCTTCATTAATTATTTCAACCGTGTTTGTGTGGGAGAAGTAAACATCGCCTACATTGTCAAACAGTTCCCTTCCAAACAGCCTGTTTGATACCATCCTCAGCAAAAGGTCAGGGTCGGAGAATTGTTTGTATATTCGGGTTACTTTTTTGAATGATAAACATCCCTTATATACCGGGTAAAGTGGGATGTCGTCTTTTATTTCGCCATTTTGTGTCAGAACGACAATATGGTCTTCCTTCGTGGAAAACGGCAGACCTGCAAAGAACACAACTGTATCTTTTCCGGCCAGAACATATATATCACCGTTGCGACTCACATAAAAATCATGATGCCCTGTAACTTTCGTTTCCCATTTAACCTCAGAATCCCATCCGAGTTTAATAAAACCATTTTCATCTTCAACAATAGCCAGTAAGTCACCATCTTCCAAAAGCTCGGCGCAATAAAAACTCGTATAAGTATCATTTGACTTCAAAGACCATGTATGCAATATATTGCCCTGCATATCCATCAAATATGTGGCACGGTCAACCTTTGATGAATATAGATTAACACCGTCATAGCAGCTTTGTTTATCGTATATTGTAACCGATGACTTGGATTTCTCCTTTATGGGTGTCCAATTCACATATCCGAGCGTTTGAAGTTTTTTGAGAGATGTTTTGCCGTCAATATGTGAAGGCACGGATTTGATTGAATCTTTGACTACTGGAAATATAACAAGAAGGCAGTATATGGCAAAACATAGCAAAGTAGTTCTTGCCATACCCTTTATCAGAAAACTCCTGCCCATGAGAAATGTTATCGCCAGCAACAGTACTTTCATAAATATTCTTATCGTGGAATCTTCGGACATAGCGTAATGATTGATTATCCATCGGCCCAAAATTAGAAGGATCATAAGAACGACTATTGCGAAGCGATACCGGAGCTGGTGTGCACAATACCTCTCACGGGTTTTTTTAGGAAGTACAAACCAGTATATTGTCTCTATAAAAAGAAACAGGCAGGCGTAACATAATGTGAAAAACAGTATGACAAAGGTAAAAGGTAACTTCAAAAAAGCCGCTGCATAGCAAAACAAAACCAATACTAATAAACATAAGGCTTTCTTTTTTAACAATTCTATATCCTCCACAGGAATAGCTAATCCATCAGCTTACCCTTTGACCGCTTTTTGCACCTTCATCGACAGTAAGCATTGCGATTTCTTTCCCGCCCGGCCCTGCCGCAAGTATCATCCCTTCGGATACTCCGAACCTCATCTTGCGAGGCGCCAGGTTAGCAACGCAAACAACCATCTTGCCTACCAGATCTTCCGGTTTATAGACCTTTGCGATACCAGCGAAAACATTTTTCGTAACCCCGCCGATATCCAGTTCAAGATGCAATAGCTTATTTGCGCCTTCAACGGCACTTGCCGATCGAACCTTCGCCACTCGCAAATCAATCTTCATAAAATCATCAAAATCACAAGTATCGGCAATCGGCTCATCAAGGGTAATCTCTTCTGCCGTCTCTGCCGAACCGGCCGCCATCTCATCTTTACTTTCTTCGATCATTGCGTCAACCTTTTCCTTTTCAACTCTTTCAACCAACCTGCTGAATTTATTTATTTTTTTCTCCTGCAATATCACCCCGACATCACCGAAGCATAATGGTTCAACAGCAAGAAATTCCTCGATCTTCGCCGCACATACCGGCAGTACCGGCTTAAGATAAATTGTCAATATCCGCACAGCGTTTATCACCGCGGTCAGGACCTGCCTGGTCTTTTCGGGTTCCGTTTTTATAGTAACCCACGGCTGGTTAGTGTCGACATATCGATTGCATTCATCGGTAAGGGCACAAATCGTACGAATTGCGGATGAATATTTCAGCCCTTCATAATCAGCGATTATCGAATCCTTTGCTTGCTGCAGTTTGCTTACAAGCCGTTGGCCCTCTTCATCGAGTTTGCCCAGCATACCATCAAGTTTTTTGGTCAGCATCGGCCCGCTGCGAGATGCCAGGTTGGCATATTTACCAACAACATCGGAATTAACCTTGCTCAAAAAATCGTCAAAGTTCAAATCAATATCTTCAATCCCGGCGGTAAGTTTGCTTGCGTAATAATATCGCAGATACTCCGGATCAAGATGTTCAAGGTATGTCGAGGCCTTAATGAATGTCCCTTTGCTCTTACTCATCTTCTGGCCGTTAACAGTCAGGAACCCGTGGACGAACAGTTTATTTGCGACTTTCATCTTCGCACTAATCAGCATTGCGGGCCAGAACAGTGCATGGAAATACATAATATCCTTACCGATAAAATGGTAAAGTTCATATTCATCACTGTTCCAGACCTTCTCGAAGTCCAGCCCGTTGTTATCGCAGTAATTTTTGCACGAGGCCATATACCCGATCGGTGCATCGAGCCACACATAGAAAAACTTATTATCTTCACCCGGTATCTTGAATCCGAAGTAGGGCCCGTCACGCGAGATGTCCCAGTCTCTCAATCCTGCCTGAAACCATTCGTCCAGCTTATTGAGTACGGATTTTTGGACATGACCGCTGGAGATAAGCTCCTTAAGTCTATCGCCGTAATCATCCAGCTTAAAAAAGTGGTGCACACTTTTTCTGCGAGCAGGTTCTGCCCCGCAATTTGCACAAGCAGGCTTAATCAGTTCAATTGGCCGATATGTCCCCCCGCATGCGTCGCAGGAGTCGCCATATTGGTCATCCGCCTGGCACCGAGGACATGTACCGCGAATATACCTGTCAGGCAGCCACATATCACATTTCTCACAATATGCCTGTTCAATATCTTTTTTGACAATTGAGCCGTTATTCCTGGCCCGTTCATAAATAAGTTCGCTGAAATATTTATTCTCCGGCGAATGTGTCGAGTAGTAATTATCGAACTCAACCCCAAATCCATCGAAGTCGGCTATATGTTCAGAGTAAACCCGTTCTATCAATTTTTCCGGTTCGATGCCCTCATTTTTTGCACTAATCATAACAGGCGTACCGTGCGTATCATCGGCACAGAAGTACATACATTCATTTCCGCATGCCTTCTGGAACCGCACCCATATATCCGTCTGGAGATATTCCACGAGGTGCCCGATATGTATTGGCCCGTTGGCATAAGGTAGGGCCGAGGTAACTACAATCTTGCGAGACATTCAAGTTTCCTTAATTCAAAACTAAAAATTTATGCCTTAGCTTGCACCTTAGTTTACGCCTTAGGTGGTGGTATTAAAAATTCAAAACTTCTCTGTGCTCTCTGTGCCCGTGTTGAGCGTAGCGAAATCCGCCCCTGGCGGATGGCAAACTATCTTTTATAAAATTCCGCCGACTCCGTCGGCCTCAATAGTTTTGCACTTTAAACTTTAAACTTTAAACTCTCAAGCTGACCACCGGTCAGTTTGAACTATCGTTACTGCCATTGCTGTCGCCGGCGCCATTTTTGGCGTTATCACTTCTTTTCTGCTGATTACTTTTCCCGGACTGATCATTCTTTTGGACTTGATTATTTCTTTTCGGTTGATTCTTTCTCGAATGATCGCTTTTTGCGGATTGATTGTTTTTCCGGGCTTCGTTTTGCTGCAAATCATCCGGAGATACAATTTCAATCTCATCAACGGGTACAGCTTCTCTGTTGCCGTTATCATCCTGAACCACAACCAACTGCGTCAGTATCTGCGTATCGACAACCTTACCGATGATCCCACCAGCCGTTTTGACGATCGCATTCTTCTTTGGCAGTTTCTTCTTAAGGCACTGATAGTTTTCATCTTCATACCGCAGACAGCATTTGAGCCTTCCGCAGTGCCCGGATATTTTCGATGGGTCAAGCGTCGCCTTCTGGATCTTGGCCATTCTCATATTCACCGGTGCAAGTATCTTCAAAAATCGTCTGCAGCAGCATTCCTGCCCGCAGGTTTCATAGTCACTTATCAGCCGTGCCTCGTCGCGCGAACCTATCTGGCGAAGTTCGATCCGTGTTTGATATTCGCTGGCAAGCCGTTTTACTAATTCTCTGAAATCAACTCTACCCTCACTGATAAAATAAATAATTATCCGCTCGCCGCCGAACAGATGTTCACTCTTTACCATCTTCATCGGAAGTTCCATCTCCTCTGCGAAACGAGAGGCACATTTGAGTTCTTCTGCCGCCGATGCCGCAAGATGTTCGGCATCCCTGAGGTCATCGTCGGTAGCATACCTGACGAAGCTTCCTCCGCCGGACATTGGATAATCCTTCTCCTGGTCGCCAAAATACTTTGCAACAGCCCTGGAGTCATACTTAAAATGCCCACTGCGATAACAGAGCGGACCAACAACATCGCCAAGTTCAAGCCCTCGCCTGGTCTTTATAACAACCTTGGAGCGTATCTTAGCAACTTCACGAAGATTATGGTCGAACCAGCCGAGGTACCCGATCACGCCGTAACGAACAAGCATCCGCTTTTTTTCGTATTTCTGTGTCTTTTGTTTTACCGGTTCGTTTTGTGACATTTCAATCCATAAATATCTATGTTGTTTTATTCGTCCAGCAAAGCTGGAGTAAAATTCGCCTCAGCCGAGCCAAAGGCGGATTAAGCTCTTTTTTTTAAATTCCGCCCTGCACCAAAAGGCAGGCTTTGCCTTTTCTGTCCGCCGACCACCTTGTGCCCTTTTGGTGCGTGGGCCTCAATAGCTTTGCACTTTTAGCTTTAAACTTTAAGCTTTCAAACTGACCATCGGTCAGTTTGAGATTATACCTCAACTGGCGTAATTTAACAACAATTCCTCAAAAATCAGTTTTTCATTAACGCTGCTATCGACCCACCGCATATTTTCATAAGCCTTTTTGACCTTCTCAGCGGCGGTTTCGGGATCAAATCGCCGGCTAATCGGCTGGATTTGCCTGCTCTGGTCGCTATTGATAAGATCGTGCCCATCATCAACATTCATCCACATCGCATCACTTACCGCAGCAGTTATCATACCCAAAAGCCCCTTTTGCACCTTTCGAACGACGTCGGTTTTGCTAACGGTCTTATCCCTCTCGAACCATGCGGTACTTATCCTCTTGGATATACCGCACAGCCACTCAGCAAATTCCAGCGATTCGCCAAACCTGTAGCTGCTCAATTTCTCTACTAATTCTACCTTTATCTGATAGCAGCTTACACCCTTAACATCAAGGCTCGCCCACTCTCGCCCAACCGCGAGACTGCCCTCACTAAACCTTGCCCAGAACAACGCCTCATTACGGCTGATACCCTCCTCGGTCAACTTTTCCACTATTATATCCTCATCGACCGGGCCGAACCGCACAACCTGACAGCGGGAAAGTGTCGTCGGCAGAAGTTTATCGACCTGGGTGCATATCAAAATTATACTGCAATGCTTCGGCGGCTCTTCCAGAAGTTTGAGCAATGCATTTTGTGATGCGTTATTGAGTCTTTCGGCCTGTCGAATAACAAAAACCGCCCTGTCACCCATCGCAGGCCGTGCCGATGCCTTCTCAAGCAAAAACTCACGAACAACATCTATCGGCATATCTACAGGAGTGGTCTTGCCCTTACCGTCTTTGGTAAATTTAACGAGTTCTTTGTATATCACGGTAAAATCAGGATGCGCACCACCATCAAAAACCAAACAGCTCTGGCACCGGCCGCAACTGTCAAAAAAAGTCTCCCCCTCCGCTTGCTCTTCCGTCCGATCATGGCAAAGAAGCATTTTAGCCCACTGCGACGCGGTGGTAAACCTCCCAACCCCGCTTTGACCGGCGAAGATATAAGCATGCGCAAGCTTACCCGCATTAAGCGCACTCTGCAGCAGCCCAATCGCCCGCCCCTGACAATATATATCCTTTAAAGACATTTATATTTCATATTTCCCATATAGCTTTGTATACTTCAGCCCAGCTTGCGCCGCTGAACCTCTTTTTTAATATAATATCAAATCTGTCTTGAAAACTCAAGCTTTCCAGCTTCATTTTGAAAATATAGTCATTTTCGCCGTTTTTAATCCTTTTCAATCGCCATACGAAGTTTCGGGTAATACTGTCTGGATTGTCTGTTTCGCCAGTACAATTTATGCCATAGGTGAGTTTATCCAGTTAGAGTTTCAAGGTGCTCTCTCAAGCGATTGCGAAGATACCGTTTACCTGCGCTCGTCTTGAGATATTTCTCGCGCCGACAGGCATCTTTACGACTATTGCACCCTTCATAATAAACCAACTCCAGCGGCCGGCGATCTCGTGTCGTTTCAACCAAACCTTCAGAATGTTCCCGCACACGATGCTTCAGATCTCCGGTCGCTCCGGTATAGAAACCGCCGTCCGCACCGCTCAGCAAAACATAAACATAATACATCATAAAAACCAGAAAAGTTTAACCTGTTAAAATTTTCATACCATCGCCAAAGAGCCTGCCCTGAGCGAAGTCGAACGGGTAAAGTTTGCCCTGCTAAAGTTTTCACGCCATCGCCAAAGAGCCTGCCCTGAGCGAAGTCGAACGGGTAAGATTTGCCCTGCTAAAGCTTTCATGCCATCGCCGGAGGTAAGATTTACCCCGCTAAAGCTTTCACACCATCGCCAAAGGTAAAGTTTGCCCCGCTAAAGCTTTCACGCCATCGCCAGAGGTAAGATTTACCCTGTTAG
>SDBT01006317.1_pt1 | contig 19698 bp, 17 predicted proteins | sample 2277101 | NCBI WGS metagenome assembly SDBT01 (sample SAMN10404973, study PRJNA504765) | marine sediment metagenome | isolation source: marine sediment core GS10_PC15, 103 cmbsf | place: Arctic Ocean: Southern Knipovich Ridge | collected 2010 | reverse complement strand
TGCAGTCATCGTCGGTGGAAGTGCAATCGATCTGCGTATTTCGATACTGCCGACGAATCACGGAGAAAAAGTTGTCGTCCGTGTGCTCGACAGCAAATCTGTTATACGCGGTCTCGATAGTCTCGGAATGGAATCGGATGTCACCAAGGCCTTTAGCGAGCAGATTAGTATGCCGCACGGGATTTTGCTGGTCACCGGACCTACTGGATCGGGTAAAAGTACTACACTGTACTCAGGGCTCTGCCAGTTGGATGGTGACAAGCTTAATATCTCCACGGTCGAGGATCCGGTCGAGTATGAACTGGATTTTTGCAATCAGGTCCATGTCAATGAAAAGATCGGTCTGACATTTGCCAGTGCTCTAAGAAGTCTGCTCCGACAGGATCCGGATGTTATTATGGTCGGTGAGATTCGTGATAATGAGACCGCGAAAATTGCGGTCCAGGCGGCCTTGACGGGGCATTTGGTGCTTTCGACTCTTCATACGAACGATGCGGCCAGTAGTGTAACTCGTCTTGTCAATATCGGGATCGAACCATACTTGATTGCCGCTTCTCTAAACGGAGTGCTCGCTCAACGATTAGTCAGAAAGATATGCCCGAATTGCAAAGAGCCTTATAAAGCGCCTAAGAATATGAAGAAATATCTCGATGCCGCCGGAGTTGAGCCCGGTAGTCTATTCAAAGGAAAGGGATGCGAGCAGTGCCGTGATTCCGGGTATCAGGGGCGAGTTGGTATTTACGAATTACTTATAGTAGATGACGCTTTCAGGAACATGATTAACAATGATTCTTCCGTAGTGAACATGAGGCAGGCTTTCCAGAAGACCGGACAGACCACATTATTCGATGACGGAATGGAGAAAGTTAAACAGGGACTTACCACAATAGCCGAGGTCCTCAGAGTGACCGAAGTTTACGGAAAGACTCAGGACGAAGCTTTTGTAGAGAATGTTACATAGAATCACTCGGGCTTCGATTTTAGAAGCACGTGAAAAATTAATCCTTTTAAGAAGGGAGCCAGGAAAATGGAAGATATAAAAGTCATATTAGCCGACGCGATTGAGAAAGGCGCCAGTGACGTCCATATTAACGTAGGGATGCCGCCGGTTCTGAGAAAGAACACGGAACTGATTACGATGGACTTTTCACCTGTCAGCAATGAAAATGCCAGGGAAATGGTTTTGTCCATGGTCGGACCGGACAGGTTTAAAAAGTTCGAGCAGAATCTTGACCTCGATTTTTCAACGACAATAGACGACGGTCACCGTTTCCGTGTCAATGCCCACTTCCAGCGTGAAACTGTCGCCATATCATTTAGGGTGATTCCCAACCAGATCCCCTTGCTCGACGATCTGCATCTTCCGCCGATAGTCAAGGAGCTTGCCGATCTGCCCAGGGGCATGGTTATTGTGACCGGGCATACCGGTTCGGGTAAGAGTACTACTCTTGCATCCATGATCGGTCTTATCAATGAACGGGTCAGGAAACGTATCATTACTTTAGAGGATCCGGTCGAGTACGCCCTCGAAAATGACATGTGTATGATCGAGCAGAGAGAAATCGGTGACGATTGTCCGAATTTTGCTTCCGGTTTGCGGCATGTACTGCGTCAGGACCCCGATATCATCATGGTCGGCGAAATGCGTGACCTCGAAACGACAAGTTCGACTATAACCGGTGCCGAGACAGGCCACCTGGTCTTTAGTACGCTTCACACTATTAACGCGTATCAGACGATAGAGCGTATCATTGATATCTATCCTTCTACGCAGCAAAACCAGATCCGGACGATGTTAGCTAATACCCTCCAGGCCGTCGTTTCTCAAACTCTCTTTAAGAGAATTGACGAACCCGGTATGGTTCCCGGTTGTGAAATACTACTGTGTACGTCCGCTGTTAGAAACTGTATCCGGGAAAACAGAATCTATGAAATCCCGAACATAATAGAGACTTCCCGCAGACTCGGGATGCAGACTATGGATAACAGCATAGCCGATTTGTTCAACAAAGGGTACATTGATAGAGAAGAGGCCATTGCAAGGGCAAACAATCCTGGAAAGATGGATAAGATTCTTGGTCAAACGCCAAGCAATAGTGCCAAACGTCAGGAAAAGAAACTCGAGCCGAGCCCCGTTGCCTGACATACGCAGTTTAGAAGATGAATACTGCGGACCAGACAAGTTTGAGATGCGGTCAAAAAGCCAGAAAGGTGCAATCGCATGTTTGAAAAAGACAAAGAGGGTGCTGTTTCAGTACTGAGCGAACCGCCGGCGCCCGAAGCAAGCTTGATAAAAAGTGAAGTTAAACAGCAGAATACAACATTGCAGAAAGTCCGTAACTTCAGAGTTGAGTTTGGTCCGAGCAAAAAAGATATACTTAATTTCACCAACCAACTTGCGGTTATGATCCGTGCGGGAATAAGCCTGCAGGATTGCCTCGAATCGATCGCCGAGCAGCATGACAATGTAAAGTTCAGAGCCATCATAATGGACATTAAGAACCAGATCGAAGAGGGAAAGAGCTTCTCGCAGGCCCTGGCGCTACACCGTGAAGTTTTCGGTAATCTATATGTCAACATGATCGCGGCCGCCGAGATATCCGGTTCTTTAAGCAGTATGCTCCAAAAACTGGCCGAGTACCTCGATCAGGAGGCCGAGACCAGATCTCAGGTACGCGGTGCTATGGTCTATCCAATTATCATTGCTTCCATGGCCGTTTTTGTGATCATTTTCCTGCTATGTTGGGTGCTACCGAGGTTCCTGGCTATCTTTGAGGGAAAAGAGCATCTGCTGCCGACTCCGACAAAAATCCTGATGGCAAGTAGCACGTTTCTACGAAACTACTGGTTTTTTATCCTTCCAGCCGTCGTAAGCTCATTCGCAGGATTCATTTACGCGATCAGAACCGAAATGGGCAGATTATGGTGGGACAAAACAAAACTCGTTGTGCCCCTGCTAAAAACGCTTTGCAGGAGCCTTTATATTACAAGAAGCCTGCATACTATGGGAGTTCTCACCAGTGCAGGAGTTCCGATTCTTGATACTATTTCGATTACCGCACAGATATCCGGTAATATCCTTTATCGAGATATGTGGATCCATGTGCAGAACGAGGTCCGACAGGGAAAGAAGATTGCCGGCGCTCTTGTCGAATCCAATCTTATGCCTTCCAATGTCGTTCAAATGATTAGAAGCGGTGAAGATTCAGGTACGCTCAGTGATGTTCTTCGCGCTGTCTCGGAGTATTACGCAAGGGAACTACGAACCGTGATCAAAACCACTGTCTCGATGATCGAACCTATTATGATAGTCCTTATGGGTGTTCTGGTTGGTTTTATCGCAATGAGTATTATTCTGCCAATTTTCAAAATGTCCAGCGCCGTCATAGGCAAGTAAAATTTTCGGATACCTAATTATGAAAGATCGAGGCTTTACATTAATTGAGGTTCTGATAGCGACAGTAATCATTGCTCTGTCCATTGTTGCACTTCTTGCGGCCAACAGTGCATTTACTATGGCCAATGGTGCCGGGATCGAGCTTTCTACTGCCGAGTTTCTCGTTGAGCAGATAAAGGAAATGACCGCGACGCTTGATGTTATTGACCCCGAAGGTGGCGCTGACATGTTCGGGGCCGAGGAAGGCTCGCTGATTGATTATGATGATCTCGACGATTTCGACGGGGCCATCTTTTCCCCGCCGGTTGACGCCCTGAGACTGCCGTTAGCAGATTTCGCGGCCTATAGCCAGCAGGTAACGGTCCAGAAAGTAGATCCGTCGAATTTCGAGCAGGTATTAGCCATAGCCGATCCCCGCAACGACTTTGTCAGGGTTACTGTTTCGGTATCTTACAACGGCAGGGAGATTTGCTCGATCAGTTGGATACGTGCCAGATTTTAATTTGATTCTCAGGAGTTTTCACCGGTGTTACAGAAGAAAAAAAAATCCGATGCCTTTACGCTTGTTGAGTTGCTGTTAGGTCTGGCCATTACCGTGGTCCTGCTGGTCGCTGTTGCCGCAGCACTAAATGCCTCGGCGATGAACTACAAGACCAATGAAGATATTTATAAGGCAATGAACGGCGCCCGCCAGGCCATGACCAGGATGACAAGTCAGCTAAGAGACGCCAATGCGGTCGATCTCAATGACCTCGCCAATCAGTATCAGTGCAGCCTCTTCACCGCCGCTGATGAGAACATCACATATCAATTCCGAAGCGCCGACAATAAACTCTATCTGATTACAAACGCTAACGGCAACGAGTATGTACTCTGCGACAATGTTACAGCCGCTACGTTCAAAACACAGACGGACGACGGTACTAAGTGCAAAAGCGTCCAGATTTCACTCACTGTAACTGTAGGCTCAATATCCCAGAGCCTCTCAGCCGCATCTGTTATCAGAAGAAATCTCCAATAATTCCATTTCAGGAACTCGTTGTATAGAGTTTAATTTTCCCTGTTCCGGCTTGTATACTGATCTCAATTAAATTTTCCCGTTTATCCGCGGGTAAGTAACTTAAAAACAACCAGTTACGGGTTTATTCGCGGACATTTACTACCCTTAAGGGTATATTACACCGATTATAGAGCTTATAATAGCCATCCTAAGCGAAAAAACTCTTTTACCGGCCAGGCTCGATGGATTAACATGTCCGAATGTGATATTGAGGTATTTTTAGCTTGACCTTAATCGCTGTTGTTTCTACACTGAATAAGTAGGAACCCTTATTTTTGGAGTTTAGTTTTGTGGACGATTTAGATAGCAAAGATTTTGACACACAGGATTTTGGTACCGAAGACCTCGACGAGATGATTGTTTATGGCGAGGGTAGTGCCATCACCCAGCCGGAAGACAAACCGATTCCTTTCGACGATGACGATACGGTTGGAACCAGGGTCTCACACGCCCCGCTGAATCTCGGTGGTGGTGGTGCCACTACAGGCGGTGTTACTACAACTGGTGCTACTGCGTCAATCTCAAAGCCGAGTGCTGCCGTCAAAGGCGAGCAAAAATTAGTCTCCTCTGCCCGAATAACAGGTGCAAGGACGTTCTTTACCAAACTTCACCCAGGTGCGATCCAATTTCTCGATGAGCAAATATGCAACTGGCTCAAAGACAATCCTGGTATTACGGTCAAAAGGACAAACATGACTACCGGAGATGTCCAGGGCAAAAAAACAGAGCCGCATATTATTATCACGATCTGGTATTAATATCTGTGGATCCAAAAGCCGAACATGCACCGGAGAGATTTGCTCTATGCCGATGTGCGTCTTGCGATTTGAGGTGAAGTCGCGGTTTTAGGATCAGAGCAGTTCGTTGATAGCGGCAACCAAGTCCTTCTTACTGCTCAAGCCGACCCATTTTTTCTGTACCTGTCCGCCTTTGAACAGAATTATGGTTGGTATCGCACTGATGCCGAACTCCATTGCACTGTCGCGGGCGTCGTCGGTGTTTAGCTTGCATATCTTGCTTTTTTCGGTGTATTCTTCGGCAATCTCTTCCATGATTGGAGACATCATCTTGCAGGGCCCACACCACGGTGCCCAGAAATCCACCAGTACAGGTTCATCCGAACCATGAACAACTTCATCAAACGTAGCATCCGTCAACTCAATAACATTACCGGCCATTTTCAGTCCTTTCCAAGATACGAATTAAAAGCATTCTATTGCCTCGCCAGGTCGTTGTCAAACAAATTTCCTCCTGCTTGTTTGGTTTTTAGGACTGGATAATTTGTCGCTTCTATGGGGCAAAAATGCTAATATGCTCGATAGGACTCAGGTATTGTCAATGTTGCGAAACGAAATTGTAAGAACCAGGCATATGAACAGGGAACTGACACGAAGAGATTTTTTGGTTTTTGCCGGAGCGACTATTGCCGCTGCCTCAAAATCCTCTCCGGGTCGCGCTGCACAAGCTGTCAAAAAGCGTCCCAACATAATCTTTATTTTTATAGACGATATGGGCTATACGGACCTTAGCTGCTATGGCAACAAAGAGATAACCACACCTAATATTGACCGTCTTGCGACCGAGGGAATCCGATTTACGCAGTGTTACGTCAATTCCCCGATTTGCTCGCCATCTCGCGTGGCGGTAACGACTGGGATGTATCCTTCACGATGGCGAATAAGTTCATATATATCCTCGCGCCAGGATAATAAGAATCGCGAAACAGCCGATTTTCTGGATCCTGCGGCACCGAGTCTGGCTCGTACTCTTAAAAAATCCGGTTACGTCACGGCCCACTTCGGCAAATGGCACATGGGCGGAGGAAGAGACGTCGATAACGCTCCGCATCCGAAGGCTTATGGTTTTGACAAGTCACTTGTATCGTTCGAGGGCCTGGGTGATCGCATCTTGCCGCCCAGTGGATTATCTCGACGAAGCGCGAAACTTGGCCAGGGTAATATCCGGAATGTTAAAAAGCACGAGATGGCCCAAATATATGTCAACAGGGCAATCGAGTTTATGCGAGAAAACAAGGACAAACCTTTCTACATAAATCTCTGGCCCAATGACGTTCACGATTCCCACCAGCCAAAACCGGAACTGCTGGAAAAGTACAAGGCTTTTGCAAAGAATCCATATAAGCAAAAGTTCTACGCGGTCCTCGATGAACTGGACCGCCAGATCGGAAGGTTAATGCAGGAGCTAAACCATCTTGGTCTGGACGACAACACTCTGATTCTGTGTCTCAGCGATAACGGCCCGACCGATTGGCCTAAGTATTATGAAAAGGGTTTCGATCCGCCGGGAACCGTTGGCCAGTTGTATGGTAGAAAATGGAGCCTGTACGAAGGCGGTATCCGTGTACCGTTCATAGTCAGATGGAAAGGGACAATACCCCCTGGCAGAGTTGATAAAGAATCCGTCCTCTGTGGCATCGACCTGTTCCGGTCGTTGTGCACCTTAGCTTCTGTAGATGCTCCCAAAGATGTCACCTTCGACGGCGAAGACGCAAGCGATGCTTTTCTCGGCAAAGGCTATAAGCGAAAAAAACCGATTTTCTGGGATTATGGGCGTAATGAGTTTTTCCTGAGGCCTGGCAATCCCGATTTTGTAAGCCCGAACCTTGCCATACGCGACGGCAAATGGAAATTGCTGATAAACGACGACGGCAGCGATGCAAAACTATACGATCTCGAAACCGATATAGCCGAGAAAAACAACCTCGCCAAAAAGCACCCGGATATTACCCGGCGCCTCACGAAAATGCTCCTCGACTGGAGAAAGACCCTGCCTTAGCGGTCTTTCACAACTAAAACCATCAGCCGCTGTCATTCTGAACGAAGCGTAGCGAAGTGAAGAATCTCAACCCTGCGGCGATGCATTGTTTTCAATTCTAAGGCCAGATGCTTCGCCTTTGGCTCAGCATGACAAGTAATGTGATTATGTGTGATGAAGTGCGAGTTGTTATGGACCTTTGAATAGTGGTTTATCCATGAGAGATTTGTTCCGGAAATTCGGTATTCGATGGAAGGTCATGTAGTTTGCGTCGTGCGAGCGGGGAGTTTCCCAGCCCCACGCCGTTCGTGAGACAAAAATAATGTCATTTCCTTCGAAAAGCCAGTCGATGTACTGAAAGCCGAACTTGTTATTCTTTTTTGTCAAGTGCTCACCCTGCATAAAGCTAAGTGCAATGTACCGAACATCCCATTGCCTCAAGTCTGTCGAACTCGTAAGCGCAAGAGTATTTCTGTGGTCCTGTGGATCTTCTTCCAGTGGTCCCGGGTCGGTTATAATATTTACAAGGCTCCAGTATTTGTTGGTGGTCTTGTCGTAGCGAATAGTGAACTTCTTGTTGGCACCGGGAAAGTCGATAATTCCATCCTCGGGATTAAAGGCAAGACTCCTGCCGTCCGGTGAGACCTCGATTACCGCCGCCTTGTCAACCTCCGGCTGAGCGCGCAGAATATTAACGAGCCCTCCTTCAGGTGTCACTACCACATTGCCCTCCAGCCATTTGTGACTGATAACTTTCTTGTCCACCATTATCCTGGCACTTACAATCCAGTTGTCCGCTACAAGCAAGTCCGCATCAACCGGGCAGGACATTACAAAGGCCTCCCATTTACCACTGCCACCGCTTATCTCGAACCCCCGCCAAAACCGACCGTTATGTATCGTTACCGGTACCGGAGCGCAATGAAACTTACCCTCAACCAGAAGCCCTGTGTTTTTGTCATCGGGCTTTGTCCAGGTCTTGCCCCCATCGGTTGATCGGCGAATAACGATATTACCATGCTTGGTGCTGGTACCGAAGATATAAAGCTGATCTTTATGCACGAAAAGCGATGACCACCACTGCCCTTGCAGTTCTGTCAACCGTCGCCAGGTTTTTCCCGAATCCGCAGACTCGAAAATGCTTGTGAAACAGCCTTTGCCGGCCTTGGGTCCATCGCCGAAAGTATCGTGTGATGCCACATAATGCCCGTTGCCCAGGATAGCTATACTCGGTGAGCCAACATAATCCTTTGTCTTCGATGGGCTGTAGTCAATAACCGCACCCGGAACCGGACCGGGATCAGGCCTGGATAGAATGTCAGTGAGCTTTATCTGGGCAAACGAATTTGCAGCGATCAAAAGAAGAACTACAAGAATAAAAGCTTTTATCGTTCTCATGGTCATTCCTTTCGAGTTTCAGTTCATATTTGGTATTTACGCACTCAAGAGTACTCGGATTTGCTTATCGACTCAAGGTGTTTTTCTCCTGTGAGAGGCCTGGATTTCATAATAAATCGAGGTAAAGAAGTTACCGGTATCTCGGCTGACTGACTTGTCTTTTTTTAGATAAAACGGCTCTTCGGAATAATTTGTGGGTAAGTTCTCAGTCGGCCCTGGAATGGGCAAAACAGTTCGGGGCCCCACAGGGCAAAATTACCCCCCTGGCATTCCTAATTTGGCCCTGTGCCCAACCTGTTTTGCCCATTCCAGGGGAAATATTTTTTGTGTACCAAAAAATATTTCCCAAGAACACAACATAACTTGTTTAACAGCAAAGAGTTAAGAGATATTAACCTAAACAGATACCCACAAATTATTTTGAAGAGACGATAAAATAAATTCTCTCGCCCCCAAAGCCTTGTTATTGCAGTAAAAAACCATATTTTCCACCTCAGAAAAATTTAAAATAATTCCATTTTTTCCCTTGCACTGAATAAGCTTTGCGCGCATACTGTATTAGTTAAGTAATACAGTATTACAGATAAGGATCCAAAACCAATGCTATTTGAAATCGACCATCACAGCGGCGTACCGATCTATCGCCAGATAATCGACCAGATCCGCCGACAGATCATGGCAGGACAACTGCCCGAAGGATTCAAACTCCACTCGGTCCGCGAACTCGCCCGGCATCTGCGGGTAAACCCGATGACCGTCAGTAAGGCATACGCAATACTCGAAATCGAGCAGCTCGTACAAAGAACACGCGGAGTAGGCCTCTTCGTTGCACCGCTGCAAAAAGAAAAAAAACAAAAAACAAAAAACCGTTTACTCGAACAATCAATGAAAACAACGGTTACAACGGCCATCCAGTTAGGAATAGACCAGGACCAGGCCGCAAAAATGCTGCAAAAGCTCTATCGAAAATACAACTCGAAATCAAGGAGTAGAAAATGAACACCGCAAATCCAATAGTCCAGATCAGCAATCTCTCAAAAAGATTCGCAAAAGTACAGGCTCTCGACAATATCGATCTCGAAATCCAACCCGGAAGTATAATCGGCCTGCTCGGAGCAAACGGTGCCGGAAAGAGCACCCTGCTGCGACACATCATAGGCCTCTACCTGCCCGACTCAGGCCAATGCACAACTTTCGGCGCAGACTCCGCAAAACTCGGCCCCAACCAACTCGCCCGAATCGGATACGTCCACCAGGAAGGCGAACTGCTCGGCTGGATGACCGTAAGACAGCTCATCCGTTACGTCGCCGCGTACTATCAAAATTGGAACACCGAACTCGAGCAAAAGTACATAGCCGATTTCGACATCTCGACTAAATCCCGCGTCGCGTCACTCTCACCAGGCCAGCGACAAAAGCTCGCCATCCTCCTGGCCATAGCATTCGAGCCCGAGCTATTGATACTCGACGAACCCGCTTCAACACTCGATCCGATAGCAAGAAGCCAGTTCCTCGACCTGCTCCTGCAAATCATACAGGACCAGACAAGGACAATCATCATCTCATCACACATCCTAAGCGACATCGAAAAGGTAATAGACTACGCGATAATAATGAAACAAGGAAGAATCCTCCGCGACTGCAGCTTCGATCAGCTAAGAGAAGAATTCTCAAAAATCCGAATTACCGCAATCGACAACGAACTACCCCCCGAACTGCCATTCACCGGCATCATAGATTCCCAACGCAACAACGGCCAGGCAATAATCACCATCAAAAACACACCCCAACAACAACTCGAACAAACAGCCGAACAAATAAACTGCCAGATCGACATCCAACCACTAACACTCGAAGACATCTACAAAATAGTAGTAAGCCAACAACATAACGAATCACTGGCGGAGATATAAAATGACACCACTAAAAGCAAACCTAAAACACCTATACCAGCGACCAGTTCTATGGCTCTGTTACATCTTCATTGGCTTAATTACCACACCGATAATGATCAAAGCACTCGAGACAACAAAACCCGGAACGGGTAAATTCGCCGGCTATCTAATCATCTCAATGTTCATAGGCATCCTAATAGCCGGTACACAACAGGAAATCCTCTCAAAGCCGTTTTCCTTTTGTCTGCCCAACCATCGTCGCACCTCGCGAAAGTTCACCCTAATAGTCGGTATCGTAATAAGCGCTTTACTATCACTGAAATTCATTGCCTATCCACAGCTTACATCCGTCTCGGCCCTGCTTGCTACCTGCTCCGCCGCTGTAACGGGACTTATGTTCTACATGTTCGCAACCGCTTTGATAATTATTCCAGCCAACCCTTTGGCTCTAATCGTCTTTGTACCACTGTTAGTTCTTGGAACGAACCTTTTCGGACTAAATAAGATAATTGAGAACATGATTGTTAACTCACCAATTCTCATGACCATCGTTGGCCTTTCCGTCAGCGCAATTACATTCAGATGGATCGCAACCGATTCAATCGCCAGGCAAACCTGCGGAAAATTCATTCCTGGATCACTCGACGCATGGAACACACAAAAAGCACAAATATACCGATATCAGCAACTATATAAAAAAATAAAAACCTCACACTGTCCCGAAATACTCGAGAACTTCTTCATGCCAATCATAAATCGCTATGCCCACCTCAATCCCGGACGATACATCTGGGGCAGTACATACGTGGAAATTACCAAAGACATCGCTCTATTGCGACCGGCTCACCTGCTGCTCTACTTACTATTGGTAATGATCTTAGGATACATAAATTCCAGCCGGGGCCTGGGAAGTGCCATAAACATACTCTTCGTATTCCCTACATTAGTCGCAGTTGGCTGGATTCCGAAACCAAGCCCAGGCATCTTACTGCCGACAGGAAGAAAGCAGGACTTATATGGAGCACTTGCCTCGGCCGCAGCTATGACTTTATTGATCTTGTCTTTTATAACCATAATGCTAATCACCTCTACCATAATAAAGCCAATCATGCCGCCGCTAAAAATCTATGGCTTCTCGATCAGCTACCACGCAATGCAAATTCGATACTTCCATATACCTTTGATTCTTATTCCCATTAACCTTGCAATCGCCACCATCTTTCAACGCCACAACTTTCTAAAAATGATGCTGGCCATGATATTTATGTATCCTGCAATGATACTTTTACTTACCCGCACAAGACCGCTGCCTAACTTAACACTGCCAACAACCTCCATACCACCACTAATGATCCTCTCATGGCTGATCTTTTTCATAATCCTCCGCCGATATTGTACTAAGAGTCCGCTTGTCGGTCAGTCCAGGGCGTATTGATACTTGCTACAGATTGAGTCAATAGTTCTCGATCTCTAAAGTGTGCGGGTGTTGTTCGAGCGGACAGCCTGAGCATCTGGCTTTGGGTTTGCAGAATTCTTTGCCGACCCTTACCAGCAGGGCGTGGTATTCGTTGAACAGTTGCTTATCGTCCGTCAGGTTCGATTCGAATAAATCCTGCAACTGTGAGTAATCCGCGTCAGGTTCGATCAGTCCGTGTCGGACGGTGACACGGGCGGTATAGGTATCGATCACGAAAACTTCCCTCTCCAGCGCGTAAAGCAGGATCGAATCCGCGGTTTCCGGGCCTATGCCTTTTACACTTAGCAACTCGCCCCTGAGTGTATTTGTATCGACGGTCTCAAGCCCTTCGATATTTCCGTTGTAATTATCGAAAAGCCAGTTAAGAAAATTCTTGAGCCTTTTTGCCTTTACGTTGAAATAACCCGCCGGGCGTATAAGCTGCGCCAGTTCGTCGGTACCCAAGTGGTGGAGTTTATCGGCGTCGAGCAGTTGAGCGGACTTTAAGTTCGCGATGGCTTTTTCGACGTTTGTCCAGTTTGTGTTCTGGGTCAGGATGGCGCCGACCATTATTTCCAGTTGCGATTCGCCAGGCCACCAGTGCTGCGGTCCGAAGCGGTTGAAAAGCAATTGGTATATTTCATTTAGTGACTGGTGGGTACTCATGTGTTTGTCGGCTGTAATGAAGGAGCCGGTTCCTCTTGTGCGTCCGGAAGCATTGGTGAAAACCAGCAGGGATAAGGATTTATCTGCCGGTTCTTTAAATCGAAAGTATAAACCACATAATCTTCGCATACCGATTCGATAAAACCGTTGTTGTTAAGAATCGTCTGCATCTGATTATTCTTTGGTCCTTTGATAAATCTAAGGACTACCCTTTCAAAATTATCATTTGCCGCTTGGTTAAGTACCCAGCTAAGCGTGTAATCTTCCACGCCTCTGCTCATGATCCGGCAGCTAAATAACATCGTATCGATTTCATAAACATCCTGCCGGCGGAAAGCGATGCAGGCCCCGACCAATCCGTATTTGCCGAACTTATCGGATACGTGAACCGTAAATATTTCACAATCAGCATCACGGCTCAAGGCGACTACCTCAGATTGACTGTAGCGCCTTATCGAAGTGTTCAACTGATTGGTCCGCTCGATCAGTTCGGTTACACGGCTGATTTCATGAGGCTCTATCTTGTTGACACTAATCCTGAAATCACAGTTCTTCAGAAAATCTTCGCGGTTTAGAGTTTTAGCTTCGCTGTTTCTTTGTTTTTCCTCAAGATAATACTGGGTACGACTTTTACTTTCTTCGGTTACGAATTTTGGCTGGAGTTCGGGCAGATAAAGAAGTTCTTCGAAGATGTTTTCATCGGCTACTCTTACTTCGGGCAGCATTGTTTTCATCTGCTGACGCTCGAATTCGCTGTCGTCTATGAACAAGATTGAATCCATGCCTATGTTAAGTTCCTCCTGAATCTGTTTTACATATTCCCATTTGTCCTGCCAGCCCAACTTGATGCAGGTGAACCTCGGCCACCACATATAAGGTTTGATATATTTTATTATCTGGACTTCAAGTTCAGGATCGTTTTTGCTGACAACACCTAACAATATACCTCGTGAGAAGAGTATCCGCAGCACCTCCCAGCGAAAACGTTCAATGAACGGTCTGATCTGCAGATTCTCAATCCCGTCATCCCTGATTACACCGCGCCACATAGTATTATCAAGATCCACCAGCACGAGCTTGACCTTTTTATCGCGGCCCAGAACATAATTTATCCAACGGGTGAATTCCTGGGCTAAATGTTCGGCCGAGGATCCGATATGAGTTAACCAAGGCCGGTCTCCCCTCTTGAGCGTATCGATGTAACCGTAAAAAGCACAAATATTTGTCAAGTCCATAAAATAGAAATTCGGATACTTCAGCGCCAAAGACTCCATGGCGGTAGAGTATTTTCTAAGTATTTGTTTTTCACTATACGTTCCGGGAATCGGCTTGAAGAGGCTTATCATGTTTGTCCTGGACCAGGGGAAAAATTGCAGCAAAATCGGAACGGACAGTTGAGAGAGTTTCTCAATCATTTCCTCGCATTGAGCTATGACCTCATCCAGTCGCGCGTCCAACTGTGCTTTTGAGTTGTTTTTTACAAACTGAATTTCTTCAATTATGGCGGCCAGTGTCTCTATTTGGGAGATAATCACTACGTCGGGTTTCGGTTGGGCGATTTGGTTCCAATGCTCTTTTACGAAAAAGTATGCGTTTGTCTGGCCAGAATCCGCAAAGCTGTAAAAACCGTCAAAGTCGAAATATTCCTCGGGATTGGACATAAGCTCATCGATTACGTTTACAAATTCGCAACCCCCGATGAAACTCAAAAATGGTTTTTTCATAAGTATTGACCCGGCATCTTAAGATTTAGGCAGTTTGCCTATTGTAATTTCGGTCTTTGGCATGTAAACTCTGCAAAAATTTGATAACACAAAATATATTGAAAACCGGTAAGAATGAGTGGCAAAAAACGGATAAATAAAAGTCAGCTTCTTAACTTCGTCGAAGATTCATACCTCGAACGAACCAGTAGGCCGCTTTATGCACTGGTCTTTCTGTTGCCGTTTATTATCTTTTACGAATTAGGTACAATCTTCATTAACACTAATATACTACGTCAATACTGGCAGGGGCGAGTTGTAGCCTTTGCCTGGATCCAAAGAGCTATGGAGTATCTTGGGTTTACGGATAAGCTCGGTTGGCTTGTCACGCCGCTGGCGGTTGTGATTATATTACTTGCCCTGCAGCTTACCAGCAAGAAACGATGGTATCTCTGTTTTGGTGATATGATTCCAATGCTCATCGAGTGTATCCTGCTTGCAATACCACTGATTGTTCTTAGTTTGTTTCTTAGCGGTTCAGGGCAGCAGCATGGCGATGTCAATCAAGCGATCGGTCCTGGTTTTGCTGAGATAACCGTTTGTTCTTCTGTTCCCAGCGGCCAGAATGTTGCTTCGGACTCTGCCGCCATAAAACTATTGGCAAATATTGTTACAGGTATCGGAGCCGGTATCTACGAAGAATTGATTTTTCGGTTGATTCTGATCTGCCTGTTGATGATGCTCTTTCAGGACTTTTTGCGTGTCGAACACAGAAGTTCGATCGTCCTTTCGGTACTGTTATCGGCTGCGCTTTTTAGCGCTTATCACCATGTTGATTTTTTCACAGGACAACTCTATCAAGGAACATCTTTTGCCTGGAACGAGTTCGCATTTCGAACGTTAGCCGGAGTATATTTTTCGGTACTTTTTGCCATTCGCGGATTTGGTATCACTGCAGGTACTCACGCTTTTTATGATGTAATTGCCACATGCATAAATGCAATCTTTTTTGTTGATTGAAATTAATTCGATTACAGCAGGTTTTTTGTCATTTTTTTGGAAAAAGATCGCTGTCGTTAGTCGTTTGAGTAGCAGAGTTTGCGGAATAACCGTCCTATAAGCACCAGAATACCCCTTATCAGTACTGATATTGTGCTTGAAAAAACACCTGTTATTTTGGTATAATAGGGCATATGAAAGAAAGCAATTTAGTATTCTAAAGGGGTAAAAACAACGTGGAATGGCCTCAAATAAATGTTGCTGTAGAAGAATTGACTTTTAGCCTTTTTCAAAGGCCCCTGCATCCTGAACTTTTCCAGATATACGCCAAGCGCAGGCTCAAGACCGGCAAGTATGAAGTTGATATCTGGGTGACCGGTTGTACGCATGTTGTGAGTGTTTATGTCAAAGATCAGACTTTAGCTGAGGTAATAAGTTCGCCGGGTCAGATGCTTCCTCAGCATGGTTTGATTGAAAGGTTCCAGTTTCGCGGACCGCGATCCCATAAGTGCACGCTAAGCCGCGAAATAAGTTATATGACGGATTTTCAGATCGAGAAGATGAGTCCGAATCTGTACAAGCAAAGCCACGAAGACCTCGAACGCTTTGCGCGGAATCGGGGTGTATTTGTGAAGTATCCGAAGTTGAAAATCGGCGGACTTCAGCCGTTCTGTTATGTTGATTTCGAGGCCAGGCGCAATGAGTTTCATATTCATACATTTGCGGCTTATCCTGACCAGGTGACAATGATAAAGACGCAGTCGCTGTTTGATTTTACGGGCAAATAAACTTGCAACCATTTGGAGTGGGGTGGAGTTTTTTTAGTTTTTTTAGAGTAGTTGTTCTGCGCCTTTTTGCATTAGGAAATCCATTTTCTCACGGATTTCTTCCGCTATTTTGCTGTTTGGAAAATCTCTTGAGATTATTCTGCCCAGTTCCAGTGCTTTTGGCCAGCATTTTTCTGTTACGGCGGTAGAAAACTGAGTGCCGAGATTGTGTAGCTTGGTTTTGAATACATCTTTGGCTGCTTCTTGCAGTGCCAGTCCTTCGTTTGGTGTCAGATATAGATCGAGTTCTTTTAGTATCTCCAGACTAAGATCGGTATCTTTGTTCTGTATGGCTTGATCCCATTGATTTAGTAGTTGCTGTTTTCGCTGCTGTTTTTTGTCAAGAAGATTTTGACGAAGTTCCTTTATCTGTTCCGATTGAGGCCAAAGTTCAATCAGCCTCCCAATTTCGGTGCTTGCCTTTATCCAATCGAACGAGACGAATAGCTTTTGGACTTCGCAAATGTGTTCGCTGATTTTTTCTCCGTCTGTGGATTCACTGAATTTTTTTGTTTGACCGCGTAGCTGCTCGGCAAGCTGGGCAAACTGAGAGTGGGTGGCAATTTGATTTATTAGTCGCTCAGCGGAATCGAAATCTTTCTTTTCGAGCAAGTCGAAGACCATATTGCGCAATAGTTGGACGTTGTTATCGTTGAAAACAATGGATTTTGCCTGTTCGCTGAGCTTTAGGGCCTGTTCCATCTCTGCTAGTGTTGAGGTGTTTTTCTTTATGTTTTCGTATATTAGGTTCAGGTTAAAGCTTTGTGATTTGATTGCGTCGATATTTGCGGAGGTTTTGAGGTAAATGGCGATTAGCACAAGGGTAATCACAATACCCTGGACACAAAGTATTCCCAGCAAGAACAACGTGTTATCTGGCATTACGTCTCCTTTAAAACGTTGTTTATTGGCCGTTACGTATGATTATGATACATAAAACAGATTGATTTGTCAATTTTTAAATGGCCCCTGTCCATTGATTAGTGATTATTGATTATTGATTCCCGGCGCGCTCCCGATGGATCGGGATAAACTCCGACCGTGGGTATTTGTGGATTCGGCCTTTGGTCGAGGGTTGTTTATTGTTTTTTGGGCATATGGTTGAAATTGGGTTCGTTTTGAATAAATCGTGAGTCGTGACCCGATTTCGATGAGCTCAGCCGAGTCGTGGGCTTTAGAGCGTTGGGCGGGGCAAATATTCTCGTAAGTCATTGTTGCACATGGAGTTAAGTGTGTTAGTATCAAAAACTTACAAAAGTCGTGCATTTTTTTCAATTTTTGAGCAAAAGTTGGCATTTGGCAGGATATTAATTGCAAAAGAGAATGGAAAAGTTGGGTAAAATTTGTGTCTTTTTCGTGTTTCGTTCGTGCGTTGGGCTTAAAAATTGGGTTCGTTTTACATTTGTTCGTCTCTCGTCGCTCGTTTCTTGTCGCTCGGTGGTTGAAGATTGGGTTTGTTTTGCATAAAAGAGTAAATGGGTGAATGAGTTGAAGGGTGAATGAGTAAATTGCAATTGGGTTTGTTTTGCATAATTCTCGATGCATGATTCTTGAAGTTTTGGAATTGGGTTCGTTTTGAATAAATCGTGACTCGTGAGCCGTGGGGTGTGGGCCGTGATTCGTGACCCGTGTCCCGTGACCCGTGGACCGTTGAGCGAGGTGGGTGAAGAGGTGTTGATGGTGAAATTGGGTTTCCCGGCGCGCCGGGACTTCGACTTCGTCTCAGCGTAAGTTTTTGAATTGGGTTTGTTTTGCATAAAACAGTTGATAAAAGAGGCAAACGGGATCGAAAAACCTGCGAAAAGGTGAAGAAAAGCCGCCTTAAGCGGGTAAATAAGTGCAAAAGTGCGTTCTTTTTTGCAATTTCTTTTGTGTTTTTTTGCATTATTTTGGATTTTTTTGGAAAAGTGGAGAAAAGTTTGCAAAAGTTTTGGGTAAAATTTGCACGATTTTTGTGCTTTGTCGATGCTTTGGACACTTGGTGAAGCTGGGAATTGGGTTCGCCTTTCCATTGATTATTGATTAGTGATAATTGATTATTTGAGGAATCGGCCTTTGGCCGAGGGTGATATATTGTATTTGTTGAATCTGTCATTATGTCCGCCTTGTATATCCGCCTTTGTTTTTCATGTTAAATCTATATTAAGTTTGATAATCACTTTACAATAAATATAGTTTTGTGTCAATAGTTATTTTGGGATATTTGGAAAGTTTTTAGGTATCCCGCCAAGGCGGTGCTTTAAGCACGTAAAATTAAAAAGGAAAAAGTATGTATCCCGCCAAGGCGCTAAGGCTCAAAGGGTAAATACAGGTAACAAGGGGAAAAACCACGGATTTTTGTTTAGCCACAGAGTTCACCGAGGGCGCAGAGAGAAGGGGAAAGTAAAACAATATTTAGACACTGATTTTTAACAGATATTAACCGCGAATAAACGCTAATTAACGCGAATTTGTTTCGTCGCTGGTGTCTGGTCTCTCGTCGCTCGATTCTGGATACTTGATACTTAATACTGGATCCCCGCATAACGGATTGCGAGGAGAGCCGAGATTTGGGGGGATATTTGATAGAAAGTTTAGTTTTTTCGGTTTTTTTATTATTTTGTTGCCTTGAAGGCTAATTTGTGATAAAAGCTGTTTTGGTGTTAAAAATTAGGCTTTGTCGGGTAGGAAAAAACTCCATCCATGAGGTGCCTTAGGCACATAGGATATGAAAAAGGCCTTTTTGAAGGGACTGTGGGCATATTCGACATTGCGGGAACTTGTTTAAACAGGAAATAGTTATGTTGTAACGGTAGTACGAGAGAATCCAAAAGGTGTTACGAGGACAATAAATGGGAATGATAATAATTTTAATTCCGTTACTGATTTATCTTATTGCGGCATTAGCTGTTAAAAAAGATGAAATCAAACATCCAGACGATTATTTTATTGCATATAAGAACGTTGGTACAACTCCATTTGCTAATTCATCTATCGCATACGGTTTTCAAGTTGCAACAGTTTATCCTTTTATTGTCTGGGCTGCAACAGGCTCAATTTCGCTTGCCTTGGCTAATTCCTTTTTCTGGGGCGTGGGTATCCTGGTCTTTTCATTAGTAATCCCAAAGCTTAAAGACTTTATTGGAACAGATAAAACGCTACATGGCTTCATCGGCGAAAAATACAAAAGCACCGGACTCAGACTCACGACTTCATATCTGACGATTTTAGGAATTGCCGGTGTGGCGCTTGCGGAAATCGTATGGGGTTCATCAATATTATCGATATTGATAGGTGATTCTAAGCCTGCGATGTATCTTATCTTATTCTTTATGATTTCCTATGTTCTACTTTACATATTGAGAGGGGGGCAACTAAGTTCAATTAGAACCGACCAAATCCAGCTAATATTCTCATATATCGGGGTTTTTGTCATAATAGGTTACTCAATTTTCGTATTGATAAAGAATAGTGTTACTCTAAATTTCTCAACTTCATTTTGTCTGCTCGTTTTAATTGTCTCATTGGCTGGGATTTTGTTTT
>SDBT01006316.1_pt1 | contig 19699 bp, 13 predicted proteins | sample 2277101 | NCBI WGS metagenome assembly SDBT01 (sample SAMN10404973, study PRJNA504765) | marine sediment metagenome | isolation source: marine sediment core GS10_PC15, 103 cmbsf | place: Arctic Ocean: Southern Knipovich Ridge | collected 2010 | reverse complement strand
TTCGGGGTAGCTGGCGTCCAGGGCGGTATCTTTGTAGATGCCTTCTGCCGGGATGTCGGCGCCGGATTCGTTGCTGATCACTTCGACCTGATGGACGTTGAAGAAACGGTGATAGCGGTTGAATGGGTCTTCGTGCGGGGCGAACATGTTGCTGAGCAGGTCGTTGACGTGCGCATCGTAGGTACCGGCCGCAATGTCGGAGGTGGTGTAGCCGTCGCCCAGTATCACGACGTCAACGCGATTGCTCGGAGGGCCGTTGTCGATTATGGTCTCGAAGGTGGCGAAGGCCTGAGGCGCCGCGACGGTCAGCGTTAGAACCAGAACGGCCCGGCTGCATACTGCCTCAGCAAAGTCTCTCATCTGTCTCGCTCCTTTGATTGCCTCGTTGGCACCTTGGCGCGGCTGAAGGCACGCGCACAGCAATGATTCTTGATTCTTGCGCAAAAACAAGAACTTCTGAGGGTACCGTCCCTGGCAGCTTGCCCACATAGATAGGATGCACAGCTCCGCCGCTCCCTGTGCGGCCTGAAGCGAGTTGCATTATATCCCCGATCGCGGATTTGTCAAGCTCTCGCAGGGACTTACGACTCGGCTAGCGCGTCAATGAAGGTGTAGGCTGGGGCGAAGCCCCACCTTTCGTAGTAGTAGAGGCAAGGAAGGTGGGTCATCGCTTCGCTCGACCCAGCCTACCAGTGTTGACAATTCTCCTAACTCTCTGCGCTCTCTGCGTCTCTGCGGCCCAAGTTACCGTTTTGCGCGCGCAAAATTGCACGCACGCTGCGAAAGTTACCCGGAAAAACGAAAAGTTTTTACTGCCGGCCAGGCCGGCCCTTGCCGTTTCGCGCACCCGCCCAACTTACAGATTTGCGCGCGCAAAAGAGGTAGGTCGGAGGAGAGGGTGAGGAGCGGTCGCATTCTGCGCCCGCTCAGGTTAGAGGTTAGAGGTTAGAGGCAAGCTGAATTGACCATCCCGGCGCGCCGGGATTGACAAGTGAATAGGGACAAGGGCAGTAGCCAGTAACCGGTAACCAGTAACCGGTAGCCCGGCCGGAGCGGCGCGGAGGGACTCAGGGCAGGCCGAAAACGGAAAAACAGCCGGATTTGGACGCTGAAATTCGTAAGTTCCGCTGCAGGAAAGCCTTAGGCGAAATTGGGTGCGCAAATTTGCGCAAGGGCGCGCAACAGTGCGCAATGGCGCGCAACGGCGCGCAAGAATGCGCAACGGCGCGCAAGAATGCGCAAGGATGCGCAAGGATGCGCAAGTTTGGGATCGTTTCGGTAAGTGACCTGATTGCTGATGGTTGGCGGCTAAGAGTTTGTTGTGTTCTTGACCGGCCGGCTGCAGTCGTCTACATTCTCATCCGACGGAGAACGCCATGGAACGGACGCTGATTCTCTTCAAGCCGGACGCCCTTCAGCGGCAACTCGTCGGTGAGATTCTCGCTCGCTTTGAAACCAAGGGCCTGAAGATTATCGGCATGAAGATGCTTCGGCTGAGCCGGGAGCTGGCAGAGGGCATGTACGGCGTGCATAAGGGCAAGGACTTCTACCAGCCGCTGGTGGAATTCGTCACGGCCGGGCCGGTCATTGTGCTGGTGCTGGAGGGCCTGGATGTTGTGGCCGTTACGCGGAAGCTGATCGGCCCGACATTCGGGCCGGAGGCTCCGCCGGGCAGCATCCGGGGTGACTTTGGCTCGTCGCGGCGGTATAATCTACTTCACGGCAGCGATTCGCCGGAATCGGCTCGGCGGGAGATTGAGCTATTGTTTGGGCCCGAAGAGCTGATCGACTACGAGCGCACCATATCGAGCTGGATCTACGCTAAGCATCTCGGAGAATTTATCTAGGACCAGCGGCGGACTCGGCCGCAGGGAGAGCAGTTATGGATAACTGGGTTCCGTTTATGATTACGTTGATGTTGGTCGGAATGGTGGCGATTGTCATCATGGCGGCTCGTTTCTTGCGCAGGCTCTACTACATGTTCGAGGAGATCGACGCCAGACTGATCCAGATCCGCAACCTCATCGAGACCGGCTCGCCGCTCGGCAAGAGGAAGCCGAAGCCGCCGGCCCAGCAAGCGGTCCAGCAGGCCACCCAGCAGGCCGTACAGGAGGCACCTCAGCAAATCCCCTCTGCCCAACCGGTGCAGCAACCGCAGGAGCCCCAGCAGGAGCCACTGCAGCAGCAGGAGCCACTGCAGCAGGAGCCACTGCAGCAGCAGCCCGAGCAGCCACCCCAGCAGCCGCCAGAGGAACCGCCGCAGCGGACGATGTATCCGAGATAGGCACCGGCGATCGCCGCCGGGGACAATCCCACCGGTCGGTTGGGATCGAGGGATATAAGAAAACAACTCTTCGCGGCTGCGGTCGCGAAGGCTCGCAAGCTCATACATTACGGGAGGCACAGCAGCCAGTCACATGCCGGGCAGTTCCAAAAAAATCGCCAAGCGGATTGAACAACTGCGCGACGAGATCCGCCGGCACGACTATCTGTACTACGTAGAGGCTCGGCCGGAAATCTCCGACCGCCAGTACGACGAGCTTGTGGCCGAGCTCAAGGCCCTGGAGGCCGAGCGCCCAAATCTGGTCACGCCGGATTCGCCCACGCAGCGCGTGGCGGGTGAGCCGCTGGAAGGCTTCCAGGTCATCACGCACTCCAGGCCGATGCTGAGTATCGACAACACGTACAACGAGACCGAGCTGCGCGACTTCGACCGGCGCGTCCGCAACGCGCTGGGCGAGCGCGGGTTCCATTACATCGTCGATCCGAAGATCGACGGTGTGGCCGTCTCGCTGCGTTACGTCGGCGGCGTGTTGGAGCTGGCGGCGACGCGTGGCGACGGCCGACGCGGCGACGAGATCACCAACAACGTCCGCACTATCCGGTCGGTGCCGCTTCGGCTGCGCGGGCGGGGCTTTCCGGAAGTCTTGGAGGTCCGCGGCGAGGTCTACTGGCCGCAGAAGTCCTTCACCGCCCACAACCGCAAGCGGGCCGAGGCGGGGCTGGAGACCTTCGCAAATCCGCGAAACGGAGCGGCTGGCACGCTCAAGCAGCTCGATCCGAAGGTCGTCGCCGAGAGGGACCTGGCCTTCCTGGCCCACAGCTTCGGGGAGGTCTCCGAGCCGATAGCGACCCGCGCCGGCGAGCTGATGGAAAAGTTAGCCGGTTGGGGGATACCGATCAGCCGACACCTCAAGCGATGCGGGGATATCGACGAGGTCTTCGCCCGCATCCGGAACTGGATCACGGCCCGAAGCGAGGTGGACTACGCCACCGATGGGATGGTGGCCAAGGTGGACGAGTTGGAGCTGCGCGACCTGCTGGGCGCGACCAGCCATCATCCCCGCTGGTGCATCGCGTACAAGTATGAGGCCGAGCGCGCCGAGACGGTCCTGCGGGAGGTGAGTTTCCAGGTAGGCCGGCTGGGCACGATTACTCCGGTGGCGCACTTCGATCCGGTGCAGCTTTCAGGGACGACCGTCTCGAACGCATCGCTGCACAACTTCGACCAGGTCGAGCGGCTGGACGTACGTATGGGCGATACGATTCTGACCGAAAAGGCCGGCGAGATCATTCCGCAGGTGGTGCAGGTCGTCTTCGAGAAGCGTCCGCGCGGGACGAAGCAGATCCGCCCGCCGAGGCGATGCCCCTCTTGTGGCGGCCAGACCGACCGCGACGAGGGCGGCGTCTATCTGCGATGCGTGAATCCCGAGTGCCCCGCCCAGCTTCGCGAGCGCCTGAGGTTCTTCGCCGGGCGCGGCCGGATGGACGTCGAGAACCTCGGGCCCGCGGTGATCGACCAGCTCGTGGGTAGGGGGCTGGTGAAGCACTTCGCCGATCTGTATCGCCTGAAGGTTGCCGATCTGGCGAAGCTCGAGCGGATGGGGCAGAAGTCCTCTGAGAATCTCATCAGCGCCATCGAAGCCAGCAAGCAGCGCGGTCCGGTGCGGCTGCTGGCTGCGCTGGGCATCCGTCACGTCGGCGGCCGCGCGGCGGAAGTGCTGGTCGAGCAGTTCGGCGGCGTGGACGCCATCGCTGCGGCCTCCGTGGAGGACTTAACAACGATTCACGAAATCGGCCCGGTCATCGCCGAGAGCATCTATCAGTTCTTCCACAGCAAGGCGGGGCGAAAGGCGATCGAGCGGCTCAAGGCAGTTGGTGTGAAGATGACGGCCGCCAGAGGCAAGGCTGCGGCCGGCGAGCAGCCACTTGCCGGGAAGACCGTCGTGGTGACCGGCACGCTGGGGCGCTTCTCGCGCAAGGAGGCCGAGGACGCGATCAAAGCCGCCGGCGGCAGGGCGGCCGGCAGCGTCTCCAAGAAGACTGATTTCGTCGTGGCGGGCGATTCGCCCGGCGCCAAGGCCGACAAGGCCCGCAGCCTCGGCGTGGAGATGGTCGACGAGGCGGAGTTCGTCCGTCGGCTGGGCAGCAAGCCGTGACCGCGCAAAAAAGCAGCCCGTGCCTTTATGCGCGAGCTACTAATTCGAGAGGGAAATGCACCTGGCATCGCTAGCACATCGCCGCGAAACTCAGGATGATGTAGAAAATCATTTTAACCTTATGGCGAATATCTTCGCGACTCATTTTAGATCACCTCCGAGGCAATCCTCACGGCCCATATTACCATGATATCACAGCCGCATGAGGCGCGAAGGGGGAAAGTGCTTCGAAGCGCCAGAAATGATAAGAAAGTAACTTAGGCAACCTGCGGCCGCCGCGCAAGGTTTAACGATCATGCCGGTCAACGGCCGGCAATCAAACAGATGGAGCGTATGGTATTGCTCGCCATGGCTGTTACAGGCAGGACGATAGTGAAATAAACCATCACCGCCCACTCACTCCGGCCGACTCCACTTCGCATCGAAGACTATCGGTACGTCTCGAGGAACGCCGCTTTCTCGGATTTACATTTCTTTTACTTGACTCTCACATATGACGGCTTGAATATGCCAAGCTGCGAGAGAAGTTGGGTCTGTGTGGGGTTGGTTTTTCGTCATTCTTTGTCTAGGTCATTTGTCCTTGCAGTGCGCGGCAATTGGTCCACTTTCTACGTGGTCCGATTCGGCCGCGGGCGAATGATCCGGAAGGAGGTGATGCCTGGCAGTTGTAATCGTTGTGATTTCTTTGTGCCGTGAGTTCCCTCGTGTCGGGGGTCTTGGCGATCCGATTGGGCCACAGAGACGGGGTAGGCTGCTTTGGAGGAAAAACAGCCACCGGATCAACCCCAGCCGGTCTGGGGTAAAAACAAAGGAGCACAGACCATGAAACACACATTGATGATTCTGATGACAATGGCGGTCGCCTTCGCGGCGATCTTCGGCGCAACCTCTCAGAATGCTTTTGCCGTGACCATAGAACGCAGGGTCGCTACGGGCAACGACGACTCTGAAGAGAATGGCAACACCGGATCGATATCGCTGACCAGCAGCGATCTCGAGATGGTCTGGGAGTGGCCGGACAACAACCAGTGGATAGGCATACGCTTTACCGACGTCAACATCCCACAGGGAGCGGATATCACCAACGCCTACGTCCAATTCAAGGTTGACGAGGTAACCACTGGTGACTGTAACCTGACCATCTGGGGTGAAGACGTCGACAACGCCAGCCAGCTCACTACCGGGACCAACGATATCTCTTCGAGGACCAGGACGACCGCCTCGGTGGGTTGGGAGCCGAATATATGGGACACCGCTGGCGAGGAAGGTGTGAATCAGCGAACGCCGGACATATCCTCGGCCATCGAGGAGGTCGTCGGCAGGGGCGGCTGGAGCTACGGCAACGCCCTCGTGGTGGTCCTCACGGGCACCGGTGAGCGGACGGCAGAGTCATACAACGGCGACAGTGCCGGAGCGCCTCTGCTCCACGTGGAGTACACCACCGGTCCGGCGACTTACACGCTTACGGTAAACAGCGGAAGCGGCGACGGGGATTACGAAGCCAACACGGTCGTGCAGATACTGGCCGACCCGCCGGATGCCAATAGTCTTTTCGACGTCTGGACGGGCGATACGGCCAACATCGATGATGTGAGCGAGTCAAACACCACCATTACGATGCCGGCGGCCGATACGGAGGTCACGGCCACGTATAAGGAAAAGCCGACGTATCACCTGACGGTCAACTCCGGCTCAGGCGACGGCAATTATTACGCCAATGAGGTGGAGCAGATACTGGCCGACCCGCCGGATGCCAACAGTCTGTTCGACGTCTGGACAGGCGATACGGCCAACATCGCCGATACCAGCGAACCCAACACCACCATCACCATGCCGGCTGCCGCTACGGAGGTCACGGCAACCTACGTGGAAAAACCCACTTACACGCTGACGGTCAACTCCGGCGACGGCGACGGCGATTACGAGGCCAGCACCGTGGTGGACATCACGGCCGACCCACCGCCGGATGGTAATCAGATCTTCGACATCTGGACAGGCGATACGGCCAACATCGACGATACCAGCGAGGCCAACACGACCATTACAATGCCGGCCGCCGCCACGGAGGTCACGGCGACATACGTGGAAAAGCCGACCTATCATCTGACGGTCAACTCCGGGTCGGGCGACGGGAACTATTACGCGGATGAGGTGGCAAGCATCACGGCCGACCCGCCAGATGCCAACAGTCTCTTCGACGTCTGGACGGGCGACACGGCCAACATCGCCGACGTCAGCCAGTCCAGCACGACCATCACAATGCCTGCCGCCGCCACGGAGGTCACGGCGACATACGTGGAAAAGCCGACCTATCATCTGACGGTCAACTCCGGGGCGGGCGACGGCAATTATTACGCCAATGAGATGGAGCAGATACTGGCCGACGCGCCCGGAGAAGGTCAGATCTTCGACGTATGGACCGGTGATACGGCCAACATCGACGATACGGGCGAAGCCAACACCACTATCACCATGCCGGTTGCAGATACGGAAGTCACCGCGACGTACACGGACGACCCGACGACGTATCAGCTTACGGTCAACTCCGGCAGCGGCGACGGGTATTACGATCCGACTACGGTGGTGCAGATCCTTGCCGACGCCCCGCCGGACGGCAACCAGCTCTTCGACGTCTGGACGGGCGATACGGACAACATCGCAGACACCAGCGAACCAAATACCACCATCACGATGCCGGCCGCCGATTCGGAGATCACGGCGACCTACAAGGAACAACCGACGTATCACCTGACGGTCAACTCCGGCTCGGGCGACGGGAACTATTACGCCAATGAGGTGGAGCAGATACTGGCCGACGCGCCGGGAGAAGGCCAGGTCTTCGACGTCTGGACCGGCGATACGGCCAACGTCGACGATACTTCCGAAGCCAACACCACCATCACGATGCCGGCAGCGAATGCCGAAGTCACCGCCACGTACGCGGCCGCCGGCGGAGATAGCATCGAGCGCAGGGTCGCTACGGGCAACGACGATGCCGAAGAAGATGGAACCGACGGTAGTATATCGCTGACCAGCAGCGACCTGGAGCTGGTCTATGCCTTCCCAGACGACCAGGTGATTGGGATACGTTTTACAGATGTCAACATTCCCCAGGGCGCCGATGTCACCACAGCTTACATCCAGTTCAAGGTCGATGAGGTATCCACCGGCGACTGCAATCTGACCATCGAGAGTGAAGACGTAGACAACGCCAGCCAGTTCACCACCGATACCAACAACATTTCCCAGAGGACCAGGACAAGCGCCTCGACGTATTGGGAGCCGAATATCTGGGATACCGTCGGTGAGGCCGGCGTCAATCAGCGAACACCTGACATCTCGTCGGTCATCGAGGAGGTCGTCGGCAGGGGTGGCTGGAGCTACGGCAATGCCCTTGTGCTTATCATCACCGGCACCGGTACGCGCGTGGCCGAATCGTACAACGGCGACAGTGCAGGGGCGCCTCTGTTGCACGTTGAGTACGGCGGCGGTGCTCCGAGCTACTATCTCTTGACGGTCAACAGCGGCGACGGCGACGGAAACTACCAGGCCAGCACGGTCGTGGACATCACAGCCGATCCGCCGCCGGACGGCAACCAGATCTTCGACGTCTGGACCGGCGATACAGCCAATATCGCCGACACTTCCGAACCCAACACTACCATCACGATGCCGGCAGCAGATACTGAAATCACCGCGACGTACAAGCTCAAGGACTTCTACACGCTGACTGTCAACTCCGGCAGCGGCGACGGGAACTACACGGCCAATACAGTGGTGGACATCCTTGCCGATGACCCGCCAACGGGTGATATCTTCGACGTCTGGACGGGCGATACCGACAACGTCGATGACACTTCCGAGGCCAACACCACGATCACGATGCCGGCTGCCAACACGGAGATCACCGCGACATACAAGGACGATCCCAACACCTTCCAGTTGACGGTCAATTCCGGAAGCGGTGATGGGCTTTATGAGGCCAACGCCGTGGTCGACATCCTCGCCGATTCACCAGGCGTTGTTCAGCTCTTCGACGTCTGGACGGGCGACACGGACAACGTCGACGACACTTCCGAAGCCAACACGACCATCGAGATGCCCGCGGCGGACTCGGAGATCACGGCAACCTACAAGAACGATCCGAACTACGTGGCCCCGTCGCGAGGCTACACCTCGCGTGCCTGCGGGTTCGACATGAACCACAACGGCACGATAGGCGAGGCCGCCGACAAGACCGTCGGCGACGGGAACACCACAGACCCCGACGGCGACGGCACGGATGAGGACCTCATATACGTCTCGGCCGCAGACGGCAACGACAACACGGGTGACGGCTCGGCCTCCAATCCCTACAAGACCGTCCAGAAGGCCTTGGACGTCGCCGATGGGCCTGGTGACGGCGCCGAGGACATCGTCTGCGTCGCCGGCACGTTCGATGAGACGCTGACCATAAAGCAAAGCGGTGTCGGCGGATACTACACACGCGATAACTTCCAGTTCCCCAACAACCCGGCTATGCTTATCGGCTGGGACACCGACAAAGACGGCGAGTACCCGCCGCACGATACCGACGATGAGGCTGTCTTCGACGGTAACACCGACGGCAGCCCGCGTGCGTGGGCGATCGCCGAAGTCTATCCCACCAAGATCAGCTACGTTGAGATTGCCCACCTGACCATAAAGGGCTACGGATACCAGGCGTCCGATTGCGGCGCCATGAAGCTCTTCAGCGCCGGAGACGCCAATCAGACCCACGTCTACGTTCACGACGTCGAGATGTACGACATCAACAAGGCCGTAGAGGATCACTCCACCAGAATCGTCCTTAGCTTCTGGGGTGGGCCGAGGCTTCACGTGGCCGTGATCAACTGTCTTGTGGATGGCTACGCCTCGTACTTCTGCAGAGGCTCACCGAGCTCGCCGAGCGGAAACTTCAGGTTCCAGAATATCACGCTGAAGATGTACGGTCTTACCGGAACAGAGACCAATCACCACTCGATGGGATGGAAGCTCTGGGAAACGCACAACAACGTGGAGATCATCGACAACATCATCGACGCCCAACCCGATCTCTACAACGCCACGCTTCGCAATTACGGCATGACCATAGCCCAATGTGCCCAGGACTATACCATCCGAAACAATGAGTTCATCGACTGCCGGAGGAGTGTGGGCTTGCAGGGTGATGCCGGATCGAACTTCTGTCAATCCCGCCCTGTGGACGACATACTCATCGACCGCAACATCATGCGCAATACGTGGACCGGCTGGGTCTACAGCAGCGCCATGGGAATCTCCATCGGAGGCGGCTCGAAAACGACGGCCACCGTAGCCAACGCGACCATCACCAACAACTTCATTTCTTCCACAGCGGCCGGTGAGTGCGGAATTCGCTGCACGACCGGCAACGATGAAGGCACGCAGCCCGGAGCGGTGACAATCGCTGGAAATACCATCTACGGTCCCTGGGTCCGCACCGGGTTCTATCACGCTATCAGCATCAACGATTCCCACACCTACAAGCAGCACAACTGGACGATCAAGAATAACATCATCGCCAACGTAGGAAACGACTACAAGAACGTCGGTGTCGAGTATGCCCCGACCAACTGGGTGGCCAACGGAAACGTCTATGACAGCAATAACCCGAGCTTCGTCTGGGACGGCAACAACATAGACTCCTTTGCTGATTGGCAGTCGGTCACGGGCCAGGATGCAAACTCCAGAACGGGCGATCCATTGTTCGTTGACGACGCCAACGGCGATTTCCACATCCACGCCAACGATACGCTCGTTGAAGGTGCCGGCGTGGACATTACGGACATCACCACCGTGGACATCGACGGCGACGCGCGCGATCCGAACACGCCCTGGCCAGGTGCCGACAAGCGCCAGTGAGGTCGGCGCTTGGCCCGAATTATTTCGAGCAGCGTTGTGAAAATATCCGTGGTTAACACGGAGAGCCGGATCTAGATGCGGAACGGACTTCGCCGCCGGGCGAAGTCCGTTCCGTTCGTTCTTTAGTCGGCGAGTGAGAAGGATAGCTCATGTGATCCCGAGGAACCGCTTGAGGTTTCCCGAGAAGATGTCGTTTTGCGTCTCTTCGCTGAGCTTCAGCGACTGGTAGATCTCCCTGTCGCGCTGGATCCACTGCTCGGCGTACTCGGAATGGTAATCGTTTGCCTTCCCGTCGGTGCCGAAGAGGACGTTCTTCTCGATCTGCTCGTAGCCGAAGACGGTGTATAGGGCATCGCGGCGGCGCATGGGGGGCGTTCCCGGCGTGACGTCGATAAACATCTCCACGTTGAGTTCCGGCCGCTCCCACACGGCATCCTGGAATTTTCCGAAGACGGCCACGCACTCCTCGCACCACGGCCAGGAGATGTGCGCCAGTGTGAACCGCAGCCCCTTGACTTCTATCAGCGCCTCAAAGTTGCCCGGGCGGTTGTGATTTGCTGACGGCTGGCCGTCGAAAAGGATTCCGGAGTGGAAGAGGATTGGCTTGCCGGCCGCCGCGATCGCCTGGTAGACCGTCATCGCCTTTGGGTGGCCGGGATCGTATTTGTTGCAGATTATCTTGAAACCCGCCACGCCGCGATCTACGGCGCGGGCGACCTGGTCTGCGGCGTCATCCTCGAGCGGATCGACCCAGAAAAATGGATAGAGGTTCTCCGAGACGTCCGTCCAGGTAAACAGCGTTTCCAATCGCTCTTTCGTTGTCGAAGGTCTGGCCTTGACGCCAAGCGAAACCGGCGGGGGCGAGAACAAAACGCCGCCGTCCACGCCGCCGGCTTTCAGCCGGCTGAGAAACTCCTTGGGATCTCCCGGCTTGTGTAGAATGTGTATGTGGCAGTCGAGAATCATCTCTGGTCTCCTTTGCTTGGCGGTCCGGTTGTCTGTGGTAATCGGCGTTGATCGTTATGTATTCGCGGGAGAGCTCGCAGGTCAGCGCCGTGTATCGGCCGCGGCCCTGCCGTCCCGCCGCGTTTGAAACCACTATCTGCAGGTGGTCGCAGAAATCGCGGGCAGGTTACGTTCGTCCGGTCTCTGCGATGATGCGATACAGTTCCGGCCGGCGATTCTGGACGGGCGCGCTGTTAGCCCGGTCGCGGGTGTTCTTTGCCTTGTCGTTCTTGCTCAAGTCCAGATCGTGGACAAGCACGCTGGGTTGGTTCGATTCCAGCACCGCGCCGATCGACCCGTCAGGGAGGCTGACCAGCGACTGCTGCGGATGCGTAAAGCAGATTGGCAGGCCATTCTCGTAGGCTCGCGTCCTCATGATGGCTATGTTCCTATCGTCGCACGTGCCCCATGTCGGGTTAAATATAATCTCCGCACCCAGCAATCGCAAACAGCGCGCGTGCTCCGGCCACCGGCGGTCGGCGCAGATCAGGATGCCGATCGTGCCGAAGTCGGTTTGGAAGACCGGAAGGTTTTCCCCAGGTGCGTAGAATTCGTTTGTTTGCAGCTTGTAATAGGTTCCTACGTTATTGCCGTCACGGCCGAGCAGATAGGCAGCGTTCCGGACGGTTCCGTCCCGGGAGCGTTCCGAGGCGCCGAGTACGATGTAGCTCTTCAGCGTCGCGGCCAACCGGCCGACGCGCTTGATTATGGGGTCGCGTGGCCCGGTAACCGAGCAGCTCCGCAATTTCGCCGCATTGCACTTCTTGCGATCGTGCGTCATGTACCCGTCGAGGAAGCACTCCGGCGTAACCAGCACGTCGAGTTTTTCTTTTGTCAAAGCCAGAGCCAGCCTCTCCAGAAGTCGTACGTTGGCCCTTACCTCGCCCCACGCGCTAGCCGCCTTAATCATCCCGACCTTCACCGTCCGCATCTTCCTTTTTGTCCGCATCGGTGTTTCCTCAGAGATCTGTACGTTTGTTTGGGATCTTTTTTACCTGCCGCGCTTCCGTTTGGCTCGGCCTACGTGTGGTAATCGGCGTTGATCGTTATGTATTCGCCGGAGAGGTCGCAGGTCAGTGCGGTGTATCGGCCGCGGCCCAGGCCAAGCTCGCAGATGACCTCGATTTCGTCTCCGGCCAGGTGCCGGGTGACCTTCTTCCTGTCGAACCTTCTTCCGGCGCCGCGCGAAAAGACCGTAACACCGCCGATCCTGACGGTGAGCTTTTCGCCGGCGACCTTGGCGGTGGACTTACCCAATGCCATGACGATTCGGCCCCAATTGGGGTCGGCCCCGTGAACGGCGCATTTGAACAGCGGGGAGTTGGCCACGGACTTTGCAGCGATTTGGGCATCTTTGTTATTTCGCGCGCTGCGAACGTGCACTTCCACGAGCTTCGTGGCGCCCTCGCCGTCGGATACCGCCGCCCGGGCCAGCTCGCCGCAGACCTCCCGTAGGACCTCAGCAAAACTCCGGAAGTGTCGCGACGCCGCGGTGAGGGGCTTGTTACCAACCGCCCCGGAGGCCAGCAAAATAACCGTGTCCGACGTGGAGGTATCGGAGTCGATGGTGATGGCGTTGAAGGTTTCGGTCGCCGCAGCCGTCAGCGCCTTGTGGAGCGCAGCCGGCGCCACGACCAGGTCGGTCGTCAGCACGGCGATCATCGTGGCCATCGACGGGGCGATCATGCCCGCGCCTTTGACGATGCCGGCCACCGCGTACCGCCGCCGACCGATCTGCGAGAAGACCACGGCGGACTTCTGTCGCTTATCGGTAGTCATCATGCCGCGAAGGGCCGCGTCGTCGTGGGCCGTGCCAAGCCGAGCCGCCGCCGCGGCGATGCCCTTGCGGATCTTCGCCATCGGAAGGCGTTGGCCGATTACGCCGGTCGAGGCGACGAGGATTTTTTTCTTGGTCGTGCCCAGGCGTCTGGCCGTCTCTGCGGCCATCGCTTCAGCGTCCTTCAGGCCGGCCTTGCCCGTGCAGACGTTGGAACTGCCGGAGTTGATCACGACCCCGCGCGCCTTGCCGTAGCCGCGGGGCAGTATTCGCCTGCACCAGAGCACCGGCGCGCCGACGACCTGGTTGCGCGTGGTGAGCAGGGCTACGGCCGCGTCGGCCTTGGCGGCGATGATGGCCAGGTCCTCCTGCTTGGCCGTCTTAATGCCGCATCTAACGCCGGCGGCGACGAAACCGCTCGGCAGCGTTATGTGACGAACTTTCGGCATCTACTTCTCCAACCTCGCCTGGCGGCAAGCCGCTGCCCCGCGCAACACAGTCAAGGGGCGAGTTCGCGATCAGTACAGTCCCGTCGTTTCTTCAAGGCCGAACATGAGGTTCATGTTTTGGATTGCCTGGCCGGCTGCGCCCTTGATGAGATTGTCCAAGGCGCTGAACAGGACGACCTTTCCTTTGGCGACGTAGGCGGCCACGTCGCAGAAGTTGGTGTACCCGACGTACTTCGTAGCCGGCAGCACGTCGGTGCGGACGCGGACGAACGGCGCGTCGCGATACGCCTCGGTTAGCACCTCGGTAAGCTCCTTGCGCGTCGCCTTTCGCGTCGGCTCGGCGTAGATGCTACAGAGGATGCCGCGATCCATGGGAGCCAGGTGCGGCTGGAAGAGCACGCTGACCTTCTTGCTGCTTATCTCGGTCAGGACCTGCTCCATCTCGGGCGTGTGGCGGTGATCGCCGACGGCATAGGGCTCGAAGTTTTCGTTCCGCTCTGGAAAGTGGTACTTCGGCGCGGGCGTTCGCCCGGCGCCGCTGATGCCGGTGATCGCGTTGACCACGATGCCAGCCGGAGCGACCAGGCCGGCCTTTAGTATCGGCGCCAGCGCCAGGACAGCGCAGGTCGGATAGCAGCCGGGGTTGGCCACCAGGTTCGCCGTCTTGATCTTCTCGGCATAATACTCGGGCAGGCCGTAGACCGCCTCGGCCAGGCCGGCAGCGTCCGTGTGCGGCGCGTACCACTGTTCGTAGACGCCCGCGTCGCAGAGCCGATAGTCGGCCGAGAGGTCTATCACCCGCAAGCCCGCCTGGCGCAATGCTGGCACGTAGTTCATGGCCACCTGATGCGGCACGCAGAGTATGGCCAGGTCCGCGCCGAGGCCGGCGAGCTTGTCGGCCTCGAAGAGTTCCTGGCAGAGCCCCACCTGCTTGGAAAGCAGCGGGTGGAAGCCTTCCATCTCTCCGAGTTCGTGTTCGGGTCCGTAGACGCCGATCAGCTTGGCCTGCGGATGCCGCGCCAGGTAGCGGACCGCCTCGAAGCCCGTATAGCCGCTGCCGCCGACGAGAATCACGCGGATTTGATCGTCTTCCGTATCCACTGATGGCTCCTTGGTCCCTAGTTCCCAGTGCTATTTTCAGGAAAAAGCCCCAGCGTAAGCGGCGCCGGGGCTTGGGTTCGCTTGTAAGGGTTGCTGCTTACCGCTTGGAGAACTGGAACCGCTTGCGGGCGCCCTTCTGGCCGTATTTCTTCCGTTCCTTCATCCTGGCGTCGCGCGTGAGCAGCCTTTGGTCGCGCAGTGCAGTTTCGAGTTCAGGCACGGCCTTGGCCAGGGCGCGGGCGAGTCCGAGTGTGACCGCGCCGGCCTGGCCGTTGAACCCGCCGCCGTTAACGTTCGCCCAGACATCCCACGACTTGACCATCTTGACGGCCTCCAGCGGAGCGATAATCGACTGGCGGTCCCTCTCTTCGGTGAAATAGTCCTCGGCCGCTCGCTTGTTGATGAGGATCTTTCCGGTGCCGGGTCGGATTCGCACGCGGGCGGTGGCTTTTTTCCGCCGTCCGGTGCCCCAGAAGTAGTGCTGAGCTTCGGGCGGCGAAGGGGCGGTGGCTGTTTGCTTGTCGGCCTCTGCCGGCTCGCCGGCGGCCTGCTCGGGCGCCTCCGACGGGATCGCCGCCTCGCCTTCGACTTCCGTTGGGAGTTTTTCTTTTTCTTCTTTTGCCATGGATTTGCGATTCCTCAGACTAGATCTCCAGGGTTTCCGGCTGCTGGGCCTGGTGGGGGTGGTCGGCCCCGGGGTAGACCTTCAGCTTCTTCAGCATGGCCCGGCCGAGCTTCGTCTTCGGCAACATTCGCCGGACGGCCTCGCTGACGACCTTGGTGGGCTTCTTGGCCAACATCTCGGCCAGCGAGATCTCCTTCAGCCCGCCCGGATAGCCGCTGTAACGGTGATAGACCCGTTGGTAAGGCTTGCTCTTTCCTGTGATCTTGACCTTCGCGGCATTGACGACAATTACGAAGTCGCCGGTATCCACGTGCGGGGTATATTCCGGCCGGTGCTTGCCCATCAAGACGGTGGCGATCTGCGTCGCGGCCCGGCCAAGCACCTTGCCGGAAACGTCCGCAAGCACCCACCGCTTGGCGAGTTCACCTTTCTTGGCCATGTAGGTCTTCATCACACGCTGCCCTCACACGAGCCTGTCAACCACAAAGGGTCGCACATTATGACATCTCATGCAAGCCTGATCAGCAGAAAACCCCGCTGTTTTGCCCCCGTGGCGGGAAGTTACTTGATCTTCCAGGCCTTGTGCTCGATTTGTGCCATGTGCTCGACGTGGCCGTCGGCGTACGTGATATTGGCGCGCTCGCCGGGATGGCCGTAAAAGTCGCATGGCCCACTCACGCTCCACGCCCCCGTGTGCCGCTGGTGCGTCCACGGGCCAAAGTCGTCCACCCCGTCGAAGCCCGGACGGAGATTCAGGATAAACAGCTCGCCCCTTCTGTTTGGGCGATCGTCACCCCCAGTCCTGAAAATTGGCCGTACGCGGGGCGGCACGCGGTCATTGTGGAGGTTGCCGTCACCGAGCAGGACGGCGGCGGCCCGGACGTCACTTGTCTGCGTGACTGTCAGTGTGGCCTCTTTGTCCCATTCATCGTACAACGGGGACAAATTGCCGTTGAGCGAGAATTGGACGCTTGTGGCGCCCGGGTACGTGGACTTCGGGTTGATCTGATCGACGAAGGCCGGGCAGACGAAACTGCCCTCAAACGGGACGATCTCGTTGTCGCCCCAGGAGAGGTAGTCGATATAGCCTTCCGCGCACATCTTGAACTCCGTGCTATTCGGATCCGGATCAGTACCACTGGGGAAGGGGAAGCCGTGGTCGTTTAGGGGCCAGCTCGGCCAGTTCTTGTTGATGTACTGGACGGGGATCTTGCCGATTACGACGTCCCATTCGAAGGTGATGTCCGACCACCCGCGTTTCTTGTCGAGGTTGAACGGGAAGATGTCGTTGTATTCTTCGGCATAGAGCAACACGCCGTATGCAACGCTCTTCTGATTGCTCTTGCAGACGATGTCCTTGGCAAGCTCCTTGGCCTTCTGGAGCGAGGGCATGAGTATGCTGACCAGAAGGGCGATGATTGCGATGACCACAAGCAGCTCAATCAGTGTGAATGCTCTTGGGAACTTCATTGTAGATCTCCATGTAAGGCAAGAACTTCCAGGTACCGCATTCCGACCGTGAGGTCGGATACCTGCACGACTATTCTAACATCGGCAAAGGGAATTCTCTCTGTTTTTTCAGTTCGGCAAGAGAATCGCCCCGCGGCGGGAAGTTACTTGATCTTCCAGGCCTTGTGCTCGATGACGGCCATGTGCTCGACGTGGCCGTCGGCGTAGGTGATGTTGGCGCGCTCGCCGGGATGGCCGTAAAAGTCGCAGGGCAGGTCCACACTCCACGGGGCGGCGTGTCGCTGGTGCGTCCAAGGGCCGAAGTCGTCCACCCCCTTGAAGCCCGGATGGAGATTCAGAATATACAGCTCGCCCTTTCTGCTTCCGTCACCAAAAGTCCTGAAACGTGCGGCTACGCGGGGCGGCACCTGGCCCGCGCGAATGTTGCCGTCACCGAGCAGGACGGCGGCGGCCCTGACGTCACTTGTCTGCGTAACTGTCAGTGTGGCCTTATTGTTCCATTCGTCGTATGTCCGCGAGAGGCTTCCATTGAGCGAAAACTGGCAGCTTGTGGCGCCCGGGTACGTGGACCTCGGCTTGATCTGATCGACGAAGGCCGGGCAGACAAAGCTTCCTTCGTACGGGATGATGAGGTTATCGCCCCAGGAGAGGTAGTCGATATAGCCTTCCGTGACGATCTTGGCCTCAACACTGTTTGGATCCTGGTAGTTAGGGAAGCCGTGCTCGTTGAGCGGCCAATCGGGCAGCCACGGCTTGTCGAAGTACTCCGAGGGAATCTTGCCGACCGCGACGTCCCAGGAAAGCAGGATGTCCGCAAACCCGCGTGCCTTGTTGAGGTTGAACGGGTATATGTCGTTGTGCTCTTCGGCATAGAGCAACACGCCGTATGCAACGCTCTTCTGATTGCTCTTGCAGACGACGTCCTTGGCAAGCTCCTTGGCCTTCTGTAGCGAGGGCATGAGTATGCTGACCAGAAGGGCGATGATTGCGATGACCACAAGCAGCTCAATCAGTGTGAATGCTCTTGGGGACTTCATTGTATATCTCCGCGTAAGGCAAGAACTTCCACGTACCACATTCCGACCGTGAGGTCGGATACCTGCACGACTATTTTAACATCGGCAAAGGGAATCCTCTCTGTTTTTTCAATGATGCACGGCAGATGAAGCCCTCTTGCCTGGCCAGGGAGCTTTTCGGCCATCACTTGAAGTTTTTCCGGAAAGGGCGTGAAACGGAAGCCTCTGTCTGAGAGAATCTTACGGCCGGATCGGGGCCGGGCCGCTCGGCCGTGGCAGGGTGAGTTTGAATCGGCAGCGATAGCAAGGTGAACGAGATGGAACTGACGGACGTGCTTCGCGGACGGAAGGTTCGCCATATCGGCGAGCTGTCAAAGCAAGAGGTTGACGCCATATTGGACATGGCGCAGTGGTTTCGCGACAACAAGGCCGACAAGACGTACCTGCATCTCTGCGAGGGCAAGACGCAGGTATTGCTGTTCGTCTACGAGTCCACGCGTACGCGGATGGCCTTCGAGACCTCCATGAGCGAGCTTGGCGGTGCCAATCTCTACATGCACACCGCCACCACGATGGTCAACAAGGGCGAGACCTGGGCGGACACGGCCAGGGCCGTAAACCGCATGGCCCACGTTGCTACGCTGCGCCTGTGGGACCAGCCGCACGTGGATGAGATGGCCGAGCACCTCGACATCCCCCTGATAAACGCATGCTCGCCCCAGGACCACACCACGCAGGTGCTGGGGCAGCTTCTGACGATGCGCCAGGCGCACGGGCCGCTGGAAGGCCTCAACGTCGTCTATGTCGGCATGGCCAGGGGCGTGATACATTCGCTCATGCGTGTCTGTCCGGTGATGGGAATGAACCTCACGACCGCCTGTCCGGAGGCCTACACGTTCGACCAGACGGTCCTTGCCGACGGAAAGCAGCGCGCCAAGCAATACGGCACGAAGCTGACTGTCATGCACGATCTCAAGCGCGCGGTCAAAGACGCCGACGTCATCGAGGGCGGCGTGCTGCTTCGAAGCAAGCTCGCCGGCGAGCAGCTACCCGAAGAGGCCCAGGTGATCGTCGAGGATTTCCAGGTCAACAAAGAGATAATGGCGATCGCCAAGCCCAACTGCACCTTCCAGCACTCCGGGCCGATCTTCCGCGGCTATGAGATGACCGACGAGGTGCTCGACGACCCGGCCTCCCTGGTCTGGGAAGAGGCCGAGAACGCCAAGTACGTCAAGAAGGCGATGCTGGCATTGCTGCTGAAGCCGTGATGGCGTCGGCTCGCCTCGGCGTGTTTTCCGTATAGGCTCGGGCCATTTTGCCTTCACCGTGATATAATGGTCTGTCCAGGCTGCGTCTGCGGGTTTGATAACGCAGCGGAACAGGCAGGCTGGAAGCTGCGTTCGCTGGCAGGTGGCGAGCAATTCCTCATCAGGAGGCACCGGTGCGAGGAAAGGCCTTGGCCAGTTTCATAGTGGGGGTGGTGTTGGTGCTGGTCGTCTCGGCGCAGGCGGCCGTGGTCGCAACAGATATCATTGCCGAGGTCATGCCGCTATATACCACCGCCGAGGACCCGAACAATTACGTCGTCTTGCCCGGTGAGGGCTTCGACGGCGTGGTGGACCTTCTGGTCAGCACTAGCCAAGGGACATTCCGCGGCTCGGGGGCGCTGCTGACGACGGGCCGGCACATCCTCACCGCCGCCCACATGGTTACTGACAATTTCGGCACGATGATCGCCAATAGCGTCAGTGTGCGATTCGACATGCCGACGGGCCTCGAGAGCATCAGCGCTTCGCAGTTCACGGTTCATCCCGGCTGGGACGGCGACTTCACCCGCGGCGACGATGTGGCCGTCCTTACACTCTCGGCGGCGGCCCCGTCGGCGGCCGAGCGCTACGAACTGTACCGCGGCGGCG
>SDBT01006315.1_pt1 | contig 19700 bp, 15 predicted proteins | sample 2277101 | NCBI WGS metagenome assembly SDBT01 (sample SAMN10404973, study PRJNA504765) | marine sediment metagenome | isolation source: marine sediment core GS10_PC15, 103 cmbsf | place: Arctic Ocean: Southern Knipovich Ridge | collected 2010 | reverse complement strand
ATTATGATCGAATCATTCGGAATAAAAACGAATACTTTGCGATACGACAATACATTATCGATAATCCGAAAAAATGGCGATATTAATGTTGTGCTGCGGTGGCCGTTCGCGAACGGCCACTACTATAAAAAACAACGGCCAATATAAAAAGCATATAACCTGCCATTACGACTTTACATTTGCTATAAAATCAGTCGCCTTTTGTCTATCCAATTTACCATCGGTACACACACCATTACAAACATCAACGGCAAATGGTTTTACTTTTTGAATTGCTGCAGATACATTCTCCGGATTCAACCCTCCGGCAAGAAATATGGGAATATCAACTTGCTCTCGGATTTGACTGCTAATGAACCAATCATGTGTTCTTCCCGTGCCTCCTAATTCAATTAATGCGCCCGAGCGGCTACCTGTGTCAAGTAGCAGAGCATCGACAAGAGGCTTAAGCTTAACTGCTTCTTCAATACTGGATATACAACATATTTTAACCAGCGGAAGTGAATAGTTAAATATTTTCAATTTTATAAATCCTTATGTGTTTATAGGAATCCGATCATGAAAATAATTAGTATTGGTGTTGAATGTGAATTAAATAGTTCGTTTTAGGCAATATCTGCTTTTGTTAATCGTTTCTCATTGTCGGTATTGACAAATATTCCCGGTGCTCCGGGGATAGGACATTTATCCTCGCAGATCCCACATCCGATACATAGTTCCCTTATCACATAAGGATATTTTAACATCTTAATTGTACCATCAGGTAGATTAACTTCCTTAATCTCAAATTTTATGGCCTTATCGGGTGTAGGGCAGTGCTCCTCGCATACTATGCAATCTTTATTCTGGGCAAAAGGGATACAGAGATTTTTATCAAAGTAGGCCAAACCCATCGGGGTTTGTTTTTTTTGTTCAAGTGAGAGAGGAAGAATCGCTTCTGTCGGGCATACCTGACCACATAGATTGCAATTATACTCACAATATCCCTGACGCATTATCGCAACCGGTGCCCATAGTTCCAGTAAATTGTTGTGAATGCTGTCCGGCTGCAGGCACCTACCATTCGATGTACAGATTCTGACACATTCCAGACAGCGAATACAGCGATTTAAGAATTCATCTTCCGGTAATGAACCTGGGGGACGAATCCTCCGTTCTTTATTGTCCCTGTTTTGTAATCCAACAGATAGCAGCCCCAGAGTTACCATGCTGGCCGCTGTGGTTGTAACAAATTGTCGTCGTGAAACATCCATAGGAGTGTGATAGGGTTTCCAGCGCCATCGATAAGTGATGGATTTAGCTTTTGGGGGACATAAGGCGCCACAATTAAAACATTCTATACACTCAATTTTACTCGTCTGGGCAACATCCATTTCCGGGATGGCATTCATCTTGCATTCAACCTGACATTTGTTACAAACAGGACATGATTCCCCAACAATTCGTTCATATAGACGAAACTGGGATAGAAATCCAAGCCAGGCACCGGCCGGACATAAGTAACGGCACCAGAATCGTCGCGATAATTTTTCGGTACCCAGAATGGCAATGATAAAGATAGAGATCCAAAAGATCTGCTGCACAAAAGCCTGATCCTCGGGCATGATGATTTCTTTATACCAATCATAAATACCATAGGCCAAATCTTCCAAAAAGGATATCTCAGATGCCTGTAAAAGCAGGGATTCGGTTAAGACTGTTCCCAGGGGATAAAAGATTACGGTTAAGGTCCGGTTAAAGATGGACAGGGGATCAAAATAACTCCATAAATTGATCGAGAAAAAAGCTAATATGACCGTGGCGATTAATATGCCGAACTTAAGATAACGCAATTTATCAAGTTTCCATGACACCTTATTTGAAGGAGATTTTAGAATTTTACTTGAAATATCAATGGTTGTTCCTAAGGGACAAATCCAGCCGCAAAAAAACCGACCAAGAAAAAGAGTCAGAAAAAGTATGATTAAAGCCGGCCAGAACAGCCAGTCAATACTCATGTTTTCTACGAAATCATATAATGGAATAAGAGGACTAAAGCGTAAAAATAAATCCGAAGGCAAAGCATCATCGTAAGGAAATCGTGCTTTTAGAAAAAGAATTATAAAAAATATTAAAAAAACTATTTGTGTAATGCGTCTCGCTTTGACCATTCTATTTGTTGTAATCCTTTATTTTATTCATGTTGATCTTGCCAAAAACTTTGTTGTTTCCGCCCTAGCGGATCGCCTGGGGAGATTAGTAAAATTTTACACACCGCTATAATTCATTTCTCGCAGAGACCCTCCAGCCGGCGGGCGTGGCGCAGAGTCGCAGAGAAATAAATTTTTATAATATCCTTTTTTAATTCGTGAAAATCCGTGTAATCCGTGGACAAGTTTTTTTTGTTTGTATCCCGCACTTGCGGTATGCGGTATGAATTATTGGCTCAGATTAATTTCCTTGATATTAAGGTTCTCGAGATCAAACTTATTCATACCGCGTTTAACCATTTCGTTTAAATGGCCAACTCTATCAAGCGACAAATCAAATAAATCCAGAGCGACGACATCTGCCGTCACCATACAGCTGCTGGCGATAAGTGATTTTTGAAGTTTGACATCAGCCAGATTACCTCCGGAGGGTCCATTTGCGGTGAGAATACGATAGGCATCAATGATGGTTAAATTCGGTAATAATTCTGAAGTGATATCTGCAAGCTTTATATCAAAATCGGAATGAATCGAGCCGCGGTTATCACCCATCACACCCATCAAATTTTTTGTACCAAGTGTGACCTGACTAATCGAATGATGTTTGGCAATCGGAACATTAATAACCTTATCGGCCTCAAGATAATCTTCGTAAATAGCCCATTCTTTTAATTCCTGTCCATTTTTAAGTTTTATGGTCGAAAATTTATTTTTTCTGATTTGAAATACTTCGGCGTCTGCGGCCTTGGCCATTTCTTCGATCCTGGAATTTTTGTAGCACCGCCGGGCATTATTACAGGTTCTGTCGAAAACTTTTACCTCCTTTGCCCCTGCCTGATAACTTGATTTTATAATTGCTGCCATGAGATCTGGATTCGTATTGGCTGCGTACTCAGGTGCCCGATCCCAGCCCATATTTGGTTTTACGATAACCACATCCCCATCGGAGATAAATTTTTTCATACCGCCCAAAGCTGCTAAAGCGGCCTCAAGGAGCTGGCCAGGTTCCCCGTTGTTCACACGAACGACATCGGGGGGGGTGTTTGACTTCTGACCCTGAAGAACACCCGGTAAAAGACTGGCTCCAATGGTACCAATGGTACCGGTTTTTATAAATTGTCTGCGTTTCATTCTAATTTCCCCGCTTTAGAAAGGTTTGAAATGATTGTTTTAACCGGGATTATCCAGTTAAAGATTGTTAAATGTCAGAATTTATTTCCTTGATTGCAAGCACTCATCATATTTTATTTATTGTTTTTATTGGATGCCTTCCCGCCGGAAGCGGGACTTAGCATGACTTTTCGGGATAGTATGGACTTTTTCAACAGAGTCATCAATTATCTCAATTGTAATACTGATTAAGTCTAAATTTTCCACTAAAATTTATTTTTTTAGTTAATGAAAAACTATACCTTAAATTTATCGTACAAACCTTATAATTCCTTTTAAATCATCTGTCTCGAAATCTTTATTTATTTTAAAGATTGGGAGGGGATCAAATCATGAAACAGTTTTTTGTTAACTATTTCCCGATAATACTGCTATGTCTGGCTTTTACAAAGGTAGGATATTCTCAGGAGAGTATAAACAGTATCTCTGGTTATGTATATGACAAATCAAGTGGTGAACCGATTGAAGATGTGAATGTCTATGTTTCAAACACAACCTGGGGATCATCCACAAACAAGGAAGGGTATTACCGGATTAAACAAATCCCTGTAGGCATACAGGAAGTTGTGGTAACTATTGTCAGTTATCAGTACGAGTCGAAAAAAATCCTGATTAAGGAAGATTCACAACTGAGAATGAATTTTAATCTTAATCCCATCATTTACGAGCTTGATCCAACACTTGTCGAAGGTACAATACCAACAGACTGGTATCGTGATTTGGATTTTTTTAAAAAATACTTTTTAGGACAATCTTTCTTTGCCCGGGAATGTGTTATTGAAAACGAAATATATTTAGAATTTAAGGAACCAAATGATACTTTTTTTATGGCATTAGTCGACAGACCTCTGATAATTATCAATAAGGCCTTAGGATACCGAATTGATTGTGTTTTAGTTAACTATTTATATAACTACGATCAAAAAAAGTGGACCTGGTCGATTAAACCAAAATTTTCTGAATTGAAACCGGAAAGTGCCGACCAGACCGAGGAATGGCAACAGAACCGTCAAAAAGCCTATCAGGGGTCCCTCTATCACTTTCTAAGAAGCTTCAGGTCATACGAGTTAAAGGAGGAAGAATACGATATTTACAAAGTAGCTGTGCGCGGCCAGAAAGTTCCGCAACAGCGCTGGCATCATACCTTAGTGGAGTATGAAGACTATATCAGTGATGGTGTATTTGGGTCTGAAAAAAAATTGCACTTCGAGAATTTTTTGTTTGTCGTTTATAAAAAATCAGCAACGTCATGGATCGGCTTAAACTATGCCGATATTACCCTGGATGAATATGGATATCCGGAGGAAGATAATCCCTATGAGGTTTATGGGGTTTGGGCTACTCATGGAGTGGGAGATCTGTTGCCTAAAAATTATTCCGGTGAATGAATGTATTCGTTATTATCATAAAATATCGGACAATTTTATTTTATCTGAGAAGACACAATTTTTTAAAAGTCCAATTACAGTCCGGGAACCAGTTGAGATTTTAATTTTAATGCACGATAAATAGCAATAACCTCTAATGGCGGAAGCTCAATACTAATCCAATCCCCCTGAAGCAAGTTTGTGTATGACATATGTGTACCATTGGGCGAAGACAAACTATCGGAGATACTAGGTTTATTATTCTGCTTATCAAGTAAAATATTGTTCGTTGAATTTAATCCGGTTTGTTTTAATCCTATCCTGAGATTTCCGGAATATAGTAAAACAATCATGATATCTGATGAATCTATTACAAAGGGTTTAAAGTCAAGACTATCCAGGCCTTTCCGGTCGCCGGATAGGTCTTTTGTTCTGATGGGTTCCTTAGGTATTGTGGCCCATTGCTCAGCCAGAAAATATGATTTTTTCAACCAGGCTTTTACCCCAGATGTTTCACATCTTGATTTCAGTTCCGGACTTAGTTGAAAAGACGATATTTTAGATTCATGTACGCTGATGCCGTCAATATCCAGCCACACAGAACTATCCTGCAGGCTGATTACTAATATATATTCATCAGGAATTTTAGTATTAACTCTTCGCTTCCAGAATATTTCGTTTAATTCCAGATCAGTCAATTTATTATCTAAGGCGTTTAAATAAGGATCTTCATTGGTAAACTGCGGTGTATTTTTCATGGCGTCTCTACCAGGAAATACTTCTAATTGAGGAAAATGATCCCAGTAAAGAAAGATAGGAATTGCAAGTAACATAATCAGAAATAATCTGAGCAAGATTTTTTTCATTAATAAATTATTTAGTCAGATTTATTCATAGCGCAGCCCAAGGCTACAATCAAAAAAAGATTTTGTCCACGGATTACACTGATTAACACGAATTAAAAAATATAGTATAAAAAATTGCTGAACTTTTGGCAAGAGATAAGGGAACGTTAATCTAGTAGATGTAAATTCTGGAGCTATGTGTGAGGGTATTAAAAACTAGCTTCATATCATCATCATCTAACCTTACACATCCATGGGTTACGGGCATTCCCAAAAATCGTTTATATAAAGTTCCATGGATCAGGTACCCGTTTCCAAAACCAAGAGCATAATCACCAAGAACGCCCGGTTGGTATCTTTTTGCAGAATATTTTGATGGTATGGGCAGATCCTCCTCCACATAGGCCCAATCAGGTTTGTACCACCAGGGATCTTTTAACTTTACAGTCACGCGATAGAAACCTCTTGGTGTTCGAAATAACCACTGGCGCTGATCCTTTGCTTTTAACAAAATGTAACTGCCTGTTGAGCACTTACTTTCGTGGAGTGTCTTCCCCGCTTTTAATAGTCGAATTTTGTTAGCAGCACTATTGATGATCAAATAAGGTTTTTTCGGCTGATTTCCCTGAAATTTTTTTTTAAGACTGTTTAACCTATTTTCTCCGGTCCTGAGATTGTTACTTATTCTTTCAATTTCTAACAAACGCAATGTTTCTTTATGCTGGTTTTCATCATTAGCGGGTGGGATAACCGGTGCCTGTGCTATGGTATACGGATAGGATAGCAGGAGGATCATCCCTAATGATAATCCGAGAAAAAATGGGATCCATCTTTTATTTTTACCAGGTGAATTTTTCATATTTATCTCAGAATTTGAAGAAAGAATAAATCCCCGAACAGCCAAACAGCAGATCTGATCGAGGATTTATTAACAAAATTTAAGAGTTCCGTATACGTAATTAGCGTTGTAGTTCTGACTGAATCGATTGTAGCTTCTTGCTGATCGATTGTGCTTTTTGTTTAGCTGTCAGATAATCGCCATTATCAATAGCAGTTTTAACTTCTGCCTGTGCTGCATCGGCTTGTTCGATCTCGGCTTTAATTTGTTGTAATGCGTCCCGCGTTCCTTTTCCGCGTGGGGCTCTTTTCCATGCATTCATAGTTGTTTTTACCGCATCAGGAATCTGGCCAAGCAGCGCTTCGGCCTCTCCTTTAACTTCTTCTTTTTTAGCCGGTACGGCTTTAGCAGCATCTTCTGCAGCGGTTTTTGCTGTTGTCAGAAGATTTTTTGCTTCATCGAAGTTGCTAAACATGGCAGACTCTTCCTCTTTGACCACTGCCATGGCTCTGTCCAGGGCTTGTTTGGCAGCATTATATTTATCAGGAACGTATTTGTCTGCACCTGCTTTTTTTGCTGCATCAAGCGCTGCGTTAGCCTCATCAATTTCCTGTTGTGGTACATCATCACAACCTGTCAGGAATAAGGCTAGCAGAATTACGGTCAGCAAACTGACGATTGTTTTTACCCTCATACTACCTCCTTAATTATGTAGAGAATACTGAGTTAATATTATAGATTTTTTCAGAATTTCAGGCGTGTATTCTTTATAAAACCCCTTAAAACCCGCAAGGTAATAATCGGTCATATAAATCGCAATTAAAAATGAATTATAATCTATAATTCTCTCTACGAGATCATCATCCAGAATTTGTAAATATGGACGCATTTTTGAGTTCTCTGTTAACAGTTTGAGTTAACTCACTATGAAATCTTTGATGAAAATCAATCTTCTGCAGAAATGCTTCAACCCTCATTTTTATCAGGAACTGACCGTTTGACAAAATATTTTCAAAGAATATATTTACTGGTTTATTGAGGTAAAGATAGGGTGATACGATCGTAGATTTGTACGCAATCTCCCGGCATTTATCATAATCAACAGTTGGCTGGAGGTAAAAATCAACTTTTATCGGACAATTCTCCTTTTCAGTATAAATACCTGGTAAGGGGCTCTTTAAAAATGAATGTGAGGGAATAATAGCCTGTTTGCCATCATAGGTTTTTATCTCAATTTCCCGCATCCCGATTCGTATGATTTCTCCCTGAATTTCTCCCGTATCAATTTTGTATCCTTTCTCAATATAAGTCTCAAAAGGTATCAATAGGCCGGCAATCAGATCTTTTATGGAATCCTGAAGCCCTGCGATAAGTGCTAACCCGATCAAAAGGACCAGGGTTACGGTTAAGATCGGTGATAGATGTAACACTTCCGTGGTGACAAAATGAAGTAGTAACAACCCCAAAATAATCATACAAATAGAAATAAATTGTTTTAGAAATCTTGAAATTCCGGTCCTACGCTCAGAGAGTTTTTGAAGCGGCTGCCTTAGATACACGATAAAAATAAAAGCAAAAATAACTATGATGATTGCAAAAAATACGTCCAAATAGGGAGATGAATGAAAACTATAACCGTCCTTGCTGATCTCTGTTGTTGTGATTGAATCGACGTTTGCGGAGGCAGAACTATCGGTAAGTGCAGAAACGGATGTTTCCTGGGCAGCCGATGATAAAGCTAAAAACTGAAGAACTAAAAGGATCAATATAAATTTCACAATTTGCATATCTGGATGTTCCTAGGAAAGTATATTTACATCTTTTAAAGTTTTTATAAGTGGTCTGTAGATAAAAGGGTGAATCTTATAGCCATTGCAATTCTTAATAATGAGACCTTCAAGTTCAAGATTCTCAAGTTGGAGTCGACTTCTATCAATATTTTGGGTGAATATAATCGAATGGTTCTCGATAGATATAATTTCATGATAAACAATGCTGCCCAGTGTCAATAGCTTTTCCTCAGAGAGCTTATCTAAAAACGAAAAATCAAACTCAAACTTTGCTGATAAAACCATCTTTGCCTGAGAGAATTCCTTGATCGACCTCAGCCAGATTAGTATAGCCGTGGTGATATTACCACCGGCAATTTTATGTAATCTTTTGAAGTATACATCTTCATAATACAGTTTTTGAGGTTTTTCTTTGGATCTGTTTAGACTTTTCCTGCGGTTGGTATTGGTGGATGCTTCAAACTCAAGATGATATCCACTGGCCCGGTGTCGTTTTAATATAATCGATTTTAATTCATCCACATTCATCTTATGAAGATGTAAAACACATTGAAAATGAGAGTTGATACCAACAGCTTTCTCCAGATATTGCCAACTATACAGGGTACAGGTCACAATCCAGAAGACAGATTTTTTTGACCTGGAAAGAAACTGAAGAAATTTCTCGATGCCTTCAAATCCGAAGACTGTTTTTAGATACATAAATTGTATATTTTCAATGATGCATATATTCAGGGTATCTTCATCGTAAATTTTCTTCTCAAGTGCCTCCCAACTATCCAGGTTTTTGAAATGAAAAGCATCACATACAATCTTAAAAAGATTTTTTTCTGAGTATTCCGGTTTTGTAAAAACGATTCTTGTTAGGGGAATATCTGTAAATATCTGATTTTCTGAGTAATTCAGAAATGTGGTTAAGCCGCTACCCCGTTCACCAATAATTGCCACGGCCGGTGTTGAGCCGTTTTGCCAATTTTTAAATTCTTCTTCAATTCTTCTGATTTCTCTTATTCTGTTTGTAAAAAACTGTTGATCATTCAATGCCTGAAAATGAAAAAGCTTTTGGTAAATAAAGGGGAGTTTGGCTATACGGCTTTCAGTATCAGTGAGGTAGTGCCTGATCTTCTCTATCTCAGGATTTATATAATCTTCAATCTCCCGGCTCAGACTGAAATACCTAATCCATAAATTTTTAAATACTTGAGAAGATCTTTTATAAATAAGGGGGATGATTAGCTTGAAAGCGTTCAGAGAGTTATTGGCAATCCGTTTTATTCTTTTGGTGGTTCGTTTCCTTTTGAGATGTGATTTGAACCTGACCAAACTTTCGCTATCAAGGAATTTTTCCAGATCATGCTCGAATTCAAGGCTGTTTTGGAGCAACTCATTTGAACATTGTTCAGGAATATTAACGATCGTTAATTTTAAATCTGTCAGGAGTTTAATTGCTCTGTTTAATCCTTCGCTTATCTCATTTTTGGCCCGCCTAAAAACAGGCAATTGATTTGAATGATCGATCAATTTTAACGTAGATTCGGCATGAAATTCAATTTGCTGATCGATTTCAGATATAATACGGAGAATATGTTTTACTTCTGACTCTTTTTCTCCAATCAGCTTATTGAATTTTTGTCTGAACGGGAGATAGACTTCGTTTTTTACTAATTCTTTTAATGGAACCTGTTCTGTCACTGATCGGGGTGGGATTCTCTCCGTATCCTGTCTGATATAAATAAGATAACGTGGTCCAATATTATCGACGATCCCATCTATCTGATCGAGGGAATTTTCCAGAAGTCGTACGATGTTAACCCCGTGTATTGCCTCAAGCAATAATTGTAATGCGTTGAGAATTGATTTGCGTCGGGTTGTGATTAAGGACTGCAGATTTTTATTATCGGTAGCTTTATCAATTTCACGGCAGGTTTTAGTTATTTGATTATGGGCCTGGCTTAAATAAGGCTTGATGGTTTTTTGGATGCCCCCGTGCAGTTGCCGGGAAGTCTGATATAAACTCCTCACAGTTTTATATCTTAATAAAGCTATTTCAGCATCTTTTTGCCATTCCTCGCGCAGGGTGTTGAGATGAACTTTCCATGCAACCGATTGTTTCTCGAAGCGACTTCCAATGGAATACTCCAGGTGTGATAGCCTGTCACCAGAATATTTCTTATCACTCAATTGAAAGGTACCTGCACGATTCCAGGCATTTTGAAATCCATCAGTAATTTTAATCCATGATTTTTCAAATCGATCAAGAAACTGGGTATCGTATTTTTTTAAAACCTGAAGTGTCTCATCAATATTTTTTAGAATTTCCGCCAATTCAAATAAGTTGTTAAATAATTCATTTTTTTTAGCCGGATCGAGAATCAATGATAGTTTATCCAGGATTAATGATTTATTTGAAAAATCGTTTATATTCAGATGTAATACAAAAAGTTGTCCGGTGATTGCCTGAAGATAGCGCTGCCATTCATCGATCAGGAATTTAAGGAGTGGGTTCTTTGTGTAATAAACCAGAAGACTATGTAACCGGACAACGCGCTCTTCTGATTGCTGTTTGAAGGGCGGTTTATGCCTGAAATCGCGGTAATTATTTAATCCCTGATAGACCAGAGTTTTTGCCCTGGTTTTTAATGGCTGCCAACCTTTCCTGATCCGCCGACTTAACCTGTCATCGGGATAAGCTTCCCAATAAGTATCACCAATTAATATCCTGACTTCGTCGGGAATCTCCGATAAGAAGGCATCAAAATATGATGAGATGCTATCGGAAATTTTTGATTTAAGATCATCTTCAGATATATAAGTAAGGGATTCCATCCAGAGACGTATCCGGGCCATTTCAGATTCTAACTCTTTCCAGAGACTATCAGGATTCTTAGCCCATTCTTCAGTGTGTACAAGAAGAATCTTTAATGAGTTTATTATGGATTCTAATTCGGATAACCTGTTTTTATGGAAATCCTCCCAGACCTGAAAGGATTCCTTAGCAGCAGATTCTGCAAGTGGAGTGATTTCTTCGAGTATTTGCTGAGGTTCATACTTCATAATTTAACGGGACCCGTAGGTTTTTGTACAAATTCCATATCCGGTTAACTCAAGGAATTAGTTCCTAATTGACAATCATTATTATTTTCGGCCTAAATGAAAAAAATATGAAATAAAAATAAAATTTCCTGTTAGTAAATATATCCGTGAAATCAATAATCATTTGATTTCTCTGAATTAATCATTATTTTTTAATAATTATGTGAGATTAAATAACCTGGTTAATTCATAGCGTCGCCAAAAAGCTGCAAACAAATGGTATTTTCTATTCTGTCATTCTGTAGGAATCTTCCTGCTTGTCGAAATCATATCAGCAAGTTGGAAGATCCCTTCTGGATGACATCAAAACTTTGCTAATCTCCCAAGGCGATCCGCCAGGCGGAAATAACAAAGTTTTTAAATCTTTCTACCGCCCGCCTATATTTGGCGGGGGCAGGTCGCTGCGTAAGATGAATTATCCAGGATACAAATATTCAGGGGAGGGTAGAAATATCTCATGTCTGGTGTAATAAAAAAAAGAGCCGGGATACCGGGTGATGAGAGCGAATCTGTCTACGATGTAAATCTTTTTCTTACGGATTCGCAGCTAGAGATGGAACTGGAAAAATGCGAATACTGTGAAGACAAGCCTTGCATGAAGGCTTGTCCATGTGACTGTTCCCCTGCAGACTTCATAAAAGCTGTTTCGGTTCGAGAACCTGCCGATTACCTGCGCTCCGCAGCACTAATTATGGGTAAGAATCCATTCGGGGGAATTTGTGGCCAAACCTGCCCCGATAAGCATTGCATGGCTGCTTGTGTCCACAAAAAATTTGATTCTCCTGTTAATATTCCTGCCGTACAGGCAACCATCATTGAAAGGGCAAAACAAATCCGCGAAATGCCCCGGTTCAAAAAACCTGAATCGATCGGTAAACACATTGCCGTAATTGGTTCGGGACCGGCAGGATTGGCATCAGCATCACATCTTACCCAGAATGGCTGTAAAGTTACCATATTTGAAAAAGAAGGTGTCCCGGGCGGGATGTGTAATCTCATCCCGGATTTCCGGCTGGATAAAGACGTATTACGAACGGATATTGAGTGGGCACTTAAATTGGGAAATATCGATCTCGTATTGGGAAAAAAGGTAGATGATTCAGATAAACTCTTAGATGAAGGCTTCGAAGCAGTTGTGGTAGCTGTTGGATTGTGGTCGCCAATCCTCCCGGGTATCCCCAATGAAGATAAGGCTATTCCCGGTATTCCCTTTCTTAAAAATCCGGAGCAATATGATGTCAGTGGTAATGTTGCGGTCATTGGCGGTGGGGCAACAGCCTTTGATTGTGCCATGACGGCACTGTTAAAAGGAGCAGATCAGGTTGAGATATTTGCTCTTGAGAATATTAACGAGATGCCTCTGACTGGTAAGGAAATGAGCGAATTGATAAAAAGTGGTGTAGATATCAACGGGAGAGTAGAGGTTACGAACATTCATGTGAAAAATGACCGGGTACAGGGAATATCAGCAAGAAAAGTAAAATTGGAAAAAGGTTTAACGTTTAGTCCTGATGCGGTTACTGCGGTAGCAGATAGTGGAATAACGCGTAAAGATATAAATTCCGTTATCATAGCCATCGGTGCGAAATCGGAGTTTAAAAAGACGGAAAATCAATCTGTGTTTTATGCAGGAGATTGTGTTGAAGGACCAGGCACCGTTGTCGAGGCCTCAGCTGCAGGCAAAAATGCTGCGGAGCAGGTTATGGCATATCTGAACCGTAAAGAGATCCCCCGTTTTCAAAGAAATGATAGCGGATTTATCAAAAGTACAATTCAAATTCCAGGCTATAATTTTCTACCCGTCAACCTGGAGACGGATTTTTTCGGAAGATGCATTTCTTCTCCCTTTCTACTATCAGCAGCCCCCCCGACAGATGGATTGGAACAGATGAAAATAGCCTATGAGGCTGGCTGGGCAGGGGGGATCATGAAAACATCCTTTGATAATGTTCCCATTCACATCCCCGGCGAATACATGTTCAGGTTTTCAAAAAGTACTTTCGCAAATTGCGATAACGTATCCGGACATTCCCTTGATCGTGTCTGTAAAGAGATCGAACAATTAATCAATCTATACCCTGATCGGCTTACGATGGCCTCAACAGGTGGTCCCGTCACAGGGAACGATGATCAGGATAGACAAACCTGGCAGAACAACACCCGCAAATTGGAGTCTGCAGGTGCGATGGGCATCGAATACAGCCTGTCCTGCCCGCAGGGTGGTGATGGGACAGAAGGGGATATCGTGTCACAGAATGCCATCCTGTCCCAAAAAATAATTAGATGGATACTGGATAGCGGTGATGGTAATATTCCCAAGATTTTTAAACTAACCGGTGCAGTGACCTCCATCGAAGCTATTCTCCGGGCAATTAAAGAAGTATTTGACCAATATCCTGAAAAAAAAGCCGGAATTACCCTGGCCAATACTTTTCCTACGATGGCCTTCAGAGCAAGCGAGAATAAAACCTGGGAGGAGGGTGTAATTGTGGGAATGGCTGGTACCGGCGTATTAAACATCAGCTATCTCTCACTTGCTAAAGCAGCACCGCTCGGTCTTGTTATATCCGGGAACGGGGGAGTTATGACCTACAAAGAAGCGGCAGATTTTCTGGCCCTTGGTTGTAGGACAGTACAATTCTGTTCCATGCCGGCTAAAATGGGTTATGGTATTATTGATGAAATTAAATCAGGAGTGAGCCATTTGATGGCCAGGCGTGGGATAGACTCGGTTCAGGAATTAATCGGGATCGCTCTGCCAAACTCAATTACTGACTTTATGGATCTCTCTCCTGAAAAAAAGATCTCGGATTTGAACCATGAGTTATGTGTGCAGTGCGGAAACTGTCTTCGCTGTTCCTATTTTGCCATCAATTGGAATGAAGAGGGATTCCCGCAAACAGATCCGGCAAAATGTATCGGCTGTAAAATGTGCAATTATTTATGCTTTACGGGCGCTATAAGTATGCGGGGTAGAACAAGAGAAGAACATAATGCCCTGGTGGAAAAGTAACTCTTGTCATAATCACAAAACAGTTTTCTCGCAGAGACCTGCCCCCGCTAAATGTAGGCGGACGGCGCTGAGAATGCAAAAAAAGATATCCCACGCCAAAGGCGGGCAAACACGAATTACGCAAATTTTGACGAATTTCACGAATTATTCTAAAAAAATAAAAATAATATAAAACTTTGCGTACTTTGCGCCTTCTCTGCGTCTTGCGTTAAGTATCCGTTTTGAACCAGGAGTGATAATGAAAAAAAGATGTCCGTGGGTAGGTGAAGATGACCTCTATATCAGATATCATGATGAGGAGTGGGGTGTTCCGGTATACGATGACCAAAAACTGTTTGAGTTCTTAATACTAGAAGGTGCACAGGCCGGTCTGAGTTGGAGTACTATCCTGAAAAAGAGAGAAAACTACAGAAAACTTTTTGATAATTTTGATGCAAAAAAAATTGCTCGGTACAATTCCAAGAAAATTGAAGAATTACTCAATGATGCCGGAATTGTCCGAAATCGACTTAAAATTAATTCAACAATAAGCAATGCGAAGGCTTTTTTAAGAACTTGCGAGCAATATGGTAACTTTTCAGAATATATCTGGTCATTTACTAATGGCAAACCTTTGATTAATCAGTGGAAATCATTGCAGGAAATTCCAGCAAAATCAGAATTGTCTGATAAAATGAGCAAAGATCTGAAAAAAGCAGGATTTAATTTTGTCGGATCTACCATTTGTTATGCTTTTATGCAAGCTGTGGGGATCGTAAATGATCATACGGTTGACTGTTTTAGATATCATGAAGTTCTGTCCGATCATTAACCGCGAAGGCTTTACTGACGCAGTATTTTTCTCCTGTTTGAATGTGATATCGTAATGGCCGTTCGCGAACGGCCACTACAACATATTTTTACCCCTAAATTGTTTGAAAAGGGCGTACAATGCGTTTTAGAATTAATGGTATTGAAAAAAACTATTCCGGTGATCCGGGGATATCTCTGTTGAAATATCTGCGTGGCATGGAACATATAATTTCGGTAAAAGATGGGTGTTCGCCCCAGGCGGCCTGCGGGGCCTGCACCGTTGAACTAAATGGCAAAGCGATCCTTTCGTGTGTGACGCCGATGTCCATGGTTGAGAGTAGTGAGGTTGTCACAACTGAGGGCCTTGAGAGACTAATACAAAATGCATTTGTTGTAGCGTTTGCTGAAAAAGGAGCAGTACAATGCGGGTTCTGCACACCTGGCATAGTAATGCGAGCCCAGGCATTATTAAAAAAGAATCCGGATCCGACACGGGAAGAAGTCATCCAATCGTTAAAATACCATTTATGTCGGTGCACGGGCTATATTAAAATCGTTGATGCGATATTAGTTGCGGCAAGAACGATACGTGAGCGGAAGTTCTTAAAACTGCCTGCCACTGATGGTAGGGTTGGTTCGCGCCATATACGTTATGATGTGGAGAGGATGATTCTGGGAAACCGGCCTTTTGTTGATGATTTGGTTATTCGGGATCTAAAATTTGGTGTCTTGAAATTCAGTGATCATCCGCGAGCCACCATACTCAGCATTGATGTAAGGGAAGCAGAAAAATTACCGGGTGTTCTACGCGTGTTTACAGCGAGGGATATACCGGGAAACCGCTTCGCCGGATTAATAATAGCGGATTGGCCCATCATGATTGCTGAGGGTGAAATGACACATTACATAGGGGATATCCTTGCCGGGGTCGTCGCTGAAAATGAAGATATTGCCAGGGAGGCGGTCAAACTAATCACTATCCGGTATGATGTTTTTGAGCCTGTAATCGATCCCCACCGTGCCATGAAGGATGATTGTGCTAAAGTACATGTAAATAGAGATAATATTCTTGAAAAATCCTTGTGCAAACGAGGAGATGCAGATTCAGCCCTGAATTCTTCTGCCTTTAAAGTTCAGCGCACATTCCGGACGCAAAAAGTTGAGCATGGGTATCTTGAACCTGAATCTTGTGTTGCTCAACCCTGGGGAGAGGGTATTGAGGTTTTTACACAAAGTCAGGGCATTTATGAGGATCAGCGGCAACTCTCCGGGATTTTGGATATTTCAAAAGAGCAGATAAATGTACGTCTTATGCCGAATGGTGGTGCTTTCGGCGGTAAAGAAGATCTTTCCATACAAGGTCAGACAGCTTTATTTGCCTGCCTGCTAAAAAAACCAGTAAAAATTACCCTGAACCGCGAAGAATCAATACGACTCCATCCAAAGAGACATCCAATCAATCTTGAATACCAAGTGGGATGTGATGATAAAGGAAAATTAACTGCTCTAAAAGCACGCATTGTAGGTGATACCGGTGCCTATGCCTCTGTAGGAGCAAAAGTATTGGAAAGGTCAGTCGGACATTCCTGTGGTGCTTATTTCGTACCTGCAGTCGATGTGGAAAGTTTTGCTGTCTACACCAACAATATTCCAAATGGAGCCATGCGTGGATTTGGTGCAAATCAGGCAAATTTTGCCATGGAATGCTGCGTTGATGAGTTGTGTGAATTGGGAGGATTCGACCGCTGGCAGTTCAGATATGATAACGCATTGAAAGAGGGGGATAAAACGGCAACCGGCCAGATTTTAAGAAGTGGTGTGGGGGTAAGAAAGACGCTGGAAGCAATTAAGCCTTATTACAAGAAGGCAAAATATTCAGGACTTGCCTGCGGTATAAAGAATACCGGTATTGGGAATAGTATGAATGATGAAAGTACAGTCCGTATTGAAATTTATGATGTCCGAAAGGTACTGGTCCATCATGGTTGGACAGAGATGGGACAAGGCGTGAATACCATGGCGGTACAGATCGTATGCGAAGAAACTGGTCTTGCCCCTGATCTTATTGAGGTTGTGACGGAGACAAAATCAGAGACACCGGCAGGTATGACGACGGCTTCCCGGGCCACTTCTCTGCTTGGAAACGCAATTATTGAGGCATGTAAACAATTGAAGCAAGATCTTAATAAATATCAGTTATCAGATTTGACAGGTAAAAACTATTCCGGTGTCTGGACCTGTGACTGGACGACAAAACCGGGAGAAGAAGTTGAGGAAGTCATTACCCATTATTCTTATAGCTATGCGACACAACTGGTCGTTCTGGATGATGCAGGAAAGATTGACTGTATTTACGCGGCTCATGATGCCGGAAAAGTCATGAATCCGACGCTTTTTGAGGGGCAGATAGAGGGTTCGCTACACATGGGGTTGGGATATGCTGTATCCGAGGAATTAGCTCAAAAAAATGGGATTCCTGAAAGTTTTCGATTACAGGCCTGTGGCATCCTACGAGCTAAGGACATGCCCGATGTAAAAGTTATTGCGGTGGAAGAAAAAGATCCTGTAGGCCCCTACGGAGCAAAAGGGGTTGGGGAAATAGGATTGGTTCCTACTGCGCCAGCTGTCGCAAATGCTTTCTATAGTTACGATAATAAGCGCCGTTACGTTTTGCCGATGAAGGATTACCGGTGGAGGAAGACACATAAAGATGAGGGATGAGAGAAGAGGGAAGAACGCTACTATAGCCAAAACTTTGTTTTTTCGCCCTAGCGGATCGCCTTGGAAGATAAGCAAAGTTTTGATGTCATCCAGAAGGGATCTTCCAACTTGCTGATATGATTTCGACAAGCAGGAAGATTCCTACGGAATGACAGAATAGAAAATACCATTTGTTTGTCCCGATGTATCGGGATGCTGTGTTATGAATAGATCAAGTTAAATGAGATTCAGATTTCTGGAGGATTCACGATGGATAATGCCGGCGTAACATCAAGTAAAATAAAGTTCTGTGATATGCGCTGTGAATATGCGGATTTTGCCAGGGAAGAGGCCATTGACGGTTCAAATTCATGCCGGACTTTTATGGCTTTATGGTGTAAAAAACTTGAAAAATATGTGACCAAGAATGCACCCTGTGAAGTAATTTTCGGATCCCGGAGACCTAAAACGAGGTTTTAATATGGCTATCTATATCAAAACTGTTACCTATATCGATTGGAATACATTTGAGATCAAACCGGGCAATCTTGAGATTGAAGAGGGGGATGGGGGTGGGATTAAATTTGTAGATTCCTGCCCGGCAGGAGCCTATGAAGGTGCCGGGAAACTTATAACCAGATCCTTTGTCTGTTCTCACCATCATGCATACTCTGCCCTGGCCAGGGGCATGCCGGCACCAAAGAAAAAACCTCAGAATTTCGTTCAAATTCTTAAATATATATGGTGGAATCTGGATAAAAAACTAGATGCTGAAATGATCCGGGCTTCAGCCCTTGCGACCGCTCTGGCCTGTGCCCGGAATGGGACAACATTTGTTATAGATCATCATGCCTCGCCTTTCTCAATTCAAGGTTCTCTGGATATTATAGCCAGGGCGTTTGAGAAAGTAGGGATCAATCATTTGCTCTGTTATGAAATGTCCGATCGTGATGGTGAAAAAGTCAGGGAAGAGGGCCTGGCAGAGACTGAGGCTTATTTGGAAAAGCGAGAGGGTCTGGTAGGATTGCATGCCTCATTTACAGTTAGTGATCGGTTGCTAAAATCGGCCATTGATTTGTCTGACAGATATAATTCAGGAATTCATATTCATGTGGCAGAGGATACTGCTGATCAGAAGGAATGTGTTGAAAATCATAAGATGAAAGTAATCAACAGGTTAAATAAATTTGGAGCACTCGACTCTAAGAAGTCAATACTTGCTCATTGTATTCACCTGGATGACCCTGAAAGAGAAATTCTGGCAAATTCGAATGCCTGGATTGCCATCAATACAGAAAGTAATCTGAATAATCATGTGGGGATATTTTCAAACAAAAGCGGGCTGGAGGAGAAAGTTCTGTTAGGAACCGATGGGATGCATTCGGATATGATCCGGAATGCCCAGATGAATTATTTTATTCATAAAGATATGGACCGGCTGGATCTGAATGACAGCTATCAGAGACTCCGACGGGCACATCACTATATACAAGAAAATAATATAAAGGGTGATTCTGAAAATAATCTTGTAATCCTTAACTATAATTCTCCCACCCCGGTAACCAGTGAAAACTGGCTGGGCCATTTCTATTACGGACTAACTTCAGCGGATATTGACGGGACAATATGTAATGGGCGGTGGGTCGTAAAGGATGGTAAATTTACGAATGTTGATCAGTCTGAAATTTTAGATTTTTCCAAAGAGCAGGCCCTGAGGCTGTGGGAGAAACTAATGTAATACATAAAAGGATGCTTGATACTCGATACTGGGAACTGGCTGCCTGGTTCTCGTTCCCGGTTCTCGACTCCGGATACTTGGTACCAGGAATGAAAATTAACTCAAAAAACACTTGACAAGATATTCAGGTGGACAAAACTTTTATTCCCAATTCCCAATTCCCAA
>SDBT01006314.1_pt1 | contig 19702 bp, 14 predicted proteins | sample 2277101 | NCBI WGS metagenome assembly SDBT01 (sample SAMN10404973, study PRJNA504765) | marine sediment metagenome | isolation source: marine sediment core GS10_PC15, 103 cmbsf | place: Arctic Ocean: Southern Knipovich Ridge | collected 2010 | reverse complement strand
ATGTATTTTCTTGCATTCAAGTCTGAGCTTGGGGATTCAATGGATTTTTTGAATTCAATTGTGAAAAGTGATGGAGTTTTGAATTCATATAATTACGAAAATCAAAGTGTGGATTATCTGATAAATATTGCATTAAGAGAATTTGATCCGTATCGAAGAAATCAGGTTTTGCAGGAAGTGATGATGATAGTTGTGGAAGAAGATGCGATCGGTGTGCCGTTATTTGAATATGAAACTGTTTATACATTTGTTGATTCTTTGAAATTTTCACCAAGAATCGATGGGTTTTTATATTTTGATGAATTAAAAATAAAATGAAAATAAGCATTCGCAGCAAGTTAATAATTTTAATTTCACTACTCGTGATAGTGCTTTTTAGTCTTGCGGCAATGTTGTTTATCAATGAGAAGAAGGAAGAGATGGCTGAAGATATTTTTGTGAATAGTCTGGCGTTTTCAAAATTGAGTGCTGCTACGGTTGCGGAAAATTGTGATCTTTATTTGGAACAGGGGGCGTTTGTGTATTTTAATCGAGAAATCCAGGGGCTTTTCAGTCAAAATGATGATTTGGCTGGAATTGAGATAGTGACATATAGCGGAGAGGTTTTGTATGATTCAGAATTGGATCGGGATAAAAAATATGAAGGTGAGGCGCGGATTGCGGAAGATTCGTTATTGGAGCAATTGAAATCTGAAAATATTTCTCTTCGAACAGAAGATGATGTGATTTATTTTATTAAAGATGATGAATTTGTGGATTACAATGAGAGGGCGCTTGAGAAATTTGAGAGAGGGACGAAAATTGCTTCTATTATTGTGCCTGTGAATGAAGAGTTTTCTGTTGTTTATTCTTTGCATTATGAAAATTTGGATGAACGGGTTGCTGTTATGGTCGAGAGGATTTTGTATTTGTTGCTTTTAGGAGTTTTAATGGGAATTTTGTTTTCGTTTTTTATGGCGAAAGGTGTCACAAGATCTGTTTTGAAATTAGTGGATGCAGCTGACAAGATTGCGAAAGGTGATTTTAAGACTAGAGTCTTTTTGAAATCTAAGGATGAAATTGGATTTTTGGGACAATCATTTAATAAGATGGCGGAGGATCTGGAAGAAAGCATGGAAGCTAAGCTTTATAAAGAAAGGGTGGCGAAGGAGCTTGAGCTTGCGGAACAGATTCAGAAACAGATTGTGCCGAATGATTCGCAAATTCCAAAAATGGAGGGGATTGAGATTGCTGCTGGCCTGATTTCTGCAGCTGAAATTGGAGGTGATATGTATGATTTTCTTCCTGTGAGAGATGATAGACTTTTAATGTATTTAGGTGACGTGACTGGTCATGGAGTGCCGGCCGGGATTGTGAGTGCGATTGCGAGTTCGCTTTTTTATAGTTATGCGGAAGTTGATGATCTTAAGAAAATTATGATTGAAGTGAATCGGGTTTTAAAAGAGAAAACCATGCCGAATATGTTTATGACTCTTTGTTTGATGGAATGGGATGCCTCAGATAAGAAATTTAGTTATTTGAGTGCTGGACATGAAAAATTGATACATTATTCTGCTAAAGATGGAAAAGTGAAATTGACTTCAGCGGGAGGGATTGCGCTTGGAATGATGCCTAATATTTCTCATAGTTTGAATGTGGAAGTTGTTGATTTTAAAAAAGGGGATGCGCTTGTTATTTATAGTGATGGAATCCCTGAGGCCTGGAAAAATGAAAAAGAAAATTATGGAATAGATCGGTTTGTAAAAACTGTGGGTATGTTAGGGGCTAGTGAGACTGCTGAGGAAATGAAGCAGGGAATTTTGAAAGATTTAAAAACCTTTGTCGGGGATTTTGAGCAAAAGGATGATATCACTCTTATTGTTATTAAGAGGGTTTAGGCATTTATTCCTGGGATCGGAAATCCTGAGCACATCTCTTTGACCTCGCTTTTGATTTTTGCATGGAGGGCTTCGTCGTCTATGTTTGTGACGACCTGGTCGATCCAGTCAGCGACTTTTTCCATTTCTGGTTCTTTCATGCCGCGGGTGGTGATGGCTGGTGTGCCGAGGCGGATTCCTGAAGGGTTCATTGGTGGGCGTTCGTCATCTGGGATCATGTTTTTGTTTAAAGTGATTCCAGCTTCGTCGAGAGCGTGTTCGACCTGTCCGCCGGTTACGCCTTTTGGAATCACGTCAATTAATAAAAGATGGTTTTCTGTTCCTTTGAAACAAATTTCAAATCCTTTTTCTTTTAATTTTTCTTCCAACCGTTTTGCGTTCTTTTTTATCTGCTTTGCATGTTCTTTGAATTCTGGTTGTGCATCTTCTTTGAATGCTACAGCCTTAGCTGCGATATTGTTTTCGTGAGGGCCACCCTGAAATCCTGGGAAGACTGCTTTGTCGATTTTTTTAGCAAATTCTTTTTTACATAAAATCATTCCGCCACGAGGACCTCTCAAAGTTTTGTGAGTTGTTGTTGTGACGATATCCATGTGAGGGAAAGGTTGATTCATTTCACCTGCCCCAATCAAGCCAGCAATATGAGCCACATCTGCCATTGTGATAGCGCCGACTTTTGCAGCGATCGCAGCAACCCGTTCATAATCAATGTCGCGAGAATAAGCGCTATACCCGACAAGTAGAATTTTTGGTTTGTGTTCTAAAGTAAGTGCTTCCATTTCATCATAATCAATGCCTCCGGTCTCTTTGATAGTTTTGTATCGGGGAAATTTAAATAAATGCGCCATCCAGGTAATAGGATGTCCGTGAGTCAGGTGGCCTCCATGAGATAAATCCATCCCAATCACTTTGTCGCCTCGTTCCAGAAGCGCTGAATAAACCGCAATATTCGCAGGAGCGCCTGAATGTGGCTGGACATTTGCGTGCTCTGCGTTAAAAAGTTTTTTTGCTCGCTCAATAGCAAGGCCTTCTGTAGTATCGACATTTTCACATCCTCCATAATATCTTTTTCCTTTATAACCTTCTGCATATTTGTTTGTCATGACAGAACCGATGGCTTCTAATACTGCAGCTGATACGTAATTTTCAGAGGGGATCAATTCCAATCCTTCTATTTGTCGTTTTTTTTCACGTTCAATAGCGTCGTAAACTGAAGGGTCTGCATTTTGAAGAGCGCTCATGTTTTAGAGGTTAAATTTTAAGGAAGCCGGTAAGTATTTTCGTTGATTTGTTGACAATTAGCAAGGTTAAAATATAGTATTGGTAAGCTTTGCCCAGGTGGCGAAATTGGTAGACGCGCTAGCTTGAGGGGCTAGTCCTGCTTAGCGGGGTGGAGGTTCAAGTCCTCTCCTGGGCACCATTATAAAATTCAATGGATTATCCTTCTAAAATTAGAGTAGGCCAGAAGACTTTCCCGATAGAATATTCGAAGGTAATGAAGGGCACGTCTTCTGTAAGGATTGCTAAAGGTAAAGTTATTTTGCGTTTGTCGCGATATGCTTTTCCTGGTCAGCGTGATGAGATGGTTGCGAAATTTTTGAAATGGGCAGAAAAGAAGCTTAGTAAAACGTCTGTAGATGATTTTGTGACTCCGGTTTATAAAAATGGCGGACGAATTTGTATGCATAACAGGATTTATGATATTTCTGTTAAATATGAAGATCGAAAAAATAATCGGGTTGTTTTGCGAGATTCTACGATCGAGATTTTTTTGAATAAGGCCACAGCGTCGCAAGAGATCATTCAAAAATTAACGGAAAAAACAATCATTAAAGATCAGACTCCCTACCTGGAAGAGGTGATAGAGGAGTTGAATCAGCTGTATTTCCAGGAGCATTATGAGCGATGTCGATTTAAACGGGTGAGTTCGAGATTTGGGAGTTGTAGTAGTAAGCGAAATTTGAATATCGCGTTTAAATTGTTATTTGCTCCGAGAGAGGTTTTTCGATATGTGTGTGTCCATGAATTGGCGCACTTAAAGGAGATGAATCATTCGCGGCGGTTTTGGGATTTGGTTGCAGAAGCGATCCCGGATTATAAAGTGCATGAGAAATGGCTGAGGGAGAAAGGTTTTATGCTTGGGTGAATTATGTTAAAGTTTGTATAAATTTAATTGATTCCTATGGAAAATAAAAATGAACTTGAAAAACGGGTTTTAGCTTTGGAAAAGAAAGTTAATGATTTAGAAGAGGGGAGGTTGAGACAGGGCAGAGCCACGGATGTCGAAAAACCTGAGTATGTGCCTGAGCCATCTGCGCCGCGGGAGCCTGGGCCTATTTCGCATTTTTTCAAATGGCTAAAAGAGGATTGGCTAATGAAACTGGGCGCTTTTTTGCTGATTTTGGCATTAGTCTGGTTTGTAAAATATGCGTTCGCCAATGACTGGATTGGACCTGTTGGAAGAGTTAGCTTAGGAATGTTGACGGGTGCAGGATTGCTTATTTTTGGACATTTCTTAGTTCCCAAGCGTCGGATTCCTGGAGAAGTCTTGGTGCTGACAGGGATGATTATTGCGATAGCTAGTGTTTTTTCAGGTTATTCCTTTTATGATTTTTTTAATGAAATTACTTCTTTGGGATTTGTGTCTTTGATAATTTTATTTGTTGCCGCGATTGCGATTTTGCGGGATTCCAAAGCCCTGGGATTTATTGCGGTGGTGGGTACAGCGAGTACTCCTTTCTTTATTGATAAGATTTTAGACTTTCAGGAGGTGTATCTTGCGTATCTTTTGCTGATTAATTTAGGAGTGTTGCTGATGGTTTTGTTGAAAGGGTGGAGAGGGCTTATTCTTTTGTCCTTTTTGATTACTGCTGTTTATGCATCAGGGATATTTGAAGTATTGCAGCATCAGGAAGGGTTGTCGATTGTGTGGGCTTTTATGGGTGTGTATTATGCTCTTTTCCTGGTTTCGAATGTTATTGCGATTTTGCGAAATAAGAAGATCGTATGGACTGATATTGCCATTGCTGGTTTGAATTCCATGATAGCGCTTGCCTGGATTCTTGAATTCGTTCCAGAGCATTTGCAAAGTGTGGTGTTGAGTTCGTTGGCAGTTCTTTCGTTGATTAGTGTCTTTTTGATTGTTCAATTTACGAAATCGCTTAAATCACCGATATTTTTGTATTCTGCGGCTGCGGTTTTGTTTGTTGGGGCGGCGACTGCTGCTGAGTTGGAAGGTATGGCAATGGTCGTTGCATATTTTATTGAAATATTGACTGTAGTTGTTTTGGGGGCTTATTTCTTAAGGGAAAGAGTGGTAGCTGCAGGAGCTTCTTTGTTGAATATTATTCCTTTGTTTTTGTTAGTAGATGAGGGGAGTTTTGAATTATATAAGTGGGCAGATGTTTCGCTTTTCAATGAGCATTTTTTCGGCATTTTAGTTGGGCTTGTGACTGTTCTTTCGTGTGGGTTTATTTTGAATTGGCAGAGAAAGATTACTAAAAGCACAAATGTTATGTTTGAAGGGCTTAATTTTGTTGTTGCGGCTGGATTTGCGATTGCGCTTTTGTGGCTTTCTTTACATAATTTAATAGAATCTGCGAGTGCAGCGAGAGGGACAGCTCTTGTGATAATGACTTTGGTTGGAGTGAGTTTGTTGTTTTATTCTTTGCAAAAAGACAAAAAGGGATTGAATGTTGCAAGTCTTGTGTTGCTGGGAGGTGTGGTTTTGAGATTGTTGTTGTTGGAAGTATGGAATATGCCGCTTGCAGGTAGAGTGGTTACGTTTCTTTTGGTGGGGGTTTTGCTTATTGTGACTGCATTTTTTAGAAAACGTTTATATGAATAATTTTATTAAAAAACTAGGTTTATTAATTTTCGTGCTTTTTGTTTTGCCTTTTTCAGCTGTGATGGCTGCAGATGTGGAGGAGCCTGATCTTGATTTGAGTGTTTTTAAAGGGTTTTATGAGGTTGAGTTGCCAGAATTGATTGTGCCTTCAGTTGTCTCTGTTGATTTGATGAATTTACAGGGACATGGTCTTTTGATTTTGGAAGATTCCGAATTGCCTCAGCCTTGGGATAGCGTTAAGCAAAAAATTGATTATTTGCCTGACTCAACAGGACATTCGTCTTTGCTGGATAATGCTAGTAATCTTTTTGATGGAGATTTTAAAACTGTTGCTGAGTTTGATCTTGATCAGGATGAAGGGCATGCGTATGTGATTGCAGAAGCGACTCGGGCGCTTGAATTGGCTTCGATTTATCTTCTTTTGGATAGTTACGTGGCTTTGCCTGATTATGTACAAATTAAGGCTGAAGTTGGTGGTAAGTGGAAGACCCTTGTGGCAAAGAATAGAATGAAGAGTCATGAGGTCTTTTTTCCTGTTACTTCAGCGAAGAAATGGCGTTTTGATTTTTGGCATTCACAACCTTTAAGGCTTCGTGAAATTGAAATGTTTGATAGAACAAATCATTTTTCTCCTGTTACTGAAAGAATTTATTGGCTTGCTCGTCCTGGGGCGACTTATACTTTGTATGTAGATGCTAAGGCAAAGTTTGAAGCTGATCTTTCTGAAAAGCCATATTTGTTAGATCCTGAAACGGAAGTTGTTGTGGGAGATTTGAGTGAATGGCAGCAAAATTCATTGTTTAAAGAGCCGGATGTTGATGAAGATGGCGTTATTGATATTTTTGATAATTGTGTGAAAGTTGAGAATAGTGATCAGATTGATATAAATGAAAATGATTTAGGAGATGCCTGTGAAGATTTTGATAAAGATGGCAAGATTAATTCTCTTGATAATTGTCCAGAACATCCAAATGCTCGGCAAGCTGATGAAGATGGTGATGGCATAGGTGATGAATGTGATGATGAAGAAAGTCGTTTGACAGAGCGTCTCCCCTGGATGCCATGGGTTGTTATTGGTTTGGTTTCAATGTTGATTGCAGGAGTCTTGGTTTATACTTTGAAAAAGGGATCAAATTGATTGAAAAATTGTTGTCTATATGGTAAAAAGTACGAGTTGAAAAAGCGAGGGCGCTTAGCTCAGTTGGAGAGCCCTCAGCGATATATTAAAGAGCGCGAAGACGCTCTGACTAACTGAGCAGAGAGAGACAATTTGAAAACACGAGGGCGCTTAGCTCAGTTGGTTAGAGCGTCTGGTTTACACCCAGAAGGTCAGTGGTTCGAATCCACTAGCGCCCACCATTGACAAACGGATCACTTTCGTGCATAGTGTGTAATGTTGAAAATTTAATCTGTTTCAATGGAATATATACGATCAAATGGCGAAACTGCATCGTTAGATTCAGTGCCGCAAAACCGCTTTCCTTCAGGTAGGCAGCTAATAGAGGTGGGGTTTGAGGCAGCACCTGCCCAACTTTTTCTTGGATTTCGTTCACGAGTTATGGCCTTGATTGATGAAATGGAAGGGTCTTTGTATTTTTCAATCTTGCCACCTGATGATCCTCATGTAATCGCTTTGCAGGAACAAGATCCCGATCCAGGGAAGGGTGATTCTAGAGATGTTATCCCGTTTCCGGAGCTTATGCCTAAAGTTGCATAGAGTGAAATCTATTTGTCCAGGAATAACCTTTTCGCACTCTGTTTTCTTAATAAAACGAGAATTCCTTTATTTAAGGCATTCTCAGCACCTCAAACAACTTTTTTATTTTTGCCCACAATCTAGAGCAATAGTCCGTATCCAATATCACGGTTTTGATATCGAGCTGTTTGGCCCACCATTTAAAACTATTGCTTTTTAAGTGAGATTTGATAATATTTGCTCTATTTTTGATATTAAAGAATATGGCTGTTGCTTTAGAATATACTTCCGATCCATATATAATTGATGGCAGAGAAGATGAACTTCGATTGCTTAACCTGTGGAGAGAGAATAATGATCAAAAAGCGTATAAGGCTTTGTATGATTTTTTAATGAAAGGGGCTCGCTTTGTTGCTCATGGGCTTGTCTCAAGTTATCCAAATATTACTGCTGAGTTTTTGTATGATCATCATTTAGTCGGAACTGTAATAAGAAATACGATAGAAAGAAAGTATGATCCAGCAAGAACCGAGCATAGGACTGTGAAATCATTTGCTATGCAAGGTGTGAGATGGCGAATGATTGATATCCTTCAAAGAAAACGAACAGGGATGGAATGTCGTACTTTTTCTGCTGATGCACCTATGTATGATGATGACGGGCCTTCCTTGCTTGATACTATTTCTGGTTCTGAAAAATGTGATGAAGGAATTGATGTTTTAACAACTGAAACTAGAAGTTTATTGAATGCGGTAGCCTTTATCGCATTAACTCCGAGAAGATTGCAGCTTTTTAATTTGGCTTTAATGGATCAGGGTTGTATTGAAATTGCACGAGCGACTGGTTCTACTCCCGCAGCTGTATTTGATTGTAGAAAAAGATCGAATCGGCGAATTTTAAAAGTTCTTACTGCTGCGGCTTGCGATTTGTTAGGATATGAGAGTGGCACTCCTGTACCACTTTCACGAGTTGTTGAAACTGTTTCTCCTGCACAGCTTATCCTTCATAATTTTATGCCTGGAATTTGTTTGAAAGGAGAAGATTTTGTTTATAATTGCCATCAATTAGCAAAAGCCGGAGTTGAATTTGCAGAGGATGGAAGAGTCGATTTACGGGGAGTTGGTGATAACAAATTTAATATTTCTATTTTTAAAATGGCTGACGGGTCTTATAAAGCAGGTTATGAATTTTTGCTTGAAGCTAAAGTCCAAGGAGTTTGTGAATTGTTTAGCTCAGGAAAAAGTGAAGAGGCTCTGTGCATAATGCCTGAAGATTTACAGGCTGACTCTATCTCAGATGACCGCGGCGAATTATCTAAACAAGACTATATTCAGGCAGCCAGAAACCCTGAAAATATTGCTGCTTTTAAAAAAGCTTTTGTTTTGCATTTGTCAGATGAAGGTGTTTTTGAAAGTTTTGTGCGTTCTACTAAATTTGATGATAGGAAATGGTTTGTTATTAATGGAAATCCTCCTCTCACAGGGCTTCAATTACTTCGTCGTTGTGGATACAGCAACCGTTCTCAAAAAATTATTAAAGAATTGTTTGAATTGATTTTAGATGGGAATATTGATTTTAAAAAATCTTATGCTGGCATGAACGCTGTAAATGTCTTGCCACGGCCAATTTTAATTGAAGATCTAAAAAATTATAGAAATAAAAAAGTTTGGGGCAAATGTGGCTTGAGGTTTGAGGGAGAAAAGGCCATCTGTGATATTAAATCACAAGTTGATTTTTTTGCTGGAAATAGAGCTTATTTTTATATTGATAATCCTCCTCGTCCAATTTGTGCAAAATCAATATTCAAAAAGTTAGGATATCCACTCTCTTATGAAGGGATTTATCAATTATGTGTAGAACTATTTGGGGATTCTTATGAGCTTGTCCATAAAGATAATAAAGAATATGGAGAAGCTGATCCTAAAATAAAAGAGTTGTTTTTGTCTCAACTTAGGAAAGGTGCAAACAGGGAGAAACTTTTATCTATGGCTAGAAAATTAGATGATAAAAGATTAGCTGTGGCAATAAATACTAATTATTTTGATAATGTATTCTTTTATATTAATGGAGTTAGCCCTTCCAGATGTAAGATAGAGCGAGTTTTATTTAATACCGGTTATCCTTTCCCTTCTAGGTATATTCTTGCAGAATTATATAAAGAAGTTTTCCCTGAATATGAAATAGTTACAGGATTACCTCCTGAAGCTATTTGTTCTGATTTAAGCTCAGGGAAAAACAGAGAGATTCTTTTAGATAGAGTTGTTTCTATTGGAGATGGTAATTTTTTATTTTCAAATATTGTTAGTACATTTTATGGAGATAAATTTAGCCTTAATTGGAGCAGCGTACATACTATAGGTTTTGGGATTAGGCAAATTGCTGCTTTTTTAAACAAACCTTTTGTAGAACAAGGTCTGCTTGATCTCTATAGGGATGTTTTTCCTGAATATAAATTTTATCACAAACTTCCTCCTGAAATATTGCTAAGATGTTTAATTTCTGATGATAATATGAGAATTTTTGAAGAGGCTGCTAAAGAAACTGATGGTGATTATATCCCATATAAAAATATGCGTAATAAACGTTTTAGAATTTGTGTTGGTGATTTTGATAAAGAATTTGGCATAAGACGAATATTAGCTTATTTCAACCTTCCTCTAACTAAAGAAGGAATAGAGGATTTTTATATGATGATTGTGCGTGCTGCCAAAGAGACATAGCCGATTGGTCGTTGGTTCAAATTCAACCAAGAGCCCCCTGGGTGTCATGTGTTTAGAATTCTTCAGTTCGCGTAAGAACGAGATTGCGATCTCCAAATGTATCATCAACACGTCCTACAGGTGGCCAGTATTTGTTGTCTCTTACTTCTGGGGTAGGATAAGCTGCTTGTTTACGTGTATAAGGATGGGTCCATTCTTCTGTCAGCAAACTCTCGGCTGTGTGTGGAGCATTCACTAATGGATTGTCATCTTCTGGGAAAGTTCCATCCAACACCGCATCTATTTCTTCTCTAATCGCTCTGGTTACTTCGATAAATGCATCAAGAGTGACTTTGGATTCGCTTCCTGTTGGTTCTGCCATTAATGTGCCTGGGATTGGGAATGACATTGTTGGAGCATGAATTCCCGCGTCTGCATATCTTTTAGCAATATTTTTGGCTGTTTCTGTATCGCTTTTCTTTCTACGTGGATCTAAAATGCATTCATGTGCTACTAATCCATTCGGACCAGTGTATAGAGTTGGAAATTGATTGGCTAGCTTTCTAGATAAATAGTTAGCGTTTAAGACAGCGGTAGCAGTAGAGAGTTTTATTCCCTCAGCTCCCATCATTCGAATATACATCCATGCGATAGGAAGGATTGAAGCGCTTCCCCATGGAGCAGATGCGATTGGACCAATACTTTTTTCCCCACCAGTTTCAACTATTGGATTGTTTGGAAGGTGTTCTTTTAAATGCTCACCGACAGCTATAGGCCCAACTCCTGGACCTCCACCTCCATGTGGTAGGCCAAATGTTTTGTGTAAATTGAGATGTATAACATCAGCATATTCTCCAGGAAGGCTATATCCTGCTAGGGCATTCATATTTGCACCATCTAAATAAACCTGTCCGCCAGCTTCGTGTATGATTTCGTAAATTTCTTTGATATTTGTTTCATATACACCGTGTGTGGATGGGTAAGTTATCATAACGGCTGCTAGATTGTCTTTGTGTTTATCAACCTTTGCTTTTAGATCTTCAAAGCTTATGTTTCCTTCTTTGTCGCAATCTACTTCAACAGGTTTCATTCCTGCCATTGTCGAACTAGCAGGATTGGTACCATGTGCTGAGTGAGGGATAAGGCAAATATTTCGGTTAGGCTCCTCACGTTCTTCATGATATTTTTTGATTATAAGTAGCCCTGAGTATTCTCCTTGTGATCCTGCGTTGGGCTGAAGAGAAACCGAATGCATACCTGTGATTTCAGCAAGCCATGATTCCAAATCTTCGATCATTTGTTTATACCCCTCAGTTTGTTCACTTGGAGCAAAAGGATGAATATTAGCAAATTTAGGCCAAGTTATAGGCCGTTGAGAACTGGAGCTGTTATGCATCATAGTGCAGGAACCGAGTGGTATCATTGAGTCTGCAAGAGAAATATCCCTTCTTCTGAGCCTCTCTGCATATCTCATCATCGCAGCTTCAGAATGATATGAATTGAAAACAGGATGAGTCATGAATTTGCTAGTTCTTGCAAGAGAATCGTCATAACTACTATCTGCAGAATCGAATAAAGTTTGAGCATTTGGAGTTTGTTCTTCTAAATCGAAAATAGTTAGGAGATCTTGAATGTCTTTTACGGTGGTTGTTTCATCTAGTGATATTCCTAAAGCGTTATCGAAAACACGGAGATTGATCTGTTGTTCGTTAGCCCGGTTGAGAATAGCTTCTTTTTGCTCTTGGCTTACAGGGATTTTGATTGTGTCAAAGAAAGGAGTTTCTGGGACCTTATAACCGAGTTCTTTAAGTCCGGAAGCTAGGGCTTCTGTCGTTTTATGAATTCTGTCTGCGATTTCTTTTAAACCATCAGGCCCGTGATGTACTCCATACATTGAAGCCACTACAGCCATTAGTGCTTGTGAAGTACAGATGTTGCTTGTGGCTTTTGCTCTTCTGATATGTTGCTCGCGTGCTGTTTTGGTGAGTCTTAGTGCTGGATTTCCATGACTATCTTGAGAAATTCCAACAAGGCGTCCTGGCATTTGTTGGAGCCAGCGTTTTTTAGGACCTTTATTACATGCTAAAAACGCAGCGTGTGGACCTCCGAAACCCATTGGTGCACCAAAGCGTTGCGTGCTTCCATAAACAATATCAGCACCGAATTCTCCAGGAGGCCGAAGCGTAGTAAGTGCTAGTGGATCGGTTCCCACAATGGCAAGTGCTCCATTTTCTTTAGCTCTGCTGCATAGTTCTTCATAATCCTCAATGGATCCGTCAGTATTTGGGTATTGAACTAAAATTCCAAAAGTATTTTCAGAAATTTTAAATTCTTGTGGATCTTGTACTTTTACTTCAATCCCAATGGATAATGCTCTTGTTTTAATCACTTCTATGGTTTGAGGATGACAGTCACTTGCTACATAGAAGATGTTTTTTTTGCCTTTGCTGATTCGGTATGCCATGGCCATGGCTTCAGCTGCTGCAGTGCCTTCATCAAGCAGGGAAGCATTTGCCACTTCCATCCCTGATAGATCGGCAATCATTGTTTGAAAGTTTAACATTGCTTCAAGTCGTCCCTGAGAAATTTCAGCTTGATATGGAGTATAAGATGTTACCCAGCCAGGATCTTCAAGAATCATTCTTAGAATTATATCTGGAGTTTTTGTCCCGTTATAGCCCATGCCAATATAATTACGTCTTTCCTCATTTTTTGATGCGATCTTTTCAAGCTCCGCGAGTGCATCATCTTCACTTAAAGCTGGTGGTAGCGCAAGAGGTTTTCTGCTTCGGATTTTTTCGGGAATAGCAGCACGCATCAACTCATCAAGTGAATCGTATCCGATAATTTTCAGCATTTCTGCAATTTCAACAGCTGAAGGGCCAATTTGTCGTCTTACAAATTCACCGTACACATTTTCAACCCCATCGCGTACTTGATCTCGGTTTTGTTCGTGTTGGGCATTATCATCCTGGATTGTTTCAGTAGGAGGGAACCCTTCAGTTGTGCCATCAATGGTTCCAGGAGTAGAAATAGTCATAGTGAGATTTTTATAAAATTTAGCCAAAATTTAAAATAGACATTGGAAAATAATGTTATAGATTTTAAAAATCTTGTCAAATTTTATCGAAAAATTATAATTAAATCTTTTTTTGATTTAAAGATTTAGCTTAAATTTTTATGGCCTCCTGAGATTTGTTGATTTCGCTGGGATCCTACTGAAGTCTGCTGGTTTTTTTGCATGAGGATCTGCGGGTCTTTTATGGGGAGTGGGGGTTTTCATGTTACATCCTACAATGAAATTGTTGCTTGCATCTTTTAATTCTGGATCTTCAAGAGTTTTAATTTCTTCAATTAATAATAATAAATTTTCTCTAAGAGCTTCAAGTTCCAGGACAGCATTAGCTATTTTGTCAGAGATATTTGTGGCTTTTGTTACGAGGTCAGAGAGTATTGGGATTCCTTTCAATTTGTCCTTAAACCAATTACCTTTTTCTTTAACTTTTTCTGCTGTTTCAGCATATTTTTTAATTTTTTCCAATTTTTCTATTATTTCGTTCACCATTTTCATGACTTCGTGTTCTTGAATAATTTGAGGATGGAAACGAACACCTGTCTCTCTTATTTCACGAATCGCCTTCATAGCATTTTTTAATTCTCTGTTTAATGATTCAATTTCTGTTTTTACAAAAGTAGGTTCAAATAAAATTTTAGAACCTTTGATTTTTTCTAAAGAAACTTTGTGATTTTCAAGATATTTTTCCAAATCTTCTAATTCGCCGCTGGCATTTGATACTTCACAGGCTTGTGATATTTGGCCTCCACTTCCGACTTCTACTGAAGGTCCTGCAATAATACCTACCGCTAATACTGCCAATACAGTATTTCTGACACCGTTTCCTCGATGATTTACTTCTGGTGATCCAGGTATATGCCCATCGATTCTTTCAGATGAGGCTTCTTCTGGATAGTTATTGTTATATTCCATTTTATAGGTTTAAAAAGTCCTTTATTCTAAGCAAAAAAACGGGTTTTGTCAAGCCATGTTTTTGTTTGATAATAAAGGCTCTTTTTACCTAAAAATCATATCTTCTCTTCTCACGCCCACTCCTATTGAGGAGATGCGGCATTCAAGGAGTTCTTCGAGACGGAGGACGTATGCCTGAGCAGTGTCAGGGAGGTCTTCAAATTTGCGTACGCCTGAGATGTCTTCTTCCCAGCCTGGCATTTCTTCGTATTGGACTTCTGCTTTTTCGAGAATGTTTAAGTCTGCAGGGAAAGACGGGAGTTTTTCGCCGTTGTGAGTGTAAGAAGTTGCGATTTTTAAAGGAGAGACGCCGCTTAAGACGTCGAGTTTGGTTAGGTTTATTTCGCTGATGCCATTGATTGTGACGGCGTAATTGCCGACAATTGCGTCAAACCAGCCGCATCTGCGAGGACGACCTGTGGTTGCGCCGTATTCTCCACCAGCTTCGCGGATTTGTTCGCCGAGGGCGTCGTGGAGCTCTGAAGGGAATGGGCCTTCGCCGACACGAGTGGTGTAGGCTTTCATTATTCCTATTACTGTGTTGATTTTTGAGGCTGCGATACCTGTACCTGTTATGACCCCGCCGATTGTGGAGTTTGAGGAAGTTACGTATGGGTAAGTGCCGTGGTCAATGTCCAGGAGTGCGCCGTTTGCGCCTTCGATTAAGACAGTTTTTTCGTCTTTTAATGCTTTGTTTAAATAGTAGGCTCCGTCGACGACCATTGGTTTGATTTTTTCTGAGAGTTCTTTGAGTTCGCCAAGTTCTTTTTCTGCATCGTGATCGAAATCACCGTACATTTTTTTGAAAAGTTCTAGGTTTGCGCGGTATTTTTTTTCGAATCGTTCAAAGTCGAGTAATTCGTGGATTCTGATACCTGTTCGGCGGGTTTTGTCTGAATAACAAGGTCCTATCCCTCTTTTTGTTGTGCCAACTTTGTTTTTACCTTTCATTTCTTCCTGAATGCCATCGATTGTTTGGTGATATTCAAAAAGAAGCTGAGTTCTATCAGCAATAAGCATTCTTCCATTTGTTTCAACTCCATTTTCTTTCAAAAGTTCCAATTCTTCAAAAAGTGTTGGCAAACTAAGGACAACACCATTTCCAATTACGCAAATTGTATTTTCATTCATCATCCCAGATGGCACAAGATGGAACACGATTTTTTTCTTTTTCTCTGGATTGTCAGGATCTTGAGTATAAATAGTATGTCCGGCATTGGCTCCTCCAGCCGCACGAGCAATGATTTCGAAATCTTTTGATAAGATGTCGATCAATTTTCCTTTGCCTTCGTCACCCCATTGGCAACCAAGGACAGTTATGACGTTGTCTGAATATTTCATGATGTAAATATATTTGAAAAAGTTGATCATTGCAAATCAGCTTCCAATTTATTATTATCAAAGTACATACATAACTTTTATTTTATGCTTAGCAAAGATGATTTACTCGCTCAAATCCCGAATTGTTTGTCTGATACGGACTTTGAGAGACTTGGGGAAAAATATGAGGGGAAGGTCCGGGACAATTATACTTCAGAGGGGCGCCGGGTTATTATTGTTACTGATCGGCTTTATGCTTTTGATAGAATAATAACGTTGATTCCTTTTAAAGGTCAGGTTTTGAATCAAATGGCAAAATTTTGGTTTGAAAAGACTGATGATATTGTTGGGAATCACGTTATTGAATTTCCTGATCCAAATGTGGTTGTGGCCAAAGAGTGCAAGACTATGCCAGTAGAGATGGTGGTGCGAGGGTATTTGACTGGAGTTACGACTACGAGTGCCTGGAATCATTATGAAAAAGGTGAGCGAAATTTTTGTGGGAATGAATTGCCAGATGGAATGATTAAAAATCAGAGATTTGAAAAACCGATTTTGACTCCTTCTACAAAAGCGGAGCATGGAGGGCATGATGAGTCAGTTTCAAAAGAAGAGATTTTGAAACGAGCTGTTATTTCAGAAGAGCAATTTGATTATATGGGAAAAGTTTCAATGGAACTTTATAATCGTGGAGTGGAGATTGCAGCAGCGCAGGGGATTATATTAGTTGATACAAAATATGAATTTGGAGTGAATGCGGAAGGGGACATTGTGTTGATCGATGAGATTCATACGCCGGATTCTTCTAGATTTTGGTATGCGGATGAATATGAAAAGCGGTTTGAGAGTGGGGAAGAGCAGAAAAAGATTGATAAAGAATATTTGAGAGAATGGCTTGCTGAAAGGGGATTCGTCGGCGAAGGTGATCTCCTGGATATTCCTGATGAGATAAAGGCAGAGACTGGTCGTCGTTATATTGAAGCTTATGAATTGATCACTGGTCAGGCTTTTAAGGCTGAAGTCGGCGATGTGCATTCTCGGCTCGGAAAAAATTTACATAAATATTTAACCTAAATTATATGAAAGTAGTATTTATATTAGGATCAGAATCAGATAAGGAATTTGTGGATGGAATGGATAAGGAAATAGAGGAATATGGGGTAGATACTGAAGTTTTGGTGGCATCTGCGCATAAAGTCCCTGAGAAAGTTTTTGAAATTGTTTCTCAAAATAATGCTGGTGAAGATGATTTGGTTTATATCACAGTTGCGGGGCGATCGAATGGTCTTTCTGGTGTAGTGGCTGCGAATAGCATACATCCGGTGATTGCGTGTCCTCCTTTTAAAGATAAGGAGGATTTCATGATAAACATCAATAGTACGCTAGTGATGCCGAGTGATACTCCTGTGATGACTGTGATTGATAAGAAAAATGCTGCTTTGGCGGCTTTGAGGATTTTAGCGCTTGATAATGATGAATTGCGTGAAAAGATGCGGGCTCGGATCGTGGAAGTTAAACAAAGTTTTAATAATTAATATATTTTTATGGATGAACATAATTTGCTTTCTATATCACCTTTAGATGGACGTTATGCTACGAAGGTGGACTATTTGTCCCAGTACTTTTCAGAAGCTGCTTTGATGAGATATCGGGTTCTTACAGAGATTGAGTGGTTTATTTTTCTTTTTGGAGAATTGGGGTTACGCAGAGGGAAATTGAAGGCTACTGAGTTGCGACTTTTAAGGAGTATTTATGAAGAATTTGATGTAATTAATGCTCGTCGCCTCAAAGAAATCGAAGATGAGACAAATCATGACGTGAAAGCTGCTGAGTATTTTATAAAAGAGCAATTAAAGGGTGGTCCTTTTGAGAAATTTTCAGAATTCATCCATTTTGCATGTACTTCAGAAGATATTAATAATTTGGCTTATGCGTGTATGGTTAGGGATTTTGTTGAAAGGGACTTTGTTCCGCTTGCCAGTGGCCTTGTACAAGAAATTTATTCAATAGCTATTGAAAATAGGAGTTTAGCAATGGTTTCCAGAACTCATGGACAGGTTGCATCTCCTACGACTTTAGGTAAGGAAATGGTTAATTTTGTTGCTAGAATGGAAAAAGAATTGGAACGTTTATCTTCCTATAATTATTGTCTCCCAGGTAAGATCAATGGAGCGGTAGGGAACTTCAATGCTCATAAAGAGGCTTATGGAAAGGTAGATTGGATTGAGCTGAGCAAAAAGTTTGTACAAACTCTAGGTTTGGAGCCGAATTTATACACAACTCAGATTGAACCACATGATGGATTTGCTTGTGTTTTTGATTCTGTTAAGAGGTTGAATAATATTATTTTGGATTTTGACAGGGATATGTGGGGATATATAAGTTTGGGTTATTTTGGGCAGTCGCTTAAGAAGGATGAGGTTGGGTCTTCGACTATGCCTCATAAAGTGAATCCAATTGATTTTGAAAATTCAGAAGGGAATTTGGGAGTTGCGAATGCTTTGTTTGAACATATGTCCTCAAAATTACAGGTTTCACGTTTTCAGAGGGATTTGTCGGATTCAACAGTTCAGAGAAATATGGGGACAGCGTTTGCTTATAGTGTGTTGGCTTATAAAAGCACAATCAAAGGACTTTCAAAGTGCATTGTGAATAAAAAAGTTATACAAGACGACTTGAAGGATAGATGGGAAGTTTTGGCTGAACCTATCCAGGTTGTTATGAAAAAGCATTTGGTTCCAAATGCATATGAGCAATTAAAGAAATTAACAAGAGGCAAGAGCATTATTACCCAAAAAACAATTCAGGCTTTTATAAAAACTTTAAAAATCCCAGCTGCAGACAAAAAGGCTTTGCTAAAGCTGACTCCAGCTACTTATACAGGATTGGCTGCGGAATTAGTTGATTCATATCAATTAAAAGTTGCTGTTTCAAATTCTGATGGATGTGGCGGTTCATGTGGGTCTTGTTCTATGAATTGTGGATAAAAAATTTTACTTTGAAAAAGGTACTGCTTTTCGTTAAACTAGCCATGTTTTTATTTTGACACTAAAAATATGTTTAAAAAAGTTAATCCAAAGCAAAGTTTTCCAGAAATCGAAAAAAACATTCTTAAATTTTGGGAAGACAATAAAATTTTCGAGAAATCTGTTGAGCAACGTAAGGATGATAAGAAATTTGTTTTTTATGATGGGCCGCCATTTGCGAATGGATTGCCGCATTATGGGCATATTTTAGCAAATGTGATCAAGGATGCTGTGACAAGATATTGGAGTATGAAAGGCTATTATGTGCCTCGTCGGAATGGATGGGATTGTCATGGTTTGCCTGTGGAATATGAAATTGAGAAGGAACTGAAGCTTGCTGGACGACAAGATGTTGTTGAGTATGGGGTTGAAAAGTTTAATGAAAAATGTAGGGATTCTGTTTTTCGATATACAAAGGAATGGGAAGAGACTTTGAAGCGGATCGCGCGATGGGTGGATTTTAGTGATAGTTATGCGACATTGGATAATAATTATATGGAATCGATCTGGTGGCTTTTCAAACAGATTTGGGATAAGAAGCTTGTTTATACTGGATTTAAGTCAATGCATATATGTCCTCGATGTGAGACGCCGCTTTCGAATTTTGAGGTTTCACAAGGGTACAAGGATGTTACTGACTTATCTGTGATTGTGAAATTTAAATTAAAAGAGGATGCGCTTAAGGCGATTGGCGCAAAGGAAAAAGATGTTTATGTTTTGGCTTGGACTACAACTCCCTGGACATTGCCTGGGAATGTGGCGCTGGCGTTTGGGGCGGATATAAAGTATGTGAAGGTCGCTGGCAAGGATAGTGAGGGGAAAGAAGAAGTTTATATTTTGGCTGGGGAGTTAGCTGATAAAGTTTTTGGAGAAGGAAAATATGCTGTTATTGAAGAAATTGATCCAAAAAAACTTGAAGGCACTCACTACGAGCCACTTTTTGATTATTATGTAGGGAAAGATATGGAAGGGGAGCTTTATAGCATTCAGTTGGCGGATTTTGTGACAACAGAAGATGGGACTGGAGTTGTGCATGTTGCGCCGATGTTTGGTGAGGATGATTATAGTCTTGGGCAGGAATAGAAGCATGGACAGATACAGCACGAGCATATTGATGGGACTTTTAAGAAGGATGTGACGGATTTTGCGGGTAAGTTTGTAAAGGGTAAGGATTTGATTGTTGCGATACATTTGCATGAAAAGGACCTTT
>SDBT01006313.1_pt1 | contig 19703 bp, 17 predicted proteins | sample 2277101 | NCBI WGS metagenome assembly SDBT01 (sample SAMN10404973, study PRJNA504765) | marine sediment metagenome | isolation source: marine sediment core GS10_PC15, 103 cmbsf | place: Arctic Ocean: Southern Knipovich Ridge | collected 2010 | reverse complement strand
CCGAGCTGCGGATCACCCAGGCCATCTCCATCCACGCCGAGGAGAACGAATACGAGATCGCCCGCAAGCGGAACGCCGCAAGGTTCTACGGCTCCGACTTTGATCTGGTCACCGTACGCGGGGAACTGGCCGTCACCAACTACAAGTCCGAGGCGGTGAAGCTGAAGATCACCAAGGTACTCAGCGGGGAGGCCACGGAGGTCGACGGCGAGCCGGAGACGGCCAAGCTGGCGCGCGGGCTAAGGCGGGTCAATCCGCGATCCCGGTTGACTTGGCACGTGGAGGTGAAGCCCGGCCGAGATAATACCATCACCCTGCGCTACACCTACGAAGTTTACGTCCGCGGGTAGGTTTGTACGGGCTTCTATCACAGTTGTCGGATCAACCCGCGCCGGCTGACGACGGCGTGGATGAAGGGCGATACGGTCGTCGAGGCCAGGCACGCACTGGGGGAGGGCAAGTGAAGGCTGGGCGGCGCGGAATAGGTTTGGCCAAGTAGCTAAGTGACGGCCGGGCTCATGGCCCACGGCCGGTGGGAGTGGCCGGTCGGTCTGCCGAGCCAGCCGCGCTAGCAGTCCGTGGTGAGGTAAAAGTGCTTCGTCGGCGAGAGCGCAGGATTGTGGTCGGGATCAAGGAGCAAAACGCAGGCAAATCAGTAGATTTGTCGAGTATTCGCGACGATGAGCCCCGGGCAAAAGACTCGCTCGCAGCCAGAATGACTTTTGCCACGGGCTGCTATGCGCTCTTTCTCAGGCCGGCGACCAGTTGGCGGCGATAGTTGCGCAAGGCCTCGAGCTGACGGACTCTTTCGCGCTCGATGGTTTCCCTGGTGGGCGGATCGATTCTTTGCTTGATATTGTCAATATCACATAGGATCATATCTTACCTCTCGGGTCAGTTCTCTTATCGGCCGATTTGCTCGGCGAACTGAAATTCCGTCGGCAGATTTTGCTCGCCTTGGCCGGGGCGAATCACCAGGCGCGGAAGAATCCGCGTGACATCCCCCGCGGCGCGTGTAAGCTATGCGCCTCTGGACCGGGCGACGAATCTTCGATAACATGTTTCGTATCAAGACTATACTACTGGGCGTCGTGATCCTCCTGGCCTGTTCGGCGGCGTATGTGCCGGCGATGCGGGCGGGTTTCATCTGGGATGACGATTGGCTGCTCACGCGGAATGCGAGAATCACAGACCCGGGCGGTGAAGGGCTTTACAAGTTCTGGCTGACCCTGGAGCAGACGGACTATTATCCGGTGACGTGGAGTTCCCTCTGGCTCGAATGGCGGGCCTGGAAAGACAGCGCCACCGGCTATCACATCGTCAACATCGTCCTGCACGGGCTGGGCGCGGTGCTGCTCTGGCGGGTCGTGGGGGCCTTGGGCATTCCAGGGGCCTGGCTGATCGGGCTGATCTGGGCCCTCCACCCGGTCAACGTCGCCTCCGTCGCGTGGATCAGCGAACTCAAGAACACCCTCTCGCTTATCTTCTTTCTCCTGACCGTTCTGTTCTATCTCAGGTTCGACGAGCGCCAGGCCGGGCGGTGGTACGCCTTGTCGCTGGCGATGTTCCTGCTGGCCCTGCTGAGCAAGACCTCCGTGGTGATGGCCCCGGTGGTGCTGCTGCTGTGCCTCTGGTGGCGGCGGAGGCAATTGGGCGGCCTGCACTGGCTGGGCGCTGCCGTCGTCGTGATCCTCGGGGCCTTGTACCTGTTCAACGAAAAACTGCTGAAGAACTTGGCCGGACAGGACTTGCCGCCCGTCCAGTTCGCTCTGATCCTGCTAATCGGGCCGGTGGTGCTGGCCGGCGGGCTGGCGGCCTTGCTGATCGCCAAGCCATGGCGCGATGCGTTGCGGAAGTACCCGGCCTTGATGACCGCGCCTTTCTTTCTGCTCAGCGTGTACTATTCCCTGTTGACGATCTGGACGCAGAAGCACACCGTGATCCAACAAACCCGGATCTTCGGGGAGGGGGAGGGTTTCTTCTGGCGTCTGGCTTGCGCGGGGATGGCGCCGTGGTTCTACCTCTACAAGGCCCTGCTGCCGGTGAAGCTGGTGATGATCTACCCGCGGTGGGACGTTGACCCTTCGGCAATCCAGTTCTATCTGCCGGGCTTGGTGCTGATCGGGCTGGTCGGGTTGTTCTGGTGGTACCGCAAGAGCTGGGGCCGGCCGTTGTTCTTCATGCTCGCCTACATGCTCGTGACGCTGTTTCCGGTGCTGGGTTTCTTTGAGATGTACTATTTTCTTTACGCCCAGGCGGCCGACCACTGGCAGTACATGGGGATCATCGGGGTCATCTCGCTGGTGGTCGGGGCGGCGTGGCATTACCTCAGGATGCGGGAGATTCGCGTGCGGGCGGTGGCGGCGGTCCTGGCCGGGTGCCTTGTTGTGGCTCTCGGCGTGCTGACCTACCGCCAGGCGGAAACCTACGACAGCCAGCTCACCCTGTGGCGCGACAACATCGCTACGTATCCCACCTCCTGGATGCCCTACTTCAATCTCGGCCGGGCGGTGGACGATCAGTTGGGCGACACTGAGAAAGCCCTGAGCCTCTACAAGAAATCCCTGGAGCTGAATCCCAAGCTCGCGAAATCCTACAACAATATCGGCTCGATCTACGCCCAGGACGGCCGACTTGAAGAGGCGCTTTCCTACTATAGCAAAGGGTTGGAACTTCAGCCCTGGGACGCCATGTCCCACAGTAATATCGGCGTAATCCTAGCCCGCAAGGGAGAGAGAGAGAATAACCCGCAACTGCTCCAGAAAGGCATCGCCGAGCTGGAAAAGGCGCTCGAGCTCGACCCGCGGCATTTCAACGCGTACATGAACCTGGCGCTGCTGTACATAGACTTCGGACGCTTTGATGAAGCTACCCGCTACTGCGACAAGGCCCTGGAACTCTGGGCGGACAACCCGGAGGTCCATTACATCAAGGGTAAGCTTCTGACATTGCAGAAACGCCCAGCCGAGGCGGTTAAGGAGTACCGGGAAGCCCTGAGGCTGAGAGACGACTACGTCGAGGCCCACATGGAAGTGGCGCACGTTCTGCTTGGCCTGGGTATGGCCCAGGAGGCGGCGGCCCATTTCAGCGCCGTTTTGGACCTGCCTCTCAACCGCACCAAGCCCAGCGACCGCGCCATCGCCCACGACCGCCTGGGGGTCTTCCTGGCGGAAAAGGGCCGACACGGCCAAGCCGTCGAGCACTTTGAAAAGGCCATCCGACTGGTCCCCGGAGAGGCCAGCTTCTACAGCAATTTGGGGTTGACCCTCTTCCGCCTGGGGTATAGCCAAAGGGCCATCGCTCTCTACAACAAAGCGGTGCAGTTAGACCCGAATTCGACCAATGCGCACGACAACCTGGCCATTGCCCTCACGCGCCTGGGGCAGTTCGATGAGGCGATTTACCATTATCGCAAGGCCGTGGAACTCGACCCGAATCGTCTCGGCGCCATCGCTTCGCTCGCCTGGCTGTTGGCCACCCATCCGCTGGCGGAGCGCCGCGACGGCGAGGAGGCGCTCGCACTGGCTCAGCGCGCCTGCCAACAGACCGGCTATGGGAACCCCGGGCCGCTGAACAGCCTTGCCGCCGCCTACGCCGAACTCGGCCGATTCGATCAGGCTGTCCAAGCCGCCGAGCGGGCCCTTGATCTAGCAAAAAGAGCGGGCGACCAGCAACGTGTCGCGGAGGTATCGGCCACCCTGGATTCCTACAGGTCGGGCAGGCCCTATCGGATCGCCCCACCCAGTCGATAGATACTGATTAAGCGCCTCGGGGGTCAGCCTCGGCCGGGGCGTCTCAACATTCTGCCCCGGTTCGAATCCTATCACTTCGTGGCTGCTCATCGTGCATCAGGCTGAAGGACCCGTTGACGTGCCTATAATTTGACGAAAGGAAGACGCATCTAATATCCCCAACGCCGAAAGGCCGCGATGACGCAGACCGATATGAAGTGTTCCAATGGGGTGATCCATGTGATTAATCAGATGGTTCTGCCATAGCCTTTGAGCTCCATGCGGCTTGCGGCGGGACGGCAACAGAAAAGGAGAGACCCTCTTGGGCAACCTCATCGAAGCTGCTGAGGCAGACGGACGGCTGGAAACCTTGCTGAAGGCGATTCGAGCGGCGGGCATTGATACGATGCTTTCGGCTGTCGGACCTTTCACCCTCTTCGCGCCAATGGATACGGCCTTTGAGAAGCTGCCACCGGAAACTGTCGAGGCCCTCTTGGCAAGACCGGACGATCTGAAAGAGATTCTGGCTTACCATATCGTGAACGGCCGGCTCACGGCAGAGGCGATCGCGAAGGTCGATGCCATCCAGACCCTTCATGGCCATGACGTAACCATAAGGGCCGAAGGTGATATCCTCATGGTGGAACATGCCAAGGTGATCCAGGCGGACATCCAGGCCGACAATGGTTTTTGCCATATTATCGACGCAGTCCTGATGCCTTAGACGCCTTTATGTGATCGGTCACATCGGCGGCGGCGCCCATGCCGGCTATGTCACTGCCCGGAGCCGGCTTGTGAGCTGGTGCGTCCCGCAAGCAGCGCAGAACCCCGTTGCCTGTGGCCCAGCAGCGTGGTTACGGGCCTTGGGCGCCCTGGCTTGACGCGTCATCGGCCTGGGGAACGGGAAAGCTGATCGTAAACCTGGCGCCTTTTCCCGGGCGGGAAGTGACGGTGATATCTCCCCCTATTTCCGTAACGATGCCGTGGGCGACGGAGAGCCCAAGCCCGGGGTTGGCGCGATCTCCTCCGGCCAGCAGACCCTTTGTCGTGAAGAAAGGCTCGAACACCAGCGGAAGGTACTGCGCCTTGATGCCCGGCCCATCATCGGCGAAACGCAGGACAATCTCGCCGTCCAGAGACTCCAAGGCGATGGTAATAGCGCCGCCGTCCGCCATGGCTTCCTCGGCGTTGGTCAAGAGATTCCCCAACACTTGATGCATGCGATTGGCGTCAACCGCCAGCATCGGCGCCGGGTGCAAATCGAGCCGGATATCTATCCCTTTCTCCGCCAGCGGCCGCTCTATGAGGTGCACGAAGGTCAGCACCACCTCGGTCAAGTCGGCCAGGTCGCTGCCTTTTACGTCGCACTTGGCGAAACTCAGCAGAGAACGTGTGATCTTAGAGACACGCAACGCGGCTTCGGCTGTCATCTGAAGCGCCCGCCTCATCGAGGCCGGATCGCCGTTGGTCAGCGCATAGTCCACGAAAGTGGCCACCCCGCCGAGGATGTTGTTGAAATGATGGGCGATTCCGCCTGCCAGCGTGCCGAGCGAGGCCATCTTCTCCGCCTCGCCAAGACGATCGCCCAGCTCCGTTCGCCTGGTCTCATCTAGAACCCACGCCGCGACGCCTTGCGTCCGCCCCTCTGCGGCGACAATCGGAGAGAGAAGAATCAGGATATCCTTCTCCACGCCGTCCCCGACGGCCAAACGAACTTCGAACTCGTTCAGTTGCTCTTCCTTCGATGTCCGTTCCAGCAACTTGGCAAAATGCTCTCGGTGAGCTTCGGGAACCATCTCCAGAATCGGTCGCCTGATCATCTCCTCGGCGGTCCGGCCGAGCAGCTCGCCCGCGGAGCGGTTCCAGGAGACAATCCGAAACCCGGTATCGGTGGCGATCACGGGCAGGGGCGCTCGCTCAACAAGCAGGCGACAGGAATCCTCAGAAACCGCCGGTGGGTTTGTGAAGTCACTCTCTGACATAGACAAATCTATTCTACCACATGTGCCAAGCTGCGCCACAGGCATACCGGCCGTGCCCGGATCAATCTATTGATCTTTGAATTGCAGATGCAGCTCGTCATGGGCGGGTCGCATTGGTGATGCGAAGTTCAATAAGGTTCAATAGGTTCCTGAACGGACAAGAACTTCAGGTATGACGATCAATACCATTTCAAAGGCAATACCCTCTCGCTCGGCTATAAAGAAGTAATGTCCAAGGCTGGTAGGCTGATGGGCCATGACGCCCGGACCGATCACCAGAAAGCCTTCGTTGGGAACGAAAAGTTGAAATCGCAGCTGCTCGAAGCTGAAAAGCTCCTTTTGAGCTTCCAGCTTGGGCCCGTCCGCCGCCTGAACGACGCGCATGCCCGCCACAGCCGAACGGATCTGCGGCAGCCCGGTCAGCAGCACCGCCGACATGTTTTCCGGATTGATGCTCCCTTCCAGTCTCAGCAGGCTGTCGCCCGGCGGATAGTCCGCCCCGCTGATGGTTCGGTCGGGGTTCACCAGAAAGAGGGTCGCGCCGGGCTGACCTTGCCTGACCGTGATGGCCGTGGGGCTTCCCGGCAAGGCAACGATGGTCTTGTAGGAGACCTCCCGTCCGGTAAGCCTTCGCAGAGCCTGCATCAGTTGGGGCAGGCTCTCCGCGCTGCCCCGACCAATGCGGAATCCATTTCGTCCGAAGCTCGCCGAACGGGCGGCCTGGATCGGCTCCTCGTCGAGATAGCTCCAGATATCCTCGGAGTTACTGGCCATCCCGGCCGGCAGCTCCACAAACGCGATCCGAATGCGCGTGAAAGGCTTGGCTCCCGCGGGGAGCGGCTCGTCGCCCTGGGGCGATAACACCTGCCCCTGGCCTGCGCCGGGCAAGCGCCCAACGGCTTCATGGTCAGGCTGACAGCCGCCGACAGCCGCGACCAGTATCAACACACCGGCGACACATCCTGCCTGTCGCATCGAGATCACCTGAGGGCCCTGTGGGCAAGAGCGCCCAAGGCTATACCTGCGCCGGGGGTTCCTGCGGAGGTGTCGGCGCCGAGAGCGCCAGCTTTCGATAGCCGCACGCGAACTTCGCCTGCACCAGCAGCCACAGGATCAGCGCGATAGCCGGGTAGAGAATAAACCGCGCGTAATAGAGAGCCCACGTGAGCTTCGAGACCGACTCGGCGCCCCATTCGGGCTTGACATCCTTGGCATATTCGATCAGCTCCCCGATGTTGTAGAGCGCCCCGCAGGCGAGCGAAAACCTGAACATCTGCTGCCAGGGGGTCACCACAGCCAGGAGGATCAGCGACCAGAAAAACGCGCTCATCAGCCCGGCGACGCCGCCCAGTCGGCCATGCAGCGAAAGCTTGACGGCGAACATCAGCGTCAAGACGAGCAGCAAGGCCGAGACCAGCGCCACAAACTTGCTCAGTGGGAGAATCCATGATATCCCGCTTAACCACCACTGGGACAAATCGGCCGGCGCCATCGCCGGGGCCGTTGCCGGGGCCGTTGCCGGGGCTGTCGTCGGGACCGTCGTCGGGACCGTCGTCGGGGCAATAGCATACTTGCCGTCCAGCACCCCCACAAAATCCACCAAAACGAAGGCCGCCAGTTGAATGATGATCGCCAGGGCGATCAGCCACCAGAAGATATTCTTAGCCGCCTTGACGCTGGTGAACGCCTCGACATAATCCGACGAGCCGATTCCATATTGAGCATGCATGGCCAATTCCCTTTCTCAGGTCGCCGTTTCGTGTTCCGATCAGACCCAATGGGCCTTGAAATGTTTATCGGCCCGGCTAATGCGCCGGCATGAGCCTTGCGGCGGCGGCGAAGGCCCGTTCAGCGGCGTCAACCGTCCTTGAGATATCGTCTTGACTGTGAGCCACCGAGACAAACATCGCCTCGAACCGGCTCGGCGGAAGGTATATCCCCTCATCGAGCATGGTGTGGAACCAAGCGGCGAACGCCTCGGCATCGCCGGTGGTGGCGCCGGCATAGTCGCACACCGGTCCAGGCGTGAAGAACACGCTCAACATGCTCCCCGCCCGGTTGAGAGTAATGCGACCCTCCAGCCCGGCTGAGCGGGCGGCCGCCATCAGCTCGGCGCCAAGCTCGGCCGACTTGGCCTCCAGCGATTCATAGAAACCGTCTTCTCTAAGGGCCATCACGGCCGCCAGCCCGGCTGCCATCGCAACCGGGTTTCCCGAGAGCGTCCCGGCCTGGTAGATCGGTCCTTCCGGGGCCAAGTGGGCCATGATCTCTGCCGAGGCCCCGAAAGCCCCCACCGGCATGCCCCCGCCGATGATCTTGCCCAGGACAGTAATGTCCGGCCGAACGCCGTAGAGCTCCTGCGCGCCGCCGTGAGCAACCCGAAAGCCGGTCATCACCTCGTCGAAGATCAACAAAACGCCTCGCGCCTCACAGAGCCGCCTCAGACCCTGGAGATAACCTTCCTTCGGCGGGACGACCCCCATGTTTCCGGCGACCGGCTCGATGAGCACGGCCGCGAGATCCTTCCCGGCCGTCTCGAACGCCTGCCTCATCCCCGCCAGGTCGTTATAGGCGACCAGCAGCGTATCGGCTGTCGCGCCTTCCGGAACCCCCGGAGAACTGGGTACGCCCAAGCTCGCGGCGCCGCTGCCGGCGGCGACCAGCAGGGCGTCAGCGTGCCCGTGGTAGCATCCGGCGCATTTGATGATCTTTGACCGGCCCGTCGCGCCCCGAGCCAGGCGGATGGCGCTCATCGCCGCCTCGGTGCCACTGCTGGTGAAGCGGACCTTCTCGATCGAAGGGACCGCCGCGGCGATAGCCTCAGCCAGCCGAGTCTCGGCCTCGGTCGGCGCCCCGAAGCTTGTGCCCCGGTGGGCGGCCTTGTTGATGGCCGTGACGACCGCCTCCGGCGCATGGCCGAGAATGGCCGGCCCGTAGCTGCAGACGTAATCGACATACGTATTGCCGTCAATGTCGGTGAGATAGGCCCCCTTGGCTTCGGCGATGATCGGTGGGGCGCCGCCCACGGCCGTAAACGCCCGAACCGGCGAGTTGACCCCGCCAACGAGCACCTTGCAGGCCCGCACGAAGGCAGCTTCAGATTTTTCGCTGCGCCTGGGCATCCGTCTAAAAAGCTACCTCATCCATCGTCAGGCTAGAATCGCCCGCCCGAAGGGTATCCTATTCACCACGGCGCGGCAAATCCAAATACAGCCCGGGCGTGGCGATCCGCCCGTTCGAGCGAGCCGTCATTGAGGAACCCATATCCGCTTGGCGGAAATGATCTCCACATCCCGGCTGAAGTCCAGCGGCAGGTCGCTCTTAGTGTAGAAAATCAGCCCCTTATGACCGATAAGGTAGCGGTACTGCTTGCGGAAGAAACCGCTCTCAGCGACCACCACCAGCGGGTCGGCCTGCCCGGAGACGACGGTCTCAAAATCCGCCGGCAGCACCTCGACGATCGCGCCGGAGGCCTTGATGGCCTGGGCCATCGCATACTGCTCGCTTCCGCTGGGAAATACGGACATCCTTCACCTCCCAGCCCGATCGGGCGGGCTACTTGACGACCAGGTTCACCAGACGTCCCGGGACGAGAATCTTCTTGAGGACCTCTTTTCCGGCGATGACCGAGGCGATCCGCTCATCGGCCAGGGCCGCGGCGATAGTCTCATCCTCCGAGGTATCGGCTGGCACGCTAATCCGCCCGCGCACCTTGCCGTTGACCTGCACGGCCAGTTCCAGCGTATCATCGGTGAGCATAGCCGGGTCGCAGACGGGCCAGGGCTCATAGGCAAGGCTGTCGGCGTGGCCCAACCGGCGCCAGATCTCCTCGGCGATGTGCGGAGCAAGCGGCGAAAGGACCAGCACGAACCGCTCGGCCTGGTCCTTGCTTATCCGGCCGGCCTTGAAAACGGTATTGACGAACTCCATCATCGCCGCGATGGCCGTGTTGAACTTCATCACCTCGATGTCGTCGCCGACCTTCCTGATGAGCCTGTGCAGGGCGCGCTCGACCTGCGGGTCGGGCTTCTCGGCCAGCAGCGCCGGCTGCTCGTCGCTGCCGAGATTCATCCGCCAGAGGCGATCCAGAAAGCGCGAGATCCCCGGCACGTCGCGGGTGTTCCACGGCTTGGATGACTCCAGCGGGCCCATGAACATTTCATACAGCCGCAACGTGTCGGCCCCGTACTCAGCGATTACCTCGTCGGGATTGATGACGTTCTTGAGGCTCTTGGACATCTTCTCTACCGACTCGCTCAGCTCCTCACCGGTGCTCTTATGGCACGGGCGCTCACCGGAGAGGTCCACGTCCTCATAAGGCACGCATACGCCCCGCCGGTCGCGATAGGCGAAGCTGCGGATCATGCCCTGGTTGCAGAGCCTGGCGAACGGCTCGGCCGTCGAGACGTAGCCCAGATCGTAGAGCACCTTGTGCCAGAACCGGGCGTAGAGCAGATGCAACACGGCATGCTCGGCCCCGCCGACGTAGAGGTCCACGCCGCCGTTGCGATTCCGCTCGCCGGCGGCCATCCAGTACTTCTCCAGCTTCGGATCGCAGAAGGCCCGGTCGTTGTGAGGGTCGAGGAACCGCAGGTAGTACCAGCAGCTGCCGGCCCACTGGGGCATCGTGTTCAGTTCTCGCCGGGCCGGGCCGCCGCAGTTGGGGCAGGTGGTGTTGACCCACGTTTCGGCCTTGCCCAGCGGCGGCTGGGGTGGTGCAGCCGGGTCTTCGCTGGAGACCGGCGTAAAATCGTCGATCTCCGGCAATTCGAGGGGAAGCTGGTCTTCTGGTAAGCCCACCGTCCCGCACTTTTCGCAATGGATGATCGGGAACGGCTCGCCCCAGTATCGCTGCCGGCTGAAGAGCCAGTCGCGAAGTTTGTAGTTCACCGCGTCCTTGCCGAGGCCCGCCTTGGCGAGGTCGTCAGTAATCCGGGCCTTGAACTCGGCCGTCGCCAGCCCGTCATATCGCCCGGAGTTAACCGCCACGCCATCGTCGACGTACCCGCGCCAGTCGCCACCATCAGGCGGCTGGATCACCTGAACCACCGGCAGGTCGAACGCCTCGGCGAATTCCAGGTCCCGCGTGTCGTGTCCGGGGACGGCCATGATCGCGCCCGTGCCGTAGGTCATCATCACGTAGTCGGCCACCCAGATCGGAATCCGCTCGCGGTCAGCCGGGTTGACGGCGTAAGCCCCGGTGAAGACGCCGGTCTTGTCCTTCGTCTCGGCGATGCGTTCCAGTTCGCTCTTGGCCGAGGCCTGCCGAACGTAGGCCTCCACCGCGTCGCTATGTTCGGCGGTGGTGATCCGCTCCACAAGCGGATGCTCCGGAGCCAATACCATGTACGTCGCCCCGAAGAGCGTGTCCGGCCGCGTGGTATAAACCCGAATGACCTCCTCTTCCGGCTGGGAGGGAAAGCCACTTTCCTGCCGGCCCTGGAACCACTCATCCGTACCGGCAGCCTCCAGCGGGAAATCGACCTCCGCGCCGGTGGACCGCCCGATCCAGTTGCGCTGCATGATCTTGATCGGCTCGGGCCAGTCGACCAGATCGAGGTCCCCCAGCAGGCGGTCGGCGTAGGCGGTGATCCGCAGCATCCACTGCGTCAGGGCGCGGCGGTAGACGGGATAATCGCCCCGCTCGGACCGACCCTCGTTGGTCACTTCCTCGTTGGCCAAGACGGTCCCCAGCATCGGACACCAGTTGACCGGGGCCTCGGCCATATAGGCCAGGCGGTATTCGTCGATCAGCCGCCGCTGCTGGTCGGGCTCCAGCTCGGGGAACTTGAAGAACCCGCCCGGGGCGCCGGCGATGGCCTCGACGGTCACAAATACCGGCAGCACGGTGACATTGCCGCCCAAGTCCACCACCAGCTCGCCGGACTCCAGCCGATTTATCAGCTCCCGAATGGGCCGGGCGGCGTTGGCCTCCGGATCGTACCAACTGTTGAACAGCTTCAGGAAAATCCACTGCGTCCAGCGATAGTACTCCGGGTCGGTGGTGGCCACCTGCCGCGACCAGTCGTATGAGAAGCCCGCCGCCTTCATTTGCCGCGTCATGTTGGCGATGTTCGCCTTGGTGGTCTGACGGGGGTGGACGCCCTGCTCGACGGCGTACTGCTCGGCAGGCAGGCCGAACGCGTCGTACCCCATTGTGTGCAGCACGTTGCATCCCTTCATGCGGGAGTAGCGGGCGACGATGTCCGTGGCGGTGTAGCCCTCGGGGTGCCCGACATGCAGGCCCTCCCCCGAAGGGTAGGGAAACATGTCCAGCACGTAGAACTTGGGCTTCTCGTCAAAGCCCTTCTCGCCCGGGTTGGGCTGCCGGAAGGTTTCGTGGGCCTCCCAGTAGTCCTGCCACTTTTTCTCTATCTCGCCAAAGTCGTAACCGGCCATGGTCGCTCCTTGAATCTTCCCGATGCTCGCCGTGACACTTTGTCCGTCGAGGCGGCTCTAAACCAACAAAAAAGCCCCGCATTCCTCTATCGGATCGCGGGGCTGTATCAACCAAGGCGCAAACCGCGATCCGTCAGCGTAGCAGTAGCCCGCCTGGAAGCAGCAGCATCGGGCTGTTCGCTGAACGGATCATGGTTTCCTCGATTAGCATTATCGGCCGATAATCCTTCCGGTCAAGGACAAATGCCGGGCTGGGGGCCCGCTCCGCGGGTGCGCTTCTGCGCCCGGCCGGAGGTAACGCTCATCGAGATAGTCCCAGCCAGGCCGGGCCGGGCTTGGTGTCCGCATCTATGGCTACCAACGTCCACACGTCGCCATAGCCAAACTCGCCTTGATGCTCCTGGGGCACATTCTTCTGCTTGGCGTAGCAGAATGACCAGATTTCATCAACCTGAATGCGCTTGCATGGCAGGTTCCGCATGGTGAGGCTTTGATAGTCAGAGCAGACGCCCCCAACGTCCCTAAGCAGCTTGGCGACCGTGTTCTTAGCGGTGCCAGTCATGCTGCACGTCGCCGGATGGAATTGCCTTCAACTAATGCGGCCAGTATGGCGATACGTTTCTTAGTAGGCAGTTGATTCATAATGACCACTTATACATAAGCGGTCAAGCATTGTCAAGGGCTTTTTCCTAAAGTTAGGCTGGTTTTGTAGAGGCTTATGGGGCCTGTCTGTTATAATAGTGAGAGGCATTATGGAACCATTTCCTTTTAACGCTCAGCGGGCCATCTCGGCTGCTGCGGTAATTCTGCGAGAGCATCCCGCCCATCAATGCAGTTATCTTAGGATGCTGAAGCTTCTCTATATCGCGGATAGGGAGTGTCTGCGGGAGACGGGGAAGCCGGTGACGGGTGGGATGCAGGTTGTGATGGACAATGGGCCGCTTCACAGCCAAGTTTACTCGATGGTAAAAGGCGAGGATTTTTGCTCTCCTGAATGGGAGCGGCATATACACAGGGACGGCTATACGGTGTCCCTGATCGCCGAGCCTGGCGTGGGGCCGCTAACCCGCTTTGAGGTGCGCAAGTTATGTGAAGTTGTTGAGCGATATCGCAACATGGACGACTGGGCGTTGGTGGCGGAAACGCACGAATTCCAGGAAGTCCAGAAGAACAAGCCGCCCAAAGGGTCCCGCACAATCCTACCGCTAGAGGACGTTCTGGACGCCGTAGGCCTACAAGACAAGGCCACAGGCATTATCGAAGAGGCTCGCAGTGCGGCGCGGATAGCGAAGGCTTTTGGGGGAAGTTGAGTGTTATCTCAGGGAGATACTTTCCTGATGGATAACCACATCTTCGTGGTAATTTCCCGCCCATCTGACAACCCTGGCAAGGTGGTATTAGTCACATTCACGTCCTTTGAACCGCACAAGGACGACTCCTGTGTCTTAGAGAAAGGCGAGCACGGCTTCTGCAAACACAGAACATGCGTGAGCTATGATTTCTTAGACGATATGATAAAGAGCTGTGGCGCAATTAGTAAGGCTATTCAGCGCGGGGACGCCATACCACATGAGCCTGTGTCTGGGGAGGTTCTTTCCAAGATTCTTCGAGGCGCTAAGGGGTCTGAGCAAATCCATAACGCCTCGTGGGTCGAACTAGATAGACAAGGACTTTTTGACTAGCCCTTCTTCGCCCACCGCACCTTAGCCGCCTTCTTAGCTATCTCTGAGCGTTGTTCTGGCGTGAGTACGGCAGCGCGGGCAGGGCCGCCTTTGAGGCCGCCCAAGCTTCCCAACACCCTGGCAATCTTGCTGCGTTGCTCCTTGGTCAGCCCCTGAGCCTGTTCTGCTTCGCCCGTAGCTTCATCCACGATAGACTTTGCAAGCTGGTTGATGTCGCTAGGATGTTTCTTCTTTGCCATGCCCCCATTGTAACGGTGCTTGAGCGGTCAGCCAAGGGGATTCTCCGGCTCTTGTGAGTCAAACTGACCCACTACCAAGAATTAGGCTTGTCAGGCGGGCAGGTCGTCCTACAATACTCCGTGCAGCCCTCCACACGGAAGGGGAGAAAAACTTGGGAGAAGTTTGCACGGCCCCGCAGGGACGCTCGGGGCGGACTCCTGAACTGCCAAGGTCGGTTCCGCACCGGCTTGAAGCCAGCCGACTGATGGCCGATTGAGGACGATCTGCTTCCGTGTCAGGACTGACGAAACGAATCATGCTGGGGGGATTTCTGCTTACTTCCTCGGTGGCTTTGCTATACCCGCTAGCCCCGTTGGCCGATGAGCGTGCCGCGCCAGCTTCGCCCCCCCACCCGGAAACATCGCGGATGCTATCTGCAGTAGGTCCGATAAGTCCTGATGAGGCAAGGGCCCCTGGGGTAACCATCGAAGACTTGCCGCCCCTGCAACTTGCCCATGAGCCCGCCGCAGCGGAGCCCATCCTTCGTGCGCCGCGCACAGAGACCATCCGAATGCGTGTGACGGCCTACTGCCCCTGCCCGAAATGCTGCGGCCGATATAGCGATGGTATAACAGCCAGCGGCAAAAGTGTGTACAGCTATGGTTCCATGTTTTTGGCCGCCGACACGCGGCTGCTTCCGTTCGGGAGCAAGGTTTCAGTGCCGGGCTACTACGGCGGGGCGCCCGTGCGCGTCCTCGACCGCGGGCGGCTGATCAAAGGGTATCGCCTGGACGTCTTCTTCCTATCCCATAGCCGGGCCAAGCGCTGGGGAAAGCGCTGGCTGGATGTAACCGTCTACCGAAATTAAGAGTCCCTGACAGAATCACGCGTCGCACCGAGGCCGAGGGGGCTGCCGGCTGGCCAGAAGGGGGAAACAGGCGACCCCTGCAGGGCTGTCGATGCAGCCCGACGCCGCCGGACGACAGAGAAGCCTGCCGAATGCAGCGTCGTTTTGCTAGCGGCCCTAAGACGCTACTGGACAAGGGGTTAGGCTCACCTTGACGTTCGCTGCCAACGGTTACAGCTCTACCCAATCAGCAAGCGAACGCGAAGAGGCTTCTGAAAACTCTGCCTCAAATAAAAACCTTCACAACTTACGCAAAGAACTGATGATGTAATTATCATCTGCCGGGAAGAATACGTCCGATAATGTTTTCCTAACCTGACCGTGCCTGCGGGAGTAATGGGGAAAATGCGATATTGGCCTTGCGTACTCGCCTACGATGAGGTTATGATTCCTCCGCGGGTCCGTGTGGGCCAAGTCATAGCGTTGCCCAATGCCGAGACATTTCTTTCGCTCTCATTGCGTCGCTCATTGTGGGGGGGGAAATGCAGAGCTTGTTTCAAGAATTACTGGTGGGCAGTTACGTGAGTAGTTCAGTTGGCTGATGGCGTGAACGCGCAGCCGCAGGCATGCTCAGTGCAAACGGCCTCCCTATAATGGGACAAGGCTTCAAGGACGAAAGGTTGGTGAGGTGATACGATGAGGTTGTCGGTGCGAATATTCCGTAATGAGAACGGAGGCTATACGGCGGTTTGCCCTTCTCTTCCAGGCTGCATGTGCCGCGGGGAAACCCGGGAAGAGACCATGTCCAGGATCGACGAGGCCATGAAGGGCTACATCGCCGCGCTGAACAACTTCGTCCCGGAGAATCTTGTCAACGAAGTGATCGAAGTGTGAATCGGTAAATCCTTTCCATCGGTCACCGCGCGGATATCCGGCGAAGCAGGTAAGTAAAGTTCCGTTCACCTTTTCCCTCAGGTGAAAGCAAGAAACGGCTTGGGCTGCGCCCCGCCGAGGCGCAGCCTTTTTCTTAGGTTCGTCACTCAACTCCGCACAACTGTCTTCGGGGGTCTCTCTGACCGGCAGGCCTTGGCGTCAGGGGCTAGCCGCGGGGATGGTACTTCTTATGGATGGCCTTGAGACGTGCCGCGTCCACGTGCGTGTAGACCTGGGTCGTGGATATGTCGACGTGGCCGAGCATTTCCTGGACGCTGCGAAGGTCAGCGCCGTGGGAAAGCAGTTGGGTCGCGAAGCAATGGCGCAGTGTGTGGGGCGAAACGTGCCCACCCTGCGCGGTCCGCCGGAAGTATTTGCGGACGGTGCGGAAGATATCCTCGCGCGCCATCGGGCGGCCCGAACGCGAGAGGAACAGTTCTCGGCGGTGCTCCGAGCCGATCAACTGGGACCGGTGCCGTTCGATATACTCACGGACCACTGCGAGCGCCTCGCCGGCGACCGGAATGATACGTTCTTTTTGCCCCTTTCCCAGGACGCGGACTACGCCCAGGCTAAAGTTCACGTCGCTCAGGCCAAGCCCCGCCAGCTCGCTGGCGCGCATTCCTGTGGCATACAGCAGCAGCAGGATCCCCCGATCTCTGGGGGCGTGGGCGTCTTGGGCGGCATTGGGCGCCTCCAGCAGCGCCCGAACTCTCTCATGGTCCAGCACGGTCGGCAGGCGGTGCCACTTCTTCGGCGATTCAATGCTTGCCGATACGTCCCGACGGAGGCAGCCTTCCAGCACGAGGTACCGGCAGAACATCTTCACCGCCGCCAGCGAGCGACCGGACGATGACGCACTCAGGCCGGATGCCTTCAGATAGCGCATGAAGGCCTCGATATCCCGCGGTGTCATTTGCTCCAGGTCACCGTTGGCACCTTGCCAAAAGGCCAGGAATCGTCGCAGGTCGCGGTCGTAGGCCGACCGCGTATTGCTCGAGAGGCCACACTCTACCTGAATGTAGTCCAGGAACCCCGTTAGCTGCCTTCGGACCTCAAATGGCAAGACAGACGCGTCGGGAAGGGGCTGTCTGGACGTGTTCGTCGTCATGTGTGATCAGTTCTTGGTAGATGGGGCACGTTGTACAGCGATCCGCGCAGTGGGCGAAGGCCTCCGGCAGATTCCGGAGAGTCAGATGGGCCGCACATCGCGGGTCGTCTCGATCGACAAAAGGGCACACCGGCTTTCTCCTGACAAGGCGAGGCGCGATAGAGCGCCCGACACTATTTATCGGTCTGTCGGTCCATTTGACTTAGGAGATTCTCTCCCTCCCCCGGTGAGACGTCCGCCACGGGAGCTGAACGAGCAAGGATTGCCATGGTCTGGCGAAACTGAAAGGCCTATCCTTGGAGATATGGGCAGGCAGATCATCCATGTGGACATGGACGAGTTTTTCGCGGCCGTTGAAAAGCTCGACTTTCCTGAGCTTCGCGGCAAGTGCCTGCTCATCGGCGGCCGGCCCGAGGCCCGCGGGGTGGTTTCTACGGCCAGCTATGAAGCCCGCGTTTTCGGCTGCCACTCGGCGATGGCCATGGCCACCGCGATGCGCCTCTGCCCCCAGGCGATCGTTCGGCCCGTTCACGGCAGGCGATATCGTCAGGTGAGCGAGCAGGTCTTCGAGCTTCTCGGACGCTTCAGCCCGACCATCGAGCCGCTGAGCATCGACGAGGCGTTCCTGGACGTCAGCGGCTGCGAGCGTCTCCTTGGCCCGGCCGAGCAGATCGCCCGGCGGATCAAACGAGCCATCCGTCAGGAGATCGGCCTGACCGCCGGGGTCGGCGTGGCCCCGAACAAGTTCCTGGCCAAACTCGCCAGCGACCTTCAGAAGCCCGACGGTCTGGTCGTCATCACCGAAGAGAACGTCCATGAAATACTCGACCCCCTGCCGGTGAGCAAGCTCTGGGGCGCCGGACCGGCCATGGTCAAGCAACTGGCAAAACTGGGCCTCCGGACGATCGGCGACCTGCGCCAGGCCAAGGCCGATCTGCTCGTCGGCTGCCTCGGTGATGCGGGGGAGCACTTTCTCCGCCTGGCCCATGGCCGAGACGATCGGCCCGTCACGCCTGACAGCCAAGCCAAGAGCATCGGCCAGGAGCAGACCTTTCCCGCGGACGTAGCCGAACCGGAGGCGCTTCGCCGGACGCTGCTGGGCCAGGTCGAGCAGGTCGCCAGGCGCCTGCGGAAGCACGTCCTCAGGGCCAGGACCGTCACGGTGAAGCTGCGGACGGGAGACTTCGTCACGCAAACCCGCTCCCGAACTCTGTCCCAGCCGACCTGTCTGACGCTGGAACTCTGGCGGGCGGCCGATTCGCTGCTGGCAGCCTGGGCCGCGAGCGGCGCCCGGCCCCTGCGCCTGCTGGGGGTGACTGTTTCGCAGCTTCAAGGCCGCCCCGGCGCCCAACTGCCGCTCTTTGACGACCCCGATAAGGCCAAGGACCTCCGCCTGGACCGGACGCTCGATAAGATTGCCGGGCGCTTCGGCGACGACGCCGTCAGGCGCGGGGCGGGAAGGCCATAGGATGCAATCGCCCGCGAGGAGGCCAAGCTTTCTTTTTGGATTGATCGCCATTCGCACTGTGTCTAAACTTATTTGGTGCAGACTCATCTCCGCGGCGCCGCTTGGCTGGGAAAAGCTCGTGATTTACCCCGGCCGGGGAGGTAGACCAGGCGCCAGGTACAGCGAATAAGGACCCTACTATGCTCTTCTGGACGATGGCGCTGATTGGTCCCATAGGATGGCAGGAAATCCTGGTCGTCCTTCTGGTGGTTCTGATCCTCTTTGGCGGCAAGAAGCTGCCCGAGTTGGCGCGCGGGCTGGCCAAGTCGCTGAAGGAATTCAAGAACGAGATGAGCGGGGTCAAGAAGGATATAGAAGAGTCCATCGACTCGGAGCCCGACGAACAGCCACCGCCTCAGCAGCCCCCGAGCCAGAAGGACGCAAAGCCGGAAGATACCGATAGACCTGAGAACAGCTAGCCCCCCCACCGATCGACAGCCGTCTCTAGCCCCGGTCGGCTTTTTCGCCCGATGTAAAGATGTAGGCCAGCAACACCCCCAGCTCGAAGAGCAGATACATCGGCAGCGCCAGAATCACCTGATCAATCGGGCTTGGCGAGGTCACGACCGCCGCAAAGATCAGAATGCACACGATGACATATTTTCGGTAGTGATTGAGTGTGTTGGGCGTCACCAGGCCGGCCTTGGCCAACACGAGCACCGCCAGCGGCGTCTCGAACGCCAGCCCGAAGACCAGCATCAGGCGGGTCATAAAGCTGATGTGGTCCTTCAGCATGATCACGGGGCGGACGCCGAGCCAGTGATTGAAACCCACGAAGAATCGCATCAGGGGCAAGGACGCCACGAAGAGAAAGAACATCGCCCCGCCCACAAAGAGTATCGCCGAAAACGGCACGGAGTAGAGCACATATCGGCGCTCGTTTGCGTATAAGCCCACCGACAGGAACATCCAAAGCTGATAGAAGATCCATGGTGAGGCGATCACCACCCCGGCCACCAGGGCGACATGAAAGTACGTCGTGAATCCGGCTGTGAGCGTCGGGACGGCCAGCTCGCCCGCCAGGTCCAGTTCGCTCATCGCCCGGGAGTAGGAGAGCCTGAGTGCGTCCAGGAGCTTCTGCCCGAAAACGGCAGCGCCGGCGATCCCCACCACGAGCCCGCCGAGCGCATAGATCACCCTTCGACGTAGCTCTTCCAGATGCTCGCCGAGGCTCATGCGCGTCTGTTGCCGCCTGTCTCTTGCTTCGTCCATGCTCGTATGGCGAACGGTGTGCGACTCAGAGAGTATAGCAGAACCGCCGGGGCCACTGAACCGGCCGATTCCGACCGACC
>SDBT01006312.1_pt1 | contig 19704 bp, 20 predicted proteins | sample 2277101 | NCBI WGS metagenome assembly SDBT01 (sample SAMN10404973, study PRJNA504765) | marine sediment metagenome | isolation source: marine sediment core GS10_PC15, 103 cmbsf | place: Arctic Ocean: Southern Knipovich Ridge | collected 2010 | reverse complement strand
TCCATCAACTTCATAATAGTAGCATCCTTTCTTTTAACTTGAACGTTTGTAAGGATGCTACTATACTTTTTTATAGAGTAAATCCTATCACTTTTTGGTTGCGGCTATGCTGCTCCAAGCCCTCGGTGTGCTCTGTGGCTAAAATAATCAGTGTCTAACCTTTTCCCTGTTTTTCCTCTTTGCGCCTTGGCGCCTTGGCGGGATACATTTTTTCCTTTTTACCTATTTTCCCCTGACTTCTGAATTCTGTATTCCTTACCTACTAATTTACTATCCTACTCATATACTGATATACTCATTTTCTCATATTTCCCAAAAATAACCCTTGACAACAAACATATGATTATGTTATATTCTTATCAAACTATATATAGACTTAACATGAAAAACCAACGCGGAAAAAGACGGATATAAAATGAATAACAGATGCGGAACAACCAGCAATCTCCTACTGAATTACAGGGATTAAACCATCAAATGCGAGATAAGATAAAAATGCAAAACGAACCCAACTTAAACATATCAGCTACGAAAATCTACTTGGATCTTGCGTCTTGGCTCTTGTGTCTTTTGCAATTCTTTACGAGCAAAATCCCAACTTTTCCAAAAAAATCCAAAAAAATACCCGCTTTTTGCAACTTTTGGACCTTAACACACTTAACTACATCTACAACAAAGACTTACATAACTTTTTTACCCCAAAATACCAATCACCCTTCAAGAAATGCAAGGCATAAAAAAATGAAAAACAAACCCAATTTCACCACCAACGCCTCTCCACCCACCTCGCCCCACGGGTCACGGGACACGGGACACGGGACACGAGTCACGATTTATGCAAAACGAACCCAATTACACAAACCCAGGTAATCAATGGAAAGGAGAGAGACGAGAATATGCAAAACGAAGCCAATTACACAAACGCAGGTAATCAATTGAAAGGATCGCCGAAGGCGGCTCAACCAAATAATCAATCATCAATACTTACAGTCCCGTGCGCGCCGGGAATCAATGGAAAGGCGAAGCCAATTACACAAACCCCGGTAATCAATGGAAAGGAGAGAAACGAAAAAATGCAAAACGAACCCAATTATAAACACACTCGGCCGAAGGCCGATTCCACAAATACCCACGGTCCCGGCGAGCCGGGAATCAATCATCAATTATCACTAATCAATGGAAAGAGCCCAATTCACCTGCTAATCAATTAAAAATCGACTATCGACTATCGAAACTCGCAAATCGATAGAAACTCAAGCGTTTCCCGGTTAGGCTCTATTTGGCTTTACCGAGCGATTCGGGCTCGGCTACTCTGCGATATCCAAGGGCCTTTATTACTTCAAAAACCTCTGTCCATGTTGGAAAAGGTCTTTGATTGACTCTTTTGTAATCGTCTATAGCCATTAGAAACTCGAACTGCTCGTCTGACATTTGACCTTCTTCAGCGGACTTTCGGTCTTCGCTTCTGCGCCTGCCGGGACCACGCCTGCGGTCCAGGCCGACACGTCGGTCAACTACACTTGCCCTGCGATCATCGCCTTTTCGCTTTTCTGTAGTATGTTCTTCACTCATATGCTTTTACCTCTTAAATTTGACCGACCAACTCCATGAACGCTGTACTGTTAGTCCCGTACCATGACATTACTTCTTTGAGTAAATACAATTTATCACCCTAAATCCAATTCCGAAGCCGCCGAACACATCTATTTGAATGATGACAATTACTTAGAACTCATCGTCAAAGAAATCGGAGCCAAATTCGTCATCATCGTCATCCACCGCATAATCGTAAAAATCATCATAGGCATCCTGCGATTCGACTACTACATGGGCTTCATCGATATATTCTTCCGGAACCATCACGGCATAGCCGTTGATACCGGTGGACTCGTCTTGCTGCTCTTTGATCGTAGCAGGGATGTCGTTTCTCTTTAGAAGAGCCACCTTATCTTTGGCTTGTTCGGAATCCTCGATGAAATTCACCATTACAAAGTCCTGGACGTTTGTTCGGCTATTGTCTGTTTTTTTCGAACGTCTTGGCATTTCTATTCTCCAGTACAAATCCAAATGCACATAACTAAACCAATTCGTTAAATATTTTCGTCAAAATCCGGTACTATAATTATTAAAATCTATTGGTTTACGATGAAAAAAACGCCTTGTTCTCCATACTTTTTTTTGTTCTTTTTGTGCTATAGCATGAATAATTGCAAAATTTTGCATTTTAGGCTCATTTTTTTGTTGTCAATCGTCCGACTTCTATGTAATAAAGGGCTTGTAATGCTGTAACGGCTCAATTTGGATGAGAAGCCGGATTTTTATTTTTTTTATTTTTTTACGACAAGGAGGACTTTGTAATGGCAAAAAAAAGAGATTCGTTGGTTGTGGCAAGCAAGGTAAAGGCTTATGTCAAGAGCAAAAAAATGATGACATCGTCCGAAGCGCTGGGAACTATCAGCGATAAGGTCTATGACGCGCTCGATGCTGCAATTGTTCGAGCCAAAGGCAACCGAAGGAGCACCATAAAAGCACAGGATCTCTAAAAAAGAGCAATGAACCCGGTCTGAAATTAGAGGCTGGGACTTTTAGTGTCCTTTGCTAAGGTCTTATACAGCAACATCTTAAGACCAGGTAAGAACATCGATAAAAGCCGTTTTGCCCTATAAGGGTGGGACGGCTTTTTCTATCATAGAGATACAATATCACAAGTAATCTGCTTCATTTGCTCTATGATTTGTTGTCAAATTATCGAAAAATCATCTTTTTCACGAAAAAAAATGAGATAAACAATTTTTTTGTAAACTTACCCTCACTAATAAAGCCCTTTATCAGCACTAAAAACAGCACTTCCCAAAAAATATACTCAACTAACACCCTTAAAAACCCGATAAATACTACTGTGAGGCCGGGTTATTCGACCAATATTTTCAAGGCCGCATATTAAGGTCGCATAAGTTCTTGCCGATAAACAGCTTGACGGCCAATCGTATTTGGATTGTGAAGCCGTTCAACTTGTGTAGGAATAAGGTATTTACAAGCAGGGAACGTATATTGATGCTTTGGTGTACTAATGGTTAATCGGAGAGTTCAATGAGAGTATTCATGCTGGGTTGGGAATTTCCACCGTTTATTAGCGGTGGCCTTGGAACAGCTTGCTACGGACTTACCAAGGCAATGGACCAGCTTGGCATATCCGTTACATTCGTGCTACCAAAGGTTGTGGACAAAGAGTTCGCAACACATGTCAATCTCCTGAATCCAAACGATCAGGTTGGTGCCTCATCATATAGTTCATTCGAAGAACTCAAAAATGTCTCATTTCATACGATTAACTCCACACTTGAACCTTATTCTACCCCTCAGGAGTATCAGAAACGAATCGAAGAGGCTCTTAGAATTAAGCGCCAGACACAGGCCAGTGGTGAGTTTATCGACCTTGACGTCTCTACAGACTACAGTAGCGACATGTACTCCGAAATTCATCGATATGCGGCGGTTGCCTCTGAATTAGCCAGAAATCAATCTTTTGATGTCGTTCACGCCCATGACTGGATGACATATCCGGCAGGTATTGCCGTTGCTGCTTCCAAGGGAAGGCCTCTTGTCATACACGTACACTCTACAGAATTCGACAGAAGCGGCGAAAATGTAAACCAGATGATCTACGATATCGAGCGAAGGGGCATGCACGCAGCGGAAAAAATAATCGCGGTAAGCTATTTTACTCGTAATATTATAATTGGAAGATACGGCGTTCCCGGCGAAAAGGTAGAAGTCGTACACAACGGAGTCGAGCGAAACGGTAACGGTAATGGTAACTGTGAATGGGCTCTTTCCGAGACGGGAATCCAAAAGAATGAAAAAATCGTTCTTTTCTTAGGTCGAATCACAATGCAGAAAGGCCCCGAATACTTCCTTGGCGCCGCGAAAAAGGTGCTCGAAGTTATGGACAACGTCAAGTTCGTTATGGCCGGTTCAGGGGACATGATGCACCAGGCCGTAGAAATGGCTGCGGGACTCGGAATAGGGCAAAAGGTTCTCTTTACCGGTTTTCTGCGAGGACAGGACGTACAAAAGATATACAGAATGGCGGATCTCTATGTAATGCCGTCTGTTTCAGAGCCATTTGGGATTGCTCCTCTCGAAGCACTCGACAACGATGTGCCAGTAATAATCAGCAAGCAAAGCGGCGTTTCAGAAGTCCTTACACACGCTTTGAAGGTTGACTTCTGGGATGTCGAGGAAATCGCAAATAAGATCGTTGCCGTACTGAAATATCCCCCTCTTCAAATGACACTTCGGGATTACGGTAACTTTGAAGTCAGAAAACTCTCATGGAAGGACTCGGCAAGGAAGTGCGCCAGAATATATAACGAGTTACCTGTTAGCGTTTATTAGATTTACGGAATAAGAGAAAGACTATGGCATCTGTTTGTTTCTATTTTCAAGTGCATCAGCCGATGCGCTTAAGACACTACACTGTTTTTGATCGTGAACGCGATTACTTTGACGATCATAAGAACGCCACTATCTGCAGGAAAGTCGCCAACAAGTGCTACCTACCGGCAAACAGGCTCATGCTTGATCTGATTCGACGATTCGATGGCAGATTCAAGATAGCTTACAGTATCACCGGAACACTGCTCGAGCAGCTCGAGTTGTATTCACCTGAGGTACTTAGCACTTTTGACGCTCTTGCCCAAACCGGTTGCGTGGAGTTCCTCGCCGAGACTTATTACCACAGTCTGAGCTTTCTTTACTCACAAGATGAGTTTCTCGAACAGGTCAACAAGCATTCCGAAACGATTCGCTCGCTCTTCGGTCAGGAGCCCCGTATATTTAGAAATACCGAACTGATATACAACAATGACCTTGCAAGGGCAATTGAATCCACCGGAAAGTTCGATGCGATTATCTCCGAAGGAGCCGATCATATCCTTGGTTACCGCAGTCCTAATTTTGTTTATACACCTCAAGGCTGCGAACACCTCAAACTACTTTTGAAAAATTATGCTCTTAGCGACGATATAGCATTTCGCTTCTCGAACCGTAGCTGGTCACAGTGGCCCCTTACGGCAGAGAAGTTTTCTCACTGGGTCAATAAAGTTAACGGCAACGGATATGTGGTTAATCTGTTTATGGACTATGAGACGTTCGGAGAGCATCAATGGGAGGACACGGGAATATTTGAATTTCTCAGACATCTTCCCGATGAAATCCTGAAGCACCCTGATAATGACTTCAAAACCCCGAGCGAGGTAATTGACTCTTATGAGTCAGTGGGCACCGTTGATGTTCCTCACCTGATAAGCTGGGCTGATACTGAAAGAGACCTTTCGGCATGGCTTGGCAACGCGATGCAGTCTAATGCGATCCACGAGTTATATCGGCTTGAAGGCAAAATTAAAGACTCGGACGACCACATAATTCTCAACGACTGGCGAAAATTACAGACCTCGGACCATTTCTATTATATGTGCACAAAATACTTCGCCGACGGAGACGTACACAAGTACTTCAATCCGTACGGCTCGCCATACGATTCGTATATAAACTTTATGAACGTACTGGATAATCTGCAAACCCGATGTTCGAGACCTGCATTGAAAATCGCGAACATCGAAACAGTGCCTGAGACCAACTCGGCTGGTTTGCAAACACATAATGCCGTTTAGATAGGCCAGATTTGTCTTTTTGGGCGAGCTAATACTTTTTTTTGGATTTTGCTTAGCAGGCGTTTCGGAGTAGAATTGTGGATACTATGCTAAGAACCGATAATAACATAGTAACCGCCCTTCCGACAGATGGCAAATCTATTGACGAATTGCTCAGTAAAGAGTGGCTGCTGACCAACAGCCGTGGCGGATACGCTTCATCAACCATTGTCGGCTGCAACACAAGAAGGTATCATGGCCTTCTCGTCGGGTCTCCGGTCCCACTGGCAAATCGTATTGTCGGATTAGCAAACTGCATGGAAATGCTCACATTCAAAAAGACCGACAAATCAAACGAATCCGAAACCACTGCTTTTCCCAATCAGAATAAACATATCCCGTACCACCACGATACAAACAGGACCATAAACATTGCAACTTTCGAGTTCGATGGAAAGTTCAATCCCCAGGGCTTCAGGCATCTCAGAGAGTTTAGCCGGGATAGCGGTGTGCATTTCTCATACCAACTCGAAAACATCGAACTTACCAAATCGATATATCTTGTTCGCGATGCCGATACGGTCGCCCTTGTTTATGATTTTCCAAATATCGATGCCGCTTTGGCAGCATCGCCCGGTTTCGAGATAGAATTTGTGGTCCGCCCGTTTATTGCCCTTCGGGATTTTCACTCATTACAAAAATCTTATGCCCACATGTATGCCGACAAGATCAAAAATGGAATATCGGTCAAACATGAAACTCCGGGCAGTTGCGAGGTATTGCTAAACTCAAAACACCTGTCTTTCGAGAACGATCCTCAGTGGTGGTTCAATTTCCTTTATCGAAACGACAAACTAAGAGGCCAGGACTATACAGAAGACCTGTGGTCGCCGGGTTTCTTTAAGTGCCCTGTCAATTCACGAACCAGGATCACGCTGTGGGCGTCACTCGTATCCGGTGACAATCAGGATTCGGACCAACAGGATTGCGCTGGAGTTTACAGCGATATCGAAACCATTCGTGAGCAGTTGGATAATCATATCGAGAGCGTAGTACAGAAAGCTAACAAAGCAGCCAACCATATCAAGGCCCCAATGAAGAATTCTTCATACAGAACACTCTGTCTGGCTGCCGATCAGTTTATTGCTCAAAGGAAAATAGAAGCCGCCCCCGAACATTATCCCAGTCGCAGCGACAGCACCGAGAGCAAAGGCAGATCCACTATCCTTGCCGGTTTTCCATGGTTCGCGGACTGGGGAAGAGACGCCTTTATTTCGCTGCCCGGATTGCTTCTTTGTACCGGTAAATTCGATGAGGCAAAATCGGTACTGACAACCTTCGCAAACGCTGCCGACGAGGGCATGATACCAAACCGTTTCGATGATTACAGCTACACCGCTTATTTCAACAGTATCGACGCCTCACTGTGGTTCATCAACGCTGCATTCGAGTACTTAAAGGCAACAAACGACTCGCAAACTTTCGCCCGGGATCTTCTTCCGACGATACGATGGATTGCCGATTCTTATTACAACGGCACGCGATTCGATATTCATGCCGACACCGACGAATTGATCACCGGCGGCAATATCGATAGCCAGTTGACCTGGATGGACGCGAAGTGCGAGGGTATCGCTTTTACGCCGCGGTATGGAAAAGCCGTTGAGATAAATGCACTCTGGTACGACAGCCTCTGTCAACTTGCCGGCTTCTATCGAGACAGGGATTTGCATACGTTCGAGCACTTTAGCTCTCTGGCCCAAAGGGTCGGCAAGAGTTTTGCCGAACTTTTCTGGAACGAAGATGCTGGGTACCTCAATGATTGCATTTTGCCGGATGGTACGGTCGATGCGAGCCTGCGACCTAATCAAATATTCGCCGTTTCCCTGCCCTTCTGTCCTTTATCGGACCATCAGGCAAAATCTGTCGTCCAGACTATAGAGAAACATCTGCTCACCGACTACGGTCTGCGAACGCTAAGTCCCGAAGACAGCCGTTATAAGGGTAAATACATCGGACCCCAGCTTGACCGCGACGGTGCTTACCACCAGGGAACAGTCTGGCCATGGCCTATGGGACATTTCATCCTGGCATATCTAAAAGTCAACGGTTCCAATCGCAAAACAAAAATGAAATGCTCCCAGTTCATTCAACCGCTGCTGGACCACTTGATAAACCAGGGCTGCCTCGGCCAGGTAAACGAAATCTTCGACGGCGACGCCCCCCAACATCCCCGCGGCTGCATAGCACAGGCCTGGAGCGTAGCTGGACTAATCAGGGCTTGGCATTTGATTCACAGCTAACCTTTCACACATTAAATTTCCCACCTTCAGATACATTCTGCGCATTTTTTAAGCAATTTTTCATTTTCTTTAGGCCAAAATGCCTGCTTTAATCGTGTTGTTAATGATGATAGATCTTTCATTGAACTGGAAACCAGCTTGATGCTCGAAGACAGGTTACTCCTAAGAAGGTTCAAAAACGGCAGCAGTGACGCCCTGTGCCGTATCTACGGCAAGTACGCGAACTATCTGCTGACGATTGCGGCAACACTTCTCGGCGACGTAAATGCCGCTGAGGATATCGTGCACGATGTTTTTTGCTCTTTCATAAAATCCAGAGAGAAAATAAGGCTAAGCGGCAATCTGAAAAGCTACCTGCGAACATGCACCGCCAATCTGGCGCGTGACAGGATGCGTTCAGCAAAGATGCGTGACGTAGGACTGGATGGAACCAACCCTCCTGCCGCCAACACAGACCCGAGCCTGCTGGCTATCTTTGACGAAGAATCGCAGAAGTTGGTTGATGCCCTGGCCGAGTTGCCCTACGAGCAGCGAGAAGTATTGATACTGCACACTCGCGCCGGCATGAAGTTTCGCCAGATTGCCACGATGCTCGGTATCTCTATCAACACGGCAAAGAGCCGTTACCGCTACGGACTTGATAAACTGCGGTCTATACTAAAATAGTGAGGTAAATAAAATGAGATCGGCAGATGACATAAAAAACTCAATCAGGAACCTCAGCGCTACCGCCAACGCGGAAACGCACCAGCGAATTCTTGATGACTTATTAAACGTAATGGAAAAATCCAAAAAACAATCTTCGGCACACCAGCCGACAAGGAGAATAATTATGAAAAGCAAAATAACAAAACTCGCCACCGCGGCGGTAATAGTAATAGCGGTCCTAATTGGAATTAATCAATTTGGAGGCTCGATAGATGGAAGTTCAGTTGCTTGGGCTGATATACAAAAAGCCTTAGGAGAAGTCAATTGGATGCATTTAGTTCATATATCGAATGAATCGCAAGAAAAGGACTATGTGATTAGAGGCGAGACTTCGCAAGTGACGTGGATAGCCTTTAAGTCAAAAATTGCGGTAGTGGAACATAGTAGTGGTAAAATAATCTATTATTGTCACAACGAAGGCACGCAATATGTTTATAATCCTGGAGATGGAATAATTACGAAATCAGTGATTTCCGATGAAACTTTACCGTTTGACTCGGCTGGCCCGATTGAACTATTCAGGCAACTGCTCGAAAAGGAACAAGAAAAAGGAAGAACGGTGAACCGACAAGCTGGGAAATACAAAGGCTCGGAAGTAGAGATTTGGGAAGTTATAAATTCGGATAATAACGAAAGAATAATAAACGCAAAATTGTTCATAGACATTAATAAGAATCTGCCTCTCGCTATAAAGATAGAGACAGAGTATCGTGGTAAAGTCGTCAGACCGTCTGTTGGGGCAGAATTTGAGTATCCAACGCATGGTCCCAGAGACATTTATGAAGCTGGAGCACCAAGATCGGCAAAAATAGTGGATTAGCCTGTTTATTCTATCAACTTTCTAATACGAAGGCTGGGCTTTTAGTCCGGCCTTTTTTTTGCGCTTTTTGCGAAAAAGTCGGATTTTGTTTAGAGTAATAAGGCACAGATAAGTGTTATATATATGACGATTGATCGTTTGACGTCGAGACGAGGTGCTAATTAGTGCTTGAAGACAAGATGCTCGTATTTAGATTGAGGCACGGCAGTAGAGAATCGCTGCGCCGGATTTATGAGAAGTACAGGGACGATCTGCTTCGTGTTGCAAGTGCACTCCTGAATGAAAGAAGTACCGCCGAAGACGTAGTACATGATGTGTTTGTAAGCTTTGTGCGATCCTCGATGCAATTTCAGCTTACGGGAAGTTTGAAGGGTTATCTGGCAACATGTGTTGCCAACAGGGCCCGCAATGTGAATCGGTCGATACAGAATCGAGGCAAAGTGAGCCTGGACCAGGCCGGTTTGGTCACCGCAAAATTGCACAGACCGGATCAGTGGATTGAATATAGCGAGCAATTCGAGCAGCTTAGCTGTGCCCTGGCGAAACTGCCCTATGAGCAGCGAGAAGCGATAGTGCTTCATCTCCAAGCCGGGATGAAGCTTAGAGAAATAGCAAACATACAGGATGTCTCGATAAAAACGGTACAGAGCAGATGCAGGTACGCTTTAGAAAAATTGCGATCCTTGTTGGATAATGAGATTGAGAAATGAAATCGATAGAAGAGATAACTAAATTTATCGCTACAGCAGCGATAAAGACAAATACAAAAACTAGCGAGGCTGTTCTTGCGAATTTATACGAAGAATTAGAAAATGCTGCATGTACAGGATCAGCAAGAGCCAAGCCTGGTATTTGGAGAATAATCATGAATAATGTAAGAATAAGAAAAGTAGCGATTGCTATGATAGTTTGTGTAGTTATCCTGGCTATTGTTCCATTCAAAGGAACAACTGCTTTGGGGGTAATAGCAAATGGAGTAACAACAACTCTTTCACGTCTAAAAGCATTGGTTTTGGGTGAAGAGCTTCCTGCAACGGAACACGATGAACTGCAAATAGACAATTCTGTTAAAATACTTACCAAGAGTAGCGTATATTCAAGTTCCGATATTTCTTCGCTTGAGGACTTTTTGAAAGAGCGAAACATTATCTTTACCCCTACGGATCCCGGAACTGCCAAATATGCAGTAATTTCCTCTGATAATATAACTGTTCTACAAGAGTTTCTGCAATCTTCAGACAGCTTTAAAATTGTAGCGTCTCCTAATTTATTGACCTATTCCGGGCAGAAAGCGATGATCGCCATTGTTAATACTGCGGGCGCAGCAATTACTGTTCTACAAGACGAAAATGAGCAGTTAAATCTGAACTTTGCTTTTCATAATGGACAGGACGGATGTGATATAAGTGAAATTAAACTCGCAAAGGGCGAAGCGTTATTGATAAGTGGTATTAACTTCAGACAAAACGAAAGTTCAGACACGCTTATGACAACCTTAGTTCTTCCTGAAGTGATTCAAGACTAAAAAATGTGTCAGAATTCTTTGGCTAATTGTTTTGCTTGTTCTATTGCTTCGGCTCGTTTTTGTTTTGCTGTGTCGGGGCCGGCTGCTAAAGTTGGTTGTACTATAATCGAACGAACGTCTGTTAAGCCCATGAATCCGAGGATCAGTTCGAGGTACCTCTTTTGGAAATCGTAAACCAGGCTTGCCTGCTCTGTCGGGTATTCTCCGCCGCGAGCGTAGGCAACGAAAACGGGCTTGCCTGTTACGAGGCCCTGGTAGTTGCCATCGGCATCGATGGTGAAGGTCTGACCCGGCTGGACGAGGATGTCGATGTACTGCTTTAGCCGGTATGGAATCGAGAAGTTCCACATGGGGACGGCGAAGACGTATTTGTCAGCGGCTTTGAATTCCTCTATGACCGAAACGACGCCGGCCCAGACCTGCTTGTCCTGGTCGCTGTGATCTTCGGTGTGCATGATTTTATACTTGGCTGTCACCGCGGCGAGATCAAATGGGGGTAAATCCTTTTGGAAAAGCTCAATGGTCTGGACCGTATCGTCCGGATTGGCTTCGAGATAGGATTCCAGAAACGCGTCCGCGACGGCAATTGAATGGGAACGAGGTGTGCGAGGCGATGCTTTGATGTAAAGTAGCTTGGCCATGATATTTGTCTCCTACAAAAACCAGCTTCACTCTAAAGCGATCCAAATACCGAGTGCCAACTCATATCTCAACTATGCTGCATCTTCAATCGCCTTCTTGACACCGGCAAGAAACGAAGATATTTCCGAAATAATTTTATCCTTATCGTTCAGATTGTTTTCAATCATGCTCACAACTTTAGAGCCTATTATAACACCGTCAGCCCCGGCAGAAGCCACAGCAGCCGCATGTTCGGGCTTACTTATACCAAAACCGACACATACAGGTACGTCGGTCAAGCGTTTTAGTTTGCCCACTAATCCTTCAACCGCATCTGAAAGCTCGCTTCTGCTTCCTGTCACACCCAGAACCGAAACCGTATAAATAAATCCGGTGGTCTTCGAGGCGACCAGCTTCATCCTTTCATCGGTCGTAACAGGCGTGACCATAAAGACGGTATCAAGACCGGCATCGGTCGCGGCGGGGACAACTTCATCGGAATCGTCAACGCTTAGATCGGCAACAAGAACGCTGTTGACGCCGGCTTCGTGGAAATCCTTAAAAAACTTCTCCGTGCCGTACTGGTAAATCAGATTGTAATACATCAACAAACCGATAGGGACGTCCTTGTAGTCCTTGACTTTACGAATAAACTCGCGGGCCTTTTCAACTGTTATACCGCTGTTGCGTGCCCGGATGTCGGCCTTTTGGATCGTCGGACCATCGGCTATCGGATCCGAAAATGCTATACCCAATTCGAGTACGTCGGCTCCGGCATCTATGGCCGCTTTTACTATCTCAAGTGAAGTATCGAAATCGGGATCGCCGATTACGAAAAACGGTATCATTGCCGCCCTGTTAAGTTGTGAAAAGACTTCTTTATACGTTTTCATATATTTATCCTTACTTCATCGGTCGGTGTTTTTCAACTATTGAAACGTCCTTATCGCCTCGGCCCGAAAGGTTTACCACAACTGTCGTATCGGGATCGAGTTTTCCCTTTTGCGAACAAAGCCAAGCCAATGCATGAGAGCTTTCCAGTGCCGGAAGTATCCCTTCATTCTTGCACAGAATCTCAAAAGCATCGAGCACATCTTTATCCTCAGCGGCAACATACTGAGCCCTTCCGATATCCTTTAGCAGGCAGTGCTCAGGTCCAACGGCTGGATAATCCAGTCCCGCGCTGACCGATTCTGTCTCGAACACCTGGCCTTCCTTGTCCTGGAGCAGATATGATTTGGCCCCATGGAGCACACCCACACGCCCGGCTACCAGCGTAGCGGCATGTTCTCCACTCTCGATACTTCTTCCGCCGGCTTCGACACCAACGAGCCTGACGTCCTTATCGTCGATAAAACCGCTGAAGATCCCAATAGCGTTACTTCCGCCGCCGACACAGGCCACTACCATATCCGGTAGTTTGCCGATCTGATCGAGACACTGCTGCCGGGCCTCGGTGCCGATACAGCTTTGAAAATGTTTTACTACCGTCGGATAAGGATGTGGTCCGCACGCCGAGCCGAAAAGATAAAAAGTGTCGGTGACATGCGCCGTCCAGTAACGAAGCGCGTCGTTGATCGCATCCTTTAGCGTTCCGGTTCCACCTTCGATACCGACCACCTCGGCGCCGCAGAGTTTCATCTTGTGGACATTGACGCTTTGACGTTCGATATCGACAACGCCCATGAAAATCTTCGTCTCCATCCCGAATAAAGCGCCGATCATCGCCACCGCCAGGCCATGCTGACCGGCACCGGTCTCGGCGATGATTCTGGTCTTACCCATGTATTTTGCTAATAGACCCTGGCCGAGCGCATTGTTGACTTTATGGGCACCTCCGTGCAGAAGATCCTCACGTTTTAGATAGACCTTACAGCCGATATACTCGCTGAATCTTTTGATGTGATAAAGCGGTGAGGGCCTACCCGCATAGTTTTTCAAGAGTTGCGAGAGTTCCGCGACAAAGCCCTGGTCCTCATAAAATCGATAGAAACCTTCCTCTAATTCTTCCAGGACCGGGATCAGAACCTCCGGAACATAAAAACCGCCATAATCCCCAAACCTGCCTTTGTACTTCATAATCTAATGCCTCGAATAACTTTATCTTCTGTGAGCGAGATAATCAGCCTCGCAAATGCTGTATATTTTCAAACAATTGGTTCATCTTTTCGTGATCTTTTTTGCCCGGTTCGGACTCGATGCCGCTGCAAATATCAATTCCGTAAACTCCCAACTCGACCGCTTTAACTGCGTTGTCGGGATTTATTCCGCCTGCCAGGAAAACACGCTTACCCATATGACCGACAATGTTCCAGTCGAATGTAATACCTGTACCGCCATAACGTGCCGGATCGAAAGCATCGAGCAAAATAGCATCGGTATAGAATTCCTCGGCCTTGTCGATATCGCTACGGTCACGCACTCGCAGGGCCTTCATGGTCTTGACGTTCAACGTAAGAAAGGACTCGCAAAACTCCGGCGTCTCGTCCCCGTGAAGTTGAATCCAGTCCAGAAGACAGGTACTGATTGTCTCGTTAATCTGATCGACAGTAGCGTTTACAAAAACTCCGGCAACATCAACAAAGGCCGGTAATGCGCCGATAATCTTCGCCGCATCTTCTGGAGTAATATAACGCAGGCTCTGAGGATAGAAATTAAAACCCAGAATGTCGGCACCAATATCTATCGCCGCCCTGGCATCGTCAAGGTTTGTTATACCACAGATTTTTACTTTAACTATGAGCATTCCCGTTCATTATTCCCTGTTAGAAACTTCAATTAATTTTTCAAGACAGGCCAATGCGGCACCTTTGCTTATAGAAAGTCTGGCCTTTTCAATCGCCGATTCGAAATTTTCTGCAAGACCTGCGACTATTATTGCCGCCGCCGCGTTTAGAACAATCATATCCAGGCGCGGTCCGGTTCCGGAACCGGAAAGGATATCTTTCAAAACCGCGGCACTTTCCTTTGCATCGGTTATTGTCAATTCTTCCAGATTCACAGCCTCGATACCCAACCTCCCTGGGTCAAATTGGCTTGTTGTAATTTCACCATCTTTCAATTCGACAATTTTCGTCGGACCATCTGATGTGATCTCGTCGATCCCGCTGCTGTGAACGACCATGGCATAGTGCGTACCCAAAAGCTTCAGGGCCTCGGCAATCGTCAGCATCAGAGACTCATCCGAAACACCCATTACCTGGGCCTTTACCGAGGCCGGATTGGCGAGCGGACCGAGAATATTGAACACCGTGCGAAAACCAAGAGCCTTGCGTATAGGCTGAACGTATTTCATCGCCGGATGGTGACAGGGCGCAAACATAAAACCGATATGCGCTTCCTTAATACACTCGGCTATGATCTCCGGAGCGGCCTGGATATTTACACCAAGTTCGGCCAGTACGTCGGCTGAACCGCAACTGCTCGTAATCCCGCGATTGCCGTGCTTGGCGACGTATGCCCCGGCCCCGGCTGCTACAATCGCGGCGGAAGTTGAGATATTGCAAGTCTTTACCCTGCCGCCGCCCGTGCCGCAGGTATCAATCAGGTTATCGACATCGACCTTTACTGCCACGGCGTGACTTCGAAGCGATTTTGCAAGACCTGCTAACTCAGCCGACGTCGCGCTCTTTATTCGCATCGCCGTTAGAAACGCCGCTATCTGGGCCTCCGGAACTTCGCCCTCAAAAATAACATCAAGCAATTGACCCGCCTGCTCGAAAGTCAGATTCTCTCCCTGTAACAATGGATTAATATATTCGATTATCGTCGCCACCGGTAACTCCTTACTTTGTTCGCTGCGCTGCAGCAATTTCCAAAATATTTTCGATTATCTTACCGCCCGCGGGCGTCAAAATACTTTCCGGATGAAACTGAACGCCAAATATGGGAAGCTCCTTATGCTCGACACCCATTATTACACCTTCGAATTCGGCTGTCGCCTCCAGACAATCGGGAATCTCAACCGCACAAAGACTGTGATAACGCCCCGCCTGGAGCGGATTCTCGACACCCTCGAAGATCCCCGTCTGGCTGTGAGTGACACGCGAAGGCTTTCCGTGCATCGGGACCGGGGCATGGCTTATCGTGCCGCCGAAATGCTGGACTATGACCTGATGACCGAGGCACACTCCGAAAATAGCAAGCTTGCCCTTGAAATACTCCACGGCCGAGAGCGATACTCCCGCGCCATCCGGCGTACCCGGACCCGGCGAAATCAAAAGCAAATCCGGCTCGAACTCATCTGCCAGAACCTTTAACTGTTCGAGGTCGGTATCTGCACGATAGACCTTCGCCAGGCAATCGCGCTTGCAGAAATCGTCAACAAGGTTGTAGGTAAACGAATCAAAATTATCTATAAACAGTACTTTTCTTTTTGCAGTTTCCATTGAATATACCTTTAGCCTTCTCTAATTGCCCTCATACATGAACCGGCCTTGTGTTCAGTCTCTTCGAACTCGGTTTTGGGAACACTGTCGTGAACGATTCCCGCACCGACCCGAATGTAAGCGGTATGGTCCTTGATCTGCAGGCTCCTGATTGTAATACAACTATCGAACTGACCGTCAACAGTAAGATACATCACCGCACCGCCGTAATAGCCGCGTTTTGTCTTTTCCAGTTGACGGATTATTTTCATCGCCTCAATCTTCGGCGCACCGGTAAGCGTACCCATATTCATAGTAGCAAGATAAGCATTGAGAGCATCGAGATCCTCAGCCAGCATACCCTTGACATTACTGACAAGATGCATGACCGATTCGTACTTCTCGGCTATCAGAAGCTCAGTGACCACCCTGCTTCCGGGCTCGGCCACTCTGGCGATATCGTTTCGCGCCAGATCAACGAGCATTATATGCTCAGCCAGTTCCTTACGGTCGAGCTTCAACTCTGCTTCGTATCTAAAATCAGTATCCTGATCGATCTTGCCGCCGACCCTGCCTCTGGGTTTGGTTCCGGCTATCGGTCGGATCTCCACGATACGATCCTCGGTCCCGCTTACACGAAGATTCAACTCAGGGCTCGAACCGATCAATATCGTATTGGGAGTATTTAGATAAAACATATACGGCGATGGATTCAGCACCCGAAGCCGTTTATAAACATCAAGCGGCTCATCCGGACACGGTTGGGCCTTGGTACGACTGAGCACCACCTGGAAAATGTCACCGTCGAGAATGTGCTTCTTGGCGATCTTTACCATTTGCTCGAATTGCTCCTGGTTCGTATCGGTCGTAGCCGCTGGTATTTCTCCCTCGAATTTACGACCCTGCGGCAAATCGACGTCAGCAAGGTTCGAGTAATAATCAAAGCACTCCTGCGCCTCAGCAATAATCTCCTGGCGATCACCGTTGGTTATCATTGCATTGACAATCACATAACCCTGGTTGTGTTCATGGTCCATCAAAAAGATGTTATCCGCAAAATACAACTCGTAATCGGGATTGCCAAGTATATCTTCATTACTCACCGGCAGCTTCTCGAATTGATCTATAAAATCATAGCTAAGCGCGCCAAGCAATCCGCATGTCACTCGAAAAGGCTTGCTCGCCAATTTAAAGGCAAAAGCCACTGCACGCAGAACGTCCATCTGGTTGGTACTCTGGAGCCGCGTCTGTTCATCGACGGTGCCTTGGTTTTTTTTGATCGTGCCGGTAATTGATTCAGGTTCGAACTCGACCTTTTGGCAAAAATCAAATCGCGTTCGGTCCGATGACAAATATTCGATCATCCGCCTGCCGGTATTGCTCAGGGCCTTGATGGTAAAATCCAGCCCGGTCCCCGTCAGATATAGCGCGGGCCTGGCAGTTCCGAAGCTCAAAGCATTTTCAGATAAATAGTCACTTGCCTCGAACAGACAACAATTCTTTGCCCGGCCGTAATCGCTTAGCCTGGCAAAAAACTCAAGCGGCTCGTCCATATCGATCCGGCGAACCATCGGGACAATTTCACCCGGTTCGGCATTTAATATTATCGGTTTGTAATCTTCCATTGTTTATGCCTCAAATCGTACTATTATTCACAAGTTCACTCGCAAATACCAACAAAAAAAGCGGCCTGCTTATCCAACAGGTCGCATTTTAACGATTTTAACAAGCTTTTCTTAACTATAAATCAATCGCTTGCCTGTCGGACGCTATCCCGCAGGCCACCACCAGTTACCATCATTTTTGCGATTGATCTGTACCATAAAGCTATTAAACCAGATTTTCGCCTCTATGTCAAGTCAAAAACATCCACTTTTTTTCGAAAACCGCAAGCAATTCAATCCGGCTACTGTGAAAAAACGGTGAAGATTTATGTTTTTTTGCCTCTGGAGTGAAATTTTTCCAAAAATATTCAATAAAAACCGGCTTAGCACCGTCTATAAGTATTGGATTGCTTTATATAATTAAGACGCTTGTGGAGGCACAGTTATGGAGTTGACCGAAGAGCGGCAGCAGCGAATTGATAAGATAAAGCGCGATATAACGTGCTGCTTTGATTTTAAGTGTGAAAAGTCGGTTTTCAAGTCGTATCCAAAAGTCAGATCTATGGGAGAACTGCTGGAATGCCATGAAGAAGATGCGAAAGAATGCGGTCATTCACTTTCGTTCGGTCATGGCTTTCTTTGTCGATGCCCGCTTTTGAAATATATTCGGAACTCAAACTCAGGTGCAAGTTTTTAGTTTGTTTCCAGATATCCATAAGTTTTTATCGAGTTAAGACATTTATCCTTCTTTTTGCAGGATTACCCCTATTGGTCCCATCTAACTTGAGCTTTTTGCTGAAGTATGCTCCAGAAGAAAGGTCCTCTTCTTAACCAGCGAAATTCACTTTTTATGAGTTTGTATCCGTTATCCGACGCCCACTTTTCAAGAATTTCCCTGGAACGGGAGAATGTCCATGCGGTCATAGCAAGACCGAAAACCAGAAACATTGCGACGATTAAAATCGGGAACAACTCGTTCATCGTTAATTGTCCAATACTGATTAAATATTAATACTGCTCTATTTCCGTCTCATTCCAAGCCTCTGGCGGGAAATTTGCGGATTCATAAAAGAAGAGCCAGCTACAGTTAAGTAACCGGCTCTTTTCATTTCAAGCATTTTCTCGCGATAAAGCGAGAGTCTTGCATGGCTTATTATGACCACTCGGGTAGTTCAAAGCCTTTTCTGTACTCTTTGGTTCCCAGCTTGTTGGCTTCGACTGCACCTTCGCCGACAAACAGTTGAGTCTTGGGATCAATAACAAGTCTCTGGCCTGCACGCATTGCGACGTTTGCAGCGTGACAAAGCACTGAGGTGTAATTGGCCTCCATGACATCTGCGGTAAGATCGCTGTTCTTCCTGCTGCGAACGGCTTTGAGGAAAGTGCCGAAGTTATCTTCATCGTCTCTGCCTCTTCCGCCGAGTTTCTTACCATCTTTGTCGTAGGCAACCCAACCTCTGCGACCGATGGAAACCCATCCGTCATCGCAATAGAAGATGTTCCCGTTGTCGTGGCCTTCCTGCTTGTAGTCCGTCCAGAGACGCATCTCATACACCACATGGCAGTCGTCATACTCAAAGGTCGCCATCTGCGTGTCCGGCGTCTCATGATCGTCATCGTACCAAAGTTGTCCACCGCTGCACGTTACAGCCTTGGGCAGACCAACGCCAAGACCCCAACGGGCAAGGTCGATCTGATGACTGCCGTCGTTGCCGGCGTCGCCTGAACCGTAATCCCAGAACCAGTGCCACTTGTAGTGGTACCTGTTCTCGCTGAAAGGTCTTACCGGGGCAGGGCCAAGCCACAAATCGTAATTGATGCCTGGAGGTGCGGGCTTGTCTGGAGTGTGGCCAATCTTACGACGTTCCTGGCAGTTAATCGCCTTTGCAACTCTGCACTTGCCAATTTTTCCGGATTTAATGAACGCAACACCTTCCTGAGCGCTAGTGCTGCTTCGTTTTTGCGTACCATGCTGGACCATTCGTTTGTACTTATTGGCCAGTTTGACCATATAGATACCCTCGGCCATTGTGTGGGTCATCGGCTTTTCGATATAAATATCCTTGCCTTTAACCATCGCCCAGGCACCAACCGGCACATGC